>Ga0315274_10010340_pt1 | contig 13442 bp, 14 predicted proteins | sample YL17G02_20_MG_FD_203700 | JGI IMG/M metagenome (GOLD analysis project Ga0315274, IMG submission 203700) | Sediment microbial communities from Yellowstone Lake, YNP, Wyoming, USA - YL17G02_20 | ecosystem: Environmental > Aquatic > Freshwater > Lake > Sediment | place: USA: Wyoming | collected...
CTCACCTTCCACATCATTGACGGCTCCACCGTGGAGGACTGGGAGGTGCTGAAAGCCGCCGAGCGCCGGCGTCTCAGCGCCGCCGCGCCCTCCACCCACCCCGCTGCCGGCCCTTCGTCCAAGCCCCCCGCGCCCGGCGCTGGACCCTGGGATGACGTCATCCAGCAGATGCACCGTCAGTTCCAGCAGCTCACCAGGCGGCAGCACCCACAGGCGAAGGCCCGCTTCTGCCGCGAGGCCCTCATTCAGATCATTCACGCCGACGAGCAACTGCGCGACGCTGGCCCCGACGATGAAGAGATGTACGAGAGGCTGCTTGCCCGCGTCCTGGAACGCCTCGCCACCATCCTCGAGATGCCCCACGTCGTGGTGGCGCTGGAGTTCGAGCGCATGAAGCGAACGGGGGACTACTAGCCCACCATGGCCGGCCGACTGCTCTCCCTGCTCCAAGATCGGCCCCGGCTCATCGTGAGCCTGCCCAGGAACTCCCCGGAGCTGGCGCGCGCGGCTGCCCAAGGCGGAGCCGACGCCCTCAAAGTCCACATCAACGTCACCCACGAAGCCTCCGGCACCCATTTCGGCTCGCTCGCGGAGGAGCGCCCCAGCCTCGAACAGATACTCGCCCTCGACCTGCCCACCGGCATCGTCCCCGGCGCCGGCGAGCGACTGCCATCACCAGAGGAGATGGAGACCCTGGCAGCCATGGGCGTGGACTTCTTCGACCTCTACCTCCACGACATGCCCTCCTGGCTCCTCCGTTGCCCCCACCTCACCCGCGCCATCGCCATCTCCCTTCCCTCACAGGCCGAGCTGCTCCCCGACCTGGAGGCCCTCGGCTGCCAGCTCATCGAAGCCGCCATTATTCCCCACGAAGGCTATGGCCAGCCCCTCTCGGTGGCCGATCTCGCCGCCTACCACAGAATCAGATCTGCCACCCGCCTTCCCATCATCCTCCCCTCCCAGCGGGCCCTTCGACCTGAGGATGTTCCTCTGCTGGTGGAGGACGCAGGCGTGGACGCCATCATGATCGGCGCCATCGTCACCGGCGCCCACCCCGACACGCTCCGGGCCGCCACCGAGCGCTTCGCCTCGGCGATCGCAGACACTCGCTAGCCGCGCCCCCTCCGCTGTAGGGCTGGCATTCGCATGCCAGCCACCCGCCCGCATCATCACCTACCGGCCGGGGCGTGTTTGGCCCACGAGCGCGGTTGACTTTTGCCCTCCGCACGGCTACTCTGGGGGTCGCAAGCTGCGGCAACGCCCGATCGCGCCCAAGGGAGAGCCCTCCGTGGAACTGGTAGAGCTGCACGTCGAAGCAGTCGCCGTGGACTTCCGCGGCAACCCAGTGGTAGTGCTCCGTGAGAAAGAGGGCCGGCGCGCGGTGTTCATCTGGGTCGGGCTCGTGGAGGCCACCGCCATCAGCATGCACCTGGAGGACCAGCACCCCGCCCGCCCCATGACCCATGACCTGATCGTCTCCCTCTTGACGCAACTGGGCGCCCACGTGCAGCAAGTCGTGATCACCGATGTCCGCCAGGAGACCTACTTCGCCGAGCTCCACCTGATGATGGGAGACGCCGCTAAAGTCGTGGACTCCCGCCCCAGCGACGCCATTGCCGTGGCCGTGCGCGTGCAAGCGCCCATCTTCATTTCGAACGAGTTGCTAGACCGGCTGGATGCCGCTCGCAAGGAAAGCGAAGAGATGCTCGCTGGCGACTCCACCTTCGTGGACTCCGGCGAAACCACCATCCACTAGTGCTCAGCTAGCGAGGTTCTGACCTCCCCGCAGAACCGCGAGGAAAGCAATAGCATTGGGTCTTGCCAGCCGCAGGCGGGCAGAACAAACTCTCTTTGCGTCCTCTGCGCCTTTGCGGTGAGAGCATCTCGTGGCTAACTGACCACTAGCCGCCGACCGCCTCACCCCTCACACCGGCACGGCGTGCTCCCGCATTTGGGGCAGCCCCCCGCATACTTCCTCACCGCCTCCTCCAGCTCCACCCCGTGAATGCTGGCGAGCGTGCTCAGCCACGCCAACACATCCGCCAGCTCCTCCTCCGCTCCTTCCCCCTCCCGCAGGGCGCGGGCCAGCTCCCCCACCTCCTCCACGAACCACTGGAACGTCGCCGCCGCGCCCCGCGCCTTGTCCTTCTCGTAGTAGATTGCTTCAATCAGCCTCTGGAACTCCGCTATCTGCATCCTCCCGTCCTCTCCTCCCACCAGCCCTTCGTCCGAGGCGTCAGGTCTACCTCTGAACATCTTCGCGCTCAGACATGCAGATGTCCTTTGTAGGGCGGCCGTTCTTCAGGCTACGAAGCTGTGGCGAAGCAGGCCCACGCCCGCCGTGGACTTGTCCGCCGGCCGTGAGGCGGCGCGCGCTTGACAGTTCCGCCTACTCCGACTAGGATTCGCCCGGCTGACCGGAGACAAAACAAAAGGAAGTTGCAGGCCGAAGCGCATCAGCCCTTGACGCGCCTGCTTACGCTATCTCGCCTCCGGCGAGGTGGTGCAAGCAGGCGCGTTCGGTTTGTGGTTCAGCATCGCCAGGAGGATCGCCGTGGAGACCTTGCTCGACCGAAGACCGACGCCTGAGCTGTGGGAAGAGGGAGACAGCATCCCCTGGGATGAGACCGAGTTCAGTCAACGAATGCCGACGGAGCACCTATCCCAGGCTCACGACATGGCCAGTCGAGCTGCGAGCAATACTCACCCTGAGGTGTTCACATGGTAACGTCTCGCCCCTACGCCAATGACTACCCTGCGATTATGGGTTTCCTGAGAGAGATCTACTTGCAGACGCGCACTCAGCATTGCTGGCTGCCGCAACGATGGGAATTCGCCGAACATGCCGTGAACTACATCAACATGGCACGCGGCGAGGAGGCATGGCAGCGCTTCATCGGGATCTGGGAAGAGCATGGGCGGATCGTGGGGATCAGCCACAAAGAAGAGGCATACAATGCGTTTCTGCAAGTCCGGCCGGGATATGACGCGCTGACTGATGAGATGCTGGACTTCGCAGAGGCCGAGATCGCAATGCCGACCACCGATGGCAGGAAGCGCCTGAATGTCTGGTCACTGCAAAGCGATACCTATCGGAACGAACGCTTGACCTCGAGAGGATACACCCGGGGCGATGACGGCGACTACTGCAACGCGCAGCCTGTCAGTCAGACATTCATCCCGCGGCTTCCCGGTGGCTATTCGCTTATCTCCGCAGTCGAAGAGACGGATGTACTGAGAAGGATCAATGCCGGACACGCGGGCTTTCATCCTGAGGAGGAGGCGCTCACCGAGGTGCCGGAGCACTTCACCAGGATGGAGCAGGCGCCGCTGTTTCGACCCGACCTGGAGCTGATGACGCGCCACCAGGACGGGACGCTCACTTCGTTCTGCGTGGTCTGGTACGACAAGATGACGAAGACGGGCATGTTCGAGCCGGTCGCCACGCATCCCAGTCACCGCCGGCTGGGCCTGGGAAAGGCGATGCTCCTCGAAGGACTGCGACGCTTGCAGACCTTGGGGGCTGAGCGTGCGTTTGTTGGGTCGTATGGTGATGACCGCAGAGCCTTCTACCACGCTGCGGGCTTCGAAACATTCGACAAGGATTGGTACTGGACAAAGGAGTTCTGATTGCCGGACTTGTCCTATCCTGCCGGACGTGTCGGCGGTGGTTGCACGAGCATGACTGATCTGCATACAGAGAGAGCGCCATACCCCTTCGTCAAAGGCATGGTCTTAGCAGAGCGTCTCTATCATGAGGGCGTGAAGCCTGTGGCGGGTCCATCAGCTGCCAAAGACCACTCTCATCAAGAGTGTACTGCGACCCCACTACGCCCACCCCCCGCCATGCCCGTCATTGACACCGGCGGACAACGGGATAGAATAGACGGGGGCAAGGCAGCGAAGTGAACCAGGCCAACAGTGCGCGTACCAGCCGGTTGGTGACGCGGGCGAGAGGCGGCGACCGGGAGGCGTTCGACGGCCTGGTCGAGTTGTACGCGCCTCAGGTCTACAACCTCTCGCTGCGCATCACCGGCTCTCCCGAGGAAGCGGAGGACTGCGTCCAGGAGACCTTCGTCCGCGCCTTCGGCGCCATGCGCTCCTTCCGTGGAGAGGCCGCTTTCTTCACCTGGCTCTATCGCGTCGCTCTCAACGTCGCCAGAGATGCCGCGCGACGCCGGACCCACCGCCCCCTCCTCATCTCTGAGCTGGCCGGCCCCGACCCTCAAGTGCCGGTCCCGGATGTGGCGGACACAGGCCCGCCATCTGTCCACGGGCCCCTTGCCGATCCCTCGGCTCGCCCAGAGGAAGCCTTGGTCGCCGAACGGCGGCGCCAGCTCCTGCTCCGCGCCATCTCCTCCCTGCCTCCCCACCACCGCGAGGTGATCGTGCTCTACGATCTGCAAGGTCTCTCCTACGAGCAGGTCGCCCGTGTCACCAACACCCGTGTCGGAACTGTCAAGTCCAGGCTAAGTCGCGCCCGTCTCGCCCTGAAAGACCGCTTGGCACCCTATCTGGACCTGTTGCGGAGCTAACGCCATGCGCGCGAAACCCTTATGGAACCTGTAGCTGCTGGACCCAGTCTAACTCTTTGGATACCGTAGGTGTGACATGAGCAGTTTGCCGAGAGAGTGCGCGAAGCTGAGAGAGCGGTTGCCCGAACTCGCCGAGGGTGTCCTGGGCGGCCGCGACCGCGCCCATCTGGAGGGTCACCTCGCCTCCTGCCCGCGGTGTGCCGCCGAACTCGCCGGCCTGCGGGTGGTCGTCTCGGCGTTGCGCGCTATCTCCCCAGACCCCTTGCCCGCACACCTGTTGGGTTCAGTCCGACGCGAAGTGGCGGCGCGCGCCCGACCCATCGCCCGCCCTCCCGTGCAGCACTGGGCACGCCTCGTCCTCGCCTCCTCCGCCGCGGCCGTGGTGCTGGCGATGGCCCTCGCCTTCTACTTCACCCAAGGGGCCGAGAAGGGCGTGCACTCCATGTTCGCCAGGCAGGCAGACCAGCGGGGACTGGCCCTCCAGGGCAAGCCCCCCGCCGAGAGCGCGCCGGTCAGCGTCGCCCAACTGCCCGCTGGCGCTCTCGCAGCGCCCCGCCTGCCCGCACCCCAGTCCAGAGAGCAGAGCCTGCCTCGCACCGGCAAGCCCCAGGCCGGCAAGCGGTCCGGCGGAGACCGCGTGTCGCGGACCGAGACCCCACCCCAGCCGGTGCTCGAAGCGGCCTTCTCCGATCGCGCTGGCCCCCAGGGCCCGCCAGGTGTAGGGGCAGGCGGTGGAGGCGCAGGGAGAGGGGGTGCAGGCCGCCCTTGTCGGCAGTCACCAGGCGCCAACCAAAGCAAGGTTCATCATGACAAGCTCGAGCGCGCAGGGGCCGCCACCGGAGCGTTCAGGGTCGGAGCCGTCGGCCCCGAAGCTCGCCTGCGCGCCAGTGGGGAGGCAGCCGCGGCCAAGCCCACTCCCGCACTAGCTCGGGCACGCCTCGGCATGGTCAACGCCACCCGTCAGCTCACCATCACTCTGGCGCCCGGCGCCGCCGCCGAAGATGCCTCCCTGGTGATCCAGCAGCCCGACGGACACCCCGTCCTCCTGTGGGGGGGACGGCTGACGGAGGCCGTCACTGTGCCGATCCCAGCCGGCTCCCTCGGAAGCGGACCGGCCTGCATCCCTCTGACGGTGGAGAGCCAACTGGGCCGGAGTCAGTACCTCCTCTTCCTCCCCGTCCTTTCTCGCCTTGGCCAGACCGCTCCCTCCCTGCCCGCGATGAAGTACAACGGCGAGCCACTCGGGAGTGTCTTCGCTCAACTCAGCGCACTGAGCGGCCTGGTGCTTCTGGTGGAGGGGCCCCTCGATCAGCCGGTGTATGGCGAACTGTCGGCGGAGGATCCGAGCGCCGCGCTCACCCGCCTGGCCGCCGTAGCCGGGTTCGAAATGGACTCCGAAGGGGAGATCCTGCGCACCCTTACCCGCACCAAGGGAGACTAAACCGCCCTTTGCATGCCGCCGTGCCTATCTCTGCAGCAGGACACCTCAGTCACCCCGCCTAACTCTAGGCGTATGTCCTTTGTCTGCTCATCTCCGCCGGGCCGCCGCGTCTCACCCAGGGCGCGCCTTTCGCTGCCCCTCGGGTGCGCGCTCCTCCTCTGCTCCGTCGTTTGTTGCTCGGCGCGCGCGGCTTCGGCCTCGCAACCGCGCGACTTTGCCAGGCTGCAAAACACCCCTGAATGGGACCGCCTCACGCACCTGTGGCAGAAGCTGCTCGACCACTCCCAGCAGCTTCTCTCCAGAGCCGACGAGTTCGCCGCCATGGCGAAAGACGTGGCCACCTCCGAGGCCGACCTCCTCAGCCTGGCGCGCAAGACCCCCGACCGGCCGGCGCTGATCCAGGAGGAGGTGGCGAACGAGCTCGCCGCCGTCACCCGAGGCCGCTACCAGTACATCAGCACCTCCCAATACGCCACCACCGGCCAGGTTCGCATAGACGCACTCGACGCTGCCGTAGGCGCCTCCCAGTGGATGGTCGAGTTGCAGCTCTCCGTCCTCCGCCGCCAGAGCGCCAACACCCCAACCGCGCAGACAGATCCCAAGCTGGCAGCAGCGGCGAAGTCAAACCTGGAGTTCGAGCTCACCTTTCTCCACCACTATCGCCAGTTCCAGGCAGAGCTCCTCCGCCGTCATACCGCGCTGACCGAGACAGAGCAGCAAGGCGGAGAGGTGGACTGGAAGACCTTTGACTCTGATTGCGCGCTCAAGCGCGAGGCGCTTCTTCGCGCCTATCAGAGAAAAGACCTGCCCGCAATCCGTTCCGTGCGTGCTATCATGCCCTACATCCTCGCCCTCACCCAGCCTTCGTAGGGCGGGGTGGCATAGCCTGCGGCTGGCCCTGCCGCCGCCGATGACGACCTGGCCACCCGGCCAGGGCTACGCTGCATCCTGACAGGAAACGCGGCTTCTATGCTTGGCTGGAACGTAGACCTGGGTCTGGACATCGGCACCTCCAACCTCCGCGTCTACCAGCGGACGGTCGGCATCGTGCTGGCCGAGCCCTCCGCCATCGCCTTCTCCCCCTCAGGTGATGACGTCATCGCCGCCGGCACCGAGGCGAAGCTGATCGCCGACCAGGGCGCGAGCGAGGCGCGAGTAGTCTTCCCCATCCGCGCCGGTGTCGTCGCAGACCACCACGCCGCCGCCGAGTTGATCAGGGCGATGATCAGGCGCGCCCTCGGCCGGCGCTACCTGCTGATGCCTCGCGTCGTCGCCTCTTTGGCCACCGGGGCCACCCCCGTAGAGCGAGCAGCCCTTCACCACGCCGTCCAGAGCGCCGGCGCCAGGCGCCTGACCCTCGTGGATCAGACCCTCGCCGGCGCCATCGGCGCCGGCCTGGTCCCCACCGACCGGTCCGGCCGCCTGGTGGTGAACATCGGAGGAGGCATCACTCAGTTCGGCCTGGTGGTGCAGGGCCGGCTGGTGTGGGGCAGGAGCCTCCGCTCCGGAGGACACGACCTGGACGAAGCAATCCGCAAGATGATCCGCAACCGCTACGGGGTTGGCGTCTCCGCCGCCACCGCCGAGCAGATGAAGCTCCAGGTCGGCGGCCTCGTTCCCCAGACCGCCCGCGGCCGCGTCACCATGGGCGGCGCCGAGGTCTACGGCGAGATCTTCCGCAACCTGGAGGTGACCCTCGACGGCATCCCCGAGGTGCTCGCCCGAACCCTCGCCCCGGTGATCAACGAGATCCACTGGTGTATCGCCGAGGCCCCCACCGAACAGCGCGCCGACATCCGCACCAACGGCGTGCTCCTCATGGGTGGCACCGCCCTGCTCCACGGCCTCCCCCAGATGATACGTGACCGCCTCGGCGTCCCCGTCGTGCGCGCCCGCGAACCCGCCCACGCCGTCGCCCTCGGCCTGGGCGCCATCCTCCAGGATGTCGCCAAGCTCAGCGCCGACGGCCAGCGCTTCGGAAGCGCAGTGTGAGGCGGGGACATGTGGCCCCACAGCAACAGCAGGAGTAACCCATGGGCGAGAGCCTTACCCACAAGCTGATAGCAGGACACCTCGTCTCCGGCGAGCTGCGCCCCGGAGACGAGATCGCCATCCGCATTGACCAGACCCTCACTCAGGATGTCACCGGGACGATGGCCTTCCTGCAGTTCGAGGCCCTCGAGGTCCCCCACGTCCACACCAAGCTCTCCGTCAGCTATGTGGACCACAACCTGCTCCAGACCGGCTTCGAGAGCGCGGACGACCACCGCTACCTGCAGAGCGCCGCCGCCAAGTTCGGCGTGTGGTTCTCCCGCCCCGGCAACGGCATCTGCCATCAGGTGCACCTGGAGCGCTTCGGCGTTCCCGGCCACACGCTCCTCGGATCAGACAGCCACACCCCCACTTGCGGAGGTCTGGGCATGCTGGCGATCGGGGCCGGCGGGCTGGATGTCGCCGCCGCCATGGCCGGCTATCCGTTCTGCCTCACCATGCCCAAGGTCACCCTGGTGCGCCTCACCGGCGCCCTCCCAGCCTGGGTGAGCGCCAAGGACATCATCCTCGAACTCCTCCGCCGCCTCACCGTGAAGGGCGGAGTGGGCCGAGTGATGGAGTACGGCGGCGAGGGTGTCGCCGCTCTCACCGTCCCAGAACGGGCCACCATCACCAACATGGGCGCCGAGCTGGGCGCCACCGCCTCCGTCTTCCCCAGCGACGCGCAGACCAAGACCTTCCTCAGCAAGCAGCGCAGGCTCCACGACTGGACCCCCCTCTCGGCTGACCCCGATGCCGACTACGACGATGTCATCGAGCTCGACCTCGGCGCGCTCGAACCCCTCATTGCCCAGCCCCACAGCCCCGACAACGTGATCCCCGTGGCCAAGCTGCGTGGCTTGCCGGTTGACCAGGTAGCCATCGGGAGCTGCACCAACTCCTCCTATCACGACCTGATGACTGTCGCCGCCATATTGGAAGGCAAGCGAGTCCATCCTGGCGTGAGCCTGGTGATCGCGCCCGGCTCCCGCCAGGTGCTGCAGATGCTCGCCGCCAACGGCGCCCTGGAGAAGCTCCTCGCCGCCGGCGCTCGCCTCCTGGAGGCCTCCTGCGGCCCCTGCATCGGAATGGGCCAGGCGCCCCCCTCCGGCGGCGTCACCGTGCGGAGCTTCAACCGCAACTTCGCCGGTCGCACCGGCACCAGAGACGCGCAGACCTATCTCGCCAGCCCACAGGTCTGCGCCGCCGCCGCCGTCGCCGGCCGCCTGGTTGACCCTCGCGACCTGGGCGAGCCAGTCACTATCCCCTCCCCCAGACGCTTCCTGGTGGACGACACCCTGCTCATACCTCCACCAGACGACCCAACTTCGGTCGAGATCGTGCGCGGCCCCAACATCGCCCCCTTGCCCAGACGCGGGGAACTGGAGGATACGCTGCGCGGCCAGGTCCTGCTGGAAGTCGGGGACAACATCACCACCGATGACATCATGCCCGCGGGCGCCGAGATCCTCCCCCTGCGCTCCAACATCCCGGCCATCTCCCGCTTCGTCTTCTGCCGCATCGCCCCGGAGTTTGCGGAGCGGGCGAGAGAGGCCGGCGGCGGCTTCGTCGTGGGCGGCGCCAACTACGGACAGGGCTCCAGCCGCGAGCACGCCGCCCTGGCGCCCATGGCCCTGGGGGTGAGGGCGGTTCTCGCTCGCTCCTTCGCCCGCATCCACCACGCCAACCTGGTCAACTTCGGCATCCTGCCGTTGGGTCTGCCAGGCGAGGGCCTGGTCGCACAGGGAGATGAGCTGGTGATGGCCGACGTGCGCGCCCGCATCGCTGCCCACCAGCCCCTGGAGGTGCTCAACACCACCCGCGGCACGGCTTTCCAGGCCACCTATCAGCTCACCGGCCGCCAGGCCCGCATCCTCCTCGCCGGCGGCCTCCTGAACCTCATCAAACAGGAGGGCTTGTAGGGCGGGCACTCGGAGTTCACCCTGAGCTTGCCCGCCTCAGGCGGGCTTGCCGAAGGGATACCCCGCCGCCCAACTGGCGGGTCGCCCCCTCATGCTCCGCAACTCAGACAGTGGGGCAGGCGCCTTCAGCCCGAGCACAGTCGAGGGCCAGCCTGCCAACCAGGAGTAGTAGACCTTGCTCCGCAATCTCTTCCGCCGAGTCGCCGACCTTCTCTCCGGCCCCGGTGAAGCCACCGACGAGCTGTTCGAGCAGCTCGAGGAGGTGCTCATCGCCTCCGATGTCAGCGTCCGCGTCTCCGCCCTGCTGGTCGCACGCGTCAGAAGCGCGGCGCGCGAGCAGCGCGTCCGCACCGCCGATGGCGTGCGCGCCGTCCTCCGCCAGCAAGTGGTTGAGCTGCTCTCTCCCCACACCGCCCCCCTGGTCACCCAGCCTGCTAGCTTGCCCTTCGGCTCGTCCTACGTAGTCCGCCACGGGCGGACGAAGTGGGAAGCTCGCCCCAGGCGAGCGAAGGAGGGTGGCACAGGCTCCCAGCCTGTGAGTGGTCCAGGCTCGTTCAGCCCGAACACAGTCGAGGGCCAGCCTGCCACTCCTCCCTTGCTCTACCTTGTCGTCGGCGTCAACGGCACCGGCAAGACCACCACCATCGCCAAGCTGGCGGCGCGGTTTCAACGGCAAGGCCGGCGAGTGCTGCTCGCCGCCGGCGACACCTTCCGCGCCGCCGCCATCGAGCAGCTCGAGGTGTGGGCCAGACGGCTGAACGCCGAGATGGTATCCCACCAAGCCGGGGGCGATCCCGCCGCCGTCATCTTCGATTCCATCTCCGCCGCCCGCGCCAGGGGCTGCGATGTCGTGATCGCCGACACCGCCGGTCGCCTCCACACCAAGCGCCACCTGATGGAAGAGCTGGAGAAGATCGCCCGCGTCGTCGAGCGAGAGCTCGGCCGCCCGGCCGACGAAACCCTCCTCGTCCTCGACGCCACCACCGGCCAGAACGCCCTCACCCAGGCCCAGCAGTTCCACGCCGCCATCGGCCTTACCGGAGTGGTGATGACCAAGCTCGACGGCACCGCCAAAGGCGGCATGGTCATCACCATCAGCGAGGAAATGGGGCTCCCTATCAAGCTCATCGGCGTCGGAGAGAAGCTGGACGACCTGGAGGACTTCGACCCCGCCACCTTCGCCGCCGCCCTCCTGTAGGGCCGGGCCATCCCTGGCCGGGCAGGCTCGTCGACCCGCCGCTACTCCGTCCGCTACTCCGTGCCTCAGAGTTCCCAACAAAACGTCGCACCGCAAAGGCGCAGACGGCGCAAAGGAAGGAAAGCCTTCCCGCCCGCCGCAGGCTTGCCCGCCTCTGGAGGGCGGGCGAAGCTATGCCCTTTGCGTTCTTCGCGTCTTTGCGGCTATCTGGTCTTGCTCGTTGGGCAGGAGCTCGCTCCTGCCCCTCCGACTACCCCGCCCCCGCCTCTTCCTCCTCGATCTCCTCCAGCAGCCCCCCATCCTCCTCCGTCAGCTCCGCCCTCTCCAACAGGTCCGGCCGCAACCGCTTGGTCCGCTTCAGCGATTCCTTCCGCCGCCACCGCCGAATCTGCTCGTGGTTCCCCGACAGCAGCGCCTCCGGCACTCCCCAGCCCCGAAACTCCGCCGGCCGCGTATACTGCGGGTATTCCAGCAAGCCCTCGCTGAAGGAGTCAGATGCCGCTCCGTTCTCTGCCCCCAGCACCCCCGGCAACAGCCGCACCACTGCATCCACCACCACCATCGCCGGAAGCTCCCCGCCCGTGAGCACATAATCCCCGATGGAGATCGCCCGCGTCGCCAGGTGCTCCCTCACCCGCTCGTCCACCCCCTCGTAGTGCCCGCAGAGGAGAAGGAGGTGCGAGCGCGCGGACAGCTCGCGAGCCATCTGCTGGGAGAAGGGCTCCCCCTGCGGGCACAGCAGCACGACCTCCTCCGCGCAAGCCATCTCTGTCGGACAACGGATGGCGTCTGCGGCCGCGAAGAACGGCTCCGGCTTCATCACCATCCCCGCCCCGCCGCCGAAGGGCGCGTCATCGGTAGTGCGGTGGCGGTCACTGGTGTAGTCGCGCAGGTCATGCACGCGGATGGTCACCGCCCCCCCCTCCTGCGCGCGCTTGAGTATGCTCTCGCCGAGCACGGGAGCGAACATCGCGGGGAACGTGGTGAGCACGTCAATCCGCACGCCGGCGATCCCCCTTTGTAGGGCGGGTATGTCCCTGCCCGCTTGGGCGGGGCATGCCCGCCGCATCCGGCGGGCCCTCTGGGGGGAGGGCAACTGTCATGGTCCCCTTCTCCAGGCTGATCTCCCTCACCACCTCTCTCACCGCCGGGATCATCGTCGTCTCGGTGACATAGACGTCATTCGCCGGCGAGCGAATCACCTCGGTCACCTCTCCCAGGTCGCCGCCCTCCTCGGTCAACACCCGCAGGCCGACGATCTCGTGAATGTAGTACGACCCCTCCGGCAGGGGTATCGCCATGCTCAGGCGGATCTTCACCCACGCCCCCCGCAGCGCCTCCGCCTGGGTGCGGTCCGCACAGCCCTCGAACTGAACCAGCGCTCCCTTCGGCGTGATGCGTGCCTGAACCACCCGCGCCATCTCCGCCCTCCCCTCGGGCAGTTCCAGGCACACCTCCCTCAGACCGACGAATCGCTCCGGAAAGTCAGTCTCCGGCCTCACCCGCACCTCGCCCCTCGTGCCAAAAGGAGCCATGACCCGGCCTATCACCAGGCTCCATGGCTCCTCATCAGCGCGGAATGGCGGCGTCAGGGCTTCCGAATCTCGACCACTACTCCGTCTTTCACCACGATCTGACATCCGCCGAGTTTCTCCAGGAGATCTTCTCCCTCCGCCAGTTCAACCGTGCCCTCCAACGTCCCGCGAGGATACTCGCTCCCGAGCTCCAACTTCGCCGCTGCCTCCAGTTCGTCCAGGAGCTCTTGCTTGATCGCCTCCTGCCGGCGTTTCTCACCCTCGAACTGCCGCCGCGCGTTCATCGCCTGCGCCAGATCGGTCTGCTGAAGGTCGGCCAGCACCCGCCGGCTTCGGAACTCCATCTGGTCAATCCGCTGCTGCGTGGCATCCGCCGCCTCTCGAAGCTCCGCCTGCAGTTCCTCTCTGAACTTCTCCGTCACGATCACCTGCACCGCGATATTGCGCTTGACCGTCACACTTCCCATCTACTCCTCCGGGCTGCCTTCGGCCGAGTCGGCGGTCTTGTTGATGTCCACCCAGATACTCTTGCGGTGCTTCGCCCCCGCCGCCCGCACCAGGGTCCGCAGAGCGTTCGCGATCCTCCCTCCCTTTCCGATCACCTTCCCCAGGTCATCCTCCGCCACCCGCACCTCGAAGATGATGCTTCGTTCCCCCTCCACCTCGTTCACCGCCACCTGCTCCGGCTTGTCCACCAGGGCCCTTACGATCAACGTCACTAGCTCGTGCACCGTTTCAGACCTCCACGCTCAGTTGGCTGCTACGTCTGCTAAAGGGTCT
>Ga0315274_10010341_pt1 | contig 13441 bp, 17 predicted proteins | sample YL17G02_20_MG_FD_203700 | JGI IMG/M metagenome (GOLD analysis project Ga0315274, IMG submission 203700) | Sediment microbial communities from Yellowstone Lake, YNP, Wyoming, USA - YL17G02_20 | ecosystem: Environmental > Aquatic > Freshwater > Lake > Sediment | place: USA: Wyoming | collected...
ATTTTGGTTTTACCCTAACTATATAGCAAGCAAAAACACTTTTGCAGTTTTTAACAAACTCACAAGCTTCGCGAGCTTCTTTTACTGATTTAAACGCCTGAACAAAATCAGCTAAATGAAAGAAGTCATTATGAAACCAAATCTTTACAAGAATATCGCCTGAACCAAAAGCTTTTTCTTGTTCCAATTTTAATCCTTCAAAAATTGAAAGTTCACAATCGCCCGAAGTGCTAACCACGGTTTGGCAAAATGCCTGGTTTTCGTTTTCGTGGAGAATATCCAGTTGGTTTGTATTCATCTTTCATTTTAAATTTGGTTGTTATTTTCGGCACTTCGCCAAGCCGACTGGCGTTATAGGCAATAAATTTTAAACGCCCGTTCAATCATTTGAGCCGCTTCGGTTGTATCCTTACCACGCCTAAATAATTCATTGAGCCACTTATTACATTGCCCATCGTATTCATCAATCCACTTTTCATTTTCATTGTAGAATGTATCAGTAATCTTGTTACCTAATACATCTTCGCACCAACCATCAAACCCATCATCAGGTGGCGTGGTAAGGTATCTATCTAAGCTAATTTTCCAGTCCATAATGTTTAAAATTTACAGCCTATAACAGCGTATTTATGCAAGCGGGCGGACAGCTTGCGGTTAATAATTAAGTTCGTGTTATGCCCGCCTGACATAAACACGCAAAACGTTCATACTGCAATATTAAACAATTTACTAAACAATTACAATATTATGTTACAAGTGTTTGATATTCAAAAGGTTAAAATTTATATCCTATTCAGTAATGCTTTTAATTTGTTCTTTATAAGCAACTAAGATTGTGCTTTCAAATGTTTCAAAAGTACACGCTGCATAAAAAAAGTACTCACTTGATATAGTTACCCTTGTTGCTCTTATTGGATTCCACAACTCATCGAACAATACCACATCTTTATAGTCTACTATACGAAATAGACTTAAATCAAAGGAATACCAAAATCTTTTATATTCCCACCCATCTTCAAATTCATATATAAGGTTGCCATCAATGTCCATTTTCTCCTTAACGTGCCTGTCAAATATCCGTACCTTAAAGAAAGTGTCCATTAGAAAATCTTACCTTTTATTATCTTAAGATTAAACAAAACATAATCGCCATCTTTAATATCCAGTTCACAATAAGCAAAGCCTAAGTTCCATTTATTTATTCTCATATATGCAGGAGTTAACCCACATAAACAACCTTGTGAATTAACCGCAAAAACGTGACCTGAAAGCGTTGGCTCTGTATGTTGTGATGTCCTATGGTAATGTCCTACTAAAACATTCTCAATAGTCTTTAAAAATGTAGAACGTGAAGGGTTAACACCACCTGCTGCCCCTGCCATTTCGTGACCGTGCAATATCGTTAACTTACCTAGCTTAATAGGTAGCTTATCTTTTACCATTACTATTTTAAACTTCGCTAATTGAAGTATAACTTCTAATTGAAATTCCTCTACATCAAACAATTCAGGTGCTTTAGCTATTAAGTACTTTTCCCACCTTTCTTCGTGATTACCTAACTTCCAAACTATCTTAGCATTAGGAAATATAGACCTTAGATATTCAAAGAACTGCCTGGTCTTTGTAAATTCATCTTTTATCTTTGGTGCTGTTGGGTGCTTATCAAATCTACTTGCACCGTAAAAGTCCATCAAATCGCCATTTAATAGTATGCAGTCAATGTCTTTGTTTTTTCCATAATCTAAAGCGATTTGTAAGGCTTTATTATCTTGGTATGGTATATGTATGTCACTTAGTATAAGTATTCGCTTAGACTTTATCTCATAAGGCTCAAAATCTTCATCTACTGATTCAGGAAGTGTTAACGATGGAAGTTTAGCTATTGGTGTTTTTAAATTCTTTCTTAGCTTATCGCCTGTTTTCCCTCTGTAATATCTAACAAGTCCATAAACCTGCTCTAAATTCTCAAATATTACACTATTTTCATTGTATATTTTCCTTGCAATTGTTTTACTGCCAGTCTTAGAAAACTTTAATAACTGTTCCTTTATTATAGTTCCCTTTTCTGATGAGTTACCAGCCTTTTTACCCATTATGGTATTTTTAAGTATGCTTTAACTATTGGAGAATATATAGAAAACACTTTTTTAAGTACCCAAAACAATCCCATTGAAAGCAGAATGATAAGCCAAATGTTATCTGCTACCCATATAACAAATCGTTCCTTACGAGTAAATGGCTTTACACTAACTGAATTAACAACGTAAGGCATTTTCTTTACAATAGTAATAGTATCTACCTTGCCTTTAATATAAGTGGTCTTACCATCATTAAAATACTTTATAGTAAGGTTATTTTCACGAATAATTAAAGTATCTTTTGTTATTCCGCTTTTAAATATAGTATCTATCTGCGTTCCGTTTATAATAGTTGTATCATTTCGGTACACAGTATCGGTATTTATTAACTCAGGGTGCTTTAATATAAGCCTTTGTAACCTCTTTTGAGGCGAACACCCACAAAGAAGTATAACTGACATCAAAAAAAACAAACATATAACTATTAAAGGTATTATGTTATTCGGATGGTTTTTCATTTTCCTTTTCTTTAATATAGCTTACTATTTCATTAGCAACTGCACCAATAGCAAGTATAATAACCGATAAATACGGATGTCCTTCAACCAATATTAAAGAGCCTCCTATTATTGCTGTTGCCGACTTAATACAAATACCAACCAATTTAAGTAGTTCTAATTTAGTAAAAGTAAATTTTTTCACTTAACTATTAATGTTTGATTTCTATTTGCTCCTGCCCTAAAAGATATGTGAATCCAAGAATAGTCAAACTCATTAATTAACTGGTCAAACTTTAAATTCAACTTGCACCAATCAAATAGCTTTTTATTTTCCTCTTTTGTTCCTGCACTCATATCTATTGCCTCCCCTTTACTATGTTGACTTCCAATTGCCCCACCTACTTTTTTATTAAGTTCATCGCAACGAAAAAAAGAATTTATTTTAATAGGTTTACCATACCATTCCCTTAAATGCTCAAAACAATTATTAGCAACTGTTTGCATTGAAAGTAGTTGCTCACTTGTAGGGTAATTCTTTATTCCAAAACGTAACGAAGTAGGGCTTACCGTTGCTTCATCATAGGTTATATGCTTTGATATGTTTTCCATTATTTTACCCATTCCCTTATCTGATTTTTTACCTTTGCCCAATTAACAATGATTAAAAATATACCCGAAGTTATCGAAATACCGATTAAGGTAATTCTTCCTATCTGCTCTATATTGTCAAGAGTACTTACGCTGCCCGTCAACGCTAAAGTTATTGAAAGTATAACTGATTGTAGGTGTTCTAACTTATCTTGGCTCATCATCTGCTTAATAAAGATTTAATTCCATAAATATATGCTGTATCTGTTCCAACTGCTAACTGGCAAGAAACTACAAAGTACTGATTAGCTGTAAAGTCAATTGTTAAAGCTGTTGGTGCTGTGGTTGATGTTAAGTAATAAAACAAATTTGTTGTTGCAGGTAAAATCTCTTGGCTTGATATTGACCCCTTAAATACTAAATCCCTATCGTATGTCACACTTAAACCTTGATTTGTGACAATTACAGTAGCTATTATTATTGGTGTTGTTAAGTTGTCTGTGTCATTAAAATAAACCCTAAATGTTTTATTGTTTGCGTTTGATGTTGCACCAATTCTTAAACACCAATATAAAATATCGTTTGCTTGAAAAGTTCCTGCTGGAATTAATTGAGAGAATATTTTTGTTTCTGCTGTTGCTACTGTATGAGTTATTGTTGTGTTTTGCTTTATAACTGATGGTGCTGTTATTGTTTCGGTATTTGGATACTGCACCATATAACCGCTTTTATCTATTGTATATGATTTGTAGCCTATCATTTCCAGTTACAATCTACATCACAACTTCCACTTGTAGTTACCTTTAAACTCCAAGTTGGCTGCAAAAATATACCACTAAAAAATATAGGTGTGTTTGCTGATATTGGTGAAGTGTTTACTATGTTATAATTATTTGTTCCATCGGTCTTAAATACACTAAATGTTAATGCTGCTGATGTTTTGTTACATACGCTTAAAAAAGTAACCTCTACCTCTTTAAATAAAGAAATAGCATCTAGCACGGTTGCTGTTGTTGATGTTATATTTTGTGTTTTACTTGACATATTTTATTTTAATAAATTTGCACTCCAAAAAGTATATTGAACACCTCCGTAACATATTGCTGTTGGTTTATTGTTTTGCCATACAAAAACTTCTAAATAGTCTGTTGTTCCATTCATAATTACTGTATCAGAAACAGGAACTGTAAAACTTCCTGCTACCGTTGTACCGTTAAATAAACCCGTAGAATACATAGCACCATTCTTGTAAATAGATGTATAGTAGAAGCACCCTGCATTTACCGCTGTTTCCATATATGCTTGTGCTGAAACACGATAAGTACCTGACTTTGTAGGTGTGTACCTTTTATTTGCAGTTGAATAGTTTGATTGAGGGTCTGTTGAAACAGTATCAAAATTAACCTTAGTGAAAGTAGCTGTTGTTATGTTTTGGTTAGAAGCCGAATAAGCCCTAAATTCATAAACAGCAATAACAGGGTATAATGTATCAAAATAACTTTTTAAAGTAGCTTTAATGTTTGCCCACGTTATTTTTTTTGCAAGTGAAGCAGAATTATCAACAATAATCATTCTATCAGCATCAACAGGTGTAGTCATTGCTGTTAAACTATCAACAAAAGTATGCACATTGGCTGCTGTTAAAATAGCTTGATAAATTGCATCAAAATAAGTTTTTAAAAAAGTTTTTACATTTGTCCAGGTAATCTTTTTTAATACAGAACTTTCGGCTGTTGCCACTAAATCTGCATCATTTGGTGTTGCTGCACTTGAACCATTAATCAATGCACCTATTCTTGCTGCTGTTTCATCGCCTGTATTAGTTCCTGAGTTAGTTCCTGTTATGTCAGAAGTAAATGCTATTGTTCCATCAGCATCTTTAAAAGTGTATGTTCTTGCTGCTGTGTTTGAGTTTGTAAAGAATGAAGTAAAAGTATTAGCAGCGTTTTTAAAGTTAATCTTAAATAAAGTTAGCCCTGCATAGCCACCTGTTGCATCTTTGTTCGCTGTATTCTCGGCAGTATAACCCAATGCAGCTTGTTTTGTATCTGCATAAGTCTTTACTGCCTTTTGTGAAGGGTATTTGGTATCGCTATTTGCAGCAAGTGTACCATCGGTATCTTTGTTTGCTGTTGCTTCTACTCCTGTTAGATTTATATTCATTATACCGTTATATTAATTGCTGTTGCATCCAAAGGGATATAAGTCGCTGTTTGATTTAATACTCCATTTACATATACGCTTATTGATTCATTAGGTAGTACTAAAGTTCCACCACAAACTACCGTTGTAGTATAACTTGAATCACTATTTCTTACAGTCGCAGGACTTCCACCACCACCACCATATAAAGTGGTTAATTGTGCTACTTGTGTTGCTGTAAAGTTTGAGTACGTTGCACTATCTGAAAAGTTGTAATTTGGTAGCAAACAAGTATTTAACTGACTTGCTGTTAAACTAGCTATCAATAACTCGCAAGGTGTTTGTTGTGTACCCGAACAACCAGCACCTCCTACAATTGCCAATGGTGTACAGTTATTTACAAAGCTATCTTCTACACTAAAAGTTATCTTAAAAGCACCATAAGGGTACATTAAATAACCTAAGTCATCAGGAGAAAAAGAGTACTTATCAAAGATTGATTCAGGGTTAAAGTCTAATTCAATATCGTTAACACTATATTTATAAACCTCATCTGTATTTATTGCTCTTAAAACATCTTTAGCCAACTCCCTTGTGTAATCTTCTGTTCTGCTTACATCAACTAAATTAAGGTTATACCAACAAACAAATGAAAGGTTATACTTCATTGTATCGTCATCAATAACTACTTTATCATTTAATTCAAAGAAAGCGTAAGATTGTAGCGTGTCGTTTGGTCTTATGTCAAAATAATCTTGTGTTCCGTTATTTTTGTAGCATTGTGGATATGTATAAACATTACCTTCGCCATCTTTAGTTTTGCCTACCCTTGTAATAGGATAGCATAATTGAAGCCAAGCAGATAATTCAGTAACAAATAACTGTTGAAGTTCTTGTACAGCCTTAGTGTCAAGTTGTGGAGAAACAAAGTAAGGAGGTACTGTTAAACAAGTCATTGTTACAAGTTTAGATATTTATCTACTTTGCCTTGTAACTTAGGCTCAATTCTATTTGCAAATATAATTAAATTTTCAGTATTAAGCCCTAAAATGTTATCGCCAAAGTTTGAAGTTAAAATATCAAATTTGTCATCTTCTGATTTAATCTTTATTAAACCCCTATCAGGATTAACTACATCAATGCTTTTGTAAAAGTCGCCACTCAGCTTTAAGTCTACATACCTTGTTTGTCCACCTCGTTTACTTTTATAGTTTGAGTAACCTGCCGAATAAACACCTTTTGTTTTACCCTTTCTTGGCTTTTGGTATCTTAACTTATCCCCTTCAGAATCCTCTCCTTTGAAAGCCATTTGCCCTAACTGTAAAGATATTATTTGGCTTTTATTATCCATAATAACCTCATCTGCAATTATCCCCACCCTACTTTTTAAGTTTTTTAGCTTAGTTATTAATTGCTCTAAAGATTTAGTGTCTGCCATTAACAAAGGGATTTAATAACATTTTGAATGCCCTCTTTAAAGTCTACTGTAACCCTTGATAACCTTCCCCTTTTATAATCAGGTGCATAGCCACCATCAGCAACCACTCTTTTCATACTTATATTATAATCGCTATTGTTTTTATTATAATCGGTTACATAAAGTTTATCAGCCATTAAACCATAAGTCTTAAACCTATCGTGTAACCACTTTGGCAACCTGCCTGTTTTTAGTTGAAATTTTTGTACAGCCTCATCTCTTACTTTTACTATTGCACCTGTTTCGTATTCTATATTTATTCTTTCGTATTCAGTTGTTTCATAACCAAATATGCCTTTAAACCGTATTGAATCAGTCCAGTCGCTATCATACATATTGAATAATTTAGCCTCATTATCACAAGAACCAATGCGACCTTGTAGATAATTAGTAAATAATACAGTCTTATTAACCGCTTCACAACTATAAGTATTTAAACAAAATGGTTCGCTATTATATAATTTATTTTGCTTTAATACAATAGTAGCAAACTGAATACGATATTTTCCCTCTCCAAATACATTATAAACAGCACTCCAATCAATTCTAAACCCTATATAATTAGCTAGTGTAAATGGTGAATCTCCAAAATTGTAAAATTTCCCGTAAGTAACATTGTTTAAAGTTGCTATTGTAGCCCAAGATGTAGTATATTCTTGTAAATAAATAGTACAAGTTGACCCCAAAGGAAGCTCCATTAAGAATGAATTTACATCCTTTACGGTATTAAATACTTGCAAGTTATAACAACATTCATCATAAGACCTGCATTCTTCTGCTGTGCTAAGAGTTAAAGGAACAAAGCCCACTATTTGAGGGTTTGCTGTATTCCTTATTGTTTTCATTGGTATTGAATCGCCAACACCACCAGAAGGAAGGCTATCTCCACCAGTAGGGTTATCCGTTATAACGGATTTTCCCGAACCTGTATATACTATCTCTATTGGCATATCTTTATGTTCTTAAACCGTAAACAGTAGCTTTAAATGTTGCAGGAATTGAACTGCCAACGGTAACAGATATAGCTAAAGAACCCGAGGCTACAATTGCTATACCTGTATTAGCCGATTGGACATATCTTTTACTCGTTGCTGCTAAAGCACTCATATCTGAGGCTGTTGTTAAATCGCTTGACGAATCTTTTAATTTTGCAAATATACCTGTGTTTGTTCCTGTTACCCTTTCGTAAATAACAACCATAGGAATAGAATTAGCAAGTGTAACACCTACTTCAAAATCTAAGGTAGTAACAGCCACCGTAGCAGAGTTAATACTTGCCTTTGATGCTATTTTAACATAAGGAATAAAGTTATCTTTAAATTGCTTTATAGTTATCTTGCTTGTTGCCCCTGTTGCATAAGGCACAATTGCCATAACATCCGTATCGTAAAATGTTGTTTCTGCTGGTAGTCCTGTTATTGGTAGTGGTGCTGCCATTGTTTTGTTTTTAAGTTATTATTATTCCTTGCCCATCTTCTGTTAAGATGTTAAACAAGTTTTCTTGTTGTAATAATCCCGACAACCCTTTAAATCCTATCTTTGAACTTATAATATAAGATGTTTGGTTGTCTAGTTTTGTGTAATCAATATCATTTGTTAAGATTATTCTGCTTGTATCTACTACTGTCATTGTTACTGTATTGCTAACCCATACAGATGTATCGCTTTTAATATACTCAGTACTTGTTATATCTTGATATGACACACCGCCAACTGAATTATTGTCAAGTGAAATAAATCCATAGTAAGTTGTTGACCCTGTTGGAAAGCTAGGAAATGTAGCAAAGTCGCCAGTCATTGTTACAGTTACGGTTGTATTTTCATCTAGTAATATTTGACCATTTGTGTCTACTGCACTTGAATTAGTCAATACAACAGATGTAGTATAAGTATTTTGTGTTCTTGGATAAATATTAAGGGCAGATTTATGTCTGTAATATGTTAAGTATTCTGTGCTAATCTTTTCTACTCCTGCAATAACATTAAAAGTTGTACTCCAACCTGTTGTTTGTGTTGAATATCTACTCCAATTGTTTTTAGGACTTGGGAAACAAGATACATCAGTATCTAACTCTCTCCAGGTTTCGTATCTTAATTTGAAAGGATATTGCACCTCATAAAAAGCATAAGTGCTTGTGTCCATTGATAGCAAACGCTTAACATATATCTCATTTGTTTGAGTTGTGCCTATATTATATTCTCTGTTTTCTGAAAAGTCAACATCTTTAACACCGTTACAATCCACTAAAGTTTCAGCTACATCTATAATTTTTGATTCAAGAAACACAACACTTTCGCCTGTCTTTTCTGCTACTATTTGAAGTGCAATAAATTGCAAATCTGCATCAGTCTTTAACACTTTGAACTGTGTTCTTGTTAAAACATAATCCCCTTCATAACCTAAATAATTGCTTGTAGAATTATTAAAATCGTTAGGAAAGTCATAAAAGTTTGTTTGTCCATTAACAACAAATAATGTAGCATCGGTTTCATTATAAATATAATCCCCATTGTAACACATTACAGTATTTCTATCTGTTGTTTTAAGACTTGTTACCGTGTCTTGCTGTGGTGTTACAAATATTAAGAAGTTTCTATTGTCGCTATTCTTTGCAGCTAAGAATGTTTTAATTGCTGCCGAATTATCAATACGGTAATTAAAAGCCATTACAGAAGCCGATGTAAAGGTTGTTGTTACATTGCTTATAACTTGCAAATCCGTTCCGTATTGCTCACCGTTTGTACTTGCTGCCCCTGACAACTTCTTTCTTCTGTCTTGCTTAAAGTTTTGATTATAGTTTGTACTTGTATTTACATAATCAGTTGTGTCGTTTGGCAAATACTTATGAGTAATTACATAAGGTGTTCCCGATGTAATAAAATGACCATTTGCTGAAGCCAAAGTAATAACCACATCGGTAGTTCTATTAAAATCTACCTCTGTAACTACTAAGCCTGTTAAAACATCTGTAAATACTATTGAAGTCAAAGAATATTCAGGTGTACCACCATTTAAAAACTCGTTAAAATAGCCTACATTGCCTTTTGCAAAGTTTATAGGTGCTAGTATTTGACTTGCTTCAGGGCTTGTATTTTCATATCTTCCGTTTATATCACATATAAATTTAAGAGAATTAGTGCTTAAAAAATATGTAGGCGCAAATGGTTGACCATCTTCTAAGAATGTTTGTTGCCCTGCTAAGTATTCAGGTATTACAAACGTATGAAGTATTGTATATGTTTGCTTGTAAAGTCTATTTGAATAAGTAACGCTTACTGGTTGAATAGTAGGAAATGTAATTGTACCTGCTGCATTTGCTAGTAAAGCTGCATTACTTCTACCCTTTACGGACATATTAACTGCTGCTGTTCCTGTTGCACCCCACCCTGTTCCATTAAATGTTACATCGTTTTCGCTATCAACAATGTTCTTAAAGTTTATTGAACTATTGTTCTCTACTAAATTATATTTGTAATCAAACGATGTTAGTGTTGTTGTTCCGTTTAAATCAACATTGTTGTAAGTGTTAGTTCCTATTGCTGTTGTAACAATAATTTCCTTATCAGTTAACGATTCAATAGTAAAATAACCTATTACACTTGTAGCTTCTACATTAAAAAATCTAAAAGTATCTCCTTTAGTAAACCCATCAGAAATAAAAGAGCCATTATTATTCCTTGTTATAGTTTTATTTGTTGAGTTTGTTACCACAGCAATACCTTGTGATTGCCAATTAACATTAAATGTAATCTTTGCTGTGATTCTATCACCAACATTTCCCATTAAATACTCAGGGTTTACAGAACTTAAATCTCCAGTAAACTCGTCATAAAAAGCAAGTGATGTTATATTAATCATTGTCTTGTAGCTAAATTGTCATAAAAATGCTTTGCTATTTCTTGTGTTTCAAACTCCAAAAATACAGCCTTACTTTCAGTTAATGATGCAAAAACTTTATAATCTTCAATTGTTACTGACCTTGTACTAATAGGCTTTGCCTTATTAATCATTCCCATTGCCTCATTCATTGCAGGTAATAAATTACTAAGCAAGTTGCTCATATTTTCGGCTGCATCATTTAATTTAGAATCTTCCATCTGCTATTACTGTTTGGTTTAAATTGTTAGTATAATTTCGCTTAATACGGTAGTTTATAGTTGCTGTTTCTTTGTATAGATTCCACTTTAATGAATCTACCCTACCCATTTGTTGGTCAAAGGTAGTAATAATATTGTTACCTTTTATCTTTTTAAAGTCCTCACAACACATAGGTATTTCCCTATTCTTATAAGTGTAATACTGATTGCCATTTGTTGCTAATTTAAAAGCGTGAAAAGTTCTTAAAATAGTGTTTGCATTTAAGTATTTCCTTGTATCACTTGATATATCGTTATAGTCTGATAAAAGCACTAACTTATTAATACCTATAAAGTCGCCTGACAACTTTAACCAGCCTATACGGTTGTTGAATATGTTAGCTGTTATTAGTGGTAGATTTATACCGCTACCAAATACATTACTAGCATTATTTATTAAATTTATCACCCCATTTATAGCACGTGAACCTAAATTAATAATGTCATTTAACTTGTCTTCAATTACGGTTAATGTTTCTTTTCTTTTGCCTAATGCAAACGGTGTTCTAACCTCTTTAATATGCTTTAAAAGAATGTTCTTTTTATCTATATAAGAGTTTGGCTGAACTATTATTTGTGCGTTTGTTCCATTATATTCATCATAGGTATTTAAGTCGCTATCGTCTAAAGCGTAAGTAAAAAATAGGTTACTAGATAATTCATCAGCGTTATAACCATTTGGCAAAGTGCTTGTTTTAATATTTGGCAAAGTATATGATGCTTGATTTTGCCAATATATCTTTTGTTCAAAAAACAATGTATTTCCAACAACCCTAACTTCAGCTTCAAAATAGTCTGACATTGAACGAATTAAATCGCCAAACGTGCCATCATAATAACCGTAAGCATACAATTGTGTTTGTGTTTCATCGGCTGCCTTTATAAATGTAGGTGGGAATATATTAGGTGTTGGTATAATTATCTTTTGAGGTATAATTGTTAATTTATTATAAGGGTAGTTTTGTAAGATTGTACTTGAAAACTGAAGCCCTAAATGAGAGCATCCTTTAGCAAATAAATCCTTTACATACATTCCGTATTTGTACTTTTTTTTCTGAATTATATTGTCGACTAAATCTTGTAAGAGTTTAGCAATGGCAATAACCATAATAGTAAAATATGCAAGTAAAAGGATAACCCTTAATACTGTGGCTGCTAATGTTGCTGCATAAGCTCCTTGAGTTATTATTAATGTAGTAGTATCACCTAAAAATTGGTCAATTAGTCCTCTTATTTTATCGGTAGCCGAAGCCAATTCTTTAGCCATTATAAATATACTAACACCTGTAACTAAGGCTTGTGTATAGTTAGGTATAGCAGAAACAGCATAAGGAATTGCCTTGTAATCGGTTAATAAAATCTTTCCTGTTCCGTTATAAGCATTACTTGCCAGATACGCAAAGCTAAATGAATCAGCTATGTCGTTAACAAAGTCAATCTTACCACGTTCTTTTATTGGTACAGTCACTATGTCACAAGTATATTCAGCATCGGGAGAAACAAGGTCTAATATTGAATCTAATACTACCTCATTTGTATCACACACCTCAACTCTAAATGGAATACCCTCATATATGCCTACACCGTTTGTTGTTCCACTTGCTATCCATTGATTTATAACACCTGCTGTAACACCAACAAACTCAAAGGCTGTTGCTGACAAAAATAAACTAGGGTTGCTTATTTCAAAATTAACCTCAATAGTTAATTCCCTCCAATTTCTTGGTGCAGGAATCTTGTTGTTATTAAGATAAAAGTTTAACTCCATTAAAACCTTCTTTTACTTTGTTTTTTAGTTGTTATTGTTTTAAATCCATTTTCTATTTTTGCAATTACCATATTATTCATAGCATCCCAATTTACACTTGTTTCAGGTTTACTCTTAATGGTAGCCTTTAACTCTTGTAACTCTCTTACAACCTCATTATTGTTGTTTATTGCTTGTATAATAGGAATAGCACCCATAAAAGAATCGTTCTGCCTTTCAAATATACCATCGTCAATCGGGTTCTTTAATAGGTTTTTAAGATTATAAAAATTTTCCCTTCCTAAATTACCCATTTCTTTACCACTAAAGATACCCTCGTTACCCTCTGCCTCTAAATGTATTCCACCTCTTGCGTGTGAACGACCTTTAAAGATACCTCTATCAATTCTGCCACCTGACAATGGCTCTGCTATTTCTCCTACTATACCACCCTCTTTAGCAAATGCCTTAGCTACTACTTCAGCAAGTAATACATCTTTTAAAGCCTTAACTGCTGCTGTTTGTGGCTCATCTTTAGAGTAAGAAGCAAACGCATTAAAAAAGGCTTGTATTTTAGCTAGTTTTTCTTGTTTCTTTTGTTCTGCTATTTTAGCACGTTCTAATTCAGCTTTTTTCCTTTCCTCAAATGCTAAAGTATTAGCCAATCCTTTATCAGCTAACTCTCTTTGTTTATCTATGTTTTTATCTTGGCTGCTAATTTCTTTGTCCAACAATGCTATCTTTTTGTCGCTTATCTTTTCAAGTTCTTTTA
>Ga0315274_10010342_pt1 | contig 13440 bp, 13 predicted proteins | sample YL17G02_20_MG_FD_203700 | JGI IMG/M metagenome (GOLD analysis project Ga0315274, IMG submission 203700) | Sediment microbial communities from Yellowstone Lake, YNP, Wyoming, USA - YL17G02_20 | ecosystem: Environmental > Aquatic > Freshwater > Lake > Sediment | place: USA: Wyoming | collected...
TTAGTAGACATATAGATACCACCTTTCTTTGTTTTAGATTTGTTAATCTTTTACGGTGGTATCTTACCATTTATTCATGTTTTCATAAACGTTTTTATTTAAATCCCAAAAAATATACCCTTGTCAGGGATTAAGGGGGGGTGTTAAAAGCTTATAATCAAAGCATACTTATAAACATTTTACATACGGCTTTTGAGGAATTTCAACCCGTCTTTTGCTATAGCGTCAGCACCACCCGGCTCTAACTCTCGCCATATAGCCGCCGCCTTAGCAATAGCCTCGATTGCAGGAACGAAAGACTCTATGACCAACCAGCCATCGTATTTCACTTTGTGCAAAGCCTTAAAGACACCGTCCCAGTCAACGTTTCCGCTTCCGGGCGTTCCTCTGTCGTTCTCACAGGTGTGAACGTGAGCAAGATATTCGCCAGTGTTTTTGATAGCTTTGTAAAGGCTTTTTTCTTCGATATTCATGTGAAACGTATCGAGGTGAATTCTAAGGTTTGGATGATTCACGTCCTTGACAAGTTTCACCATGTCTGCCGCAATATTTATGAAGTACGTCTCAAACCTGTTTAGCGGCTCCATAGCAAGCGTAACGCCTTTTTCACCAGCGTATTTCGCCATTTCGCCCAGGCCTTTAACTGCACGATCCCATTCTTCATCTGTGCGTGACCTTCCCACCAGTTTGCCGACCGCGCTGTAAAGAGGTCCGCAGAAAATTTTGCTTCCAAGCTCTACATTTATGTCAATACATTCTTTTATGTATTTCTTTGCGTTATCACGAATTGCTGGATCGTCGCTTATCATATCCCGATCTGGACCCAGTATAGCGCAGGTTGTGGTTTTTATGCCTGCTGATTTCAAGGCTTTCTTGGTTGCCTTTATGTCAACCTCGGCTGTGTCAAAAATTGGTATTTCCACACCGTCAAAGCCAAAGTCTGCGACCTTTTGAATCAACGGCAGAGAATCATTGTTAAAAGAGCCTGACCATAATAGAAGGTTTATACCGTATTTTGCCATTTCTATGCCTCCGTATTCATTATTTTAATAGTTTAACATTCCAAGTAAAAGCAATTATATTACATATCAATGGGATTTGCAACCTTTTTCGGAGTATAAGTCTATAGGATTATAGGTCTATGAGTTCAATCCTATAGTCCTAATATGCCTATATCCCAATAGACCTATAAACCTATAGACTTATTGACCTATAGACCCATTAACCCATTAACCTATTGACCTATCTATTGCCCTATTGCCATTCTTCTCTTTTCTCTTGACATTTTACCGCAACACTTCCTTTATAGAGTGCGTAAGCTTGCTTACGCTGTGCTGTGACAAGTCACAGCACTCCAAAGTATTATTTCATCAACTGTTCAACTGCTTCCATTACCATATCAACTGTTATGGCTTTCAGGCAGTCAAGAGTTTCACATTTAACGCCTTCTCCATGTGGTTTATGGCACGGACTGCATGGAAGATCGCTTTTTACTACGAGGCATTTTTCACTGTAAGGGGCATGGCTTACCCAGTCAGTGGGTCCGAAGATGCCGACCACAGGCGTTTCCATTGCAGCGGCAATGTGCATAGGTCCACCGTCACTGCTGACAAATAGCCTGAATTTTTCGGTAACTGCTGCAAGCTGGCGCAATGTCGTCTTGCCTGTAAGTATCATAGGTTTATTTTCCATGAGATCAGCGATTCTTTCTGCTGTTGGTGTCTCTCCTGCGCCGCCGACTATTACGACCTTACCGTCATATTCAGTGATGAGTCTGTCGCCAATTTCTGCGAACCTTTCTATTGGTATACATCTTCTCTTAGGGTTATTTGGATCAAGACCAGTAAAAAGCCCGAATATGAGATCGCCTTCTTTTATACCAGATTCAGAAAGCAGGTTATTTGCGAACTCACGATCTGATGCTTCTACGTGCATGTAAAGCTTTCTAATTTCGGGGAATCCCAATGGACGAATGAGATCAAGCCCTTGTTCCACCTCATGCTTAGATTCATCGTATGGTACAGACTGAGTGAAGAGGAAACTGGTGTCCTTCTTGCCTTTGTGATCGTATCTAAATCCAAGTCTCCAGAAAGCCCCCGTTTTAAAAGCTTCTTTTGCACGCATAAAGCCTTTATGAGTGGCGGCTATCGTAAGGTCGGGGAAATCACTGCGCATCTCACTAATCTTGCTCTTGTCATCTATTACGACCACTTGATCCACGAGATCGCTACCTTCGAGAACGTCCTTTGCCCCATTTGGCAATACAAAAACAGTGATTTTGCTGTCTGGAATACCTGCTTTGAGTGTTCGGATCATAGGTGTCAGCATGATAAGGTTGCCGATACCTGATGTCCCAAAGATGCAGATCCGTTTTATTCCACCGGGGTCAAGCGGATACCTGTTTTCGGGAATAATCCTTATGCCGAAGCGAAAGTATAATTCTCCAAGAATCTCAGGACAATGTTCATAAAATAGGTTATAATAGATCATTTTTGTTTTAGCTCTCTCAGAATACAATTGATTACTGCTTCTGTTAGCAGGTTGTTTCCATGTTCTGTTGCATGAACACCGTCCGGCATAAGACAGATTTCTATATCATCATTCATAATAACGCTGAAAAGGTCGTTAGTAATGATGCCTGCTTTCTTCATTATTGGTGTTGCGACTTTATTATATGCTTCAACATCACGTTTATAACGATGAAATTCCTTTACTGCGTTATGTCTTTCGTCTATCACAGGCGTTGAGGTTGCCCATACGAGAATTGCTTTTGTCTCATTTTGAAGTCTTTTAACGATCTGTTGTAAATTTTGTCCGTAAATGTTCGGTGGTTGCTGATACTTTCCAGTTTTAGGGTCAACTCTCAGATCGTGCAGACCGCAGTTGAAATGGATGAGATCGGCATTTCGGCTGATTATCCAATTATCGAGATTCTTGAATAAATTATCGCTGTCACCGCCGTTATCTTCGATGCCGATTACATTAACCTTATCCTCAAGCCTTTGCTTAACCAGAGGACGGTATCCCATACAAATTGAGTCGCCTATAAGAAGCGCTGTTGGTTTACTGGACATTGATACCTCCTTCATTTTTTGGGAACCATTTTTGCAATATTTCCCTGAATTTCAGGAATGATGGAACTCTGCATCTATGTAAACTTACTTTGCTAGCAATTTCTTCGTAGATGGACGATGTACGAGAAATTCTTTTTACTGCTAAAGACATTTCTAATGCCTTTTTGGGTTTCATTGGTTTAGGTTCATCTTCTTTCCAAAGTCCTTTACTTATAAGCCAATCTTTTAACATCCTATAATTGTCCCATCCTAATGCGTTGGCAGTGTGTGTTGATTCAGCCCATAACCAAATTTCAAGTTCTGGCTCTAAAACAATAACCTCTGATCTATCTTGCCAACCGTTATTTTCAAGTCCGTATTTAATATGGTTTGAAATATCATCCACCGAGACGTTTTCCTGCCCACTTCCTGCATGGTCAATAAATACGAGTGCGTAACGATATTGATTTGTAAAATCTCTCAAGAACTCGACCCCCTCATGATATATTCCGGGATCGTGCCTTGGATGGATAAGTATGTCATAAGATATTTGTCGTATATTTAAGGATTCATGCCTGCAAAGTAAAGAACCTATCCCGAAGCGCATATTCCTATCAGGCACTAGAACAATCATATCATTCATTGCAATACTCCAGCCGCATACAGCGTTCCAAGGTCAACACTTTTTTTCCAATCCTTTAGCTTGGGGTGATCTCGTCCATTTATTATATCAACTGCACCTGACGGAGTTTTGGAAAAACATAAAATGTCTTCAAGTTTTACCAGTGACAGAATACTTGGTGAATGTGTAGCCAAAAGAACCTGATTATCATATACAGAAGATAATGACTGAAAAACACTTTCTATTGCAAGTGGATGCAAACCATTTTCGGGCTCCTCAATCATATATATTCTATCTCGTTCAGGCAAGTAGGCAATAATAGTTTGTGCCAGAAGGCGTAAAGTACCATCGGATATAAGCCATGATGGCAGTTCAAGGTTGTTTTTATATAGGATGTTAAGATAAAGGGATCGATCTTCCGCTTTCTCTTTGACTTCGATATCCTCAACATCAGAAAGAATGCTTTGAACATGCTTTAGCCAACGAACAAAAGAATCAGGTTTTTCTTTTTTTAGATGCTGAATCACTTTTGGAAGATTAGAGCCATCAGTTTGAAATGCAATAGGAGTGTCAGGTCTGCACGGCCACCGCATTAAACTACTATTAAGCTGTAAAAATTGAACCCCTTCCATGAGGAAATTTTTAGTCCATAATGCAACGGGAAATTGTTCTTCATCTTCAGGAGTTCCAGCTAATGATGATTTTAAATGTCCTAATCTTAATTTATATTCAGTAGTAGCCCCTAGTATCCATTTAGTAGTCGTCTCAGATATAAAGCTATCAAATCCATCAGAAGCTTTATATACTATCCCCCTCCATTCGGATGGAGTTCTGCTGGTGAGAAATGTAATCAATGATTCAGGTTCTTCAGGTTCTTTAGATTCTGCAGGAAATATAGTAAGCTGTATCACTTCTTTTTCCTTTAATGATTCTTTTATTAACCAGACATTTTCATTATTAATTATGAATCCTTTTTCATCGTCTAGTTGCAGAGATATTTCATACCTTACAAAAGAATAATCCTTATTTTCCAACCTTCGCTTAATATCCTCTGGAATTTCAAGTTCAAGAGCAATTTCAAATCCATTTCCTTGTTGGTTATATATAAGTTCATCAAAGCGGGATGATCTTTTCTCTATGGCAGGACGAAGACCATCATTGAGAATATCTCTGATCAAGTTGATAACATCCAGAAAAGTGCTTTTTCCACTAGCATTTGGTCCTATTAGTATCTGAAAGTTTGAAAGTTTGACGTCAATATACTTTAGTCCACGATAGTGGAGAACTTGCATCCTGCGAATCATGTAAATCACTCCCTCATTAGATGTTATGTTAAGCTATGAAATTCCTTATAATTTCGTTAAAAAATCCACGAACAGCTTGAAACACTGAGGACATTGTTCAGCAATATACTTATAATTGGCTGTTCGAAATATAGCAGGTGCATCTATTGTATCTACGTATTTTTTCCCATATTTAATGAATATACTCTCCACAATGCGCTTGGGTGGATTACTATGATTTTGATCTTCAACAGGCATTTGCCATGTAATCTCAATACTTTGAGTTCCAAGATAACTTTCCAAAGATTTCTTAGATGCCAAAATTAGCGATTCCAAATCATATTTAAAACAAAAGACGTGAAATCGAGTTATTAACCTTGCATCATCTTGAAGTCCTTTACTTTTCAATGACTTATCAAATAATTCAAATATCCCATTTTTCATATCATCAAAAGTCTCATGGACGAATCCCTTATTTCTTGGATATAGATCGGGAATTGTTATAACAATTGAATTTCGCTTATTACGGAGAATATCAACTGCCTTTATTGGCACTTTTGCTAATAGAGACTTCTTTCTATCTCCGCCGGGTGCCTCAAAGAATTGTATTCTAATGCCTTTTTGCTGTATTTCAGCAAGCAGTGGATATAGTAAAGTTTCCATAGCTAGTATATCGGATCTGCCTTCTACATAGATAATTACTTCATCTATTTTCATGCGAAATACTCCAATTCATCATTGCGGTGCATAATCTCAACTTCCTCATTACCAAAATCCTCTAAGTTATCTCTTAATATCTTCGAGTCTTTGGGTTTGATGAATTTAGCTTCCCCATTCTCTTTCTTCATGACCGCAATTCTTGATATATCAAACATAGTCAGAAAGTACGAAGAATGAGTCGCAAGGAGTATCTGTGTTCTTTCACTGGCTTTTTCAAACAATCCTGCAAGAATTGGTAACGCTCTTGGATGGACACCCAAATCAGGCTCATCAATACAGACAAGTGAAGGCGGGTTGGGTTGTAGACATAATACTGCCCAACAAATAAACCGAAGTATACCATCTGAAAGATCGGCAAGGCTGAGTATATTATCTACCCCATCTTCCTGCCAGAAAGCCATGACTTCACCGAGACCTCCATAAGCTCTTACTGTCAATCCTTTAAAGCCCGGAATAGCTGACCTTAAAACTTGTTGAAGCTCGTCAAAAGCAGAATGATGCTGAGTCATCAGGAAGTGAAGTATTGAACTTAGATTTCCAGCATCCTCATGCAGAATTGGATCTTGTTCTATTATCACGGATCTGCGGATTTTTTCATTTGCGATATTAAATGCACTATAGAAACGCCACCATCGTATATATTCTCTCAGATTATAGAGAGTAGCCATTGCCGGGTTAGTTGCAATGTTGAGAGCAAGCTGGTTTGGACTTATAAAAGCAACATCCTGCTGTGCCTTTGATTCAGGATCCTGTATATATCCATTACGGTCCTTGACCATCATGTAAAAATAGGGTTTTATACCTTCAGATGGTGAAGTCATAACCTGTTCGGATACTATACGGGGGTTGCCTACCGGACCGAAAAGATTCCCTTCATATTCGATCTGGTTTTTTTGTGAAATATCAATCCCAATGCTCCACAATAGCTTTTCTTCACGTAGATTGTGGAAAATCTGCTGTCCGATAGAACCCCGGATAATTTCCGGCGGAATATTCTGATTCAGACTGTCACGTAAGAACTTGAGGAACTCGAATAGGCTTGATTTACCTGAACCATTTGCGCCAACAATAACCTCAAGTTGACCTAATTTGGCAAGGAACTCTCCAAATAGCTTGTATCCCTGAATCATTACTGAATTGAGTCTTGGTTTTGAGTTCATCCAATACCATCCTTCCTCTACTGTCTATCAAACTACTGATCATTTTAATAATTTATTGTATAATCCATTAAAAACATCATATTCTATACCCAACTTTTCAGCGGCACGTTTTGTATCACCGTTTGAATCCTGCAATGCTGAAAGGATCAGCTTTTTCTGGAAGCTGTCTAATTTTTCTTGATATGTCTCACCAGCAACATAAGCAGTTTCGCTGTGTAATCTTATTTCTTCGGGGAGATGATGGGGAAAGATGGTGTCTCCATCGAGCTTGTAGGTTATTCGCTCAATCATGTATTTAAGCTCACGTATATTGCCGTGCCAATCGTATTCCATCATCACTGATAACGCTTCTGGTGATAGCCTTTTCGGTTTGATTCCCGGTATTTCTTCTGATAGCTTTTTCATGAAATGATAGCATAATGGCTCAATATCGCTCTTGTGTTCTCTGAGAGGCGGAACCCAGATTGTCTCAAAAGCCAGTCTATCGTAAAGGTCTTCCCTGAACTTGCCTTCCTTCATGTTCTTTTCGAGATCGGCGTTTGTGGCGGCTATTATACGGACATCTACCTTGATGGACTTTTCCCCGCCGACACGCTCAAACTGCTGGTATTCAATAACTCGCAATATCTTTGCCTGAAATTCAAAAGACATATTGCCGATCTCGTCTAGGAAAAGAGTTCCTTTATTTGCCAGTACAAATCGCCCTTCCCTGAACGCTGAACCAGTGAAAGCGTTTTCTTCCTGCCCGAATAACTCACATTCCAGCAAGCCTTCAGCCAGTGCGGCGCAGTTGATAGTGATGAACGGACCCTTTTTCCTGATCCCGCTTTGATGAATAGCCGCAGCAATTAGCTCTTTTCCTGTCCCACGTTCACCACGTATCAACACAGGGCGAGGTATAGATGCGATACCCTTTACCTGTTGAAGTACCTCCTTGATCTGAGGCGAATCACCGACAATGTTGTAGCGCTCTTTAAGCTCGTTACGGTAGTATTCAATTTCTTTACGGAGTTCCTTGTTGGTTGCGTAAGAGTTGATTAGATTATTAAGTCTTTGAAAGCTAACCTCAATTTGTTCTTCGATGTAAAAATTCTTTTCTACGAAGTCATTTGCCCCCAGTTTCGTAGCCTCTACTGCCAGAGGTACAGAACCCTTGCCAGTCAGCATTATGACAGTCTGATCCGGTTTTAGCTTCTTGATTTTGGTAAGGGCTTCGAGACCATTCATCCTCTGCCCAAAGTCATAATCTAATATCACAAGGTCAAACTCATTCGCAGGATTATTGAGCATATCCAGAGCATCCTCTGGACATGACGCCATTGTCGGATCCGAACCTCGACGGCGAAGCACGTCTGCAAGTAAATTCCTTATCTCCTCTTGATCGTCAACAACAAGAATCTTTTCAGGCATTTAATAACTCCTAATCAAGTCAGCTACGCATTAGCTCAACATTGAGTTTATCAACTCAATTGTTTTATTGACAAGCACTTGTCCACCTTCAGGACCAACGAAGTTACTTGCGGCTTCTGCTCCATAGCCTCTCCCGTTAATTGCCTTCGCAGTCGGTAAGTATCCTGCGCCAAAATCACCAGGGCAATCACATGCCAGTTGAACTAGAAAAGCCTGCAATGCTTTACTTCGGGCTTTAATGCGCATGCCAAAGTCAAGGAACAATTCAAACGGATTAGTAGCAATAGCAATATCACCCAGTCTTATAACGTGAAGCTCCATCCGATAAAAAGGCTCCTCTTGTTTATATCTGTCCATAACGCTCTTATTGCGCCCCAGAACAATATAGTCGCCAGAATTCTCATCAAGTGATTCCTTTTTCATTAATCTATCGTATTCCAGCTTTGCAGTTTCAAATTCCTGTGTGGTTACTTTTCTCACTGGCAACTCAACGTCCTGCACAACGTGCTTGAAAGGAACGCTGGTTCTTATATCCTTTTTAGTTAATGGGAATACGTAATCAACAGCATCCGCAATTCTCAAAGCTATCTCTTCTCTTTCAGATACACCTTTTATTTTTCGCATATTTTCTTCTGCCCGTGAGTTAAGTAAAAAATGCGGTGATTGATCGCCTGCGGCACTGCACTGCGGTAATATAAAAAGATCGCTTGAGTATCTTTTCTTTAGCTCAGTCCGTACCTCATACCAGAAATCCGCTGATACGTAATATTCACCCTCTGTTACTTGCGAGGGACAGGCTACGTTAATGACTATTCCTGTAGGATTTTTTTCCTGATCCCAAGAAAATAGCATGTTTATACTGTGATCTTCATAGCCTTCTATGCAGTCAAAATCTTCCCTGTTTGTAGAACCATACATTTGTGACGAACCATCAAGATAGGCGGCTCTTCTATTATGTCCGACCACCGCATGTCCATAAGCCCAGCTAATCCCGCCGGGCTTGCGGCTTTCCCATGCTTCAACTACAACGTCAGTCAGGCAGTCCACGAGGAAATAGACGTACTCAGTGGCACCCATAACTTCCTTGTCCTGTGGGGCATACCAGCCTTCCATCATATTCGGGGCGGTATGCGTATGAGTAGCATTAAGAAACAGCTTTTTGACATCAAAATCAGGCAGTTTAGGCTTTAACCGATCCCGCAATTCATCCTGCATAATTCTTGTCACCACTGCTAGATCACACGATATCATAATAGCCTGATCTTCGCTCGTTTCAATAGCCAATGCTGTTGCAGTCACCGGGTCGTTCACGTATTTTGAGACTCTTGGATGAAACTGCCCTAATAATACAACAGGTTTGTTCGGTGTTATACTTTTTGAAGCCCATCCAACGAGAATATTAGGTGTTGCTTCAGATGCCATATTCATTTCCTTTCTATGTAAATTCTATGTGGTTTCTATCAACTGTTTATTTATAATCTATCTGACCCCAGTTTGGATGTTTCTTAAGCCGATCTTCCATATCATGGAAAAGAGCAAGTGAACGTCGAAGGTACTCATAAACGTCACCGCCGATGCTGTATCCCTGAAAGCCGATTCTTCCAGTATAACCATTCCTGTTGAGTAAGCCGAGTAAGGCGAAGTTGTCCATCTCGCCACAATCCAGCGGCTCGATGGTGTATCCTGCAATATTACCACCTCTACGGGTTCCACACATATTGACGGAGTGAAGATACGGAGCCGCTTCTTTGATTCGCTCAGCCAATCCATTGCCATCTGCGGCGTACCAGTGAAAACCGCAAAAGACAACTTTCAAGTGAGGATTGTTCATCTTCTGGCACAGGCGCACACCATCATCCACACGTTCAAGCCATGCGCCGAAGTGTGGATAAAGGCAGACGTTTGACTTATGGCTTTCTGATATGCGAATCAGTTTTTCCAGCTTATCCATCGCTTTGCTGTCACCATCCGATGATGATCTTCCAACGGATTCATCACTACAACTGAGCGAAAGCTCAACATCACATCCATCAGGCAGTTGATCAAACAGTTTAGCAACCTGCTCAAGTCCCGGATCATTCTTATCTGCCGCAATATCAAACCCTCCGTAAGCGGCAGTGACTTTGATGCCATATTGCTCCTTTGTAGCTACCATTTTGGAAGCATTCTGCAATTCCAAAGGAGAAAGCGACACATAAATGCCATCATAACCAAGTTCTGCCAATATCTCACATCTTACTTCATAAGGGTAAACGCCAACTATTGAATTCGAAAAACAGGTATCCATAGCAAAAACAAAATGTTTCATGTCTAATATCCCTTAACAATGGTTTGTGGTCGACCGGTTTCAGCGCAATCGTAAACAGCCCGAAGGCAATTGAAGTTAAAAACAGCCTGTTCGTTTATCACTGCTGATGAAGGACGGCCATTTACGGCGTCGTAGAAATAGCAGAGCGGCCTCTGGAGCATCTGTGGATCATTATCGCTGGGTTCGCATGGAATATCCTCAGATACAACTTTTCCATCGCAATCGAAGTAACGCTTTAATCCCCCCTGTAACCAATTCAATTCTGCCGTACCTTTAGTTCCCTGAAATTCAAAGATTTCCATTTTTGTTCCATAAGAAGGATGTCCACGCTCGTAACTGACTGGTATAACACTTCCATCTTCACGATGGTAAAGCATAGAAGCTCCTGCATGGAACTCGACATCCAATACAACACCTTCGGGTGCTTTGGCATTAGTTACAGGTGGAGCCATCCACGCATTAAATACTTCCACTTTCACCGGCATCAGAACATCATTAAGTGCAGTGAAGTCATAAGCTCCCCAATCCATAATGACACCACCACCGCCTTTTTTTCGCTCTGCGCGCCATGCGGAATCCGGGCTTACGACTATGCCTTCTCTGGAACCCTGTCCTCTGGTATGCCAGTTCACGCTGTAAACTTCGCCTAGCTTTCCCTCGTTGAGCCATGACTTCATAGTTTCAGTGGCACGATGCCCGATAAATCTTACACTGCAACATCCCAAAAGGCGATCCATCTCCTGTGCTTTTTTTAGCATGGCAAGTGCCTCATTCTGATTCATGGCAAAAGGCTTTTCGCACAGAACGTGCCTGCCAGATTCCAATGCCTGCAAGGTTAATGAGCAATGAGAAATCGGTGGAGTTGAGACAACTACAATATCATCTTCACGTGCCGGGTTGGCAAGCATCCCTGCTGTATCGCTATAGATTTTCACACGAGGATACTTTTCCTGCGTTCTCGCTAATGCTTCCGGGTTAATATCAGAGACGTGTATTTCCATGTTTTCACTACCCGTCAGTCTTTCAATAGTCTGGATGTGAGTTCCAGAGATTGCACCGGTTCCAATAATGTAAATACGGCTAGTTGGCATTTATAAACTCCTTTTTGAATTTTCCAGATCGCTCACGCTGTGATAATGACTATCACCATTTATCATGATGGACACGGGATTCATCATAGCGATTCGCAGATGGTTTTTGTTCAGCAGGATAGCCTATGGAGATCAGGGAAAATGGAATAACGTTCTCTGGCATCCCCAGCAGTTTGCGTATACCTTTGACCCGATCTTCTAATGGATAAACACCAAGCCATACCCCGCCTAATCCCTTTGCGTTAATTGCTATCAAAAGATTCTCAGTGGCGGCGGAACAATCCTGTACCCAATAGCCCTTATATTTTTGTAGTGATTCATCCCCGCAGACGAGTATAGCCAATGGTGCTTCTTTTAACATTCCAGAATGAGGATGTATCTTTGGTATCTCGTTGAGTATCTGACGGTCTTTGATAACAGCAAAGTGCCAAGGCTGTTCGTTACCGGCTGAAGGCGCACTCATAGCCGCTTTCAGCAGTTCCTTCAACACTTCGTCAGAAACCGTTTTTTCTGTGTAATTGCGAATACTTCTTCTTGATAAAATCGCTTCCATCGCATCCATGTTCTTTCCTCCTGATAGTTAGTAATGGGTGATGAGTAATGTGTATTATACCCGTTACACATCACTCATCACTAATTACTCATTACTGATCATTATTTACTACTTGCAGTAAGGCTGACATATATCCAATAGCGAAGGAACGCCCTATGTATGACCAGGGGACATCCATTGTCATGTGAGGTACGTGATCGGGGATAAGTATTCCCTTGAATCCGACTTCTTTGTATACCTTCACAGCTTTATACATATCAACGTCACCTTCATTGATGAAGGATTCCTTGAATTTGGGAACGCTCCCTATGACGTTTCTGAAATGGACGTAGAGTATCTTATCTCCACCGAAGTATCGGATCACGGAATAAACGTCCTCACCCATTTCCGCCCACGTTCCCTGACAGAACTCAAGAGCGTTACATGGGCTGTCAACTATGTCCATCGCCCTCTTAAAATTCCCGAAATTCCTGAAGATTCTTGCAATTCCACCGAGTGACTCGACAGGTGGATCATCAGGATGGATGCCAAGTTTGATCCCCGACTCCTCTGCGACAGGTACTACTGCCTTTATAAAGTAGGTATAATTATCCCACATCTCATCTTCGGTGTATACTCGCTCATGCGTTAGCGGTCTTTGTTTTGCAATCTCATAGTCAAAAGCAGTAGCCATCGCACCTCCTCGAACAGGTTCAGGCTCTGTACGCCATACGGAGTTTGGCATCCAGTGATAGCCAAAAATTGGTACACCTGCTTTGCCCATGTTGTGGATCGTCCATTTCATGTTTTCTAGTTGTTCTTCACGACCGGGCAAACCGAGCATTATCTTATCGTAAAAGTGCGTCGGTACATTCTCAATCGCACCCATTCGGAGACCTGCACTCTCCACTTGTTTGCGAAGGTTCAGTATATCCTCATACTCCCATCGTTTGTCACCCGGTAGCCTTGGATAGTGAATAATGACGTCATCTACGCCAACTTGCTTGATAAAATTCAAGCGTTCCTCGTTTAATTCATTGAATTGCCCAAATCCAAGCCGAATTGGAAGTTCCTGCATTTCTATCCCCTTTTTTTGTAACAGTGTTGCCAATCTCTATACCAAAAGAAGCTAATTTATACTCGACTTTGTCCATTTAATGTAAATTAATATGGAAATGGCGGGAACTTTTTTATATGATTGTTTTGTTGTCATTCGTTTTTTATAAACAATCAAAAAAGGATTCCCACCATGTTTCATGAT
>Ga0315274_10010343_pt1 | contig 13439 bp, 10 predicted proteins | sample YL17G02_20_MG_FD_203700 | JGI IMG/M metagenome (GOLD analysis project Ga0315274, IMG submission 203700) | Sediment microbial communities from Yellowstone Lake, YNP, Wyoming, USA - YL17G02_20 | ecosystem: Environmental > Aquatic > Freshwater > Lake > Sediment | place: USA: Wyoming | collected...
CAGGCAGGGACGCCTGCCCCTACAGGAACGGGTCTCGGTAGGGGCGGACGTCTCTGTCCGCCCCGTCCTGCATTCGGCAATACTGCGGGAGGTAGGCATTGACGAACGACAACCTGGCCATCCATGGCGGCAAGCCCGCCGTCACCCTGGACACGAAAGAGCAGTGGCGGCCGCCCATCGAGAAACAGAAGCAGGCTGTCTGCGACCTTGTGGAGCGGCAGTATTTCTCCGGCTCCGGTGCGGGCGTTGGCAAGGAGTTCGAGGACGCTTTCCGCGCCTACACGGGCGCCAAGTACTGCCTATCGGTCGACCACGGCTCCAACGCCATCATGAGCGGCCTCTACGCGGTCGGCGTCGGCCCCGGCGACGAGGTGCTGGCGCCGGACCTGGGCTACATCGGCTCCTACTGCGGTGTCATCCACCTGGGGGCACGGCCCGTCTTCTGCGACGTTGATCCCAACACCGGCCTGATCGACCCGGCGGACGCCGAGAGGCGCATCACGGACCGCACCCGGGCGATGATCCCGATCCACATGAACGGTTACGTCTGCGACATGGACGGGCTATTCCGCCTGCGCCAGAAGTATGGCATCGCCATCGTGCAGGACGCGGCCCACGCCCACCCCAGCAAATGGGATGGCACCAACCTCGGCAACCTTCCCGACGTCGCCTGCTACTCCATGCAGGGCGAGGACCCGACGGGCAAGCCCATCCCGGCCGGCGAAGGGGGCATCACCACCACCAACAACAGAGAGTTCTACGAGCGCATGCTCATCTTCTGCCACCTTCATCGCACCGGTATGGCTGAAGAGCTGACCAACCCGGCTTACAGAATGCTCGGCAACCAGGGGCTGGGCCTCAAATGGCGGGCGCATCCCTTCGCGATGGCCCTCGGGCTGGTCTCCATGAAGAGCGTGGACTACCGCAACGAGCGGCGCCTGGCCAACCGCGCCAAGCTCCACGGCCTGCTGGACGGCGTGCCAGGGGTGCGGCTGCCCAAGTCTTATCCCAAGGCGGGAGATGGGGGCTTCTACGGTGGCCTGCGCCTATTCTATTCCCCGGAGCAGCTCGGCGGGCTTTCGCCCGACAAGTATGTGTCGGCGCTGCAGGCCGAGGGCGCGCCGGTCGGCGGCGACCGCGACCAACCCGAGCACCTGCGGGCCCTCTTCCAGCGTGGCTTCGACCTCTATGGCCACGGACGCGGCCCCATCCCGCCCGGCAGCTACAACTACAAACGCGGCGACTTCCCCGTCACCGAGGCGCTGCTTGGAGGCTTGGCACTTCGGCTGCCCGCCTACATCGAGCCTGTTGGCGGGCTGATCGAGCAGATCGCCACGGCCTTCGGGAAAGTAGGGGAGCATTACGCCAGGGCATAGTGCGCGGCGCACCGCGCTGGAGTAGGGGGATCTTGATGACGAGCAGAGAGCGGCTTCTCGCCGCGATCGGTCATCGGGAGGCCGACCGCGTGCCCGTGTCGCCGCGCGTCGGCGCTTTCCTCAGAGAGTACTACGGGCACGGCGGCTGGCTCTACGAGCTGAAGGCCGCCCAGGAGTTCGGCTATGACCCGCTGGTGACCCTGGAAGTCCCCTACCCTAACTACGTCCCCGGCTTCACTGCCTCAGGCGAGGACCTGGAGGACGTGAAGATCGAGCTGCGAATCGAGCGACAGGGCGAGAGCACGCGCTTCGCCCGGCACATCCAGACCCCCGCCGGCCCGCTGACCGATGTCATCCGCCGCTATCCGGCCGGGCGGGAGTTCGGCGCCTTCCCCAACCCCGTCTGGGAAGAGCGTCTGGTCAAGGACGAGGCCGACCTCGAACGCCTGGCCTTCCTTTCGCCGCAACCAGAGGCCGCGGCCTTCGCGCCGCTGTTCGAGATCCAGAGCGCGGTGGGCGACCGCGGGCTGATGCAACTGCATATTGACTCGGCGATAGACCACCGCGCCGGCTGGGCTTACGAAGTGGTGGACATGATGGTGGCGGCTTACGAGCAGCCGGAGTTCCTGCACCGGCTGCTCGGTCTCTTCCACGGCGAGACGATGGCGCTAACTCGCTGCGCCCTGGAGGCGGGCATCGAGGTCATCTTCACCTCCTGGTACTTCGCCTCCCTGAGCGCCGGCTGGTCGCCGCGGCTGTACCACGACCTCTTCCTGCCCCTGCTGCGCGAGCAGGTGGACCTCGTACACAGCTACGGCCGCCTCTACCACTACTACGACGACGGCAAGTGCGCCCTCATTCTGCCCTGGCTGGCCGACGTCGGTGTGGATGTGCTCTCGACGCTGCCGCCGCCTCCCATGGGCGACACGCCGCTCAAAGAGGCCAAAGCAGCCGTCGGCGATCGTATCTGCCTGAACGGCAACATCGATCTGGTGAACGTTCTCATGCTGAGCACACCGGAGGCGGTGCGCGAGTCCGTGCGCCAGGCCATCCTGGACGCTGCGCCGGGCGGTGGCTTCATACTAGGCACGAGCGACAGCATCCGCGACGCGCCTCTGGAGAACGTGCGCGCCTACTTCCAGGCCGCCCGCGACTACGGCCGGTACAGCCACCTGGGGTGACGAGTCCACCGCGGAGCACGCGGAGGACGCAGAGGGTCCTTTCTGTCATACAGAGGCCCGCTTCGCTACGCTCGGTGCAGGCTCCGGCCGGAGAATCTCGCCGTGCGCCAGTCGAGCATAGCAGGTGACGAGATGCTTCGTCTGCGGACTCAGCATGACCCCGTTGTGCCTCTGTGCCTCTGTGTCCCTGTGGTGAGGGTGAGCATCGCGAAATGACGAGCCGAGAGCGGATGCTCGCGGCGCTGAGGCGCCAGGACGTAGACTACGTCCCCTGCTGCCCCGGTTTCACCCCCTCGCTAGTCGGCCCACAATACTCCTGGGCCGGCCGCGCCGACACGATCAAGCGTGTCGTCAATGGTCTGGGGCTGGACGCGGTCGTCGGCGTCAGCCTGGAGCCTTCCCGACATCCCGATGTGACCAGCCGCGTCTGGCGGGAACAACGGCCGGGCGAGCCCTATCCCATCCTCTGCAAAGAGATCGGCACGCCCAAGGGCCCACTCACCCCTGCCATCCGCGTCACCGACGACCTCGAGCACAAGGACGACGTGCCACTGGTGAGCGACTGGAACGTCTCCCGCTACGTCAAGCCCTGGCTGGCGACGATGGAGGACGTGGAGCGCTTTCGCTACGTCTGGCTGCCGCCCTCGGACGGGGACATCGCCAGCGCCAGGGAGCGCTACCGAGAGCGCAGGCGATTGGCGGACGAGCACAGCCTGGCTACGCTAGCCGACTGCGGCCTGGGGCTAACCGCCAGCCTCTCCCTGTTCGGCGCCCAGCAAGCCGTCATAATCTCGATGGATCGGCCGGACATCATCCGGCGTTTCCTGGAGATCGAGCACCAGGCGACGATGCGCCGAGTCGAGGTGCCGGCCGACCTGAAGGTGGACGTCGTCCGCCGCAACGGCGTCTACGAGACGACCGACTTCTGGAGCCCGCGCCAACTGCGGCAGTGGCTCGTGCCGCTGCTCCAGGAGGAGATCGCGGCCATGAAGTCCGGGGGCGCGGCGGTGGCCTACACGGTGGAGTCGGGCATCATGCCCATCCTCGACATCCTGGCCGAGCTGGATTTCGACGCCTACCGCGATATCGAGCCGGTGCTCGGTCAGCAGAACCTACGGGCGATCGCGGCAAAGCTGTCCGACCGCCACGCCATCTGGGGCGGCGTCTCCGGGCCGATGCACATCGGCGAGGGCACGCCGGAGGTGGCGCGACAGGCCGTGCGCGACGCCTTCGCGGCCGTGGGCAGGCGCGGCTTCATCCTCAGCGCCGTACTCTCCATCCGCGCCCACTGGCCCTGGGAGAACGCCCTGGCCATGTTCGACGAGTGGCGCCGCCTGCGATAGGACGGTTCACCGCGGAGACGCCGAGGACGCGGAGGGCTTCAGCTAAGCCTCTGCGTTCCCTGCGTCCCTGCGGTGAGTCCGTTCCTGGCCGGTCGTGGCCGGGGCGCTGTTTGGGGTCAGGCATGCCCCTGCAGCGCCGCTACCTCGGCGGCGAAGGGCTTGGCCAGGCGCTTCTTCTTCAGGTTCTCCCTGAGGATCCACTGCACGTCCTTGTCGCTCGAGGCCGCAAGCTCGCGCATGTAGGCAAAGCCGTCGTCGGGCGCGGCGGCGACGACTACGCTCAGGCTGTAGCCAAGCCCTTGGCGCAGCGCCCTGAAAGCGTCCGAGCGGCGTTCCCCACCGGTCACCAGCCGCTCGAGGATGGCGCGGTGCAGGTCGAGCGCCGCCAACGCCAGAGGGCGGCCGGCGAGCAGCGGCGGCTCGGCCACACCGGCGGCCACGGCGCGCATGGCCAGCCAGTCGCCGTCTGCCACCCACCGGCGCAGGTGCACCAACGTCGCCTCCGGCCGGCGACGCAGGAGCGTCTGCAACGCCATGGCCACCGCCTCGCGCAGACGCCAGCGCTCTTCCCGCGCATGCTCACCAAGGCGGGCCATTGCCGGCTCGAAGCGGGCCTGTCCCACGGCTCCGAGAGCCCCAATTCCGCGCACGCCGCAGAAGGCGACAAACTCGGACGGCCCCTCGCCGACTGCCTCGGCCAAGCGCATGCTCAGATGCCAGTATCCTTCGGCTTCCGCTACCGACGCCGCTTCCAGCTCCCGGACGAAGGCGTCGGCCAGCTCGAGGTTGCCGCGCGGCCCAGGCAGGTTGCTGTTGGCAAGCAGGTACTGGCGCAACGGCAACTCGTCACCGGCGGCAACGGCGGAACACAGCAGTGCCTCAAGTTCTGTGAGGTACGCCTCGGTCTTGGTCACGCTGCACTATCCTCTCGATCATAAAGGCGCGAACCAAGTGAGAGGCACGAAAGCACTGCCCCCAAGCGAGACCAGCCGTCCCGATGCAGACGGGCCGCCCGCGGTCCTTTCGCTTCTTTCGCGGCGTTTCCCCGCTTTTGTGTTCCAGACGCCTACGTCGCCGTCACCACCTACTGTCCAGCCGTTCGAAGCAGGGGATGCAGTAGGGGCGGCCGGCCAAGCAGCGACTGCGCGTCTCCATCACCGGCTCGCCGCATCCCTCGCACACGACTGAACTGCGGATCTGCGCCTCCCTGGGCACGGGAACTTGCAGCGCGCGCACCGCGAACAATTCGTCCTCCGGCATCTCGAGGATGGCAGCGTCGCGGCGGCGGTTCATCTCGCGGAAGCTCTCCTGCTCATCCTCAGTGGCGGCGCCGGTCTGGGCTTTCTCGCGCAACTCACCGTAGCCATCGGGCATCTGCTGCGGCGGGCGGGGCCTGCTGGCCACGCGCACAGCTCCGCCATCGAGACGCCGGATGAAGGTGTAGGCCGTCTTGCCGTAGTCGCGATAGAGCAGATTGCCCTTGCCGAAGGTGCAGCCAAGCAGCACCTGGATGGCATCAACCGAGCAGTTGTCGCATTCGACGATGGCTACCAATTCCTCGTCTTGGGCCCGGCCACCCAGCTCGCGCAGGGCGATCTGGCTGGCGCGCACGCCGGTCATCAGCCCGGGACACATGTGGCCGTGGAACTCCACGGCCCGATCCACCAACCGCTTGATGTTTGGGTCCACGATCATGCACTAACCTCCGCAGCCAACTGCGCCCGTTATCGCACAGGTAGGAAAGGCGCGCAAGCCCCCGGCCTCTCCGTACTCGACATCCAGCCTCAGGGAATCCCCACCGCCGAGGGGAGCCAGGCGAGCGCCGCTGGCCGGGTCGTAGAGGCCAACCAGCAGGTAGGCGACGCGCGCGCCCGCCGGGAGCAACAGGCCGTGCCGGTCCTCGACCGTCTCGCCCACCTGCCAGCCGGTGGTCGGTCGTCGCCAGAGGTCGGGCACGGCGTCGTGCTGCGCCAGCAGGGTGCCGTCGGCAGCGAAGGCATGCAGGAAAACCTTGTAGTCAGTGCTGATGGGCTGCTCCGCCCGCCAGCGCAAGCGAGCGAATAGCATCTCGCCTTCCAGGGCGACCGATGCCTCCGCCAGCACGATGCCGCCGCGGAAGGCCTGCTCACGAGAAAGCTCCCGTAGCTCGCCGCTTGGCCGGGCATAGAGCGCCAGGCGCCAGCCCTCGCCCGCCTCCTGGCGCATCTGGTAGCCCCAGCCCGCCAGCCAACTCTCCCACTCCGCCTGCTGGCCAAGCAGCCACAAGCGCTGGTAGCGCTCACCCAGACGGGGCAGCCACTCGGCGGCGGCCTCGCAACCAGGCAGAACTTGTTCTGCCGCCGGGCCGTAGGCCGGCAGCCGCCCTTTGTAGCGGTCGCTAACCGAAAGGCTATCATCAGGGCGGGCAAGCAGGAGCGCGTCGCCAGCCCGCTCGCCGGCCTCGACCAGCCGCAGCGGCGCGTCAAGGGGGTGCTGCCCGGCGCGGTGGGCGTGCACGAGCGCCAAGGCGGTCGTTGCGGCCAGCACCACGCCGGCCAGCGGCAACAGAAGCCGCCCCCGCGCGCGCACCGCGGCCCACAGCGCCAGTCCGGCGAGGGCAGCGCTGGCGACGAGCGCCAGGAGCACTGTAACGTCCAGCCGCGGCGCGCCTGTGGCTGCCTGGGCCCAGGCGAAGTCCAGGTTGGCGAAGCGCACGTAGCGCCACTGTCCCAGCAGGGGGGAGTAGCGTGGCTGCCAGAAGGTCTCAGGTGCATAGAGCGGCAGCCCCGTCCGCAACAGATCATCCTGGAAGGGGGCAAAGTGCACCAGCGAGCCGAGCAACTGCGGCACGAAGCTGAGAGTGGCGAGGCCGAGCAGTGGCGGTCGCCAGCGTCGCCGCTCCCATAGTGGCGCCAAGGCCAGCGCCAAGAAGGGCAGCGCCGGCAGCAGGAAGCGCGGGCCCCAGGCATAGCCACCGTGCCACATGAACCACTTGCCATAGATCAGCACGTGCGCGGCGGCGACGCCCAAGCACAACCAGGCAGCGACAGCGTCGCGGCGGCGTAAGAGCAGCCAGCCCGGTATCGCCGCCAGCAGGACCGGCGCATAGAGGAACAACCCTCGCCCAGGGCTGACCAGCAGCCCGGCGATGCCGGCTAGCCAATCGCCGTTGAAGGACTCCTGCGGCAGATAACCGCTGACGAGCGGGCTGCCGAAGCGCAGGTAGTTGAACAGCCCGGTCAGCACGAGGAAAGCGAGGAACGGCAACCACAGAGGCGCAGAGAACACAGAGGAAAGAGCCATGCCATTCTGAGGGCCGAAGGCCCAAAGAATCCCTTGCACAGATAGCCATCCCCGCTTGCGCGAGGGATTCTTCGCTTCGCTCAGAATGACAGCGTGCGCTTTCTCTGTGTCTCTGTGGTTAGCGTATCCCAGTGCGTACAGGGGCACGAGCGCCAGGCTGGTGGTGCGGGTGAGGACGGCGAAGCCGAGCAGGGCGCCACAGGCGGCGGCGCTGGCCCGGGAGCACCTCTGCCGGTAGCGCAGTAGAGCGAGGAAGCCGGCGAAGAGAGCCAGGCCGGTCAGTGGGTCGCTGAAGCTGTACTTGCTATAGGGAAGGGCGGGAGTGGCAAGGCCGTAGATCAGGCCCACGGCCAGTGCCGCGTCACTGCCGTAGCCGAGCATGAGCACGGCAGCGTAGAGGCAGAGCGCCGTCGCCGCCGCCACCAGCGGCGAGAGCAGCATGGCCACTTGCACCAGACCGACGGCGTGGCTCTGCAGCCCGAGCCAGGCAAGGGGAAGCGAGGCGAGCACTTGGCCAACGCCCTTGCGCGAGTAGAGGTCGCCGTCCGGCCCAAAGGAGCCCTGCTGCAGGCCCATCCAGAGGTAGGCGTTCATGTCCAGGTCGATGCGGCGCACCAAGCTCTCGGTCGTGGCCAACATGGCAATGCCGTCGCTGGAGTGCGGTCGCCCGCTGAAGTTGAGGAGATAGACGCTCAGGAGGAAGACGAAGAGCGCGGCGCCGGCGGGGAGAGGGCGAGGGCGGACGCGGCCGTCCGTCCCAGCAGGCGGCCGCGTAGGGGCGGACGCCCCTGTCCGCCCCGTCCCTCCCCCGCGTCTCATGGTCCCACCCGGATTGACTGCAGCTCGAGCGCGTCGCTCCCGTCGGATAGCCGCAGCCGCGCGAGCGTCTCCGGGTCGTAGACGCCGACGAGGACGCGGTAGCTGCCGGGGGCGAGGTCGGCTGTGCCGATCTCGCGTCGGTCGCGGACGGGCTGGCCGGGCTCCCAAGGCCAGGCGGGCGCGCCATCGCGTTGCGCTAGGGGCCGCCCGTCGGCAGCGACGATGTGCACGAAGGCGGAGAGCGGCCGATCCAGCGGCAGGCGCAGCCGCCAGATCAGCGTCACGCGCAGCGGGACTCCCGGCTCGACGCGCCAACCGAGCAACTCCACCTGCTCGCCGAACAGGGGCGGCGGCTGAGGGCGCACGAGCGTGGCGTGGGGAACCCAGCGGCTCACGGCATAGGGGCCGTCGGTCGACTCCTCCACCCGGTAGGCGATGCCGCTCAGCGCCGTCTCAGCCGCCAGCGCCAGCTCGGAGGGCGCCGGGCCGGGGTAGAGCAGCCAGACCTCCCTGGCCCGGTCGGAGATGATCTGGGAGTAGACGCGCCGCTCGAGGTCGCCGTCTGGCGCGTAGTCGTCGAGCACGCGCAGTCCCAAGCGGGCGTGCAGGTGGGGATAGAAGCGCTCCATATCCGCCAGGCTGGGGAAGTAGGCCATGGCGCCCCGCTCCTCGGCCTCGGCGCGCAAGCGCTCGATGGCCGGGCGAGCCGGCTCGGCCTCGTAGCGGCGCGAGTTGTAGGAAGCGAGCAGCCGCCAGGTTAGGAGCGGCAACCCCAACATCGCCAGCGTCGTCATGCCCCACGCCAGTCGTCGCCTCCAGACGCGAGATGGCCACTCGCGCCCCAAGTACTCCAGAGCCAGCTCCACGGTCAGCGCCGCCAGCAGGAACGTGCGCGCCGTCGTCGTCAGGATGAGCAGCCAGCGCTCCTGAGGCAGGAGCATGAAGTAGACGTGCGACTCGAGGTAGTTGAGGAACGACAGCGAGAGTGTGTAGGCGGCACCGCGCCAGCTCGGCCAAAGCACGGCGACGAAGGGCAGCAGCCAGGCCAGGTACTGAGGGCTCCAGCCCTTGCTGAAGATGAACATAAGCCCCAGGCCGAGGCCGGCAAAGGCCACCATCGAGCGCTCGCGCCGCCAGTTCGCGCGGCGCAGGTAGAGCCAGAGGTACGTGGCCAGGAAGACGAGCGTCAGCAGCGTGTAGGGCACGTGCCCCCGCCACTCCGGCCGGCTCAGAGCCGTCAGGTCGCGCACATCGGCCGGGGCGACGCCGAAGCCGTAGTAGCCGTCGAGCACGGCCCAGACAGTTTGCCAGGGCGGCCGAATGCGCTGCACGTCCAGCGGCGCCAGCAGCAGCCGCGGGTTCCAGAAGAAGAACGGCGCGGCGACAGCGGCGATAACGAGCGCGGTAGCAGCAAGGAACACCAAAGCGCGCGACGTTCGGAGCGCCAAAGCGCGAAACGGCGCGAAGGGCGACGCGGGCAGGTGGGCCCTCACCCACCCCCTCCCTCCCTCTCCCGCCGCGGCAGGAGAGGGAGGGAGCAGGGGCGCAGTCGTTTCGTCAGTCTTCCCCCTCTCCCATCGATAGGGGAAGCTCTTCTTCGCCGCTTCGGATGGGAGAGGGGACAGGGGGGTGAGGGCCCTCCTCACCGCCAGCGGCACGAGCAGCGCCGGCAGCAGCTTGACCATCACGCCGACGCCGGTGGCCAGGCCGGCCAGGGTCCAATGTCCACTTCGGATGAGCCAGAGCCCGAGGAGCAGGAAAAAGACGCCGAGGATGTCGAAGTGCGCTTGGGCGGTGTAAGCGGGCAAGAAGAGCAGTGCGTAGAAGATGGCTGAGCGCAGCGCCCGCGCCGGCTCCCGCCGCCCACCGGCCAGACCATAGACCAGCAGCAGGTTGCCGCAGTCGGCCAGGGTCATCACGGCACCGAGCGCCAGGTTGGACCAGAGCTGCGGCTGCTCCCAAGCTGGCAGCAGCAGCGTCAGCCGGTAGATGGCGACCAGTAGCCAGGGGAAGAGGGGCGGGTAGGGACTCCAGATGTTGACAAAGGGGTAGTAACCGCGGTCTACGAGGGCAGCGTACTCGCGGTAGTAGTAGTAGTCGGAGAAGTCGGCAATGAAGCCGCCGGGACGAAAGAGGACGAGCGCCCCCAGCCGGAATGCGGCGAACAGCACCAGGATCAGGAATATAGGAGCGCGAATGGATGCGAATGGATGTCTGGCCAGGGTGCCCCGAGGCTCCGAAGGCGCCGAGGAATCACCGGCGTGTTTGCGGTCTTCCTGCGAAGTGGATTCTTCGCCTGGCTCGGAATGACGGCCCTGGCTCATTCGGAGGTGACGCCCTTTGGCAGCTCCCGCGAAGCTAGCTCGTCGCGGAAGGCGGCATAGGCGACGTTGCCGAAGAGGGCGAAAATGACCAAGCCCAAGCTGCTCTTGCTTCGCAGGTGCGCCAGTACCTCGTCCAGCATCACGCGGGCGCAGGTATCGAGAGGGAAGGCGCCGGCGCCGGTGCCCAGCGCCGGCAGCGCGATGCTTCGCAGGCCTAGCTCGCCGGCGACGCGCAGGGCGCTTCGGGTGGCGCGTCGCACCTTGTCCTCGTCGGTCGCCAGGTCAGGGCCCATGGCGGCGGCGTGGATGACATGGCGCGCCGGCAGGCGGCCGGCGCCCGTGGCCACGGCCTCGCCCACCGCGATCGGTCCCTTGGCCATCGCCTCGCGCTCGATCTCCTCACCACCCCAGCGCTTGATCGCCCCTGCCACTCCGGAGCCCATCCAAAGCTGGCTGTTTGCCGCGTTCACGATGGCATCGGTGTCCAACCGCGCGATGTCGCCCTGCACCAACCGTATCGTCGCCACGGGAGCCCTCCGGGTGTGATGCGTGCTCAGTGATCCGCCTGCACGTAGCGGGTCATGCATCAATCTTCTAGAAGCTTCTCCACCACGCGGCCGACCCGCTCGAGAGCATCGGCGGAAACCTTGTCGGTGATGTCCTCGGTGGTGTGCCAATAGGGGTAGTCGAAGTCTATCACTTCCAGCGCCGGGATACCGCGCCGCAGGAAGGGAGTGTGGTCGTCCAGCATCGACCACCTGGGCCGCGCGATGAACCACTGCTCGTAGCCGAGGCCTTTGGCTATCGCCCAGACGCGGTCCTGCAACTCCGGCGTCGAGCTATACTCCTTGTAGATCTGCTGATCGGCGTCACCGATCATGTCCAGCACGATAACGAAGGCGGGCGTGACTGTGAGGTTGTTGGCCATGTAGGTCGAGCCGGCGATGAACTCCCAGCCGTCGAGGCGGCCGTTGTCCTCCGCGTCGAAGAAGGCGAGCCAGACTTCGTTGCTCAGGCTCCCGACCTCCAGGCTGCGGGCCAGCTCCAGCAGGACGGCCACGCCGCTGGCGCCGTCGTTGGCACCCAGCACCGGCTCCGACCTCTTGGCCGGGTCGGGATCATTGTCGGCGAGGCGGCGCGTGTCGTAGTGGGCACCAATGATGGCAACGGGGCCGCTGCCCGCCTTGCCGACGATGTTGCGGCAGGTGACTTCCATGTAGGTGAACTCCTGCACCTCCACCTGCCAACCGGCGGCCGTAAGCTGCTCGATGATGTAGTCGCCCGTGCGCTCGCCCGCCTCCGAGCCCGTGGGCCGGGGGCCGATCTCCACCTGCGCCTGGACCTGCGCGTAGGCCGCCGCGCCATCGAAGAGGCGCGCGGCCGGCGTAGGCGTGAGTGTGGCTGTGGCCGTCGGCGCGGCCGCCGAGCCCCGGCGTGCGCCGGACAAGTACGTGCGAGCCGCCGCCACGAGCGCGGCCACGAGAGCCAGAAGCGTCAGAGACAGCAGCAGCGTGCGCCTCATTGATTGCGCGCCTTCTCGCCCCTGCGCGCGAGGGCGTTGCATGCAACGCCCCTACGAGTAGCGCCTCTGTCAGGATGTGCGCAGTGCGCGAGCCCTATCATGCCCGCGCCCTCTGTGTCCTCTGGCTAGCCAAAGCTCTGCTTTGGCGCTTTGCCTCTGTGGCCTGTCTGAGCGCGAAAGAGCGGCCGTCGATGGCGCGCATGACGGCCAGGATACCCTCCAGGTGATCGCACTCGTGCTGCAGCAGCTCTGAGAGATCGCCCTCCAGGTCCAGGGAACGCTCCTTCCAGTCCAGGTCGCGGTACTCGATGCGGCAATGGTGGTGGCGCAGCACCTTCACCAGCAGGTCAGGGAACGACATGCAGTCGTCCCACACCTCCATCATCTCCGTGCTCTCGCGGCTGAGGCTGGGGTTGAGGAAAGCCACCGACTCCCCCGTGTGCATGTAGATGAGGCGTTTCCAGACGCCGATCTGGGGTGCTGCGATGGCCCGCCCGACGCCATGGCGACGGCGGAAGTCCACGAGCGTATCGTGCAGGTCGCCCACCACGGCTCGCATCGCCTCCAGCTCCTGGCGCTCTACAGGCGCGGATACGTAGTATAGGCCTGGGTCGCCCAGCAGCATGATGCTTCGCACCGGCATACGATCGATCCACCCTCGGTCGTGCCTGTCTTAGTGTAGAGCCCAGACGGATTGTAACCGGAATGCCATGCTTGATACAGTGAGCGCGGTACTTGGGTGCACATCAGTTTCTAGGCGGCTGGTATGGCCGGCAACTCGAAGTCGCGCCTATAGGGCCTCCGGCCGGGCGTCCACCTACGTGGACGCAGGACTCGGTTGTCGTCCGCGGAGGTTATATTGAGTTGTCAAGCACACCTGACTGGGCTGGCGATGCTGGGAAGCGGTGTTGCATAGGCCGGCGGAACGCCCTATAGCGAGGCGTTTCGAATGCCTCGTCCGCGTTCGCCTAGATTCTGACGCGCACCCCGGTACTTCGAGTGGCACGAGCCTCCTCTTGGGCGGCCCGTTCTCGTCAGCGCGGGAAGCGTGCGAAAGGGCAGAACCCCGCGCGTGGTGCAAAAGGAAGTTGGCGAGAAGGGCGGCGCTGAACGTGTGCGAGGATGAGCGCAGCCGTCGCGGCATCTGGTGCAGTGCCTGGCCGCTCGGCGGCTCCATCCAAGGAGCTTGAGGCAGAGCCGGTCGAACCGGCTGCCCGGGCGTGAACCGCTCTGGATGCGCCTGACAGCCTTGCTTTGGCGCTAGCCTGGATTATTCACATAACGTGACAGCGGGCCCGCTCTCTGGTATGAGAAGGGGTGTACGACCAGTTCTCGACCAGGAGGGGCCCGCATGGGACAGTGTGCCACAACTCGACACCGGTTTGCCAGTCCGGCGGGGTTGCCGCTGGAAGTGGGCTTTGATGGGGGGCGCGTGACGTCGGACGGCGGGTTGCCTTGGCTTTCTGAGGTCGAGGAAGCGACTGGCATCTGTGCCGCCTTCGCTGGCGAGATCAAGGATTGGCGCCTCCCTGGGCGGGTGCGTCACTCGCTTGAGACGCTGGTTCGCCAGCGAGTGTTTCAGATTGCCTGTG
>Ga0315274_10010345_pt1 | contig 13437 bp, 7 predicted proteins | sample YL17G02_20_MG_FD_203700 | JGI IMG/M metagenome (GOLD analysis project Ga0315274, IMG submission 203700) | Sediment microbial communities from Yellowstone Lake, YNP, Wyoming, USA - YL17G02_20 | ecosystem: Environmental > Aquatic > Freshwater > Lake > Sediment | place: USA: Wyoming | collected...
CCGGACACGGTTCCAGGCCTGGGTCCGCAACCACGGGACCGAGCCCGTCGAGGCCGCCAGCCTGGCCGTCCAGGTCGGCCCCGTGACCCTCCCGGCGATGGAACTGGGCCCCGTCGGCCCGGGGGAGACGGTCGGGAAACCCTTCGCGTACACGTTCGCCGAGCCGGGGAGCGCGGCCGTCGATGTGACGGTGACGGCCGACGTCCTGCCCGCGGACAACCGGGCCGCCCTTGCCGTCCGCGTGCGGGACGCCCTGCGGGTCCTCATCGTCGACGGCGCTCCCGACGCGACGCTGCCCCAGGCGGCCGCGTCGTTCTGCCTCGCCAGGGCGATCGACCCGACGGGGCGCGGCGACTTCGGCCAGCGGGCCGAGGTCGTCGCCGCCGCGGCGCTCGGCGACGTCGCGTTCGACGACTACGACATGGTCATCCTGGCGAACGTCGGCACGCTGCCCTCCGCGACCGACGACGCCGGCCGCATCGTGTATCCCCAGGTGGCGGCCCTCGAGCGGTACGTGCGGTCGGGCGGCGGACTGGCCGTCTTCGTCGGCGACAAGGTGGACCTCGCGTTCTACAACGAGGTTCTCTACGCGAAGGGGTCGGGCCTGAGCCCGCTCCTGGTGAGCGCCCCGGTGCCGCCCACGGTCGACCCGGAGCGGTTCGTGCGTCTGCGGCCGGACAGCATCGCCCCGGAACCGATGCTGCGGGTCTTCACCGGACGGACGGAGAAGTTCACGCGGCTGGTGCGGTTCTACGTGACGATGCCGGCCCAGGAAGCGGCCCCGCCGAGCCTGGCCGAGGGCGTGGGCCCGGCGGAGGTCCTCGCGCGGTTCGACAACCCGGATGCGTCGCCGGCCGTCGCGGCCCGGCGGTTCGGGAGCGGATCGGTCCTCATGTTCTATTCGTCGGCCGACGTCAAGTGGACCGACTGGCCGAAGGACCTGACGTTCCTGCCGGTCGTGAACGACATGGTCGCGTCCCTCGCCCGCCGCGAGGCCGAGGTTTACAGCGCGCCCGTCGGCGAGCGGATCCGCTACGCCCTGCCCCCCTCGCCCATCGAGGCCGCCTCGATCACCCTCAAGACGCCCGCGTACCCCGAGGAAGACCTCCTGCTCCTCAAGCCGCGCACCGAGGACCGAACCGAGGTCGTCGAGTATGCCGCGACGCGGTGGGCCGGCATCTACACGTTGACCTTCAACCTGCTGGACAAGACGTCGCGGACGGTCTTCTTTACGCGGCACGTCGACCCGGCCGAGGGCGACCTCGCCAAGGCCGACGAGGCGGAGGTCGCGCGGGCGGTGGGCCGGCCCCACACGTACCGCGGCGGCCTGGCGCTCGGCGGAGCCCTGGTCGGCCCCGCCGCGGACGAGCGGGCCTACTGGGGCATCCTGATGGCCGCCGTGCTCGCCTTCCTGGCGGTCGAGGTTTTCCTGGCACAACGGTTCGGCCACTACCCGAGCGGCGCGGGCGGCAGCAAGCGATGAACCACCTCCTCCAGTGGCTCCTGGGCGTGACGGAAGGCGACCTGGCCGGCGCCGACGCGTGGACCGTGCGCCTGATCGGCGTGCCCGAGAACATCTGGGCCCTGCTGGGCCTGGCGGTGGCGTTCGCCGCCCTGGTGGCACTGACCGTCCGGTCGTACCGGCGCGAGGGCGATAACCCGCCGCACGCCAAGGCCCTTCCGGCGGCGCTGCGGATCGCGGCCCTCGTCGCCCTCCTGGTCATCATCCTCCAGCCCGCGCTCATCCTGCTGCACCGCAAGACCCTCTACTCCACGGTCGTGGTCCTGGTGGACGACAGCCTGTCGATGCGCTGGGCCGATCGGATCGAGGACGAGGGCGAGCGTGCGGCCCTGGCGAAGTTGCTCGGCGTGGAGGCCGAGCGGCTCTCGGGCACGGATCGCCTGACGCGGGCCGAGATCGTCCGCCGCGCGCTCGCCAGGCAGGGCGGGCCCCTCGCGCAACTGGCCAAGGACCATCCCCTCCTGCTCGCGCGGTTCAGCACCGACGACCCCGGCCGGGCGGCCTACACGCAGGTCCTGGCGTCGGTGGAACCGCCTGCGCCCACGCCGGCCGACGGGGCGCACGGCCCGGGCGCGCCGGCGCCCGAGTTGCCGGCGGCCCTGGCGGGCGCGCTGGCGAACCTTCAGGCGAGCGGCTACGAGACGAACCTGGCCCGCGCGATCCGCGAGGCCGCCGGGAAGGTCGAAGGCCGCCGCGTCGCGGCCATGGTGGTCCTCTCGGACGGGCAGAGCACGGGCGCCGAGACTCGCGCCCGCCTGGCCGCCGCCCTGGACTTCGTGCGGCAGCGGGGCATCCCGGTCTACGCCGTCGCGGTCGGCGAACCGGTGCCGCCGAAGAACTTTCTCGTCGCCCAGTTGCAGGGACCGGCCGAGGTCCGCAAGGGAAGCGCCCTGGTCCTCACGGCGCTGGTCACGCACCGGCACCTGGCGGACCAGACCGTGACGGTGGAACTCCTGCGGGCCAGGATCGCGGCCGGCACGGGGCCGGACGGCTCGGAGCGGTGGGAACGGACGGGCGTCACGGAGAGCGTCACGCTCCAGGGCGGCCGCGACGCCGAGGACGGCGCCGGCGAGATGCAGGAGGTCGCCCTCAACACGACGGCGGACGAGGTCGGCCGCTACGTCTACAAGGCGGTCGTGGAGCCGCGCGAGGACGAACTCGTCAAGACCGACAACGAGGCGACGACCACCGTCAAGGTTTCCGACGCCAAGGTCTCGGTCCTCCTGGTGGGAGGCGACGGCGGGTGGGAGTTCCAGTACCTGCGCAACTACCTGCTGCGCCATCCGGAGCACTACCGGGCCAGCATCTGGCAGCAGAACACGGAGCCGGAGTTCAGCCAGGAATCGTCGTCGCCGGAGATGCGCCTGCGCGGCCTGCCGCGAACGCGGGAGGACCTGTTCCGGTATGACGTGGTGATCCTCTACGACCCGCGGCACACCGCGAACGGTTTCGACAGCGAGTTCGCGGGCCTGTTGGACGAGTTCGTCTCGCGGCACCACGGCGGCGTGTGCTGGATCGCCGGAAACAAGAACGCCGACGAGTATCTCGTGGGGACCGACGCGACCTTCAAGCCGCTGCGCGACCTCTTGCCGGTCGTCCTGGAGCGCGACGCCCTGCCCTTTGCGGCCCGGCTGGGCGGGGCCGGGCGGTCCGCCTGGCCGCTCCGCCCGACCGCCTTCGGGACCGACCATCCGGTGATGCAGTTGGAGCCGGCGCCCGACGACAACGAGCGCACATGGCAGTTGATGCCGGGCGTCTTCTGGAGCCACCCCGTCGCCCGCCTCAAGACGCTCGCCTCGGCCCTGGCCCTCAGCGGCGACCCGGGGCGACAGACCCTGGACGGTCAGCGCGAGCCCGTCCTGGCCGTCCAGTATTACGGCAAGGGCCGCGTCCTGTACGTGGGCTTCGACTCGACGTGGCGGTGGCGGTACGTGCGGAACGCCCACTACTACGACAAGTTCTGGAGCAACACGGCGGACTTCCTGGCCGCCGGCCGCCTCGAGAAAAAGCGCGTCCTCATCACAACCGGCGGCACGACCTTCGACACGGGCGCCGAGATCCGCGTCCGCGCCGAGGCCTATGACCGCGAGTTCGAGCCCTTGAAGGCCGACACGTTCAAGGTGCGGCTGACGAACCTGGCGACGGGCGAGTCCACCGAGCACACCCTCCAGGCGTCGAAGCGCGGCGCGGCCGATGCCGCCGCCCCGGAGGCCGCCGCGGCCAGGGAAGGCCTGTACGAGGGCATCATCCCGGCAGACCGGACGGGCACATTCGAGATCCGCCCCGCGCCCGGCGAAGGGACGGCGTCCGACTGGACCGAGGAGGACGTGGCCGCACGCCGCATCGAGATCCGCCTGCCGCAGGAGGAGTTCCGCCGGCCGGAGGCCGACTGGCAGGCGATGCGCCAACTGGCGGATGAAGACGCGCGGTTCCTCCGCATCGCCGAGATCGGGAAACTGGCCGCCCTCGTCCCGCCCGGCAAGGCGACCAGCACGAGCGAGGTGCCGCGGCCGATCTGGAACACGCTGCCCGCACTCCTCGTGGTGGGGCTGCTCCTCTTGGCCGAGTGGGCGGTGCGGAAAGTGTATAACATGGCGTGATGACGTTCCCGCCGCGGCCGCAAGCCGCCGGCGGAGGGAGCCGACGGATGCCTCGCAGCGACCTCGTGGAAGCGCGGGTCCGCCGCAAGTTGTCGCGGCTGCGGCTCAGTCTGCGCCTGCACCTGGCCGGCGAAGGGCTGGCGTGGGTGACGCTCGCGTTGGCGGCCCTGGTGGTCGTGACGCTCGGGCTCGACTGGGGGGCCCACAAGATCACGCACCAGCACATGACCGTGGCCCAGCGGCTGGTGATCTTGGCGCTGGCGCTCGGGGGCGTCGCCGCGGTCGCGTGGCGGCACCTCGTGGGCCCGCAGCGCGTGCCGATGAGCGAGGAGGACCTGGCGCAGGTCGTCGAGCGGCACTACCCGGCCCTGGGTGACCGGCTCGTCAGCGCCCTGGAGTTCAGCCGGGCCGGCGACCTGGAGGCGCTCGGCGCGAGCGAGGCCATGGTCCGCCGGATGGCGGCCGAGGCCGGGGCGCTCGCGATGCCCCTCGCCTTCACGGCGCCGATCCGGCGAGACCGGCTCTGGCGCCGCGCCGCGGGGGCCCTCGCCGCGGCGGTCGTCCTCGGCGCGTTTGCGGCCTGGCAGCCCGAGACGATGCGCACGTGGCTCCGGCGCGACCTCCTCCTGGGCCTCCTGGGCGACCCGAAATGGCCCCAGGACACGCACCTGGAGGTCCGCGGCGCCCCGGACTTCCGGGTCATGCGCGGCGGGGCGCTCACCCTCGCGGTCGACGCCGCCGGCAGCCGCGTCGTCCCGCGCGAGGTCGTCCTCCACATGGCGTTCCCGTCGGTCGGCACGGTCGAGGAGACGGTGCCCGCGGGCGCGCCCGACGCGACGACCTACGTCCGGACGTTCGAGGCCGTCGGCGAGCCGTTCCGCTTCCACGTGACGGGCGGCGACGATCGCACCGCCGAGTACGAGGTCCGCCTGGCCGAGCCGCCCGAACTCCGCGAGGTCGCGTTCACGGTGGAGTACCCCGCGTACACGGGGCGCGGCGCGGCCGAGATCCGGGGCGAACAGGGCGTGCTGAGCATCCCGGTCGGCAGTTGGGTCACCCTCCGCGGCCGCGCGAACAAGGACCTAGCGGCCGCGGCGCTCTTCCTGGAGAACGAGCCGGTGGGCCAGTGCGCGGTGGAGACGTCGGCCGCGCCGGGCGGCGGTCCGCCGGCGCCGCGCCAGGTCGTCGGCCGGTTCAAACTCGCCGCCGGCAAGCGTGCCCAGCCCGCCCTGTCGCTGCGCGTCGCCCTGACGGACTCGGAGGCGTTTACGAACCCGCGCGGCGTGCGGTACACCGTCATCCCCGTCAAGGACCGCGAGCCGGCCGTCCAGATGGCCATCCGCGGCGTCGGCGGGCAGGTCACGGACAAGGCCCGGGTGCCGATGGTCCTGTCGGCCAAGGACGACTACGGCGTCGCGCGGATGGACCTGGAGTTCGGGATCGTCGGCATCTCCGACGAGGCCGCCCGGCTGCCCGTGCGCGAGTGGTCGACGACCGAGGCCGCCGTTCAGGTGGACCACGCGCTCGACCTCTCGCAACTCTCCGCGGGCATGGCCGCCGGGGAATCGCTGGTCAAGGTCGGCGAGACGATCCGCCTGGCGGCGGCCGGCCAGGACACGCTCCCGCCGCCGGACGGGCCGAACACGGGGCGGTCGAGCCCCGCGCTGCTGAAGGTCGTCTCGGACGCGGACCTGCTGGCCGGCCTCATCCAGATGCAGAAGGCGATGCGCGAGCAGTTCCGCCAAGCGATGGTCCTCCAGAGCGAGGCCCAGGCCCGGACCGAGTCGGCCCGCAAGATCGCCGAGGCCGGCCAGATGACCGCCGAGGTCGGCCGCCAGGCGGGCGAGTCGGCCCGGCTCCAGCGCCAGGTGGCCGCCTCGCTCGGCACGATCGCCGACCGCTTCGCCCAGATCCTCGACCAGTTGAACAACAACCGCGTCGGCACCGATGCCGACAAGCAGCGTCTAAAGGACAAGATCCTCGACCCGATGCGGGACCTGGCAGCCGAGCCGATGCGGCGCGCTGCCGCCGACCTGAGTGGTACAATGGAGGGGAAGCCCGCCGACGCCCTGGCCGCCGAGTTCGCGCGGATCGGGGACGTCCAGGACGGCTTCTACCGCCGAATGGAGGCGATCCTCGGCGAGATGGTCCAACTGGAGAGCGCCCAGGAACTGGAGCGGTGGCTCAAGGCCATCCTGGACATGAGCGGCCGCGTCAAGGCAATGACCGAGGCCGAACGCAAGGCGCGCGAGCAGCAACTCCGGGACCAGTTGAAGAGAGTCCAGCCGAACTAGCCGATCGCGCGGAGGAGCGACGCATGAGACGGCGGCAATCAAGCCGGAGGTGCCCGGCGGCGACGGCGGCCCTCGCCGTCGTCCTGGCGATGACGCTCCAGCGCCCGGCGCCGGCGGCCGCCCCGGCGCCTGCGGCGCCCTCGGAACCGGGCGCGGCCGCGAAGGACACCGCCGGCGGGTCGGACGTCGGCGAGGCCATCAGCATCCAGCGCGCCGCACGCAAGCAGTGGCTCGAACTCATCCAGACGATGCTCCAGGTGGCCAAGGAACTCGAGAAGTCCGAGCCCGAGTCGGCGCGGGTCATCGCCGCCGCTGCCCAGAAGGCCCAGGAGGCCCTCATCGCCGACGACATGGCCAAGGTCATCCAGTTCCTCGAGGACGGGATGGTCGTCCCGGCCGACGCCACGCAGGCCGGCGTCATCCGCAAACTCCGGGCCGTCCTTGAGGCCCTGCGCGGCGGCGACATGCGGCTGCGGGACCGGCTCGACCGCATCGCCGAGTGGAAGCAGCACCTGAAGGACCTCGACAACAACCTGGGCCGCCAGCGCGTCCTGGAGGACCACTCGCGGCAGGTGGCCTTCGGCGACAAGGAGGCCAAGGACCTCGAAGACCTCGCCCGGCAGGTGCGCGACCTGGCCGAGCGCGAACGCGAGATCCGCAAGGCCACCGAGGGGATCGCGGCCGACCCGAACGTGCGGAAACTCGTCGAGGCCCGCGAGGCGGTCCGCGCGGTGGCCCGCAAGCAGGCGGCCCTCAGCAAGGTGACGGCGTCGGCCGCCGCGGGGCAACTCGCCCTGGCGGCCGAGGCCCAGGACGCCCTCCGCGGCGAGGCCGGCAAGACGGGCGAGCACCTGGAACGCCTGGCCAAAGACGCCGATCTCGCCAAGACCATGAAGGACGCGGGCGTGGACCCGAACGCGGCCGAGGTTGCCGCAGGCCAGGCGCGCCAGGCGGCCGATGAGATGCAGCAGGCGTCCGCCGCGATCGCCAAGTGGGACGCCGCCGGCGCGGCGACGGCCCAGAGCACGTCCGACGATCACCTGCGCGACGCCGAACGGGCCCTGACCGACGCCATCGACAAGATGAGCGGCGGCCAGAAGGCCGGCCAACTGGCCGGCGAGCAGCGGGACCTTAAGGGGAAGGCCGACCAGGTGGCCGCCGCCGTCGAGAAGGCCGGGGCCGCACCTGAAGGCTCCCCGAACCAGGTCGCGCAGGCGGCCGAACACATGGGCAAGGCGGCGGAGCACCTCCAGGAGCAGAACAAGCCCCAGGCGCTCGACCGCGAGCAGAAGGCGATCGACGCCCTCGAGGCCCAGGCCAAGCAACTCGACAAGCAGGCCGCCAGCCTCAAGGAGACGGCGGGCAAGCCCGAGCACGCCGAGCAGAAGGGCCGGCAGGACAACCTGGCCAAAGACACCCGCGCGCTGGCCGAGCGGATGCAGGGCGGCAAACCGTCAGCCGACGGCGAGGCCGGCCAGGAGGCCGCGCCCGGCCAACCATCGGTCCAGCAGGCCGCCGGGAACCAGGAGCAGGCGGGCAGTCAACTCGGACAGCAGAGCGCCACCGCCGCCAACCAGTCCCAGAACCAGGCGATCAAGAACCTCGAGAAGGCCCGCGACGAACTCAACGAGGCCATCGCCAAGGAACAGCGCGAGGCCCAGCAGCAGGCCCTCGCCCAGATCGAGGCCGCGCTCCGCAAGGTCCTCGAGGCCCAGAAACGCCTCTCGGCAGGGACGAAGGACGTCCACGGCAAGGCCCGGCCCGATGGCTCGTTCGAGCGCGCCGAGTCCGTCAGGCTGGCCGACCTGGCCGGCGGCGAAGGGAAACTGGCCGAGGAGACGGCGGGCGTCGCGCGGCTCCTGGAGGACGAGGGCACGACCGTCGTCTTCCCGTCGGTCCTCGGCGAGGTTCGCGAGGACATGACCAAGAGCCAGGAACTCCTGGCGTCCGAGCAGCCGGGCCCGCTCGTCCAGGGCATCCAGAAGGAGATCGAGGAGCGGCTCGAGGAGATGATCGAGGCGCTCCAGATGGAACTCGCCAATCGCCAGGACCAGGCCGACCAGGGCGAGTCCGACCCGAACCAGCGGCAGCCGCTCGTCTCGCCCCTGGCCGAACTCAAGATGCTGCGGGCCCTCCAGGCCCACATCAACCAGCGGACGCTCCTGCTGGACAAGACCCGCCAGGCCGGCCAGGCGCCGAAGGACGTCATCGAGGTCCAGCACAAGGTCCTCTCGGACCGCCAAGACAAGGTCGGCAAGATGACTCGCGACCTGGCGGAGACCCTGAAGGCCCAGCCGCACTAGCCGCGCCGTCGCGGCGATAAGGAGGCGGACGATGAGATGCGCATGGGCAGTCGTCGCGGGCGCCGGGGCCCTGCTCCTCGGCCTGGGGACGGCGGTGGCGGCGGACGCGCCCCCCGCGCCGGGCGCGGCCGGCGCCGCGACCCGCCTGCCGGTTGGGGACCCCTTCGTGCCGGCACTCGAGGATCCGTGGGAAGGCTTCCTCGCCACGTCGGCCAAGAAGCGCCTCCTGGCCGAGCGGCAGGCCGTGGCCAAGGAGTTCCAGGAGAGCCTGCAATTCGATCCCGAGAAGGTGAAGGCCGCCCTCCTGGGCCTGGACGCCGGGGCCGCCGACACGCCGCAGGACAACATCGACCGCACGGCCGCGGTCCTGGCGGCGGTGGACGCCGACTTCGCCAAGGCCTACGCCCTCTATGCCGCCGAGAAGTGGGCGGATGCCGGCGCGGCCCTGGCCGCCGGCCTGGCCGACGAGAAGCCGAGTTACCAGGCCGCGCTCAAGCGGCTGCTCCACGGCGAGTGCCTGGCCCGGGCCGGCCGGACCCAGCAGGCCGCCGACGCCTGGCAGGTGCTCGTGAAGCGGATGCCGGAGCGGCTGAGTTTCGCGTCGACGGCGTGCCTGCGGCTGGCCGAGGCCTACGAGAAACTGGATCGCCAGTTCTACGCCCTGGCGGTCTACAAGTGGTGGGTCCGGAACTACAGTTTCCTCGACCTCGAGGCGGCCCAGCCGATCACCGAGAAGATCACCCGCCTGGAGGCCGACTACAAGGACCCCCTGAACACGGTGTCCGAGAAGATGTACGACGTCGGCCGGCGCCTCAAGGCCGTCGACTCGGGCGACGAGACACAGACCGTCGAACGCCGCGTCCTCGCCATGCTCAACGACCTCATCCAGGCCGCCGAGGACCAGGAGCAGCAGCAGTCGCGGGGCCGCGGCCGCGGTCAGGGCCGGGGTCAGGGCATGGCCGGCAGCGGTGCGCCGCAGGGCATCGGCCAACCCTCGAGCCCCGCCACCACGAGCGCCCTCGTGGGCGGCGACACCGTCCGGCCCGACACGCCCCTCAGCGAACAGCGTCCGACCACCGGGTCCGACGACTGGGGAAAACTGAAGCCGCGCGAACGCCAGGACCTCATCGAGGCGTTCAAGGAGATGTACCCGGAGCGCTACCGCGAGATGCTCGAGGCCTACTACAAGACGCTGGCTGGATCGGAGAACCCGTGACGAAGTCCCCTGCCTTTCTCGGGCGGCTCGCGCTGGCGGCGGCCATCGCGGCCCTGGCAGCGCCGCCGGCGGCCGCGGACCGCGTCGCCACGATCGACGGGCGGACGATCGGGGGGGCCGTCGAGTTGATCGACGCCCAGCGCATCGTCGTCAAAGCCGACGGCAAGGCCCAGTCGATCGCGCGGGAGGACGCGCTCTCAGTCCGGCTGAACGAGGGGCCGCCCGCGGGCGCGGCCGCCCTCATGGAAGAGGCCGGCCGACACGTCCTCGTGGCGCGCGACGGCAGCCGCGTGGAAATCGCTGACGCCACGGTCGCCGAGGGCACGCTCCGCGCCCGGTTCCCCGCCTTCGGCAAGGTGATGGCGGTCCCGCTCGACCGCGTCGCATACCTCCTGAGGCCCGCCGAGGGGGAGCGACCGTCGGACCTGGAGCGCCAGTTCGAGGCCCTCCGCCTGAACGACGAGGCCAAGGACCACGTCGTCGTCGCCGGGAGCGACGGCCGCGCTTATCCCCTCGCCGGGATCGTCCGGTCGCTCGACCCGAAGGTCCTCACGTTCCGCTACGACGACACGGACGCCCTGCTGGAGGCGGCCACGGTCCGCGTCGTCCGGTTCGCCGCGCCCCGGCGGGACGTTCCGAAGCCCGGCGGACACCTCGTGTGCCTCGACGGCAGCCGCGTGGCCTTTGCGGCGCTCGAACTGGCCGACGGCAAGGTCCGCTTGCCCTCGGCGCCGGCGTTCGGCGAGACCATCCAGATCGACGCGTCCCGCGTGGCCGACATCCGGTTCCTGAGCGACCGCCTCGCCTACCTGTCGGACCTCGAGCCCGCCGCGGCGACGTCCACGGGGTACTTCGACACCGCGATGCCCTGGCGGAAGGACCGCGCGTGCGACGGCGGGCCGATCCGTCTGGGCGGCGTCACCTATGAGAAGGGCCTCGGCCTCCACAGCCGAAGCGAACTCGCCTATGATCTGAACGGGCGCTACCGGCAGTTCGCGGCCGTCGCCGGCATCGACGAGGGCGTGCGGTTCGGGACGGCGTACCTGACCGTGACGGGCGACGGCAGGACGCTCCTCGGGAAGACGCGCCTCGACCGTGCCGATCCGCCGAAGCCGCTGCGGCTCGACGTGGCGGGCGTGAAGCGGCTCGTGATCCTCGTGGACTTCGTCGAGGGCACGTTCGGCGTCGCCGAGCGCGTGGACCTCGCCGACGCGAAACTGATCAAGTGACCCGCCGCGCCTGCCAGGCCGGCGGGCAGGCCGCGCGGCAGCCGCCGCATGGCCCCACGGAAGGAGGGCTTCGCATGGCCACCGTCCTCTGCATCCAGGCCTCGCCGATGGGAACGCTCTCGTTCTCCGTCCGCGCGGCCCAGGCGTTCCTCGCGAGTTACCGGGAGGCGCACCCCGCCGACACGGTCCGCACGCTCGACTTGGCGACGGCCGCCATCCCCGCCTTCGACTTCGCGGCGGCGTCCGGCAAGTACCGCATCATGCACGGCCAGCCGCACACGCCCGAAGAGGCGAAGGCCTGGCGGGCCGTCGAGGAGACCGTTCGCGACTTCAAGGCCGCCGACAAGTACGTCCTCGCCTCGCCCATGTGGAACTTCGGCATCCCCTACCGGCTGAAGCAGTACGTCGACGTCCTGGTGCAGCCGGGGCTCACCTTCTCCTACACGCCGGGCGAAGGATACAAGGGCCTCGTGACCGGCAGGCCCGCCGTCCTGATCCTGGCGCGCGGGGGGAGTTACGCCGAGGGGAACCCCGCCCAGACGATGGATTTCCAGCGGCCGTACCTGGAGGCAGTGCTGCGGTTCATCGGCTTCGAGCGGATCGAGACGATCCTCGTCGAGCCGACGCTGGCCGGAGGGCCCGACGGTGCCGCCCGCGCCCTGGCGGCCGCCGAGACCGCGGCGCGCCGCATGGCCAAGGCGTTCTAGCCGGGCTTGCCGCCCTCGCCCCCCGGCCGCGAGGCCAGGCGCGACGCGACGCTCCGCGCCACATCGCCCTCGAAGTAGACCGTCCGCGTCGGGAAGGCGATCGCCAGGCCCAGACGCTCGAGCGCCCGCATGACGGCCAGGTTCACCCGTTCCCGCACGGCCAGGTGGTCGGCATAGGCGATGGGTTTGGTAAAGTAGATGACGCGGATGTCGAGGCTGGAACTCCCGAAGTCCTCGAAGCGGACCACGATGAACTCCGGGTCGACCCCTTCATCGCGTTCGAGAATCTCCCGGATGGCCGCGACGGCCTGCTCCATCTGGTCGGCCGTCGTCTCGTACGTCACGCCGACCGTCTGGTTCACGCGGCGCTTGGGCATCTTCGACCAGTTGTCGATCTTCGACTCGGCCACCTGTTTGTTCGGGATGGCCACGAGCGTCGCCGGCCACGTCCGGATCCGCGTCGACCGGAACCCGATCTGCTCGACGACGCCCTCTGTGTCGCCGATCTTCACCATGTCGCCGACCGAGAACGGCCGGTCGAGGAAGATGAAGACCGAGCCGAAGAAGTTCGCGAGTGTGTCCTGGAGCGCCAGGGCCACCGCCAGGCCGCCGATCCCCAGGCCCGCCAGCAGGCTCCCCACGCTGTAGCCCAGGAGTTGCACGACCCACACGGCCACGATGACGGCCAGCGTGACCTTGAGCGCCTTGCGGAGGAGCGGCACCAGGTGGTCGTCCAGTTTCGACTGGGTCCGCGCCGCCATCCGCGCCAGGTACAGCACCAGCACGTCCACCATCCGGAAGAGGAACCACAGGACGTCCGCCGCCACCAGGACCTTGAGGGCACCGTACACGACGCCCCGCACGTCCGGCTCGACCGGCAGCCGCAGGACGCACACCGCCCCCGCCAGCCCGCCCACGAGGCCCAGGCACGCCAGGGGCTTGGAGGCGGCCTCGGCGATCAGGTGGTCGAACTGAAACGGCGTCCGGCGAAAAAGCGGCACGACCTTTTCGGCCATGACGAAGTCGATGATCTTCCGCGCCGCCAGACCCGCCAGGATGAAGAGGAACGCGACCACGAACTGCCAGACGGCCGCCCCCGCCACCTCGTACACCACCCAGTCGCCGAACCACCCCTTCAGCGTCCCCGAGAGGTCCCATCGGGGTCCCTCGGCCGCGCGCGCCGCCTTCGGCGCCGAGGGCGACGCGGGCGTGCCGGCGCCCGCGGGGGACTCGGGCCCCGTCTCCGTGACGGTCACTTCGCCCGCGACCTTCTCGGCAACCGCGCCCTCGGGCTCCCCCGCCGGCGCCACCGCCGCCGACACGAGCGTGAGCAGGACCGCCAGGAACAGCCAGAGCGCGGGCCGCCGGCCCGGAGCGCCTCCCGCGCACGTGCCTCGTCCTCTCATCCGGCCGACCTCCGCCCGTCTCCCGTACTCCCTCAGAACCCGCAGCCGCAGCACCGCATGTGGCGCCTGAGCCGCCGCACGACCTGCACCCTACTGCGCGATCCGGCCGCGCCCGCCGTTCTCGCTCTCAGCGCCCCCTGCCTGTTCATCGGCGAAGCAA
>Ga0315274_10010346_pt1 | contig 13436 bp, 8 predicted proteins | sample YL17G02_20_MG_FD_203700 | JGI IMG/M metagenome (GOLD analysis project Ga0315274, IMG submission 203700) | Sediment microbial communities from Yellowstone Lake, YNP, Wyoming, USA - YL17G02_20 | ecosystem: Environmental > Aquatic > Freshwater > Lake > Sediment | place: USA: Wyoming | collected...
CGAAAATACCCTGGCCCTGGCGCGCTGGCTGGAGGCGCATCCCGCGGTCGCCAAGGTCCATTATCCCGGCCTGGAGTCGAGCCCCTATCATGGCCTGGCCAAGAAGTATCTCCGGAACGGCTTCGGGGCCGTGCTCATCTTCCACATCAAGGGAGGCCGGGAGGGGGCGGTCAAGTTCATCAACGCCCTGAAGCTCACCAGCCACCTGGCCAATGTCGGAGACGCCAAGACCCTGGCGATCAACCCCGCCTCCACGACCCACCGGCAGCTCTCCGAAGCCGAACAGGTCGCGGCGGGGGTCTCGCCGGACCTGATCCGCATCTCAGTGGGCCTGGAGCACATCGAGGACATCAAAGAAGACTTCGACCAGGCGTTCCAGAAAGTTAACTGATTTATGCACCATTATTGCGTCGTTAATTTCACACTTTGCATTTTACATTTTGCATTTTGAAATGAGTCTGTTCGTTAGCCACGAGCCCTTTCCCCTCGAATCCGGAGCGATCCTTCCCCGCCTGGAGGTCGACTATACGACCCTGAGCGACCTCTCGGCCCATCCCGAAAATATCCTCTGGATATGCCATGCCCTGACCGCGAACTCTGACCCCCGGGAGTGGTGGCCGGGCCTGGTGGGGGAGGGGAAGTGCTTCGATCCCGCCAAGGCCTTCATCGTGTGCGCCAACATGCTGGGCTCATGCTATGGCTCCTCCGGCCCGCTGGCGCTCAACCCGGAGACCGGCAAGCCCTTTTACCGCACGTTTCCCCTGGTGACGATCCGGGACATGGTCCGGGCGCACATCCTGCTCCGCAGGCATTTGGGCATCGAGCGCATCCGCTTTGCAGGCGGGGGCTCGATGGGCGCCCAGCAGGCCCTGGAGTGGGCCATCATGGAGCCGGAGGTCGTGGAGGGAATCGGGGTCCTCTCCGGCAACGCCCGGCATTCCCCCTGGGGGATCGCGTTCAATGCCGCCCAGCGGATGGCGATCGAGGCCGATCCCACCTGGCAAGATGATTCAGCGACGGCCGGGAGCCGGGGTCTGGCCGCGGCACGGGCCATCGGGATGATCTCCTACCGCAGTTACCAGCGCTTCCAGGAAACCCAGAAGGACGGGGACGGAAACCTGGATGGCTATCAGGCTGAGAGCTACGAGCGCTACCAGGGAGAGAAGCTCGTTCGGCGGTTCAATGCCCAGGCATACTGGATCCTGACCAAGGCCATGGACAGCCACGATGTCGGCCGGGGGCGGGGTCCGATCCCGGAGGTGCTCAAGGGGGTGAAGGCCCGGGCCCTGATCATGGGTGTCTCCACTGACCTCCTGTTCCCGCCCCGGGAGCAGAAGTTTTTATCCGAGCATCTTCCGAACGCGGAGTATCACGAGATCGAATCCCCCTACGGGCACGACGGGTTCCTGATCGAGTTCGATCAGATGGAGAGGATTCTGAGGGGGTTCCTTGCGGGATAGAGGCTGAAGGTAACAATAAACCCTTTCAGGCTTGACATAATCCTTCGGATGTGATATGATATCTCCGTTGCTATGATACCCTGATAACGGAGATAAGACGACAGTAGAGAATGCCCGATTGCTTTTTAAAAAGCAGCGGGCTTTTTCCATCCCTTGAGGGGAAGGAGGAATTATGAGAAAAGCGATTCTGATTATTGCCCTGAATATGCTCGCCTGCCTGTCCTGGTCCGGTGAGAAGCTCCTGCTTCCGGCCTCGGTGACCGGGCCGATGACCCTGGACTTCGTGCAGGGCTACCGGTTTGACCCCTTGGTCAGCCAGCCTACGCTTCCGACCAACCTGACCATCACGGGTTACTCCAAGAGCACAAAAGGTTATTACCTCGTGCAGTTCGCTGGCCCGATTGACTACCGCTGGAAGGAGCATGTGAACAGGCTGGGCGGGTTCGTGCTGGGGTATCAGCCGAATTACGCCTTCGTGGTCCGGATGGACGAGGCTGTCAGGGCCAAGGTGGAGAAGTTGCCCGAGGTTCGCTGGGTGGGGTTGCTCCAGCCTGCGTACAAGCTGTTCCCTTACAACTTGTTGGGCACAGGCCCCCGGACAGTCATCGTGGTCCTGCATCCCGGGGAGTCGGACGGGGCCTTTGAGGCCAGGGCTAAGGAGCTTGGCGGAACGAACTACATTTGGGACATCAACGAGGTGAACAAGAGCGTTCGGTTCAAAGTGGATGCCTCCCGGATACCTGAGATCGCTTCCCTGACCGAGGTGGACTGGATCGAGCCTTGGACCGAGTGGGGGCTGGACAATGTGGATGCTCAGTGGGTAACGCAAATGGGCTGGAGGCCGGTAGCCCCTCCTCCAACGGAGCGGTTGATCTGGCAGAAGGGGGTGCAAGGGGACTGGATGGAGGGCTCGACTCACCGCTTTGCCGTGATCGGGCATGTGGATGACGGCCTGGATCCCCAGCACTGCGCGTTCATTGATCCGGCCGTCCCAATCACAACGTCCGGGGACTTTCCCGCTCACAGGAAAATCATTGCCTACTACAACGCCATCAGCCGCTCCACTCACGGCACGCACACTGCTGGCTCAGCCTGCGGGAACGACGGAACCGCGAGCTACAACGACGGGATGGCCCTGATGGCCAAGATGTTCCACAAAACCTACTCTTCGGGCTCCTGGGACATGAACACCTGGTGGGGGGATATGTACCAGGGCAACGCCGGTGGCAAGGCTTACTCTATGACCATGAGCCTGGACCGGAAGGACAGCTTCAACCTTTACGTCTTCACGGACATGACCGCGGACCAGTTCCACTGGCGGTACAAGGACTTCATCGAGACCAACTCCTGTGGCAATTACGGAAGCAACACCATGGGCCATCCCGCGGTGGCCAAGGACAACATCACTATCGGCAATGTGATGAACGGAATTCAATCCAACCAGCTTTATTCCTCCTCCGGTCGGGGGCCTTGCGCAGACGGAAGGAGGAAACCAAACCTGGTGGCGCCTGGGACAAACCTTTACTCCGCACAGGCAGGCACCGCTTGCTCCTATACGGCGATGAGCGCGACATCCATGTCCTGTGCGGTGGGGGCTGGAAATGTTGCCCTGGTGCGCTGCTACTTCGAGAAGGGCTTCTATCCCACCGGGGACAGCGTTCCGGCAAACCGATATCATCCTTCCGGGGCGCTCATCAAGGCCATCCTGACCGTGGGCGCGGACTCCAATATCGTGAACTACACCGTTCCGGACAACAACATCGGCTGGGGGCGTATTGACCTGGACAGCTCCCTTTACTTCGCCGGGGACGTGAAGATGCTCTGGCTTTACGACGACACGACCCTTGGCCTGCGCACCGGGGACTCTGCGTTGCACACGATTTCGGTGACAAATCCCAATCACCCCTTCCGAGTGGTGATGTGTTACTCCGACACCGCGGGCCCGATGCGGGCGAGCCGGACCCTGGTGAACGACCTGGACCTGACCGTGATCTCTCCCGGCGGGACGGAATATCTGGGGAACGTCTGGTCAGGGGGGCAGTCCCAGACCGGAGGCCTACGGGACAGCATCCAGGAGACAGAGTGTTTCCGGTTGAACAATCCGGCCCAGGGGGGTTGGACGATCAAGGTGAAGGCGAACAACGTCCCAGCCGGGGGTGCGAAGGGCCAGCCTTACGCCCTGGCCGTGACCGGTGCGGTCTCTGGGTCCGGGGTGGAGGATCCGGCTTTACCCGTTCCGGCTCCAGCGAAGGAGTTCAGTCTCGGCCCGGCCTCTCCGAATCCGATGCACAAGTGGACCGAGATTTCTTTCTTCCTGCCCCAAGCCTCGCCGGTGAGCTTGAGGGTGTTCTCTGTGACCGGTCAGTTGGTGAAGGTGTTGGCCGACGGCCCGCACGACGCCGGTACTCATCGCGTTTCCTGGGAGGGGAAGGATTTGAATGAGATGGAGGTCGCCTCCGGGGTGTACTTCTATCGCCTGGAGGCCCCGGCCTTTTCCGGAAACGGAAAAGTGATCTTGGTAAGGTGAGGACGTAAGGAGGCTTGAGATGAAGAAGGCTTTTTCTTTTCTGCTTCTGTTGGCTGTATTTTGTGGGACTGGCTGGTCCCAGGAGAAACTCGTGCTTCCGGCCCCCGTGACCGGTCCGATGACCCTGGACTTCGTTCAGGGCTATCATTTTGACCCCCTGGTCAGTCAGCCCACGCTACCTGCGAACCTGACGATCACGGGGTATCCCAAAGGGACGAAGGGCTACTACCTTGTGCAGTTCGCCGGCCCCATTGACTACCGCTGGAAGGAGCATGTGAACGCTCTGGGCGGGTTCGTGCTGGGGTATCAGCCGAATTATGCCTTCGTGGTCCGGATGGACGAGGCTGTCAGGGCCAAGGTGGAGCAGTTGCCCGAGGTTCGCTGGGTGGGGTTGCTCCAGCCTGCGTACAAGCTATTCCCATTCAACTTGTTGGGCTCAGGCCCCCGGACAGTCATCGTGGTCCTGCATCCCGGGGAATCGGACGGGGCGTTTGAGGCCAGAGCTAAGGAGTTCGGCGGAACGAACTTCATTTGGGACATCAACGAGGTGAACAAGAGCGTGCGGTTTGACGCGGACGCTTCCCGGATCCCGGACGTTGCCCGCCTGACCGAGGTGGACTGGATCGAGCCCTGGACGGAATGGTCTCTGGATAATACCGATGCCCAGTGGGTAACGCAAATGGGTTGGAGGTCCGTTGCTCCTCCTCCCACTGAGAGAACCATTTGGCAGAAAGGGGTTCGCGGGGATTGGATGGAGGGTCCGGCATATCGCTTTGTAACCGTGGGTCGGGTAGATGACGGATTAGACCCAGCGCATTGGGCTTTTCTGGACCCCCAAGTTCCGATAACCACATCGGGCGAATACCCCACCCACCGCAAGGTCATCAGTTACAAAGGGACCTTTTATCGTTCGTCCCACGGCACGCACACGGCCGGGACGATTGCTGGCAACGATTCCATCAATGGCGGCACGAGCACCCATGACGGCATGGCCCCGATGGCCAAGCTCATCGTGAAAACATACTCCTCTGCAAACTGGGATATGAACACCTGGTGGGGTGACATGTACCAGGGGAACTCCGCGGGCCAGGCGTTCTCAATGAACATGAGCCTTTCTCGCAAGGACAGCTTCAACCTCTACGTCTTCGCGGACATGACCGCGGACCAGTTCCATTGGCGCTACAAGGACTTCATCGAGTGCAACTCCATCGGAGGTTCCGGTGGCAATACCATGGGCCATCCGGTCATTGCCAAAGATTTGATATCCTGTGGCGCAACTTTAAGCGGGATATCCAGCAACGGGATAGCGTCCTTCTCCAGCCGGGGTCCCTGCGCCGATGGTCGCAGAAAACCCAATTTAGTGACTCCAGGAGATTACGTTTTTTCCGCCCAATACAATACGTCCAATTCCTATCAATCCATGAGCGGCGTATCCATGTGCACTGCGGTTGCCTCCGGGAACGTTGCCCTGGTCCGCTGCTACTTCGAGAAGGGCTTCTATCCTACGGGGGACACTTTGACCGGCACGCGCCTTCACCCTTCGGGAGCCTTGGTCAAGGCGGTCCTGACTGTTGGCGCGGATCCCAATGTCAGCGGTTACACCGTCCCCGACAACAACATCGGCTGGGGGCGGATTGACCTGGACAGCTCCCTTTACTTCGCGGGGGACCTGAAACAGCTTCGCGTTTACGACGACACAACCCGGGGCCTGGTGACTGGGGATTCGATGGTCTATCCTTTCGCCTTATTTACGAACCATCCCCTGCGCGCGGTTCTCTGTTATTCCGACACCGCGGGCCCGATGCGGGCCAGCCGGACCCTGGTGAATGATCTGGACCTGGTAGTGATCTCGCCCACCGGCACGGTTTATCTCGGCAACGTCTGGTCCGGGGGGCAGTCCGTTCCCGGGGGCTTGCGGGACAGCATCAACGAGACAGAGTGCTTCCGACTGAATGCTCCGGAAATCGGCGTTTGGAGATTCATCGTCAAAGGGCACAACGTCCCGGTCGGGGGCGCCAAGGGTCAGCCCTACGCCCTGGCGATCACCGGGATTCCGGAGAGCATGGGGGTCGGTGAAGGCCCGCCGAACACCTTGTCAAAGCCGCTTGCCTTCAGCCTCGGACTCCCGGCTCCGAACCCGACAGCGGGAGGAGCTCAAATACAATATTCTCTGCCCCAGGAGGTGTCTGTTCATCTAACCGTATATTCCGTGACCGGACGTTCGGTGAGAACCCTTATCCAAGGAATACAACCCGCTGGGGTTCACTGGGCGAGTTGGGACGGTCTGGATGACCAGGGGATGGCCGTCCCTTCAGGGATTTATTTTTATCGCCTTGAAACCAAAGGGGTTACAGCAACAAGGCGGATCGTGATGATTAGATAAGTAATAGTATTTCAAGAACTTAAGGATGAAGGGACGGCAAGATGCCGTTCCTTTCTTAATTATAACTCTTTTCAGTTCAATATCTAAGTTTTTATCTTCTCGCTTCAGACATCCGCTCCAAAGGTGCTCCATTAATTAGTGTCAAATTAGCGAGAAGTTAGAGAGAAATTAGAGGGAAGTTAGTGGGAAATTAGACGGAAATTAGCGGGAACATGGCGGGAAGCCTTCCTGTTCCCGGCCGCGTTAGCTGCTGTCCACTGCCTCAAGTCCACCGTCGTCTTTCAAGTCCAAGTCTTGACAAGGACTTCCGAGTCGTGATATGATTTCATGTCAATTCAGCAAAATCATTTAAAGCCAAAGCGATACATGTTCAGCACCAAACGCAACATCGTGATCACGGGGTTCATGGGCACGGGAAAGACCTCGGTGGGCCGAGAGCTGGCTCGACGTCTGGGTCGCAAGTTCGTGGACATGGACGAGGTTCTGGTCAAGCGCCTGGGAACCTCGATCGGGGAGGTCTTCCGCCAGCACGGGGAAGGGCTCTTCCGCCGGCAGGAGGCCAGGCTGGTGGCCGAATTGGGCAGGCAGAAGGGCCTGGTCATCGCGACCGGCGGGGGAACGGTTCTCCTGCCCGAGAATCGGCAGGACCTATCCAGGAACGGCGAACTCATCTGTCTGGAGTCTGCGCCGGAGGTGGTCATCCGGCGCCTGGAGGTCCCCGGAGACCGGCCGCTCATTCTGGAGGGGAAACCTCGCGAACGGATCTACCGCCTGCTGGAACTGCGCCGGGGCTCCTACGCGATGGTCCCGCGGCATATCGACACATCTCACCTCACGGTCTACCAGGTGGTGGAGCGCATCCTCTCCCACTTGGGGCTGGACGAATACCGCATCCTCGTGCACCACGGCGAGGTGGGCTACCAGGTTTTCGTGGAACAGGGAATCCTCGCCAACCTCAGGCAACGCCTGCCGTACGTGATCCCGTCCAGCCGCTGCGTGATCGTGACCAATCCCACGGTCAAGCGTCTATGGGGCAAAACCCTGTGCCAGGCCCTGAAAGGGGAGGATCTGGCCTGTGAATTCATCACGATCCCGGACGGGGAGCGCCACAAGAATTTAACGACCGTGGGCCGGATCTACGATCATTTGGTCCGGCTCAAGGCCGAGCGCAATACCTGCCTGGTGAGCTTCGGCGGGGGCGTGGTCTCGGACCTGGTGGGCTTCGCGGCCTCGACCTACATGAGGGGCGTGCCGGTGTTGCACATCCCCACGACCCTCCTAGCCCAGGGGGACGCGGCCATCGGGGGCAAGACCGGGTTCGACCATCCCCTGTCCAAGAACCTGATCGGAACCTTCCACCATCCGGTGGCGGTGTTCGCTGACCCGCTGGTCTTGAGGACCCTGCCCCTCAGGCACATCCGGAACGGGCTGGCGGAGTTCATCCGGTCCGCCCTGATCGGTTCCGAGGACCTGCTGAGCGAGATCGAGCGCAATAAGAAGAAACTTCTGGCCAAGGAGCCCAAAGCCCTGGAGAGCGTGATTCGCAAGTGCGCGCGAATCAAGGCGGAGATCGTGTCCCGAGATCCCTACGAGAAGGGATTGAGGCGGAAGCTGAACCTGGGCCACACCATCGGCCACGCCCTGGAGACCATGGGAGAGTATCGCACGCTCCTGCACGGCGAGGCCGTGGGCATCGGGCTGGTCGTGGCCCTGCGCCTGGCTGTGCGCCGGGCGATGTGCGACCCTGCCCTGGCTGAGCGGGTGGTCAGCCTGCTCAAATCCCTGGGCCTGCCGACCGAGCTTCCCAAATCGGACGAAGAGAAGCTCTGGAACGTGCTCCTCCTGGACAAGAAGACGAAGAACGGCAGGCCCACGTTCGTCCTGCCGCGCAAAGTCGGGGAGGTGGAGACCGTGGAGGGCCTGACCCGGCACGAGGTGATAGAGACCCTGAAGGAGCTCAAAGGGGGCAAGCGATGAAGAAGATCCTGGTGATTCACGGCCCGAACCTGAACCTCCTGGGCAAGCGGGAGCCCGAGGTCTACGGCAAGATGACCCTGAAGGACATCAACGCCCGGATTTCCTCAGCGGCCAAGGCCCGCGGGGCCACGGTCAAGTTCACCCAGACCAACTCCGAGTCCGGGATAGTGGATGCGCTGCAGGGGGCCATGGGCTGGGCCGACGGGATCATCCTGAACCCGGGGGCGTTCACCCACTATTCCTACGTCATCTACGACGCCGTGCTGGCCTGCGGGGTGCCGACCATCGAAGTGCACCTCTCCAACATCTACAAACGGGAGGAGTTCCGTCGGAAGTCGCTCGTGGCTCCGGGGTGCGTGGGCCAGATTACCGGCTTCGGATACCGCTCCTATCTCCTGGCCCTCTCTGCTTTTCTGGATACTTAAGACAACTTAGAGCTGTTCGGATAGGCAACAAGGCCCCGAAGAGTTCGGGGCCTTACGATTTGAAGTGGTTCAGCGTTTAAGCGAACAGATGCCAGAGATAAGCCACGGCGCCGGCCAGGAGGAAGGCCGAGTCCACGGCGTACTCGAAGGAGAGCCCGCGCGCGATAAGGCGCTTGCGATAGAAGAAAAGCGCAAGACCGGCATAGCCCGTGGGGATGAGCATGAGGAGGCTTAAAGCGGAGACCAGGCGGAATCCTGAAACCACCGGGATGAGCACCAGGGCCAACCCGAGGATCGAGAAGAGCGCGGCCAGTAGGACTTGGGTTTTTGGCTTGCCGATGGCGATGGGAATGGTATCCCGCCCTACGATCATGTCGCCCTGGATGTCCCGGAGGTCATAAAGGATGGAGCGCGAGAAGGCGAGGATGAATACGAACAGAGAAGCCACGAGGGTATCCACGCCGGCGGCCTTCCCGGCCAGAGCGAAGGGAGGCAGGAGCGCGGTCAGGAAGACCCAGCCCAGGGACAGGAACAGGTCCTTGGACATGGGGATCTCGGAGAGGCTCCGGAAACGGATAAGCTTAGCCAGCGGGCCGGGGATGATATAAATCCTGTAAATCACGCCCAGGGCCAGGGCCACGAGCACTACCCCAAAGGAAGTCCAGCCCAGGAGCGCCGAGAGCACCAGCGTTCCCAGAGCCGAGACGATACCCAGGGTGAGGAGCAGGCTCCTGTGGCGGATGTAAAAGGCGTGACGGGCGGGCTCGTTCACCCGCAGGGCCTCGGGCTCGGTGAAGTGGTTCAGGAGGTGCACGCCGAAGACGTAGAACGCGGCGATGAAGCTGAACACCAGGCTGGGCTCGATTCCCTGGAGCCGGCAGGCCGCATAGGAGGCGGCGGCCGCGCCCAGAGCCAGGAAGAAGTTGCTCTTGGACAGGAAGCGCAGCAGGGAGAGAAAGGCTACGCGGAGGTAGGGTTCCTCAGCGCCCCGGGTGCGCTCGATCCGGTCCAGGACCCTCTCGATCATCCAGTTCGGGGTGGAGGCCCCGGCCAGAACGCCGGTCTTGGTGAATTGCCTCAGCCAAGTTGGGTCCAGGTCCTCCTCGGTCTCGATCCGGACGACGGGCTTGCCCAGGGATTCGGCGATCTCGGCCAGGTGCTTGGTGTTGGCGCTGGTCTTGCCGCCGACCACGACCAGGGCTTCCACTTCCCGGGCAAGGCTGGTGACCTCGTTCTGACGCTCGGTGGTATCGTCGCAGATGGTGTTGCGGATCTCCAGGTCCTGGACCTTGGCCCTGAGCTTCTCCGCCATGAGGTTGAACAGCGTGAGCCTCTGGGTCGTCTGGGCCACGAGGCAGACCTTCTGGCTGGTGGGTTGATAGGCTTCTGCATCCTTCTCATTCGCAATCACCTTTCCCCGGCCCTGGGCATAGCCCAGGTGCGCGATCACCTCGGGATGGTTAGGATCGCCCACGATGACGATGTCGTAGCCCCGGGAGGCGAATTTCTTGATCGTGCCCGAGGCCGTAGCCACATAGGGACAGGTGCAGTCCTTGAGGGAAGACACCGCCGCCTTCAATTCCCTGCGTTTCTCCGGCGTGGCGCCATGAGTGCGGATGGCCAGAGTGCCCCCTGCGGCTTCTTGAAGGTCGGTCGTGGAGCGAATGCCCCGAGCCTCGAGCATGGCCAGGGCCTGGCTGTTGTGGATCAGGGGGCCATAGGTATAGATGGGCTTCCAGCCTTTGTGGGCCGCCTCCAGGACCATGGTCATGGCCCGGCGCACGCCCATGCAGAACCCGGCGGTCTTGGCCAGCTTGACGTACATGGTTATCCAGGGGTGCCTTGAAAGGGTGTTCGTAATCGGATTGATTTTGTCTAATTATACCCTATTTCAACGGGAAAAGCAAGGCCGGAAGCCCGCCCGTTAAGATTACGTTTGACTTTTTCCTCCGAATGGGGTAAGATAAATGTTCGGAAATCCATCAGAGGAGGCCTTCATGAAATCCGTACTGGAAATTTATCCCTACTGGGAGCGGGCGAGGAAGACCGTGATCCAGGCCGCAAAGATGATCCCGAAGGGGAAGCTGGAGTGGCGTCCAGCCAAGGGGATGCTTACGTTCGGGGACATCCTTCGCCACATGGTGGACTGCGAGGAATTTTGGATCCATGACGTGCTCCTGAGGAAGGGAGGGAGCCCTGACCGGAAGCGAAAGGACTTTCCGACGGCGGTCAAGATCCTCAAGGACTGGGAGGGAATCCATAAAAAGACGGTGGCGGCATTGTCCAAGATGCCGATGTCGTCTTTGCCCAGGAAGGTCAAAATCGAGCAGGACGGGCAGGTGCCGGTGGGCTGGCTCCTCTGGCACGTCGTGGAGCACGAGGTGCACCACAGGGGGCAGCTCATCACCTATTTGAGGATCCTTGGCCTCGAGCCGCCGCAGATATAAATCGGAGGAGATCATCCAACGATGAGATGGGTCGGCTTGGCCGGAATCCTTCTTTTGATAGCGGCTCAAACTCCGGCAGGACCTCTCCTGCCTGGCGATCCAGGGTTCGAGTCTTGGTCCGTCGTGGAGGGGAAAAGCGGCTGGTTCCTCCGGCCACTTGCCCCGGATACCACCCATGAGTATAACGTCCTGCATTACCGCTACGACCTGAACCTAACCGGGCTCTCCCTCCCCACGCCGGACAACAGCCTCACCGGCATTGCCGCGGTAAGGGCGGTGAACCTTGCCGCCGGAGCCACTCAACTCAGGCTGAACTTTCTCAGGCCGACGACGCTTTCCGTGGATTCCATCCTCTGGGCGGGAAGCCACTTGACCTATGATCCGGCGGATACCGTGGACCTGGTCATCAACTTAGGGCGGGCCGTCTCGATTGGGGAGACGCTCGCGCTCGCAGTTCACTATCACGGACGGCCCACTAATCCCCGGAACCCCGGGGGCTGGCCCTACGGCCCCTTCGGATACATGGGCTCCACGGACACCAGCTGGACACGCTGCTTCTTCTCGTTCGACGAGCCCCTGGGGACGAGCTCCTGGCTTCCTTGTTATGAGCCCCCCTACGACAAGGCGACTCTGGAGATGTACCTGACGGTCCCGGCTGCCTGGCCCACGGCTCAAACGGGCTCCTGCGCTGGACGAGGGACAATGGAAACGGGACCACGACCTGGTTCTGGGAGCAGGTCCAGCCGATCGCGACCTATCTCATCATGGTCGCGACCTCGGACTCCTACGCTGAGTTCGAGCAGGACAGCTACAATTACCAGGGGCCGATGAAGATCCACTATTTCGTGAACCGCAGGGACTCGGCCAAGGCCCAGGCGGATTTCGTGAACCTGCCGGACATGGTGGACTGGTTCAGTCAGCGCTACGGACTCTACCCCTTCGACAAATACGGGATGGCTGCGGTGACCTCGCCGTTCATCGGGGGGGCGATGGAGCACCAGACCCTGACCACGATCATCAGCTATCTGATCACCGGAGACCGGCGTTACGAGATGGTCTGGGCCCACGAACTGGCGCACATGTGGTGGGGGGACATGGTGACCCTCCAGGACTGGCCCTACATCATGCTCAATGAAGGGTTCGCGACGTTCGCCGCGGGGAACTACTATGAGCACCAGGCTGGGTGGACGGGTTATCAGGCCTATATGAACGGGTGCAAGGGGTCCTACTTTCACGAGGATTCCATCGTTAGGTATCCCCTCTACAACCCGCCGCCGAGGTATCTTTTCGGCTCAGCGGAATACGACAAGGGGGCCTGGGTCCTGCACATGCTGAGGTACGTCGTGGGTGATTCCACGAACTTTTTCACGGTGATGCGGAACTACGGACAGGACCACCGGCACCGAAACGCGACCTTCGCAGACTTCCAACTTGAGGCAGAACTGGTCTATGGCTCAAGCCTGGACTGGTTCTTTCAGCCCTGGCTGTACAGCGCGGGGTATCCGGAGTATCGCTGGGGATGGAGGGTCAGGGACCTGGGCGGAGGGCAGTACGCGGCGGACGTCTCGGTCAGGCAGGTGCAAACCCGGCAGCCAACCACGGTCTTCACGATGCCGGTGGAGTTCACGCTCTGGAACTCGTCCGACACGTTGGGCACGAAGCGAACCTACCGGGCCTGGGTGGGCCAGCCCTTTCAGGGTCTGACCTTCACCATGGGATTCAGGCCGGACACGCTGTTCTTCGACCGCAACAACTGGATATTGAAAATGATCCAGCAGGTGACGTATGAAGCTGTGGAGCGGGAGTTGGCCGGGGTGCCTGCCCCATCGGCTTTGCGACTGGGAGAGATGAGGCCGAACCCGGTCAGAGACGCAGGCGAGGTGGACTACGACTTGCCCTATTCAGGGCCGGTATCGCTCAGGATTTACAATGCCATGGGGCAACTGGTCCGTGTCCTGGTTAATGGCGAAGTTCCTGCCGGGAGCCACAGGGTCCGGTGGGACGGAAGAGATGCCCAGGGGCGAAGCGTTTCTTCCGGGGTATATTTCTATGCCCTGGAGACCAAGGCCGGGAGCCTGATGAGAAAAGTTGTCGTTGTGAGATAGGCTTTTCTTTTATAATAGCCCCGTTCTTTAGGACGAGGACTAATGGTTTTATTCCTCTTGGGCGGGCGGGGTTAAGAATGTTGTGTTTAGAGGCTTTCCCGTTGACTTTTCC
>Ga0315274_10010347_pt1 | contig 13436 bp, 18 predicted proteins | sample YL17G02_20_MG_FD_203700 | JGI IMG/M metagenome (GOLD analysis project Ga0315274, IMG submission 203700) | Sediment microbial communities from Yellowstone Lake, YNP, Wyoming, USA - YL17G02_20 | ecosystem: Environmental > Aquatic > Freshwater > Lake > Sediment | place: USA: Wyoming | collected...
ACTCGTCGCGATAGACGGGCGGAGCTCCTGGTCCGTGTGGCTTGGGCAGCGCCCAGAACTGCAGCCGTTGGGCTGTGCAGACCGCCCACTGTGCCAAAGCCCAACCGTTGAGCAGATGGACGAAGGCTACCGGATTGACCCACAATCCTTTGTCTCTGCCCTTGTCGGACAGAGGACTCAGTTCGAGAGGCACGTGCCATTCCTGTGGTGTGCATTTTGCGACCCATTGGAGTATACTCATGTCTGTCCCCCTTGTGTCAGGTGAGTGCTGTTCTTCCTACCAGCATCTTACTCCTTCACACAGGGGGATCCAAACGTTATTCCGGATTATGAAAGGGTCTCATACTACTCTGATTATACGCCGAGTGTGCCGCCTTGACAAGGCCACACTGCGGGAGGACAATGGGTAGCGGTTGAGATAGGCGAGGAGGGAGCGTTCCTTCGCTGTGCTCAGGGCCGGTCCTCGGATGCGAACGATGATCGGCAACGCCGCTCCGCATCGGGGGATGCTCCACTCCGAGTCGCATTCCATTCAGACAAGGAGAGGAACAAATGGTAGCCAAGCAGAAGGCCAGAGAGGTTGTCCTGTGCTTGATAGAGGCTGTCAACTCGGGAGACATAACCATGATAGATCAAATGGCGGACGAGGTCTTTGCCGTCGACTATGTGTGGCACTTTCCCGGTGTCACCGGTCTGCCCCTGGGTCCAGCGGGCATGAAGCAAATGTATCGTGGCGTCCTGGTAGGGAATCCCGACCTCAAGTTTGCGTTGGAGGATCTGGTCGTGGAAGGGGACAAGACGGCCTGTCGTTGTACGATGCGGCGCACGGACCCAACCAGTGGCAAGCCGCAGCATGGCTGGAATCTCGTGGTTAGCCGCTTTGCTAGCGACAAGGTCGCCGAAGACTGGGAGCTGATCAGCCCGTGGGAGGATGAAGGGTAGCGGTTGAGATAGGCGAGGAGGGAGCATTCCTTCGCCGTGCTCAGGACAGGCCCTTCGCTGCGCTCAGGACAGGCTCTCAGATGCAGGCGGAGCGAGGCAGCGCAGCACTGCAGAGGGGGATGCTTCGCTCCGCCGTATCCCGTTCGAGCAAAGGAGGTACGAAAAGATGGTGGCAAAGGCGACAGAAGAGAATGGAGCTGACCTGATCCTGGTCAACGGCAAGGTCTTTACTGCCGACCCCACCCGACCATACGCCGAGGCGGTCGCCATCCGTGGGGAGCGGATCCTGGCCGTCGGCACGTCCGCACAGATCGCCGCGCTGGCCGGTGTGAACACACACCGCATCGACCTGCAGGGACACGTGACCATCCCCGGCATCAACGACGCACACTATCATTTTCCATCTGCCCCCCTCGGCGGACATTACCTTGCGTTTCAGAGCGGAGATCCGAGCTGGCAGGAGACGCAGGACGCGCTGGCGGAGGCGGCGGGAAAAGTCCCCGCCGGAACCTGGATATTCGGCTATGTCGACAGGACCGTGTTGGAGAAACCCGAGGCGCATCGCTTTGCTCTGGATCGCCATGCCCCTGACCACCCAGTCTATCTGTTGCGAGGTGGCCTTATCGGGGGTATGGTCAACACGAAAGCCATGCGCGCCCTGGAGATCTCCGAAGAAGCGCCCGACCCGCTGGGAGGGCGCTACGAACGAGTCCCCGGTTCAATGCGCATCAGTGGAAAGGTTTTCGGGTATGCGTCATACGGAGTGTACATCCGCCTGGCAAGCCGCGTTCCCGATGCGGACCTCGTACAAGGCATGCAAGCCCTGGCAGACGAGGCGGTGCGTTACGGCCTGACCTCTATTCAGGTGATGACGATGCTTCCCGCAGCGCGGTACGTCAGGCTGCTGAAGAAGGCGCATGTGCCCATACGCGTGCGCGTGATCCGTTTCCCATTGACTACCGCCGACGGCCGTGACCTGACCGAGGGGTGCGACCTCCCGTTGCGCCCGGCCGGGCAGCCTCTGGTCACGGTGCGCGGCACCAAGTGGATCCTCGACGGCACCCAGTTGGAATGGGCTGCGGCCCTGCGCGGGACATACCGCGACCGGCCCGATTGGTCCGGCTGGTTGCGCTTCTCCGAGCGCGAGATTGCCTCCATGGTACACGAGACGCTGCAATGGGACGACCAACTGCTGTGTCATTCATGCGGAGACAGGCCGGTCGAGCTCCTGTTTGACGCGATGGAACAGGTCCAGGATGTGGACTGGGCAGAGAAGCGGGTGCGCATCGAGCATGCAAACGGCCTCGCGGGCGATCTGATCCCCCGCGCCCATCGCCTGGGAGTGGTGGTCGTTCAGACTCCGCTGCTTCTGGCATGGGTGGACCTGGTGAGAGAGCGCTACGGGCTCGACACGCCGTTCTTCCCCGTGCGTACTCTGCTGGAGGCAGGCGTACCACTGGCGATCGGCTCGGACAATCTGATTGACCCCTATCTGAACATCAGACTACTGGCTCTGCACCTGATCCATCCTGCGGAAGCGATCACCCGCGAGCAGGCTGTCGAGGCCTACACGCGGGGATCGGCATTCGCCGAGTTTGAGGAAGGGGACAAGGGCACCCTCGCCAGGGGCAAGCTGGCCGACATCGCCGTGCTTTCACAAGACATCTTTACTGTGCCGCTCGACGCACTGCCGGGGACGCAGAGCATCCTGACGTTGGTGGGGGGCAAGGTCGTGTATGACGGCAAAGCGTTGTAAGCGAAGGTGTGGCGAGATGGGAGAGGTCAATCCGTCTCAAACTCTGAGCGAGGAAGACCGGATCCACGAACGATCGTGTGTCACAAACACTTCTGTACGGGTGCGCTCGCGAATCTCAGATACGGATGCCATCTCCTTGCGCGTGTGCCCGACGGGTGAATGAGCTGACAGGTTGAGCTTATCTGCCAAACAGGGTCTCCAGCAAAGTCTGTCGTGGGATATCCAGGTGTTCAGCGACGTCCCTGAGGATAGCACTCAGGATACCAGCCCGCAGTGACCTGTGACGGGGAATTGTGATGTGGTGCTCGCCGCCCCGAGCGGTGGTCAGACGCATGTGGCTGCCAGTCTGCCGCGTGACCTCATAGTCATAGCGCCCAAGCAAGACGGCAAGTTCCTCACCACTGAGGTCTCGTGGCAGTCTCACGCAGCCACGACCTCCTCCCGCACGGCGTGTAAGCGGATCAGATCCGGCTGTTCATCCGGGTCAAAGTGGCAGCGGACGGCATCCCGAACAGCCTCTCTGAGCTCGTCCCAGGTATCGGCTTCGGTAAAGATGGAGTGGCCTAGGGCGCGGGCGGTGTATCCGCCTTCGGCCGCTTCCTCTACCAGAAAAAGCACCTCCTTTGCCATTCCTCCGTCTCCTTCTTTGCTCGTTCCCAAGCTCATATCCAAACTGCGGCCATTATACTCTCGCTACACTATCCGGTCAACCACACCTGAGCATCTTGTTCGCGGTGCTACACCCGGTCCATCCTGCGGAAGGGATCACCCGCGAGCAGGCTGTGGAGGCCTACACGCGGGGATCCGCTTTCGCCGAGTTCGAGGAAGGGGAAAAGGGGACTATCGCCAAGGGCAAGCTGGTCGACATCGCCGTGCTGTCGCAGGGCATCTTTACTGTGCCGATTGACATACTGCCGGCGACCGAGAGCATCCTGACGTTGGTGGGCGGCAAGATCGTGTATGACGCCAAAGCGTTGAACTGAAGCGGCGGGACGGGCGCTCGGCGGGCGATAAGCCGAGGGACAGTGCGTGCTGGTACATCGCTCCAGGCTCGCTGGAGTCAGCGATCCAAATCGACGCACTGCCTTGTGCTTGACCTGGCGAGGAATAGCCAACTTGGCCGGTTCCGGGAACAAACAGGAACTAGGCGCGTACCCAATCTTCGACCTGCAACTCGGGGATGCAGTGAAAGTGTTCGAGGTTGTGCGTGATCAGTGTCAGCCGATGATGGTGTGCGGTCGCGGCAATCAGCAGATCAAAGTCGTCGATGAGCGCACCCCGCCTGCGAAGCTGCGCCTTGAACTCGCCAAACAGGTGCGCGATCTGGTCAGCCAGCCCGAGAATGATGATCCCGCTGACGAAATCACCTACCACCTGGTGATTGGCTTCGGGCCTGGCAGAGCAGGCAGCACCGTATCGCAGTTCGGCCAGCGTGATCACCGAAATGGCGACTGCTTCGGAATCGACGACCCCCAGGCGCTCGCGCACCGGCTCGCTGCCACGGAGTGCGAATACGCACGTGTCGGTGTCTAGCAGATACCTCATAGCGTGGGCGGCTCGGCCCTTGGGCGTCGCGCTCTGAGAATGTCTTCGAGCGTTGCTTCTACGGGTCGATCGTCTTGCCAGGCGCCGAGAGAGCGCCAGAAGCGCGATCGGTCTGCCGACGGTGTGTTGTCGTCACGGGCAGGCTCGACAAAGGTCACCAACACCCGATAGTACCCTTGGACCGGCGCAGGCGCCAGCAGCCTGATCTCTTTGCCGTCATACACGGCGGGCACAGATACTAAGGGCATCCTGCCATCCTTTCACTGGCGTACGGAACTGCCACAATTATACGACGCATGCGCCGTCCTGGCAAGCCTGGCTTGCCTAGCGCCGAGCCATCAGAGCCGTGGAGGGAGCATCCCTTCGCTGCCCTCGGGGCAGGCTCTCAGATGCGAACGGTGTACGGCAGCGCGCATCGCCTCCCGCTCGTTGGAGTCAGCGACCCATATTGGCATACCACTTGACCCTCGACCTGGTGCGGAAATTGTGCGCGAGGCCTTGGCGGGATCGGGGTGATCAGTCCGCTTCGAACTCCGAACGGAGGAGACCAGATTGGCGAACAATGCTGTGCGAGGATTGCACAGATCTCTCTACCGGACAGGCTGCGCAGCCTAGGCAACGGCAACAGCCACCTGTGTCACAAACACTTCTGTACGGGTGCGTTCCAGGATTTCAGACGGCGATGCTGCTTCATAGAACAACTCGATGACCTCAATCAGGTTGCGGCGGGCTTCCTCCACTGACTTGCCTTGGCTCGCAATATCCAGTTCGGGGCAAAGGGCAACGTACCAATCCTCATCACGTTCAATGACGGCAGTGAATTGTTGTACCGACATGACTTGTCCTCTATCTGGTCTATGTGCCTGACTGGCTATTGATGTCAACTTGAGTGTGCCAGCAAATCAACCGATTGGAGATAGCACGATACTACCTCTATGTAGAACGTCTGCGCGTCGCGCGTCAGCCGGACCTCAACCATCGAGGCGGACGTCATCGAAGCGGACCATATCGCCGCCCTCCGCCCGCGCCACGGCACGTTGGAGGGCCTCTTCAAAGCCCGGAATGGCCAGCAGTTCCTCAGTCGCCTCGTTCTCTTCTCGCTCCTGCAAATAGGCCAGGAAATCGTTGGCGACCCGCAGCCGCTCGGGAGTCAGATTGCGCAAGCGGTCCTGGGCCTCGGTCAGCAGCCTATGGATCTGAGTGCCTGACATGGATGCCATCCCCTTGCTCCTCTACAATCCCATATTGTCGGTTGCGCACTGGCATCTCCATTATACACCCTCTTGCCATGGCCTACAACAGCGCGGCAGGCGACGGGTGTGTCTGTTCCTGGGGCACCGTTGTTCCCGGGTGCACGCATAGCACGGGCGAGGCATTCCAAGCGGCTGCCAGGGTACAGAACGCTCTCTCATAGTGGGATTCTGCTGTATCATCACGTGCCATGCGAATGCCTCGCCCCTACACCAGGTCCTGCCCCAAAGGACAAACGCACCCCGATAGAAGAGGAGCGCTTGAGGACCTTGTCGCTGAAGGGAAGGGGATCGGCGTTCGCCGAGTTCGAGGAAGGGGACAAGGGCACCCTCGCCAAGGGCAAGCTGGCCGACATCGCCGTGCTGTCGCAGGACATCTTTACCGTACCGGCTGACGCACTGCCGGCGACGGAGAGCATCCTGACCCTGGTGGGTGGCAAGGTCGTGCGTGACGCCAAGGCATTGAACCAAGACTGGCTCACACAGCGCTGAACGGGACATCGTGGCGCGGAAGTCTCCTCGCATGTGCGACTTGGGCCAGGACAAGTCTGTGAGCGCCCCCTGGCTAACAGGCCTCTTTGCCTGCGTCGTTCCCTGGCGCCCCACGGGCCGCATAGTGGGCCAACAGAGCGCAGTTTCCCTCGCGGATCTGCTGCTTGACCTCCTCCCAGGCTTGTGCGTCTGCGGGCGCATGTGCGCAGGGATAGGCCGAGTTGTTGTGCAGCAATGGATCGGCGTCGGCGGGGATACAGCCAGCGGCGACGGCCGCCTGCCACTCGGCCGTGCCAGGGATGGGCGAGAACTGGGCTGCGCTGACCTGGATGCCCAGGCGGTGCGCAAAGGCGACGGTGGCTTGCGTTTCGGCAACGCGCTGCCCCGGGCGGCCGATCAACACATAGGCAGCGATCTGGTGTGCTGGAAAGCCAGCGGCAAACAGTGCTTCCACAGCTCGGGCGAAACCGGGATCGTCTACCTTGGCTCCATCGCGAAGCTGCTCTGCCGGATCTGCGGTTTCCAGCCCCAGGCGGATGGTGACAAAGCCCGCACGGCGCATCTTCCGTGCCAGGGGCAGGTCGATGAACCGGGCGTGCAACCCGTTTGGGGTGTGAAACCGAACCTGCAGGCCGCGCTCGATCACACCATCCAGGATGGGGTGAATGTGCTGCGCGGCATGGACCAGGAGCGCATCATCGTAAAAGGCCACATCCTGTGCGCCCAGGGATTCGACACACCAGGCAATCTCACGGACCACCTGCTCTGCTGGACGAGGCAAGAACCCACGGGGGGCAAGCTGCTGCGCGGCGCAATAGGGGCAGTCAAACGGGCATCCCCGTGCCGTCTGGACAGCAACGTACCCCTGTGGCCGCCGGAGATCGTGCGCTGGCCAGATATCGCTGAGAGAGGAAGGGGCCACTTGCCTGCGGCGTGCCGCGCCGCCCGAAGCAATGCTTTCGACCCAGCGCAGCGCCTGAATCTCGCCAGGCCCTGCAAGCACCGCATCTGCCCCTGAACAGGCGCGCGCATGATCGGGGCAGAGCGTGGCATAGATCCCTCCCAGCGCCACCGGGATGCCAGGCCAACGGGCCTTGACCCGGCGAATCACCTCGAAAGGGCCCGGATACCAGTAGCTCATCATCGAGGTGACGAGCACGGCATCGGGGCGGGGCTGGGCATCTAGCTCGGCGTCAAAGACGGAGAGAGGCAAGCCGTACCGCCCCCAGCGGCGCGGCACGTGGGCCAGGGCTGCAGGCTTGGCTACCTCGACCTTGAGGAAATGGCCACACCCATAGGCATCGCGGTCGGAGCGCGGTGCTGGCGCATCGGGATGGTGCCGGTCGAGGCAATCGACCAACGCCACGTCGTGCCCCGCCTGGCGCAGCACCGCCGCCACGGTCAACAGGCCCAGGGGTTCGATCCAGGCATTGTAGGCCGCAAAGTCATAGATCCACGGGTTGATGCACAGAACTCGAGCCATGCAGCCTCACCGAAGGCGCACGGGCATCCCTACCCCTGCGGCCTGCCTGCGCGCAGCTCTTGCCCGATCCGCTTCCAGGTCAGGCTGGCCGTAGAGAGGATCGTGTCGGTGCGAAACAGGCGTGCAGCGACCAGCACGAACAAGTAGGCCACCAACGCCAGCCCTACCAACCCGACCGCCGGCTGCCAGGCTGGCACACCTGCCGTGGCCAGCCGCGCGGCCATAGCCAGCGGCGCAGTGAGAGGAAAGAGGCTCAGGAACACTGCCAACCCGCCATTTGGCTCTTCGATGAACGCACTGCTGAGCCAGAGAGGGATCAGGAGCGGCAAGATCACGATGAATGTGAACTGCGCTGCTTCGCGGGCGGTCGGCGCCAGGACGCCAATGGCGGCCAGTGCTGAGGCATACATCAGATAGCCCAGCAGAAAGTAGAGCGCAATCCAAACAAAGAAGGACAGCGGCAGGTCAAAGCTCGCTGCCATGTCCAATGCCTGCTGCCCTCGCTTCATCAGCAAAAGGCCACCACCAGACCAGACGAACATCTGAAAAAGGGCCACTGCTCCCAGACCCAGCACCTTGCCCAGCATCAGATCCCGGGGGCGAAGGCTGAGCAGCAGCACCTCGGCGGTGCGCGTCTCCTTTTCCTTGGTCACGCTCTGGAGCATCATGGAGCTGCTCATGGTGAGGCTGAACAAAAAGAGGAACATCACCGCATAGGGTACCCAGAAGGCGAGCGGGCTTTCCCGGTCAATGCCCGCCCGAGGAGCCAGGGCCTGTCTTTGGAGGCGTGCGGTCGGATTGACCAACAGGCGAGCCTTTTCCTCATCGCCGACCAGGCCATAGTTGACGATGTATTCGAATCCTTGTTGACCGGTGATGCTCGCCAGGGGATTGAACGTCCGTTGCACCAGGGTCAACTGCCCAGTCTCGATATAGTCGGACGAGATGACATAGTACTGGGACAGCTCACCGGACTGCAATGCGGCCTGCGCGGCTGCCCGATCTGGGAATGCCCTCAGCAGGCCAGCGGGAGTATCCTGAGGCAACCGGGTGATCAGGCCGGCCTGGTCGACATAGCCCACAGCACTGCCAACCATGTTCTGTGCGCGGCTCTTTTCCACTACCCTCATAGAGATCGTCTGAGAGCCGATGTTCAGGCCCAAGACCAGCAAGGGGAACAGGAAGGTCATCACCCAGAAAGACCGCCTGCCCAGCACAGTGGCGATCTCGTGCCGGGCCACCAGCCACACGTTACGCATGGTACGTTCCTCCGGCATGCTGTCTGGAACGGAGGGTCTCGATGATAGCGTGGAGGCTGAGCCGTTGGCCATAGCGCAGCATGCCCACGCGCAGGATCCGCGCCGCCGCCCAAACGCTGAACGCGGCTGTGGCGACAAGCAAGACCCAGCTACAGGCCAACTGCCACAGCGGGACCGTGGTTACGCTCCAGCGGAGCGCGACGGTGAGAAAAGCTGTGGTAGGGAACAGGGTCAGGGCAACCAGGATTGGGTTGTTGGTCCCTTCCATGATCAGGATGATAAAGAAGAAGGGCAAGGCGAAAAGCAGGTTGAGCAGGCCAGCGATCTGTTGCCCCTGGCGGGTATCGGTCACCGCACTGCCAATGGCGGTCATGAGCCCGCCAACCAGGACAAAGGCCGGGAAAAAGTAGGCAATCACGATCCCCAGCAAGGTCAACGGCACCCAGATGCCCTGCAACACCGGCGTGAACTGTGCCCCAATGGCCAAAGCGAGGAGGATCGTCAGGAGCCAGATCAGCAACTGGGTCAGGGACACGGCAATCAACCCGAACGCCTTGCCGCTGATCAACTGCTCTGGCGTCAACGAGGTGACCATCACCTCCATGGTCCGGTTCTCCTTTTCTGTGGTTACAGCCTCCAGCAGGTACCCTGCCGAAGACATGACAGCCATCATGAAAAAGAACCCGACCACAAAGGGCAGGACAAAGGCCATGAAATTGCCCCTGATGTCGCGACTACCGTCTGCCGAGCGGATGGTGACGTCCGGGCCCTTCAGGGCGCGGTTGCGGATGGCGTCGGGTGTGTTGGCCAACAGGTTCACGCGCACCAGGTTGTCAAACTGTGTCTGTACGGACTCGCTCGGCTGCTTGTCCCAGTAGTAGAGAGCGACCTGCTGGTTCTCGAGATAGCCAGCATCCAGGACATAGAAGGCCTGGATCTGGCCAGCTTCCAGCGCTGCGCGCGCAGTTGCGTGGTCAGGATAGATCTGGAGCTCGACGCTCTGCCGCCTGCCCATAGTCGACGGATAGATCCCTGCAGCCAGGATGCCCGATTCGTCCACATAGCCCACGGGCCTGCTGTCTCGGTTTCCAGAGACAACCAGGATGATGATGGCCAGCACCACTGCAGCAAGCGCCGGCAGGCCCAATGTCCCCATCAGAAACGACCGGCGACGGACCATAGTGAGGTACTCGTGTTTCGCGACCAGCCACATCTTAGGCATGGCCTGTCACTCCCTCGCCGTGGGGGTGACCGGAACCAGCCTGATCTCCCTTGACCACCGAGACAAAGATGTCGTCCAGCGACGGCTCAGCGATCTCGAATCGCTCGATCCGGGTCTCTTCCCTCGCTGCCAGGGCTCGCAAAACCTCTTGTGGCTTGGCCCCTGGGGCAAGAGCCAAACGCCATTCGCTGTTCTGCTGGCGCACCTCCAACACTCCCGGCAGGCCCATGAAATCCCCTTGCCCTTCGACGACAATGGCATTGCCGGCAAAGTCGTGCCTGATCTGGTCTACCTCACCGTACAGCACGGCCCGTCCGCGGTTGATCAGCACAATGCGGTTGCACAGCGCTTCTACCTGGTACATCTGATGGGTGGACATGAGGATCGTCTTGCCGGCCTGTCGCTGCTCTTCCATGATCTCGTTGACCAGGCGAGTGTTCACCGGGTCCAGGCCCGCAAACGGCTCGTCAACCACGATCAGATCTGGGTCGTGCAGCAATGTGGCGATCAACTGCGCCTTTTGCTGCATGCCCTTGCTCAGTTCCTGGACCTTTTTGTTCCGATGCTCGTACAGATCCAACCGCTCCAGCCAGTGAGCGAGGCGACTGCGGGCCGTGCCGGAATCCAGCCCCTTGAGCGTGGCCAAGTAGACCAGCGTTGGCTCTAACTTCTGGTCCTGGTACAGGCCGCGTTCCTCCGGCATGTAGCCGATGTGGTTCTTGCTGGCCTCGTCTAGCTTGCCGCCAAAGACGGTCACCTCGCCTCGGTCTGCGCGAAAGATGTCCAGCACAATGCGAATGGTGGTGGTCTTGCCAGCGCCATTGGGACCCAGCAAACCAAAGATCTCGCCCGGATGAACCTCGAACGAAACGTCGCTCACGGCCTGGACATCGCCAAAGCGCTTGCTGATCTGGGACACGGTTACGGTTGCCATGCGTACACTCCTTCCCCCTAGCCGACTCCCCATGATACCAGAGGGTAAGGCCTTTTGGCAAGCGCGGCCGCAGGTGCGTTCACTATAGAGCCAGCCTCCCGCAGGTTCAGGCCATGCCTGGCTCAATGATGCTCGTGGGTACTCTGGCACGGGATGAGACACAGCGCATCCAGCAACCTGCGGGAGGCTCAACTGCCCCTAGATCGGAGCGCACTCTGCCCCCCTGGTTGCCTGTTTGCCTGGAGTGCAATATAATGCTGAACCAGCCTGCATTTGCACACGGTCTCATGCGCTCACACCAGGATGAAGGAGTGACCCCGCAGGACGTGAACAGACGCATAGCCGATCACAACGTGCACCGGTTTTCAGGTCCAGCGACATGAGAAAAGGACAGCAACAGGCCAAGCCATCGTGGCAACGAAACCTGGCTGTCCTGTGGCTGGGTGAGTTGATCGCTATCTCTGGCTTCTCTGTGACCCTTCCGTTCCTACCGTACTATGTACAGGAACTGGGGATCACTGACCTGAATCAGGTCGCCTTTTGGGCCGGACTGCTGACCACCGCCCAGGCGGTAACGATGGCTGTTGTAGCTCCAGTATGGGGAGTCGTCGCGGACCGCTATGGCCGTAAGCTGATGCTGGAACGGGCCATGTTCGGCGGGGCGATAGTCCTCGCAGCAATGGGCCTCACACAGAACGTGTACCAACTGACCGTCCTGAGGGCGATCCAGGGCATGTTGACCGGTACGGTGCCAGCGGCAATGACATTGGTGGCCAGCGGCACGCCAATAGACCGACGTGGGTATGCCCTGGGCATGCTGCAAATGTCTGTCTACTTGGGCTCTTCGGTGGGCCCATTGCTGGGCGGCCTGATTGCTGACCAGATGGGATACCGGGCCACATTCTTTGTCACCGGTAGCCTCCTGCTCATCGCCGGCTTGTTGGTCACGGCACTGGTACGAGAAGAGGTTACCCCATCCCAAAAGATCAGGCGCACCGAGGGAGCCGGGCAGCCCAAACCTCGGGCAGCCTTCTGGGAGGGTCTGGTCAAGGTGCTGCACACGGGACCTCTCATGACCGTGTTCGTCATCCGCGTCCTGGGACGCACCGCGCCGGCGATCATCGGGCCATTCCTCCCGCTGTTCATCCAAGGGATCGCCGCTCCAGGAGCCAAGATCGCCTCCATCACAGGCATCATTTCGGGAGTCATGTCGGCGACCAGCGCTGTAGCAGCCATGGCGCTAGGCCGCCTCAGTGACCGGGTCGGAGGCCGCCGCGTCCTGCTGGCTTGTGCAGTGACGGACTGTATTCTATACTCGATCCAGCCGTGGTCGCGCAACCCAACCCAGTTCCTGATCCTGCGGGCAGTCGCCGGAGTGACCGCGGGAGGGACCCTGGCCTCAGTCAATGCCCTCATGGCCGCGTGTGCTCCCAAGGACTGCTTCGGTGCTGTCTATGGCCTGGACACCAGCGTGGGCTCGGCAGCCAACGCCATCGCTCCTATGGTTGGCGCAGCTCTGACCACCGGTTGGGGACTCCCGGCCGCATTCTATGGCGCTGTGGCTATGTTTGGCCTATCCGCCGTTGTCACTGTCTTTACGGCACGCTCCCGGCGCCAAGAGAGAAAGGTCGATTTGCCGGACAGCAGATAACGATCAACCATGAGCCTGCAGAGGCTAGTACCTCAACCAGACAAACCCGTCCGCTCGAACCTGAACGAGATCAGCTTGAGCCGCGCAGGCCATTCATCGGGTTTCAGGTCGGGAGAGTCAAACAGGGACGGGGTTCCGAACCCGCCGATGATCTCTGGGCGGAAGATGATAAGGGATCTTTTCCCGCTGCAGAAAGGCCAGATACTCGGCTGGCGCGCCGTGGCTCACCAAGTGAAGCATGTGGTTTCCTGGACTCTCCGTCCCCTTGTATCCGGTTCTGAGCCGGCCGCGCCCATCCACCACGACCAACCACACCCTATGATCCGGTCGATGGACGACTTTCTGGCAGGAAATCCCGGTAAAGCGGCCCAGGCTCGCCCTCAAATGGGGGAAGGGGCTTGAGCGCCTCTCCTTCCTTGACGAAGGAACCACATCCCTGCATCTCGGCCTGCGGCTTGTGGATTCGGTTGCTGATTGTCCCTACACTCTCAGTATACTCCCAATGGGCAGTAGTGTCATCATCCCCAGGCAAAGTCCGGGGCAGTATTCCTGCGCGAACCGATCGATCTGCCGCAGGGAAGGACATGCCTGGTCCGGTCATCGGTATCACTTGAGGGATCGCAAGAATTATGGTAAGATCATTATGTTGCCCTGCTGATCAGGTCGGGAGGCAAAGCGCATTCCGCAGAATGTCAACCAGGCTTTGCCAGGAGAAGCCCAAGGTCCTCCGGGCACCCGATGTGCCTGGAACCCGAACGTCGTATCAGGCATCATAGGTATGGGAGAGTGCAGATTGGGTGTGAAGTGTGGAGGAGGTGAGCACATGGAGCAGATGCTTCGCAGCCGCCATTTGTCCGCCAGACACTGTGGCCACTTGTGGCGGTGGGTCGTGGCTGTGTGTG
>Ga0315274_10010349_pt1 | contig 13435 bp, 23 predicted proteins | sample YL17G02_20_MG_FD_203700 | JGI IMG/M metagenome (GOLD analysis project Ga0315274, IMG submission 203700) | Sediment microbial communities from Yellowstone Lake, YNP, Wyoming, USA - YL17G02_20 | ecosystem: Environmental > Aquatic > Freshwater > Lake > Sediment | place: USA: Wyoming | collected...
TCCATGGCGCACTTGGCCGTCTCGCACCGGGCGCCCTTGAGCATCAGCTTGATGCCCTCGCGCCGGCACAGTCTGCATGACGGTCCGGTGTATCGTCCCATTGCTCGTTATGCTCCTGCGGTCGTAGCTGGAACCCTCAGACGCGCCTCTTCTTGCGAGCCCGGCAGCCGTTGTGGGGTATTGGCGTGACGTCCTCGATGGACAGGATCCTCAGTCCCGCCCCCTGGAGCGCAGTGATAGCGCTCTCTCGCCCGCTGCCGGGGCCTTTGACCCGCACCTCGACTTCGAAGATGCCCAGTCTCCTTGCCTTGCCGGCGGCGGACTCCGCCGCCCGCTGCGCGGCGAAGGGGGTGCTCTTTCGGGAACCCTTGAAACCCATCGTGCCTGCGGACTCCCTGCACAGGGTGTCGCCGTTGACGTCGGTGACCGTCACCAGCGTGTTGTTGAACGTCGCCTTGATGTGGACGATCGCCTTGGCGATGCTTCGCCGGACCTTCTTGGTCTTGCGTGCCTGGGCCATGTCTTAACGCAGCTCCCTGACGGATTTCTTGCCCGCCACCGTCTTGCGGGGCCCCTTCCGCGTCCGGGCATTGGTCTTGGTGCGCTGGCCGCGGACGGGCAGGCCCCTGCGGTGCCGCAAGCCCCGGTAGCAGGCGATGTCCCGCAACCGCGCGATGTTCTGCTGCACCTGGCGGCGGAGCTGGCCCTCGATCACATAATCCCTTTCCAGCACCACTGCAATCTTGGAAAGCTGGTCTTCGGTGAGGTCCTTGGCCCGCATGTTGGGGGCGATGCCCGTCTTGGCGCAGATGTCGGAGGCGATCTTGGAACCCACGCCGTAAATGTACTGGAGGGCGATTACCGTCAGCTTCTCGCCCGGAATGTCCACACCTGCTACGCGCGGCATGGTGAATGCTCCTCGGCTGGCCTCAGCCCTGGCGCTGCTTATGCTTGGGTTTTATGCAGATCACCCGCACCACGCCCTTGCGGCGGATGATCTTGCAGCTCTCGCAGATCCTCTTGACCGAACTTCGCACCTTCACCGCATAACCTCACTGACTTGACGCCTATCGCCCGTTGGTCAGCACGTCCGCGCCGCGATCGGTCACCGCCACGGTGTGCTCAAAATGCGCCGAGGCGAGCCGGTCGCCCGTGACCACCGTCCAGCCGTCGGAGGCGTATTCCACCCGCGGGCTGCCGAGGTTGACCATCGGCTCCACGGCCAATACCAGCCCCGGCTGCAATACTACATCCCTGGCCTCCAGCTCGCGGGACACAAAGTTGGGTATCTTGGGGTCCTCATGCATGTCCTGTCCGATTCCATGCCCGACGAACTCCCGGACCACCGAGAGGCCTTCGGACTCCACGTAGGTCTGTATGGCCCGCGCTATGTTGCTCCAGTTCTCGCCCGGGCGGCACATGTCAACCGCCATCGCCAGGGCATTCCGCGTCACGCTCACCAGGTGGCCGACCTTGCGGTCCACTTCGCCCACGGGGAACGTCTCTGCCGCATCGCCGCACCATCCATCCAGCCGCACGCCGAAATCCACGCTGACGATGTCCCGGGACCGTATCATGCGCCTTGACGGTATCCCGTGGACCACCTCCTCGTTCAGCGAGGCGCAGATGCTGCCCGGGAACGGTCCGGCGCCGCCGCGGCCTGGCACGCCCTTGAACAGCGGCTCGGCGCCATGCTCGCGGCACATCCGCATGGCCTCGGCGTCCAACTCTTCGGTTGTCAGACCCGGACGGATCATCTCGGCCAGGCGGTCCAGGACGTTCCTGACCACCCGTCCGGCGCGGCGCATCCGCTCGATCTGCTCGGGCGTCTTAAGTCTTATCGCCACCGCCGCGCCTTTCCAGCCTGCTGCCGGCGCCCATCGCCTCGAAGGCTTCCACCAACTGCGCCAGCACCTCGTCGGCGTCCTTGCCGCCGTCGACTTCAATCACTTTCAGGCCCCGCCGCCGGCGGTAGTAGTCTACCACGGGCGCCGTCTGACGATTGTACGCCGCCAGGCGATTGCGAACCACCGACTCGGCATCGTCTTCCCGCTGGACCAGCGCCTTGCCGCAAGCGTCGCAGACGCCCGCCTTGCGGGGCGGCATGAACTCCAGGTGGTACACCCTGCCGCAGGCCGGGCAGCTCCGCCGCCCGGTGATCCGCAGGACGATCAACTCCGGCTCGGCGGTCATTACGACCACCGCGTCCAACGGCTTGCCTGCCTTGGCCAGTTGCCCATCCAGCGCTTCGGCCTGCGGGACGGTCCGGGGGAAGCCGTCCAGCAACAACCCGCCGTCGCGTCCTCTTCCGGTCAGCGCCTCGACCATCACGTCCACAACCACATCGTCAGGGACCAGCTTGCCGGCATCCATGTACCTGGCGAGCTTCCCTCCCAGCGGCGAGCCGCTGGCCCGTTCGGCCCGCAGGATGTCGCCGCTGGAAAGGTGCGCCATGCCGAACTTTCCGGCCAGCTTTTTGGCCTGTGTGCCCTTGCCCGCACCGGGCGGTCCCATCAAGACTATTCTCAACCGTAGGCCCCCCTGATCCTGGAGCTTCCGCCAAGGAAGCCTCCGTAGTTGCGCATCACCAGGTTCGCCTCGATCCGCTGCACCAGGTCCAGCGTCACCGAGACCGTGATCAGCAACCCGGTGCCGCCCAGGAACGCCGAGATCGCAAATGGGACGTTCAGCCAGATGAAAACAACCTCAGGAAACACCGCCACCACGGCCAGGAAGGCCGCACCGCAGTAGGTGATCCGCTCCATCACCCTTTCGAGGTATTCCGCCGTGCGACGGCCGGGCCGCAGGCCGGGAATGAAGCTGCCGTAGTCCTGCAACTGCTCGGACATCTCCTTGGGCTTGAACTGCACGGTAGTCCAGAAATACGCGAAGAAGAAGATCAAGCCAATGTAGCACACCTGGTAGGTGTAGCTCCGCATGCTGAAGGCCTCATCCAGCAACCGGGTCACGTCGCTGTGCCAACTGCGGTTGAGCCAGCCGAAGAAGATGTTGGGAAACAACATCAGCGAAGAGGCAAAGATGATGGGCATCACCCCGCCGTGGTTGACCCTCAGGGGCAGGTACTGCCTCTGCCCCCCGTAGACCCTCCTGCCGCGGGTCTGCTTGGCCTGCTGGACGGGGATGCGGCGCTGGCCCTGGGTGATCAGGATCGCCCCGGCGACGACAAAGATGAACGAGGCCACGAGGAACAGGATCTTTATCGGTCCGATCCGCCCGGCGCTGCCGGGGCCTGTCAGCGAGAAGTCCACCATCGTGCGGAAGCGGCCGATCGCCGCCGGAAGGCGAGCCACGATGCCTGCCATGATCAGCAGGCTGATGCCGTTGCCGATGCCGTACTCGTCGATCTGCTCGCCCAGCCACATCAGGAAGATGGTCCCGGCCGTCAGGCCAAGGATGCCCACCAGGAAAAGCAGCCTCGACCCGGCGTACTGTTCATAGAACCGCATGGTCTCTGCCCCCCCTCCCACCATCCCTCTCATCCAGAAAACCGCCTGGATCACGCACAACAGGACCGTGGCGTAGCGCGTGTATTCCTGGATCTTCTTGTACCCGGCGGGGCCTTCCTTCTGAAGTTTTTCCAGGGCCGGCACGACGGTGGCCAGCAACTGGAAGATGATCGAGGCCGAGATGTAGGGCATTATCCCCATGCCGAACAGCGTCATCCTGAGGTTCGCGCCGGTCAGCATCGTGTAGTATTCCATCGCCTGGCCGAACGTGCCCTTCTCCTGCTGCTGGACCCATTCAGCCAGCTTCTCCTGGTCTATCCCGGGCAGGGTCACGTGATAGCCGACGCGATAGATGCACAGCAGCGCCAGGGTGAAGGCAAGCTTCTTCAACAGTTCCGGGATAGAGAAGATGCTCTCCAGCGACCGCTTGACCGGCGAATCGGCCCAGAGGGAGTAGTAGTAGGCGCCGAAGATCACCAGTCCGACGGCGATCCTGACGATCGGACCGACCAGTCCGCCGCCTGCCGCTCCGCCGCCAAAGGCGGCAGCCGCGGCGCTGGCGCCGCTGGCGACCATCCAGGCAGCCAGTCCCCCCAGGACCACGCCAACCACCAACCTGAAGATGCGAAAGACCATCCGGCAATACCTCTGCGTCGATGTGCCTAGCCTTGCTCAGCCGATCCGCCGGCCTTGGTGATCTTGTCCCTCGCCGAGGCCGAGAACCCGCTGGCCACGACGATCAGCTTCTTGCCAAGCTCGCCCTTGCCCAGGACCTTGACGGGCTTGGCGACGTGTCTGATCAGCCCGGCCGCCGCCAGCGACGCGGCGTCCACGCGGCTGCCGGAATCGAACCGCTCCAGCGACTCGACGTTGACGACCTGGAATTCCTTGCGGAACGGAGCGTTGCTGAATCCCCGCTTGGGGATCCTGGCCAAGACGGGGTTCTGCCCGCCCTCATAGCCCAGCCGGTGGCGCGAGCCGGCCCGGGCGCCCATGCCCTTGTGCCCGCGCCCGGAGGTCTTGCCGTGCCCGGAGCCGATGCCGCGCCCGATGCGCTTGCGGCGCTTGTGCCTTCCGGCCTTGCTGAACACCTCGTCCAGGTTCATTCGAGCTTAACTCCTCGCAGTTGGCCGATCATCTCGGCGGTGCGAAGGCGCTTCAGGGCGTCGAGTCCCGCCTTCAGCAGGTTCTTGGGGGAGGTGGACCCGTACGCCTTGGTCAGGACGTTGTGTATCCCGGCAAGCTCCAGCAGCGGCCGGAGTTTCTTTCCAGCGATCACGCCCGTGCCTTCCGAGGCCGGCACAAGCACCACCCGCGACGCGCCGCAATGCCCCGTCACCATGTGGGGAATGGTCTGGCCCTTGAGGTGAATCGGTATCACGTTCTTCTTGGCATCCGCGATGCCCTTGTCGACGGCCTGGGGGACCTCGTTGGCCTTACCGTAGCCCAGCCCGACGCGGCCGGCGCGGTCTCCCACCACCACAAGCGCGGCGAAGCTGAACCGCCTTCCGCCCTTAACGACCTTGGCGCAGCGGTAGACCTGCACCACGTTTTCCTCCGTGGGCTTCTCCGCCTCGAAGGACTGTACGGCCAACCTCTGCTGTAATGCCACTTGTTGCTGCTCCTGCGGTGTCAGAATTCCAGTCCGCCCTTGCGGGCCGCCTCGGCCAGCTCGCGGACGCGCCCGTGAAACGGATAGCCGTTGCGGTCGAACACGACCTTCCTGATGCCTGCCTGTATCGCCTTGGCCGCCAGCGCCGTCCCGACGACCTGCGCGGCGCCTCTGTTGCCGCACCTGGTCCCCAACTGCTGGCGCAAAGGCTTTTCCATGGACGAGGCGGCCACCAGCGTCCGCCCGCACCCATCGTCGATGATCTGGGCGTAGATGTTCCTGTGGCTGCGGAAGACGGTAAGTCGCGGCCGCTCCGTCGAGCCAGACACGGCCTTCCGCACCCGTCGCTTTCGGCGCTGGCGTCGCAGCAGCTTCCTGGTGATCGCCTTCATAATGCTCGTGCCTCAACCGTCCGCGGCGCGGCTTGCGCAGCACCTAGGCGGTGCCGGTGCCCGCAAAGGCCTTGCCCGCCTTGCGCCTGACGTATTCCCCGGCATAGCGGAAGCCCTTGCCTTTGTATGGCTCGGGAGGCCGGAGCCTGCGGACCTTGGCGGCGAACTCGCCAACGGCCTGCTTGTCCGCCCCGCGGATGGTGAACCGCGCCGGGTCGTTGTCGCCGCGGGCCTGCGGGGCCTGCACCTCCACGGTCAGCCCCTCCGGCACTTCAAAGGCCACCGGGTGGCTGAACCCGCAGGCAAGCGTGAACTTTCTGCCCTGCGCCTGCACGCCGTAGCCTACACCGTAGACTTCCATCGACTTGGAGTAGCCCTTGACGCAGCCCTCGATCATATTGGCGATCAGGCTGCGCGTCATCCCGTGGAGGCTGCGGCTGAGCCGGTCATCGGCCTTGCGGGCAACCACCACCGCCTTTGCGGCGGGGTCCACGGAGACCGCCACTTCCTGGCGGTGGGTCCAGGCGAGCTTGCCCTTCGGGCCTTCGACGCGGACGGTCCGGCCTTCCACGGCCACCTTAACGCCGTCAGGGATGGCAACCGGTCGTTTTCCGATTCGCGACATATTCCTGCGATTCCAGTTAGCAGACGGTGCAGAGCACCTCGCCACCCACCTTGTCGGCGCGGCATTGGCGGTCGCTGAGGATTCCGCGGGAGGTGGATACGATCGAAATCCCCATCCCGCCCAGGGGCCTGGGCAGCGCGTCGACGCCCCTGTAGACCCTGCGGCCCGGCTTGCTTGTCCGCTTGATCTCCGTTACGACGTCCTGGCCCAGCGGTCCGTATTTCAGGTACACGCGAAGCAGCCCCTGCTTGCCGTCCTCAATGCGCTTGTAATCCTCGATGTAGCCTTCTTCCTTCAGCACGCGGCAGATGCCCTGGCAGACCTTGGAGGCCCGCACGCTGACGATCTCGTGGCGGGCGCGCAGGCCGTTGCGTATCTGCGTCAACATGTCGGCAATGGGATCGGACAGACTCATTGGCGCTCGCTTCCTCGCCTACCAACTCGCTTTCCTAAGCCCCGGGATTCTACCCTGCCCGGCCAGGTTCCGCAGGCAGATGCGGCACATCCGGAACTTGCGATACACCGCCCGCGGCCTCCCGCAAAGCTGACAACGTCGGACGATGCGGGTGGAGAACTTGGGCGGCCGGTTGGCTTTGTTGACTTGTGCCTTCGTTGCCATGGTTCGGGAATACCTTTAGTCTCGTCGGAACGGCATGCCCAGCATGCTCAAAAGCTCTCTGGCTTCCTCATCGGTCCTCGCGGTGGTGTGCACGGAGATGTTCATGCCCTGGGTGAACGTCACCGTCGCCGGATCGACCTCCGCGAAGACCGTCTGCTCCACCAGCCCCATGTTATAGTTGCCCCTGCCGTCAAAAGACGAGGGATTCAACCCGCGGAAGTCCCTCACGCGCGGGATGGCCAGCATCACCAGGCGGTCGAGGAACTCGTACATCCTGCTGCCCCGAAGCGTCACCTTCAGCCCCACCTTCATGCCCCGGCGGACCTTGAAGTTGCTTACGGCCTTCCTGGCCAGGGTGACGATGGGCTTCTGACCCGTGATCATGGCAAGCTGCTTCTCGGCCGCCTCCAGCCTCGCTGCGTCCTGGTCGGCGACGCCAAGCCCCATCGACACGACGATCTTATCCACTTTCGGCACGGCGTTGACGTTCCCGTGGGCGAACTTCGCCGCCAGGGCGGGTAAAACCTCTTTCCTGTATCTTTCCACAAGCCTCGGGACCATCGCGGCTTCTACCTGGCTTTTCTCAATGTGCCCAGTATCTGCCCGGACTTCTTGGCGATCCGATCCTTGGACCCGTCCGTGTTGAGGCGGAAGGCCACGCGGGTGGGGCGGTTGGCCTTGGGGTCCACCGGCAGGACGTTGGAGATGCCTATGGGCATCTCCTTCTGCATCCTCCCGCCGCGGGGATGCTTTCGGGAGGGGCGCAGGTGCTTGTAGACGCGGTTGACGCCCTGGACAAGCACCTTCCCCGCCGCCGGGTCGACGTTGAGGACCTGGCCGACTTTGCCCTTGTCGTCGCCGGCAATGACCATGACCACGTCGCCCTTTTTTACGTGCCTTGCCATGGCTTCTAGACCACCTCGGAGGCCAATGACACGATCTTCATGAAGTTCTTCTCTCGCAGCTCGCGGGCGACGGCGCCGAAGATGCGCGTGCCGCGCGGGTTGCCCTCCGGGTCAATGATGACCACGGCGTTATGATCGAACCGAACGTAGCTGCCGTCCGCGCGCCGCACGGGATGCGAGGTTCGGACCACCACGCAACGGACGATGTCGCCCCGCTTGACCTCTCCACCGGGCAGGGCCTTCTTGATCGAGCAGACGATCACGTCGCCCAGCGAGGCGGTGCGCCGGGTGAAGCCGCCGCGCCTGGTCGAACCGCGCAACACCCGGATGCACCCGACGACCTGTGCGCCGGTGTTGTCGGCAACGTCCAGGCGTGTCTCCGCCTGTATCACTTCCGCGACCTCGTTCAGCTTTCTGCCGGACCCTCGCCTAAAGCAGGGGCCTTGCGAACCACCCCCACCAGCCGCCAACTCTTGGTCTTGCTGATGCGCCGGCAGGGGACGACCTCCACCAAGTCGCCCACGCCTGCGGCGTTGCCGGGATCATGCACCGCCAGCCTGGTGCGCCGACGCATGTATTTGCCGTAGGCCGGATGCTTGGCCAGGGTGTCTATGACCACGCTGACGGTGCTGACCCCGCTTTTGGAGGCCACCACCCCCCTGAGGATCTGCCTCTTGCCGCCGCTTTGTCGATCTGCGATTGTCATCCGATCCTCATTATTGTCATTGCCTCAATTCCGCGGGTTCACCCGGCGCCCTGGAGCTGTCGCTGCCGCATGACCGTAAGGATGCGGGCGATGTCGCGCTTCGCCTTGGTCAGAAGACCGGGGTCTTCCAGCTTCTCAGTCACCGACTGAGCCCGCAAGTCGAAAAACTGACGACGCAGGCGCTCCAGTTCCGAGGTAAGCTCTTCGTCGCTAAGTTGGCGAATCTCCTTGGCTTTCATCGCCGGTTCTCCGGCCCTATATAGCGTGGCGGCGGCCTACCATGCGGCAACGCACCGGCATCTTGTGCGCCACGCGGCGAAGCGCCGCCTTGGCGGTGTTCTCATCCACCCCGCCGATCTCGAAGATCACCGTTCCCGGCTTCACCACGGCCACCCACTCCGCCACCTCTCCCTTGCCGGTACCCATTCGGGTCTCCAGCGGCTTGGCGGTGACCGACTTGTCCGGAAAGACCCGCATGTACACGTGCCCCTCGCGGTGGAGGAAGTGCGTCGCCGCGACCCGTCCCGCCTCCAACTGCCGGGCGGTGACCCATCCAAGCCCCAGGCTCTGGAGGCCATAATCGCCGAAAGAGACCGTGTTGCCGCGGGTGGCCTTGCCGCGCATGCTCCCGCGCTGCTGCTTGCGGTACTTCACTCTTTTCGGCATCAACGCCATGGTGGCACCTGGAATGCTCTAGCCCTGCCGGTTCGTCTCGTCGCCGGTTGCCGCGTCCGTCCGCGGCTCGCCCTGCGCGGCAGAGTCCTGGGGACCGGCAGGGGCAGACGGGCCCTGCCCCGCTGCCGCGGCGGCAGGTCTGCGACCCCCCAGTCGCGAGCCTCCCGGCCGCATGGAAGCCTGGGGGGATGCACCGCCTTGCTGCTCCCTGTCGCCGCCTCGCCGCTCGCGGCGGCGTCGGGCGCGCGTCATGGCGGCCTCGGCGGCCTGGTCCTCCTCTGAAGGCGCCTCTCCGAACATCCCCCGGTATATCCACACCTTCACCCCGATGGTGCCGTAGGTGGTGAAGCTGGGCGCGAAGCCGTAATCCACGTCCGCCTCCAGGGTATGCAGGGGGATGCTGCCTATGATCAGCGTCTCGCTGCGGCTCATTTCCGCCCCGCCCAGCCGCCCGGAGACCATGATCTTGACGCCTTTGGCCCCGGCCTGCATCGTGCCTTCTGCCCGTTGCTTCATCGTGCGCCGGAAGCTTGCCCTGCGCTTCAATTGCGCGGCAGTCCCCTCCGCCACCAGCCGGGCGTCCAGGTCGGGGTTGCGTATCTCAACGATGTTGATGTTGACGCGGCGGTTGGTCAGGTCTTCCAAGGCCTCCTTGAGCTTGTCCACCTCGGCGCCTTTAGGCCCGATGACCAAGCCGGGCCGGGCGGTCCTGAGGATGATCTTCAGCTCCTCGCGCGTCCGCTCGATTTCGATTTCACTGACGGCCGCGTACGGAGGCTGGCGGTTGAGGCGCTCGTCGATGAACCTGCGGACGCGCTCGTCCTCGATGAGGAACTCGCCGTAGTTGGCCTTGGGGGCGAACCACCGGCTTTTCCACCCGATCGTCACGCCGGTCCTGAATCCTATGGGCGATACCTTCTGACCCATGCTGCTGGCACCTCTTCTACGCTTGCGGTTCCTCTACCACCACCGTGATGTGGCTGCTCCTCTTGAGAATCGGATGCGTCCTGCCGCGGTCCTTAGGCTGGAACCGCTTCATCGGCGGGCCTTCGTCCACGCGGGCGTCCAGCACGTAGAGACGATCCACCTCCGCCTCCGCCTCGTTCGCGCTGGCCACGGCACTGGTAAGGACCTTGGAGATCATTCCGGCCGCCCGGTGGGGCGTAAACTTCAGGATGTTCAGCGCATCCTGGGCGTTGCGTCCACGGACCAGGTCAATGATCAGCCTGGCCTTGCGTGCGCTGATCCTCGCGAACCTGTGTTTTGCCTGCCATGCCATCGGTGTGCTTCCGGCCGCCTCAGGCTTCGCCTTCGGCCCTCCTGACGCCGCCGTGCCCGCGGAAGATGCGCGTGGGGCTGAACTCTCCAAGCTTGTGTCCCACCATGTCCTCGGTCACGAAGACGCGGTTGAAGACCTTCCCGTTGTGGACCATGAAGGTCACCCCGACGAACTCGGGCACGACGGTACACGCCCGCGCCCAGGTCCTGATCGGCTCACGGTTGCCGCTCTGGACGGCGTTCTGCACCTTGCGGTACAGCTTGGGATCCACGAACGGGCCTTTCTTGGCGCTGCGGGTCATTGCCTGCCGCCTCGATTTCTATGTTTCGTGCTCATAAGACAAGCTGTCCGTAGCGGACGTTGCGGCGACGCCGCAGGATCAGCTTGTTGGAGACCTTCCGCCGCTTGCGCGTCTTGCCGCCCTTGGCGAGCTTTCCGGTGGGGCTGACCGGATCCCTGCCGCCGCTGCGCCGGCCTTCCCCGCCGCCCATGGGATGGGCCACGGGGTTCATCGCCGAGCCTCGCACGTGCGGGCGGATGCCAAGGTGGCGCTTGCGACCGGCCTTGCCCCAGCGGATGCCGGCGTGCTCCACGTTGCCCAATTGCCCGATGGTGGCGCGGCACTGGGCGTTGATCATGCGCATCTCGCCGGAGGGGAGCAGCAGGTGCGCCCAGGCGCCTTCCCTGGCCACCAGCCGCGCAACTCCGCCGGCGGAGCGGACCAGCTTTCCGCCTTGGCCCGGCGTCATCTCGATGTTGTGAATCTCCAGTCCCACGGGAATCCTCGCCAGCGCCAGGCAGTTGCCCAGACGCGGCTCGGCGGTCTGGCCGGAATACAGCTTCTGCCCGATCTTCAACCCCGCCGGGGCAAGGACGTATCGCTTCTCCCCGTCCGGGAAGCCCACCAGGGCGATGTTGCAGCTCCGGTTGGGGTCATACTCGACCGTCAGTGCCTCGGCGGGCTGGTCGTCCTTGTCGCGCTTGAAGTCGATGACGCGGTACATCCGCTTGGCCCCGCCGCCGCGGTGCCGTGTGGTGATGATGCCGCGGAAGTTCCTGCCGCCCTTGCGCTTCAGGGGGCGCAAAAGACTCTTGACCGGCGTCGGGCAGGTTATCTCCTCGCTGCGGTTGACCGAGCTGAACCGCCTGCCGGGCGACGTCTTCCTGTAGACCTTGATAGCCATGTCTTATCGGCAGAGGAGCCTAGAACAGATCAATGTGGTATTCCGGGTCCAGCACCACCACGGCCTTTTTCCAATGCCTCGTCGTGCCGTATCTCAAGCCCGTCCGGCGCGGCTTGCCCTTGCGGTTGGCCGTGCGAACGTACTTCACCTTCACCTGGTATATCTTCTCCACCGCCTGCTTGATCTGGGCCTTGTTGGCCTCCGATGAAACCTCGAAGGCGTAGGCGTTTCGCGTCTGCGCCTGGTACGTGCCCTTCTCGGTGACCAGCGGGCGGACGATCACGCCGTAAATGTCATTGATCATCCCCGTGCCTCCCTGTCCATCAGGAGCTTCATCGCCTCGTGGGTGACCAGCATCTTCCTCCGGATGGCCACGTCGAAGGCGTTCAGCTCGTCGGCTGTGCGAACGGTCAGGTCGGGAATGTTGCGGGCGCTGAGGTACAGGTTGCGGTCCCGTTGGGCCAGGGTCAGCAGACAGGAACGGTCGATGTTGAGCTTCCTCAGCACCGTCGAGAGCATCGAGGTCTTGGGTTGCTCCGCCGCCAAGCCACGGACGACCAGCAGATCGTTGCCGAGCATCTTGGCCAGGATCGCCGAGTCCAGCGCCGCCCGGCGCATGGCCTTGGGAAGCGCCTTGCGGAAGTCGCGGGGCCTCTTGGCGAACGCCACGCCGCCGCCTCGCATGATGTTGGTGCGAATGGAGCCTCTGCGGGCGTTGCCTGTGCCCTTCTGTCGGTAAAGCTTGCGGGTGGAACCTTCCACCATCCCGCGGCTCCTGGTGGCCGAGGTGCCCTGGCGCCTGTTGGCGTGGTAAGCCACCACCGCCTGCTTCAGAAGCGAGGCGTTGACGCGCCGGCCAAACAGCGACTCATCGACCTGCATCGTGTCGACCTTCATGCCATCGATGTCGTATACGGGCAGTTCCAACATCACCTGCGGTCCTTCAGGACTCCCTGGCGAGCGTGGCGGTCTTGCTGGCGCGCACTATGACATATCCACCGTTGGCCCCGGGCACGGCGCCCTTGATCAACAGCAGGTGGTTGTCTCTATCGACGCCCACCAGCTTGTGGTTGCGGCTGGTGCACCGCACGGCGCCCATGTGCCCGCCCATCCGCTTGCCCTTCTTGATGTCGCCGCCCCAGCCGCGGTTGGTGGCGTGGGCGCCAATGGAACCCGGGCTGCGATGTTTGCGCTCAGTGCCGTGCGAGCCGGGTAGGCCGGTGAATCGGTGCCGCTTCATCACCCCGGCAAAGCCCTTGCCCTTCGTGGTCCCCGTCACGTCCACAAATCGAACCCCCTCGAACACCTCCACGGACAACGTCTGGCCGGGCTGGATGTCTCCGGGCGGCGCGGTCAGACGGAACTCGCGGATGAACCTCTTAGGGGTGCAGTTGGCCTTTGCGGCGTGGGCGGTCAGCGGCTTGCTCGCCCGCTGTGGCTTGAGGTCGTCAAAGCCCAACTGAACGGCATCATAACCGTCGCAGGAGACGGTCTTTACCTGAAGCACGCTGCACGGCCCGGCCTGGACGACGGTAACCGGCTGGACGCCGCCGGCGGCGTCGTAGACCTGCGCCATCCCGACCTTTCTGCCCAGAAGCGCCGACAACATCACAGTTCCTACGCCTTGATCTTGATGAACACCCCAGCCGGAACCACCAGGCGGTTCAGCGCCTCCACCGTCCGGACGGTCGGCTCGTAGATGTCAATGATTCTCTTATGCGTCCGCATCTCGAACTGCTCGCGGGATTTCTTGTCTACATGCGGGCTGCGAAGCACCGTGTATCGCTCGATGCGCGTGGGAAGCGGAATCGGTCCGCAGACCCTGGCCCCGGTCCGCTGGGCGTGGTCCACGATCTCCTTGGCCGAGGCGTCCAAGGCCCGGTGATCGTAGGCTTCCATCCGAATACGTATCTTGTCCTGTGGCATGAGCTTACTTTCAGAGCTTCCTTGTCCCCAGCCAGATTCGCCGCG
>Ga0315274_10010350_pt1 | contig 13434 bp, 13 predicted proteins | sample YL17G02_20_MG_FD_203700 | JGI IMG/M metagenome (GOLD analysis project Ga0315274, IMG submission 203700) | Sediment microbial communities from Yellowstone Lake, YNP, Wyoming, USA - YL17G02_20 | ecosystem: Environmental > Aquatic > Freshwater > Lake > Sediment | place: USA: Wyoming | collected...
GAATGGCGGCCCGTGTTCTTCTATCCGCAGCAACGTCCTCAAACCATTGGGACATTATGTACAGCCGTCGATCCACCAAGGTGTGGCCATGGGCGGATGCATAGGACATGAACACCCCAACCTGGCAAAGTGCCACCCCCGATTAAGAATGGACCCACCCACCGACGGAAATCGGACCCACCCAGGCTGGTTCAATTTGGGTTGCCGCGCGGCAACCATCTATTTTTCGAATGCTCTAACCAACTGATATAAGGAGCGTTTGAAAAATAGATGGTAAGGGTTTTAGCCTTCTTTGGCACGATGTCCGTTGTACTCAAGTGGGTCCATCTTAAGGTGCTACCTGGGTTCATTCTTGACCGGTGATAACACTGGCAGTTGTCCGTCTTGCCCATCGTGCCGGAATACTGCCTTCCCACTCCGGCAGACTTGTCTCCCTTCTTGGGGAACCCGGTGTCGTCAAAAATCACAACGCCGTTTGGAGCGCCAAACATCTCTCCCACAAACCGCTGATGCTCCTCAATGCACCCCTCGTCATCCCAGGGAGAATCGCTCAAAAACTCTTGAAGCTTCCGCGGCGGCGCCCCAACCTCCTCCGCAATATTCTCCACGTTCTTCCGCTCAATAGGCAACAACAACCCAATCAGGTACTTCCTGCTCCACTGCCTGCCTTCGGAACGGCAAAAGAAACTATGAAATCGTTTGTGAAAAATCTCCAATTGTGGCATCAAGTCTCTCAGATCGTTTTCCGTCATGGTGCACCTCCCAGAGTTTTCCCGGAGTATACAGCATGATAAATCAAAAGTCAACTAACCGGCGTTGTAGTGATAATCAAAGGATGTGTCAATGGGTTTTCCAGGAAAGACATACCAGCACTCTCGCCTCAGACCTTCTCTATCAAAGGGGAATAGGTCACTCTGGCCATGGGGATAGTCCCCTGCCTAGCGGACAGGCAGACGATTCTAACCTGTTCACCCCCACCCCCACCCTCACCCTCCCCCATCAAGGGGGAGGGGAATTGTTGTTATTTTCATGGTCCGTGGGTGATAATACTATCATGTAAAATTTATTTGTTATTTGGTATCAATTTAGCCTTTTGAAAAGAGTTTCTTTTTTAATCTCGATAGACGGGGTTTTCTAACCCCGTCTTGACGGGACAAGAATGTCCCGCCTATCGGATCCGGGGCTAATTTAGGGTTTTTCAAAGGGCTAAAATGTTGCGTTATTTGGTGGTTGGGATTTGCTGCTTGTCCTGGCTGTTGTTCGGTTCCGGTTTTAATTTCTTCTGGACACCCGAGGAATAAACGATAATGGCCGCCTCTCCATCAACCGGGCATTTGTTTTCGCAGATGCCGCAGCCTGTGCATTTTTCTTCCTTAATGATGGGCCGCTTTTTCTCGTCACCTACGATCGCTTGATAGGAACACTGCTCGTTGCAGACGAGGCAGATTTTATCCGTATCCCAGGCAATGCATCGTGTCTTGTCGATATGAGCAACACCGATCTGGACGAGCCGTTTTTCTTCAATGGGAAGAGGTCGGATTGCCTCCGTGGGGCACACCGTTCCACAAAAATTGCAGAATTCTTCACAGTATCCGATACGGGCGACAAGCCTCGGTGTGTAAAGCCCTGCCAGGCCTGCTTCCAAAAGTGTCGATTGAAGGGCATTATTAGGGCATACCTTCAGACATTCGCCGCAGCCTGTGCAGACGGACACAAATTTCTCCTCAGGAAGAGAGCCTGGGGGCCGAATAAGTCTATTATTTCTCAGTCCGCTCTCTGACTGGAGAGGATTGGCCTTGATCACCAATGCTGAAACAATGCCAAACGAAAGGGATCCTAAAACATATCTTCTTGAAAGATCTACGCCATTCACCGTCTTCCATTCAGGAGGCCCAAGATGGAAAGAGACAGCTTCCGGAGGACATTCGAGACATTTGAAACAGGCGATGCAGTCCTGCTGGCGATAGGATTCGGGAGCCTCTTCCGGGATCGCCCCTACCGGACATCCCTTCACACAATCTTGGCAATGGGTGCAGTCTTCTGTGACAAATCGTTTTAGTATCCGGAAACGTGAAAAAATTGAAAAGAGGGTTCCCAGAGGGCAGAGGTAGCGACACCAGAACCTCTTCCTGACAACTCCCAGGGCGAGGATGATGATGAAAAAAAGAAAGATCAAGAGATTGACCTTGAAGAGGGGCATGGGTATGGCTGACATGATGAATGGATTTTTAGGAAGAAAGTTTTGAACCTGGGGGAGGAGGTTATTAAAGGTATAGATGACAGGAGGGTAAAAAGAGATGACCAGTGTCCGGGTGATCAAACTGATCGGATCGAGGAGGTACATCACCTGAAAGGCCATCAGACCTGCGGCGAGAGAGAAAATAAACACACCATAGCGGAGCCTTCTGAGGGATTGATCATTAAAACTCTTAGCTCGCTTTTTTTCCCGGAAGAGAATTCGATCGAAGAAGTCGATCGTTCCCCCCATGGGGCAAAACCATCCGCAGAAGAAATTGCCAAAGACGAAAACGAGGAGGAGGACCCCGAAGCCCGGGAGCATCCTCAGGATCACATCCTTCTTTGTGAGAATGGTGATGATTCCGATGAAAGGATCGAGTCGAAGGTAGAGATCGACAGGGATCTTCAATTCAAGGGGAAAGGCCGTCCGAAGGATCAGATAGAGAAGGAAACAAAAGGAAAAGGCTTGAATGGTCCTTCTCAAGTAGGGGATCGTTCTTGTCATGTTGCATTGACCTTTTTCACCCGAATTCTTGAAAGATCGATTTCGCCCAACCCCAACTCGTAGGCATTTTTGACAAACTTGATCTCCGCTGGCTTGAAGGGCTTTCCGGTCTTGGGATGTTTAAAGAAGGTGGCAGCGTATGCATCTGCCGCCACAATATCTGTGGAGGCAATGACCTCTCCAATGTCCTCCGTTTTCCCGGGCCCTTTGGGACCATTTGTGGTGAGAATTCGGATGGCATCCATCACAACCAGATCGGGCCTCCGGAGGGTATTGATATCGGCGATGCATTGATGGAGGTCGATCTTATGTAACTGCTCCATATCCCATACAATGCCAATCAAATTCTTCAAACCGAGGGTGAGCTCGGTTGCAAAATGGTGTTTGGGCAGGGGGAAATTGATGAAGACATCTGACTCGAGCACATCTTTGAGCACCTCAGCCGTCTTGAGCTTCTTCCCTTTCGGAACTTCCACCTGTTTATAAACGTTCCTGCCATGGCCGGAAAAGATATCGGCACCCGCCTTCTGGGCTGCCTCCTTCAATCCCGATCTTGAAAAGGTGAATTGGTAATTGTCGCAGGTATGGTCCCAGACCGCCACTCGCTTTGCCCCTGCCTCATAGCACATCTTGATCAACGCCGAGAGAAGTTCCGGATTATTTGTACAGGCCTGCTCCGGTGTTCTTGCCCAGGCAATGTTGGCCTTAATCACTACCCTCTGCCCTTTCTTCACAAATCGCCCCATCCCTCCTAAAGGCACCATGGCGGCCTCGAGGAGTTGAGAGGGAGATCCATTCTTAGCGATGATTAAATCCGCCTCTCCAGCGGCATGGGCCAGTGACCCATAAAAGAAAGTCTCACCGGAAAGGAGATGAGGCACTGCAATGACCGTGGCTGCTCCCCTGATAAATTGTCTCCGGGTAATTTTTTTATTCGGGGAATGATCCATGATTCCTCCTTATATTCGATTGCGGATTGCAGAGTGTAGAATGCGGAATTTAAACTCCGCAATCCGAATTCCGCATTCCGAAATTATGGTGTCATTATCAGTCGTGACGCTCCCTTATCTGTCCCGAACCAGATACCGTTCTTATCCTCCGCCGCACAAAACACCGTATTGCTGAGCAGCCCTTCAGAGGTTGTCAAGGACTCCCAATGACCCGTTGAAAATTCGCACACACTCAATCCATTATCCCTGCAGATGAATATCCTCTCTTTTGTCACAGTGATGAAATGAATCCCTCCATTCTTCAGTGGATCAGTGGGCTCAATGCTCTTCCACCGATCCGTAGCAGGGTCATACTCAAAGAGGGTGCCATCGATGCCACCTGCCCATATCCGCTCTCCCACCTTGGCTAAGGATTTCATCTCCGTATCTGCCAACCCCTCTTTCTGAGAATAAGTCTTCCAGGTCTTCTTGCCTTTGTGGAGTCGGCTGATCCCTCCATTGGTTCCCATCCATACGAAATCGGGCTCGACCAAAATGGCGTTGACAAAATTTCCGGAGAGGCCGTTCTGAGTTGAGTAGAAACCCTTCCATTGCTCAGTCTTCTTATCCAGGAGAGAGACCCCCTTTTCAGATCCGACCCAAACCGACTCTCCATCCAGAGCCATGGAGACGATCTTTTTGGCACGACCTTTATTGGTGTTGAAAGGTTTCCATGGGGGGCTTTTCTCAGGTTGGTAATACGATATCCCCCCACCCCCAAACCCATAAAAGTAGGTACCAAACCAGATTCGATCATTATCTGTAAGAATGACGGATACATGGTTATAAGAAAGGAGGTTTTTCCACTTGATGCTGTCCCCATCGTCCACTTTCTCCATGGGCTCGCCCTTCGTGGTATAGGCCTTCCAGATTTTCTTCACCCTGTCGTGCAGCATTGCTCCACCCCCGTAGGTCCCAAACCAGATCTGATCTCCTTGGACAGCAATGGCATAAACCATCTCACTCGATAGCCCTTCTTTCGGTGTGATCTGCTGGAAGGAAAAGGGCCTCTTCAAAGAATCGGCCTCAGCTTGATAGAAAAAGGAGAGAATAAAGATCGTTGAGAAACATAGCCTCCGTAGATGCAGAAAGATTCGTTTCATTTTCTCTCCTATCCCGAACTAATTACTCCGAACGGTGCCTTAGGGTTTGGAAGGTCCGTTTCATCTTCTCCCCCTCAAAAAATCCATTAATTATGTCGAATCCAATGGAGTTTTTCAATAGAAACCCCCTTTCCTTCGAAAAAAATAGCTACAAAAATAGACAATAAATTATCACAACCCGACCTTGACAAGCACTTTACGAGTGATTATTTTGTAAAAGGGGAATATATTTTATTCCAATCTCAACTTCCAAAAATGCAAAATTTTATAATTATTTAATATCAAAAGGATTTAATGAATTATAAGGAGGTGATGTTCTATATAAAAATCGCGACTTTTATTCATCGCAAGTGATTCCTGCTTTATCAATCTGAAAGACATTATGTGAAGAAGAAAGGAGATGTGAAAAATGAAGATCATTGAAAACCCAATGAAGATCAGGCCACTGCAGGACAGAGTGATTGTCAAACGACTTGAGGAGGAAGAGAAGACGAAAGGTGGGATCATTATTCCTGACACTGCAAAGGAGAAGCCTCAGGAAGGGAAAGTGATCGCGGTCGGAAAGGGAAAGACCAACGAAGATGGGAAGATCATCCCCCTTGATGTAAAGGTCGGGGACAAGATTCTGTTCGGCAAGTATTCAGGTTCAGAGGTCAAGATTGAAGGTGAAGAACTTCTCATTATGAGAGAAGAAGATATCTTAGGAATCATTGAAGGGAAATGACAATTGATCTAAACACAAAGAATGGAGGTAGGTTACAATGGCAAAAGAATTGAGGTTCGCCCAGGAAGCCCGTAATTCAATATTACGGGGAGTCAATATCTTAGCAGATGTGGTCAAGGTTACTTTGGGCCCAAAGGGTAGAAATGTCATTTTAGAAAAATCCTTCGGAGCCCCAACAGTCACCAAAGACGGGGTGACGGTGGCAAAAGAGATCGAATTGGAAGATAAATTTGAGAACATGGGTGCCCAGATGGTCAAGGAGGTCGCCAGCAAGACATCTGACACAGCTGGAGACGGAACGACGACAGCCACGGTTTTGGCACAGGCGATTTATCGTGAGGGATCGAAGGTTGTCGCCGCTGGTGCCAATCCAATGGATGTGAAACGCGGAATTGACCTTGCTGTTGAGGAAGTGGTGAAGGAATTGAAGAAGTTGAGCAAACCGACGAAGGATCAGAAAGAGATCGCCCAGGTCGGTACAATCGCTGCCAATAATGATGAGACCATTGGGAACATCATCGCCGAGGCAATGAACAAAGTGGGCAAGGAAGGTGTGATCACGGTGGAGGAAGCGAAGGCGATGGAGACGACTCTCGATGTGGTGGAAGGAATGCAATTTGACCGCGGATATCTTTCGCCATATTTTGTCACAGACCCGGAGAAGATGGAGGCTGTCCTCGAAGATCCCTACATCCTTCTCAACGAGAAGAAGATCTCCAATATGAAAGATATGCTTCCTATTTTGGAGCAGATCGCCAAAATGGGGAAACCTCTCTTAATCATTTCTGAGGATGTGGAAGGAGAGGCATTGGCTACCTTGGTAGTCAACAAACTCCGTGGAACCCTCAAATGCTGTGCTGTGAAGGCCCCGGGTTTTGGAGACCGAAGAAAGGCCATGCTGGAAGACGTTGGGATACTGACGGGTGGAAAAGTCATATCCGAAGATCTTGGCATCAAATTGGAAAATATCAAACTGAACGATTTGGGTCGTGCCAAACGGATCACCGTCGATAAAGACAATACAACGGTTGTCGATGGGGCAGGAGACAAAGACGATATCGAAGCGAGGGTCAAACAGATCCGGGTTCAGGTCGATGAGACCACCTCTGATTATGATCGAGAGAAGCTCCAGGAACGACTGGCTAAGATCATCGGTGGTGTGGCAGTGATCAATGTGGGTGCAGCTACCGAGACTGAGATGAAAGAGAAGAAGGCCCGTGTGGAAGACGCCCTCAACGCAACCCGGGCTGCTGTAGAGGAAGGAATTGTCCCGGGTGGGGGTGTGGCATACCTCCGCTGCCTCTCCGCATTAGAAAAACTAAAATTGGAGGGCGACAGGCAGATCGGAGTCGGTATTGTCAAGAGAGCCCTGGAAGAACCCATCCGTCAGATCGCCAACAATGCAGGCCAGGAAGGGTCTGTCGTGACGGAGAAAGTGAAGAACGAAAAGGGAGCCTTTGGATTCGATGCCGCTAAAGACGAGTATGCGGATATGACTAAGGCAGGCATCACCGACCCCACCAAAGTGGTGAGGCTCGCCCTTCAGAATGCTGCTTCCGTAGCTTCTCTGATGATCACTACAGAGGCCCTGGTGGCCGAAAAGCCGGAAAAGAAACCCGCTTATCCACCAATGCCCCCTGGTGGTGGTATGGGTGGGATGGGCGATATGTATTAAGACCAAATATGTATCCCATTTGGGAGAAGGGCTTGGGAGATTGAAATCTGTCTCTCCCAAGCCCTTTTTTGTTCTGAACCCTTCCATCCTTCTTCTCCAATGGTGAGGACGAGATCGTCTCGCTCTTCCAGTAAGAATTTTGAAACCCTTTACAAATTATGTTGTCTATTATGAATGGAAAGTATTAAATGTCTTTTCATTCGTCATCGCGAGCCCGAAGGGGATAACAATCTCATTTTCCAAAACCTGAGAAACCGTAATACTTTAGCGCTTTGAAAATCCCTCCCTGCCTCCCTTTTCCAAAGGGAGGAGATATTAGCTTCCCCCTTTGGAAAAGGGGGATAGAGGGGGATTTTATAGGGATTCTTCTAATTTTTTTGGCTTTTGAAATTCATTTTTCAAAAGGCTAAACTGATACGAGAAACCAATATGTCTCTTGTAACTATTGAATTATATAAGAAAAGTTAATTTTATCCTTGCATTTGAAAATAATTAGGTTTAATATTCTTTTCGTTGTGGAAAGAAAGCAATTACTTATCGATTTCCGCCATCTGGAGACTTTTTGCCGGATCGCCGATTTAAAGAGTTTCTCTAAAGCGGCTGATGACCTATTCCTCACTCAACCAACGGTCAGCGGCCATATCCTCTCATTAGAAAAATCCTTGTCTCTCCGCCTCTTCGATCGGAGCGGTAGGGAGGTTCGCCTTACAAAAGCAGGGGAGCTGTTCCTTCAATATGCCTTAAAAATTCTATCTCTCCGTAAAGATTTGCTAAATGCCTTGAGCGAATTCTCCCAAGGCATCAGAGGAGAGCTTTCATTGGGCGCAAGCACCATTCCGGGGGAATATCTTCTCCCTAAATTGGTGGGTGATTTTAAGAAAAAACATCCTCGTCTTACTATTTCTCTCAAGATCGCGGATACAAGGGAAATTGTCGAATATGTGCTGCAAGGGAACGTTGAATTTGGCATGACCGGCGCCAAGTTGAATCACAATTCCCTCCATTATGAAAAATATGTAAAAGACGAGATCATCGTTGTGAGCCCTCCAGACCATCCTTTCGCCAGGAAGAAAAAAGGAAATCTTGAAGAACTGCTAAAAGAACCCTGGATCATTCGTGAAGAGGGTTCCGGAACTCAGATGGCAGTCGAAAAGGCATTAAGGCAAAAAGGCAAGAGCTTGAAAGAATTTAATGTGGTGATGGAAATGGGAAGTACCTCCTCGATGAAGGAGGGAGTGAAGGCAGGGTTAGGTCTTGCTTTTATTTCCAAAAGGGCAACCGAAGAAGAAATGAAGCAGGGTCTCCTCTCCCAAATCGAGGTGCAGGGGATTGAACCCATCTCTCGGCAAATCTATATCGTCTTCCATCAGGACAGAACGCTCTCCCCCATTGGAATCGAATTTCTCCGATTTCTCAAAATAGGTAGGGAGGAGATGAATGGAGAGGGTCATGCAAGCGATTGAGAAGGCAGAACCCTTGCCTCCCATTTCAAAAGAGTTCAGCAAAAATGCATTTGAGATCGGAATACGTCTTACCCCGGAATAAATGATGTTAAAACATTTTATTCTTCTCGTCTTTTTCCTATTTTTGGTCTTCATCCCCTCTGCCGAAACGAGGGTCTATCTCGATATCAATGCCCCTGCCTTTGTCCAGATCCCCATTGTCATCCCGAAATGGAAATCCGTGGATAAGACACCTCCTGCCCTCTCAGAAAAGGCTTATGAAATTCTGGCCAACGACCTCACTCTCTCGGGCTTTTTCAGGGTGATTGATTATCATCGGCTTCCGATCCACCTCCGGGATAAAGAAGGGATTCCCGCCGGGGTCTTGCTGCAGGAATGGATCCCGGCAGGTGGGGAAATCTTATTGGCTGGAGAAACCTCTTTGGAATCGAACGGTCTCACCCTCCGGCTAAGATTTCATCTCTTTGATTTGGTAGAACAGAAGCACCTCGTCGGCAAACAGTATGAAGGCCATCTCCAAAGCTTTCGAAACATCGTCCATCGGGTGGCGGACGAGGTTGTCCTTCAACTCACAGGAGATAAAGGAGTCCACAATACGAAAATCGCGTATGCCGTCCTTCAGGGGGAAAGCAAGGAGATCTTTATCTCCGATTTCGACGGCGCCAATGTAAAACAGATCACTCAAAATTATTCCATCAACCTCTCACCGGCCTGGGCTCCCGATGGAAAGAAAATTGCCTTTACCTCCTACCTCAAGCGAAATCCAGATCTCTACCTGATCGATTTGGATGGAAAAAACCCTCATCGCTTCTCTTATTATCCAGGGCTAAACGTTTCCCCTTCCTGGTCGCCTGATGGAAAACAGATCGCCCTCATGATGGGAATGGATGGGAAGTCTGACATCTTCCTCATCGATGCCAATGGAGGGAACCCAAAGAAACTCACAAGAAGCCATGGCAATGAAGCTTCTCCTTCCTGGTCTCCGGATGGAAAGCGGATTGCCTTCGTCTCAGACCGATCGGGTTCTCCTCAGATCTATGTCATGGCAATGGATGGTTCGGAGGTCCGTCGCCTAACCTACGAAGGGAATTACAATACGAACCCTTCTTGGTCCTTGAAAGGAGACCGGATCGCATTTTGCGGGAGGGTAGGAGGCCGGTTCAATATCTTCACCATTTCAAATGATGGAACCGGGCTTCAAAGGCTGACATCCAATTCCGGAAATAATGAAAGCCCTTGGTGGTCTCCCGATGGGCGTTACATTGCTTTTAGTTCAAATCGGACGGGGGTGTCCAAAATTTTCATTATGAATACCAATGGAATAAACCAGAGGCCTTTAACCCAATCGAAAGGAGGTGAGTCGAGCCCGTCTTGGTCCAGGCGATTTGAATAGGAAAGAGAAAACCAAATCAATTTTCAAAGGAGGTTCATCATGGTTAAGAAAAGTCTCAGCCTTTTAATCCTCATCCTCTGTGTCGGACTCATCATGATGGGATGTCCAAAGAAAACAGTAGTTAAAGAAGAGCCTTCTGTAAAGAAGTCAGAAGAAGCAGCCAGACTTGAAGCCGAACGAGCGGCAAAGGAAGGGGAAACCAAGGAAGCGAGAGAAAGGGAATTAGCAAGAGTCAAAGAGGAAGAGGCCAAAAAGGAACGGGAGAAAGAACTCGAAAAGAGTTTGGTCGCAAAAAAAACCCCAGGAATTGAAGGAGAGGTCTTCGAAAGCAGCTTACTCAAAGACATTCATTTCGATTTTGATAGATATGACATTCGTCCCGGGGATGCGGAAATCCTGAAGGGAAATGCAACGCTGTTGACGAAATACCCTAAGGTAAAGATTCAGATTGAGGGCCATTGTGACGAAAGAGGAACGGTGGAATACAACCTCGCTCTTGGAGAGAGGCGGGCCAACAGCGCAAAAAAGTATCTCATCTCCCTCGGCATCGCTTCAGATCGTATCTCCGCCATTAGTTATGGAAAAGAGAGGCCTCTGGATCCTGGCCACAATGAAGAGGCCTGGGCGAAGAATCGGCGGGCCCACCCCGTCATCCTATCCAAATAAGAAGATGTGTCTCCTCAGGGGCTTTGATGTTCCCTGAGGATGGCTCATCTCTGGAGAGAAAACATGAGAAAGATGAATTGGGTGAGGGCATGGTTAGTGTTATGGGTCGGTCTGTTCCTTTACGGATGCGCCACGACGGAGGATGTCCGAATTCTCGATGGGGAGATTCGTCGGATTCATTCACAATTAAACACGATTCAAAAAGAGAAGGACTTAATCAAGAACGAACTCGCTACTTTTCAGAAAGAGAACCAGAAGGACATCTCAACCCTCCAGACTGAAACCAAGAGACTTCAGGCCGACCTTCTCATCCGCCTCGAAAACCTTCAATCTGAAATTCGAATCCTCACGACAGGTGTTGAAGAATACAAGGAATTTCTGAAAAGGCCCTCCAAAGAAATTGACCAGATAAGGGAAGACATCGCCATGCGAACAAGACTCTTGGATGAGAGGGGAAAAACCTTTGAGGAAAAAAACAGGGCCCAAGACGAACGAACCAGGGCATTGGAGGAGAGGACGAAGGGAACTGAGGATCGCCTTAGGGGGATTGAGGATCGTCTTAGGGGGTTTGAGGATCGCCTCAAGGGGCTGGACGGAAAGATTAGTGAATGGGTTTCGAAACAGGCGGAGATGGAAAAGCCGACCCCAGGGAAGGAGGTCTCTGTCGAGATGAAAGGGATCTCTCCAGGGGTAGGAACCCTCTATAAAGATGCCTACGAGATCTTCCAGAAGGGGGATTTAGAGGGAGCTCGGAAGAAATTTGAAGCATTTCTCAAACAGTACCCTAATACCGAACTCTCTGACAATGCCCAGTTTTGGATCGGGGAAATTTATTATCTGAAAAAAGATTTTGAGAGGGCGATTTTGGAATATGAGAAAGCAATCGCCAAGTATCCGGAAGGAGACAAAATACCAGCGGCCCTATTCAAGCAAGCCCTTGCCTTCTTGGAACTCGGGGACAAGACCAATGCCAGAAATCTCTTAAGACGGCTGATCGAACGATATCCCCAATCTGACCAAACGGAGATGGCCAAGAAGAAACTGGAAGCAATAAAATAAAATGACGCGAGTAGAAGGTCGAAAGTGGGGGGTGGTTCAAACAAAGAATCTACTCTACTCTCCACTTTCCACTCTCTAAATTTCACCTTTACCTTTCCATCCACAAGAAGCTAATCTTTATTCTCCAAATCTGCTAATTTCGAAAATCTATCCGGAGATATTTGAAATTTCTACTTCTATTCCCCTCCCCCTTCGACAGGGTCAGGGTGGGGGTGGACAAAAAAGGATTAAGTCCCCCCTGCCCTTCATCTTACTCTTCAGGGTGAACCGCACGTTCAGTTTTCTCTCGCCAAGACGGGACTTTCCGATCATCTTCAAATATCTTAATGCTGATGCCCCACTATTTTGCCTCAACTGTCAAGTTGTTTTAGAACCTACGTCCCCTTCTCCATCGGATCGATTTTTATCTCCCCGTCAGAGCTCTTTCCATCATCTTCAAAGCGAAGTTTCGCGATGAAATGAAAGAGGCCGGTCTCTTCGATCAAATCCCCCCTGAAGTCTGGCAGCTCGACTGGAACGTCAATTCCCAAGCCATGGGTTCCAGCGAAGCAAGCCTCAAATACCTCGCCCCTTACGTCTTCAAAGTCGCCATCTCCAACTCTCGAATTTTGAAAGTCGAGGACCGTACTGTCTTCATTCGCTACCAGAAACCTCATTGTCACCGCTTAAGAACCCTTGCCCTGGGGGTCATGGAGTTTATCAGGCGCTTCTTGCAACACGTGCTACCCACCGGGTTCATGAAAGTCCGTTACTATGGATTCATGAATCCCAATTGTGGAGTCTCTCTTGATCGTATCAGTACCCTGATCGAATTGAGTTACGGCTTCAATGTCGTCTTACCCGATACCGACCTCGAACCCTGGCAGCCCATTACTTGTCCAACCTGTGGCGGTACCCTCAGGCTCCGTTCCTTACTGCTGCCATGCAAAATTGTGCTCTGGTCGGGATAGGAGGTGTTCCGTATCAAAAACAAAACTAAAATCCTACGCTTTCCCACCTGCGCTCTCCCGCTCAGGTGGTCTTGCTGAGGTCTGCCCAGGCACCGAAAAACTTGACGTGGAACGCCCTCAGCGATAAGACTTCTGGCCCGGCGAATCGCTCAGCCTGAGTAAGAACCGCCGCCTTAATTCCGATTTCCCCCTATTCGGGCTGGGACTCTCATGGTTCCCAGCTTCTCCCTCTAATTGATCAACAGAAGCAATACCCTTATAGATGATATAGACAGCCGCCTGCCGCTTCGGGCTTCTTGAACAACGGATTGAAACGACTCCAAAAGTCGTCTCAATCCTTATTGGTTACGTCCTTAAATAACCAAATATTTACCCTGGCAGCTAACGTTATTGAATGAATTAAGGACGTCCTTCATCCTACTCATCCTAAGGGGGCGACCGTAGGCGCCGGCAAAATCGTCTCCCGGAATCTGCCCACCTTTTTATGGTTTTCTTAAATATATCTGGGGCGTTTTAAAGTTTTTTCATAATATTTCTCTATACTATGACTTTCGGCTAAATAAAAAAGTGTTGCATTTAATTGATACTTAGTGTTATCCTAAGTCCACCTGTGAAGTATATGTGAGATTCTCAATGGTGAGCGAGGGATTCTGTGGAGGCAAGCGAAAG
>Ga0315274_10010351_pt1 | contig 13434 bp, 5 predicted proteins | sample YL17G02_20_MG_FD_203700 | JGI IMG/M metagenome (GOLD analysis project Ga0315274, IMG submission 203700) | Sediment microbial communities from Yellowstone Lake, YNP, Wyoming, USA - YL17G02_20 | ecosystem: Environmental > Aquatic > Freshwater > Lake > Sediment | place: USA: Wyoming | collected...
TTGTTGCATTATTTATTTTATTTGAAAGTTATATTGTAAAGTTTACCTACAAATGAAAAAGGGAATATTGAATTACCATTCCATGAAGTATAGTCAGTTCCGCTGATGGTTGCATTGCCATCTAACACTTGATTATTATCTGCAAATAAAGCCCAATACAAAGTGCAGGTAGATTTTAAATCATCTACAATGATTTTCACTCCTAAATAATTTGCATTTACTGTATCAGTAAACTTTGCTTTGAAAGGAACAATCTTACAAGCAGTCATTGGTTTGAAAGTTGTATCAATTGTTTGTGCTTTTAAATTTAGAGCCATAAAGCATAATGCTCCGAAGATTACTTTTTTCATAATTATAAATTTAATAGAAATCATTCCATGTACTTCCGTTATATCCTTGATGTTTATTTGTTGATGTATTATAAATTATTAATCCTGCTGCAGGTGAAGAAATTGCATCCCTTTGTGCAGTTGTCATTCTTGGTGGAAGGAAACCTTGTGTTGTGCTTTCAACAGTTAATTTACTTGAAGCAATATCGGTGGTTGTTCCTAATAACAAATTACCTGTGGAAGCTAAAGTTGCTTGAGCAGTAGAAGAACCACCTGCTGCAAGGTTTATATTACCTGTTGCAAAATTGTTAAGTATAGATATATTACCTGAAACATCATTAAATATATAACCATCATTTGCAGAAATTGTTTTAAAAGCAGTTTTGGTACTTGATGTTTTTCCAAATTGATAATTACCATTATTTGAAGTTAATAATAAAATAGATTCAGATGCCGTTCCACTTGTAATATTTGAAACTTTTAAAGTTGTGGCAGCATTTTGATTAACACTTTGTGTAATGTTTCCTGAAGAAGCTATTGTTAATTGAGCATTTGAATTTGCTCCTGCTGTAAAATTAATATTACCACTTGCAAAATCATTTAGTATTGAAATATTCCCACCTGTGCCATTATAAAAACCCAAATCTGATGAACCAATAGTTTTATATGCAGGTCTGGATGAAGAATATTTAAACAATTGTCCATTCCCTGCTGTTGCATCTGATGTTAATGTTATGTTTGCTTGCGAACCACTACCTGCAGTCGTATTGCTTATGGTTAAAATTGTTGAGGAATTTTGATTTTTACTTACAGTTAAAGCATCCTGCACCCTTGTAGTTCCATTAACATCAAGTTTATATCCTGCATCGGTAAATGTTCCACCACTTTGAATAAGAATATTTCCTGTTCCGCCAAATATTTGGAATTTATTAGTTAAATTACCACCACCTGCTGAACCACTCCCTTTTGTTAATAATTGAAAATTACCTGAATAATTTCCATCATCCACACCTGCAATTCTTATTCCGGGACTTCCATTACCTGCATCAGTATATGTAAAAAAATCAATTGCACTTCCTGCTCCTGTACTTCCGCCACCATTAAGTAAGGATAATTGTGTTTTCAATGCTCCTGTTGCATTATTTGATAAAGTCAATGGAACATAGGTATAAGCAACAATTGATGAAGGAACTTGACCTATCAATACATTTCCTGTAAATCTTGATGCCAACCGACTTGTTCCTGTAAAAGAACCTATACTAAAAGTAGGATTCACATCTAACCCTACCAATACATCTCCATTTGCAGCAGCAGTTAAAGTTGAAGTTATATTTTGACCTCTTGCAATTGCAGATGCAGCAGTAACACTATTATTCAAAAGTAAAGATGTTGTTGGTGTGAAAGTAAATCCTGAACTCCCTGTCAAACTTCTTGTTGCATTCCAATAACCAACTTGCCCACTTGTTCCGCTTCCTCTTGAATAGGGAGAAAGCATTGTTGCAGTATCACTTGCTCCTATTTTACTATTAAATGTAGTCCAATCAGTTGTAGATAAAGCACCTCGATTAGTAGCTGATGCAGTAGGTAAATTGAATGTATGTGTATCAGTTGCTGAACTAATTGCAAAATCAGTTCCACTTGTTCCTGTTGCAAGATATTGTACTTGTGAAGTCAGACCATTAAGAGCATTTAAACCTGTTGAAAAGGTTGTAAGTACTTCGCAAAGATTGCCATTCTCGGTATGTAGTGTTATAGTCCTGCCACTTGTAATTACATAAATACGAATAGCTAATCTATCGGTAAGAAGCAATGCAGTTTGTGGAACTGATATACTTGTAAAATATTGGTCAACTGTTGTTCCATTGGTAATTCCTTCAGGATTTGCTGAACCACTTGCAACAAGAGTGAAAACATTTGTAGCACTTACTTTGTAAATTTCACCATAAAATTCAGGACTTCCACCACTTGCACTTGATTGAAAATAAAACTCCAAGTTCCAATTACCTGCTGGAATATTCAAAAGTGAAGGGTCTCCTGCATCAGTTATGAATGATGCAATATATCCATTTCCTTGTCCGTTTGTTCTTGTGAAATTTGTTCCTGCTCCAAGAATAGGTGTTTTATTCATTTCATAATAAGTATCACCTCCAAAAGTTCCTTGATTAACACTCCCATTCAAATAATAATTAACAGATGAACCGCCACCACCATTGCTCGGAAAGTTTGCAAGTTGCCCATCTCCTCTTACATATTGACTTGATGTTCCTGCCCCTGTAACTGCTAATGTTCCATTGCTTGTTAAAGGTGAATTTGCCACGCTAAAAGCAGATGGCATAGTTAAACCTACACTACTTAATTTAGTTGATAAACCAGTAGTTAAATTAGCTTGTACGCTATCAATTCCTTTTTGCCTCCAAGCCTTTGTTGAAAGCTTACTTGTATCTGCTGATAATGTTCCACTTGTTGTTATAGTTCCACCTGATAAACCATAGTTGGTAGCAACACTTGTAACTGTTCCTGTTGTTGCATTTGCTGTCCTCAAATAAGGAGAAAGCATTGAAGCAGTATCGGTATATTTTACTCTTAAATTAACATTTGAACTTACGCTATCTATCCCTTTTTGTCTCCATGCCCTTGTTGAATAAATAAAACTATCAACAGTTACATTATTTAACAACGCTACAACACTATCTATTCCTTTCTGCCTCCATGCTCTCGTACTTAATGAAAATGTATCAACTGCACCACCACCAGCTATTATCCACTTTGTTCCATCAGCAACATAAAGTTTATTGTTTAATATTGCGACACTTTTTGCTACCTTATTTCTTACTGTATCTGATGGCTGTATTGATACACTATCAGCCCAAATCCTATTAGCCTTAAAACCATATCCTTGAAAGTTAGTGTACTGCTGTGCCTTAGCTAAAAAGCTAATAAATAAAAATGATATTAAAATTATTCTTCTCATATTATTATCCAGTTAGTTCCATCGTAAATAAATGTAAATGTTGTATTTATAGGAATAAATGTTATTGTTGTTCCTGATTTATCTAAAACTGTTCCAGAACTTACAATATCATATTTACTTCCGCTACTTCTAAATGATACAATTACTTGTTTACCTATTGTTGGAGATGATGGCAATTGTATTGTTCTTACAGTTGTTGCATTTCTTAAAAATACAACATCTACAGTTTGTGGTACTACATAATTTGTATCTGTTATTACTACTGTATTGTAATTTTTAGAAACTTTTTCTAATAAATTAGTAGATTTATTTCTTACTACATACTCATATTCATCAGTTCCGTTATTTGTATTTAATACATTTGAGTTTACTTGTATTCTTGATTGATTAAATTCTATTATAGGATAAACAGCAGCTCCATTTATATTAAACCTTGCTACCATATTGCCTACATTGTCTGTAGAATAAAAGTTAGAAGCATCTCTTGATAATATAAAAACACTTTGTCCTGCATTTGTAAAATTCAAATATTTATTTCCTATTTCAATTGTTCTATTAGAAGAAAGTGTGCCATTGTTTCTGTATATATTACTTAAAGTTGCAGTATCCCCCTTTCTTAAATAAGGAGTAAGCATTGCTGCGGTATCTCCCTTTCTTAAATAAGGTAAAAGCATTGCTGTAGTATCTGCTTTTCTTAAATAAGGAAGAAGCATTGCTGCTGTATCACTTTTATTTAATTTGATAGAATTTAAACTATCTACACCCTTCTGTCTCCATAATTTAGTTGAGATGAAAGAACTATCTACCTTAAAAGTTCCGCTTGTTAAATTCAATCCGTATCCTGCATTATAAACACCACTACCATTTGCACTTCCTACACCTTTCCATCTTGAGCCAGTATAAATATATAAAATACTATCTGCTGTTCTAAATACTACACATCCTGCTCTATTAGGAATAAACATCGTGTCTCTTTGTGGATTAAAAAATCCACTATCTGCTTGTAAGTATTGAGTAAACTTATACCATTTACCATTAAATAAAGTAGGTAAACCAGTAGGTACTTGTGCATTTGCAAAGAAACCTATTGCTAAAAATAATATTAAAAATAATTTCTTCATTAAGCTATATATGTTACAGAGATTACCTCTCCGTTATAAAATATATCTCCTGTTGGAGCATAAAAAACTCCTGATTGATATTGTAATTTATTCATATCAGCATTAACAGTACTAACTGGTTGTTTTACACCTGTTGCTCTGCTTACTAAAACTAAATCTGCAATAGGCACTGATAATAATGCAGCAAATGTAATCTGAGTTTCTCCCCCTGCACAAGTAAAGTACAATGTAGGTTGTACTACCTTGCCCATCGCTGTGCTTAATCCTTTTTGATATAGGTATCTATATACTTGACCTTCTGGAACTGGATAGTTAAATGTAACTGCAATAGAACCACTTGTATATATAACTGAGTAACTTGTTTGTGCTGTTAATCCTTCTGGTAATTCTAATCCATCTGCATGAATCTCAAAACTACCTGCTATTATTCTGCTATCTGTAATTGTAAATGTAGTTCCTCCGATGGCTATAGGGCTTCCTGCTGTTCCTATTACAAATTGATTTTGAACAGTTATACAACCATTCAATAATTGACCTGTACTTGGATTGTATATTACATTACCACTTCCACTGCTTACTATTCCTTTTGCTATTGTAGCATATTTCCCACATAAATCATACACCCAATTAGCTACACTTCTCAAGCTTGTTTCGGAAGCTGCATTATTATTATATGCCCACTCCAGAGCAGCAGTTTCCATGTATATCTTCTTAGGCAAGTCTTTATCTAAACTACCAAAAACAAACACTCCATTAGCATCTACTGCATTATCAGCTAAGTATCCACTAATTTTAGCAATATTTATTATTTCTGGTATTGTTAGCATCTAAAAGAATATATTTTGGTTTTGTTCTAAGAAATAGGCTCTGTTTAATGCATTTTGTGCTGAATTAATATCTGCTCCAAAATCTACTGCATTGTTTGTTTCATCAATACAAACTCTATAAATCATCTTATAATTGTAATAGTTTGTATTTCTTATTTGTATTTGATTAGATGCTATATATTGAGTTAGATTGTAGTAAAACAATTCACTATTCAATGTAAATGCATAAAGTGTTGATACAGTGTATACAACTGTAGTACCTGCCAACCATTCAACAACAATATCTAAAGCATAATCTCTATCTAAAACATCTATATCCTTAAATAAAAAAGAATAGCTCCATGTTATATAATTTGTTGTTGTTCCTGTAGGTACTAAAAAAGTACCATCAGATTTCACAAGCCTTACTCTTCTGCTTGTAATAGTTAAATCCGTACCCGTACTTGTATCAGTAAGAGTAATGACACTTGGCGATGCAAATGTCTGAGTTACGGAAAATGAAGGAGTTAATGCCACTTTAAAAGTTTTTCAAAATTAAAATAATTTATGTCTATTTAGCTAAATCTTTATACATTTATTTGTTATTAGCTGCCTCTTTTTTGTCCAGTTACTTTAGTACCTCTTTTTTGACCTTCAACTTTAGTTCCTCTCTTGCTTTTTGATTTCATCTTTGCCTCAAAATCTCTCTTATCTGAGATATTTGCACCATATAACTTAGCTATTGTTGTTCCTGCTGCTGTTAATACATTATCTCTCTTGAAATCTTTTTGCATATCTTGTGCTGCCAATGGTATTGCCAAGCTTTTAGCTGCATTTGTGAGGTCAATTTCTTCTTTAGTATAATAATTTTTCTTGTTATTAAGAATTAAGTCAGAAGTTAATCCTGCTGCTGGAGTCATCTTGCCTCTACCGAAAGAGCTGTATAATACATCTCCTGCTGTTTTATCCCCAAATTTATCTCCTAATACATCTTTTTGACCTCCTAACATTCTAACCCCACCACCAACTTGAACTATTGTTCTTACTGCACTTGCGAAACGCCCAAATACATTATAAGTTTTATTGCCAAAATTTATAGTTCCAAATCCAGAGCTTCTTGGGTCTACATCTACATCATCTGCACCACTTAATTGAGCAATAACCATTAGTGTAACTCCCATCCCTACAAATCTACTTACCTCTTTTAAAGCAAATTTTCTTTGTTCTGGGGTTAAACTTGAATAAAATCCTTTTGTAGCTTCTGTTTCTTTTATCTTAAATCCTAGTCCTCTACCTATAGCTTTTGCAGTTTCTACTGGTCTTATAACATCCCCTAAGCCCAATATATTTAATGTAGATGCAAACATCTTAGGAGACCATATTATTTTGTTTACTACAGGAGAAGCCATTTGAATATGCTCTTGCACCTTCCCCTGCCCTGTAAGTTCATTGATGGCTCTTGCTAATGATTTAAATTCTTCTGGAGAATTTTCAAATGTTTTGCCAGCCTCATATAATTTTTCTACTCCATTCATGAATAATGAAATACGAGCATTATTCATAAAGCTTGTAGTTGACCTTTCAAATGCTTGACCTACGCTATATTTTTTACCTCTAAATTCAAATTCTTTATTCCATAAATTCTTTTCACCACCATGCAATTCAGTTCTCAATTCAGACTTAAAACTTCTTGGTTCAAAAACAGCCAATCCTGTTTTTTCTATTAAGTCATAAAGTGGACTTTCATGTAAAATAGCCATTGTTCTTTTAAATCTATCTGCACTTATGAAATCTTTTAATAATGCTTCTTTAGCAAACTTTATAGCTTGTAATGGGCGAGAGAATGTAAATGGAAGCATTTGTACTAAGAAATAAGATTGGTCAAACATAGCTACAGTTCCTTTAGAAGTATTGAGAGCTATATCTGCATATCTACCAATTTTATTTAATTTGCTTTCATTTTTAATCTTATCATTTACTCTTGCTCTTTCATAATTGAGCATTGCCTCATCTTTATCTACTACTGATTTTAAATAAGCATTATAAAGTTCTTTATTTTTTTCCTGAAGCAATTCGCTATCTAATACGCTTTGTGGTTTTGGTTCTTTAGTAAAATCACCAGCATCTATTTTTTCTTGTATCTTATTTAGCTTTGTTTCGTTTGCTTTTATTCTTTGATTAGCTGTTTTGATAAACTTATCGTCTAAATCTTCTCCTGTTAAATCTTTTATTTTCTTTCTTAATTCAGCTAACTTTTGATTTTTTTGTATCTTTTCTTTACGAGTTTCAGGTTCTCCAAATTTCTCTAAATTTTCAAGCTCCAATAATAATTTTTGCTCTTCTTTTATTTCATATCTCTGGCGAGCTAATTCATTCTTAGATTCTTTTTTAGTAGCTCCTTCTCCTGCAATTAATCTGCTTACTTCTTCATCAGTTACTTTTATTCCAATATCTTCAATATCTTTTTTAAGTAAACTTCTAACTTCATCTAATGTTTTAGCAGCTCCTTGTTCTAAGTAGCTTCCTATTAATTTGGCTACATCAGGGGCGATGGCTGCAAGTTGCTGAGAGAATGGTAAAGGTACTGCTGTAATAGCTCCTCCCTTACTTGCTTTATTCCATTTTTCTTTTATACTTGCTATGATTACTTTTCTTTCATTAGTATAATCATCATTAGTTTTAGCTCTCTTTGCAGGAGTATCTTTTTTATTTTTTTCTGCTAAATCTTGTAATGCTTTTTCAGCTTTTAATTTTTCTAATTCAGCATTTACTTTGTCAAGATTTTCTTTGTACTTATTTAATGAATCTTCTATAACTTTAAATCTTTCTTCTGCATCTACTCTTTGTTCTTTAGTTAATTCATCTACCTTGTAATCATCCATCATATCAGCCATTACATCTGCTATGCTATCCACTACACCTTTTTTAACTTGAGCCATTCTTAATGCTCTACCAGCCTCAGATGTACCTCTGTTAATTGCACTTAATATATCTCTATACTTAGCAATATCAGCATTACTTGAATTGGCATCTATTTTGGCTTTCATGTCAGCAGCGTGTTCTGCTAATATATTTAACTCTAAATCTGTAGGAACATACTTTTCTTCTTCTAAAGATTTTTTAACCAATTTAGCAACATCATAGCCAGAATCAATTAGGTTCTTAGCCATATCTTGCATCTCTACATCAGTAATTTTTTCTCTTCTCTGAGATAAATCTACTTCATAATCTTCTTCTAATTGTTTTAGGTCTTTTTTGGTAATACCTACTTTTTCTTCAGCACCTCCAACTTCCGCTTCGCTTGGCTTGCCTTCTTTGGGAGGGATAGCCCCTTGCTCTGCTTGTTCCATTCCTGTACGTTTACCCCCTGCTTCTCCAGCTCCTTCTTGTGTAGGTTGAAGTATGCCCTCTGGGCTTGGCTTTTGTATGGCATTTGCTTCTTTTTTAGATGTTAGTAACTCGTCTATTTTATTTTTATCTAAGCCAATTCTATCTGCTGCTTTTTCTAATCCTGCTTTTATATCTTCATCTGAAATGCCTTTTTCTCTTTGCATTTCTATGAAGTCTTTTATCTTGGTATCTTGGTTCTCTTTTTGGAATTTAATATCTCTTCTTTTTGCATTAGGCTTTATATCTTCAGTTCCTTTTGCAAATTCTATTTGATTTGTTGTTCCAGCTTTTATGTTGCTATATTTTTCAAGTGGAAGGGCTTCAGTAGTTTTAGCTATTAATGTCTTTGTTCCTTTAATATTCCACTCAGCTACAGTTATAGGGAAACCTTTTTCTGATGCTATTTTAGCCACATAAGCAAACTGATTGTTTGCATCAAATGCTTTGTCTTTATTTTCCTTCTTAAATCTTTTTTCTGCTTCTGCCATTAAGTTTAATGGGTCTGCTGTAAATGAGTATACCTTCTCCTTTGGAACTCTTGTTATATATCCAAAATCACTTGGAACATTTGTTTCTAATCTATCTGGTCTTGTATATAAACTTGATGTAGGAACGGAAGTTCTTTCATCTCTACCTGTAGCCAAATGCTTTCCTACTTTTTCTGGGCTTAATTTGTTGAATTTTTTATCACTGTAATGGAAGAATAGATAATTGCCTTTATCATCTTCTGTCATTTCTTTTCTCTTGCCAGATTGTTCTACTAAGTCTACACCTTTGGTTGGTTTTTGATATTGAATTTCTTTAACACCAACACCATATGGGGCTACTACTTGAGCTTTTTGTGATTCTGCAAAAGAAACAGCAGCTTTACCTTCTGCTAATCTTTGTTTATTTTTTTCTGCAATGCTTACTTCATATTTTTGTTTAACATCAGACGGTAATAAATCATAAGCATTTATTTTTTTATTTGGAACACCTATTACTTTACCAAGTATATCATTTTCGTATGTTGAATGTTTTGATTCTCCTCCAAATGATTCTGGTTTTAATACAAGCATAATATCATTCATCTTGAAATCATTATCTGCATAAAAACCATCTCTCAATTCATTATAATCTAAGAATGCATTGTATTTATTTAATACATCAACAAGAGGTGTTTTTTTACCTTTTTGGTCATTAATAGCTAATAATAAATCTTTTCTTTTTGGATTATTTTTTAAATCTTCAAAATTTTCAAATTCTTTTAAAAGATTGTTTATTTCAGATACATTAGATACCTTCAATACATCTTTTTTAAATGCATCATAATTTTTTATCCTCTTACCAAACAAATCAAAAACTTGTTTATTGAATAATTTGCTTTTTTCTGGAGAACCACTTATAATAGCTATATAATCACTTTCTTTTATTTTACCTTCTATCCATTTATTTCCTTTACCTGTAGCCCAAATAATACCTTTATTTCTGTTTACAGGGTCTAATGCATAACTTGCTCCTGCATCAAGATAATGTTCGCCATTTACAAACTTATCCGTATACATCCCTCTACCTAATTGGTCAGCTACCCAGAACCATATTTTTTGTTTTTTATCAGAAACTTCTTTTAAGAATTTATCTATATCAAATAAATCTGATTCTTTAACAAAAGATAATTTATGCTCTTTAACTTCTACTTTTTCTCCAGTTATTTTTTGAGCTTGAATATCTTTAATTTCAATTGGAGATTTAGTTAGTGGTTCTCCTGATTCATCTATTCTTATAATATCACCTCTTTCAAATCCTTTTGCTATGCTATCTGCTAATTTTTTAAGGTCTTGAATTGTTTTTATTTTATTTGACAAATCAATTCCTACAGCTTTCATCATATCGACAAATAATTGTTTTACTTTATCGAAGTTAGTTTCTGTTATTTTTATTTTACCATCTACAAAATCTGCAAGGAATTCTGTAACTGCTTCCATGCTTTGTTGTTCCTTATCATAAGCAGATGCAAAATCTTCGCTATATTTCTTTTTTAATCCTAATTTTTTCTCTATAGTTTTTACTTGATTGAATAATTTATCAACAGCTTTAGAATCAATTGCATGAATAGCATTCAATATAGGGTGAACACCTTCATGGAATAATGTATTGCTTTTTATTTTTTCAAGATTAAGATGTATCGTATTTGTATTTGGATTATAGTATCCTCCTGCTTCTTTGCTTTCTTGAACTCCTTTTTCACTTAATCCTGCTTCTCTTGCCCCTGCTTCTGTATCTGCTACTGTTTCATGCAGCTCTATTTTAATATCTGGAGCAATAGATGATAATGCATTTTTAACATCATCAACTTTTAATTTAGTTTTTTCAACTAACTCTTGTTGTGCAATTTTTGGTTCTACTTCTGGCTCTATACCTAAATGAGTAAATAAATCATCAGCTACTGTATCTGCTACTGTTTTAGGTTCTGCTTTTATTTCTGTTGTTATTTCTGTTGTTACTTCAGGAGTTTTTATTACTTCTGGTACTTCTCCTTTAGCTAAACTTTTTGCAATATCAAAAAATTCTTTAGGAGTAAAGCTTTTTGGATTTTCTCCAGTAGCTCCTGTTTTTACATTTTGGAAACTATCTAAATCAAATAATGATTCTTGTCCTGCTAATTTACCAAATTCAAGAGCTGCATCTTTAAATTTAGGGTCAACAACTATATTTAAATCAATAGATACTTTTTCGCTGTTAGGAAATTTATATATTCCAACTTTGAAGTTATCTCCTGATATTTTATCTTTATTTTTTTCTACAAAATCATTTATTAATTCTGGAGTTAATTCTGCTCTTGTTGTATTTAAACTTTCTACAGGAACAACTAATCCACCTTGATGTTTTGTGCCATCAAGATTAAATGTAGCTCCATCTTCATTTTCTAATGGAAGAGTTTTAACTCTATCTACTTCTGGTTGAGTGTTTTTCTTTAAGCTTTCTGAATCAATTTTTATTGTTACTTCAGGTTGCATTACTTCTGTAATAGTTTCTATGGATGGTGTAGGAACTGCTTCAGTAGTTTTTGCTTCTGTAATTACTTCTGTTGGTTTCTTTGGTAATTCATATCCTTTTGGTAGTTCTGTACTAAGTTCAATAGGTTGAGTTATATCTTCTTTTTCGCCTACTGGTTCTCCCGTTAAATCATCTTTTTCAAAATCAATAGCAGGTTTATCAGAATTTATAATATCTTTTATTTGCTTGTTTGTATTATCTATTTGTACTTTTATATCTTCTTTTAAAGATTCTGGTACTTGATTTAACTTTTCTTTTAGCCCTTTTATTTTTTGATTTAACCCAGCAACAGCACCCATTTTATCTTCAGGTACTATTCCTTCTAATGGTTTTTTATCTTCTTCCCACTTATCTAATTCTGCTTTAATTTCTTTTCCATTAGGTAATTTATTTAAATATTGCTCAACGATTGGTTTTGCTTCTTTACTTGTAGCAAAATCTTTTACAGCAGAACTTAAATATTTTGGCAATGATTTTAATATTGGAAGTGCTTGAAAAGAAGCATCCATCAAAGCCCAATTTCCATAAGTTTCTATTGTTCTTCTTACAATATTTTCTGGTTTATCTCCTTGTGCTTGCTCAATGCCTGCTGTTGCAAGTTCAGCAGCAGCACCTTTAGCTCCCATTACATTTACATTCTTAAATCCTTTTGCTAAAGCTTCTCCTAAATTTTTTGCTTGTGGTGTAGCTGCTCCTCCTGTTTTACTAAATAAATATGTATCTAATAATGCAGATGGTGCTGCTTGTATATCTGCATTTTTTATTGCTCTTGTAGCTGCTGCTTCTTTTATTCTTTGTGGAATAGCTCCTGTTTGTTGATATTCTGCACTAGCAGCTTGGTCTGATGCTAAAAAATCTTGTTGATATTTATCGTATAATTGTTCTATTTTATCTTGGCTGCTTGTCATAACAGCTTGAACTGCTGTTGGAACTAACCCAAAATATGAAGCCATTGCTTTAGGAGCAATCCCCCCTACAAATCCTGCTATGTCTCCTGCTAATGATGGTTTGGCTAAAGGTGTTTTGTCTTTTTCAGCATTAAATACTTTCATTGCATTTTCTGCAACTGAAGTACTTGGGTCAATAGCAGCCTTCATCATATCAAAAACATTAAAGGTCATTCTGCTTTCAACATCTTTTCTTGCTTTGATGTCATCTAATGTTTTAACCATTAATGCAGGGTCATTCTTAGAATCTGCTACAAGTATATCTATGTTATCTGTAAATTTTCCAATAGTATTAACAAATTGCTTAGCAAATTCTTCATGCCATTTAGGAGTTCTACCATAGTAGTATTCGTTTCCTTTTCTTACAAGAGAAACTTCTCCATCTTTAGCTGCTTTTTCTATATTTTTTATTTCTGAAGAAATATTTGCAGGAGTAGCTTGTTTTCCTTGTGCAGATAGTTTGTTTTTTGCTGTATTTGTTAATGCGTTATTTTGTATTTGTTTTATCTGCTCCTGTTGCTCAACATTAATTTTAGTAGTAGGTGTAACAAATGTACCCTCTTTAGCTAACGGTTGCTTACCTGTCATTTTCCATGATGGTACAATAGGAGCTTCCTCACCTACACCTAATTCCGAAGTAGTAGGTGTTGCCTTCTTTGTAGCATCCGATTGAAAACTTTTTGCAAAAATTTCTGAAGGCTTTTCGATAGGTACTGGCTGTTCTTTTTTTTTTACTTCACCTCCAAGTACTTTAGAATCAAAAGTAGATAAATCAGGCACATTATCTTGTCCATAAGCTGCTATAAGATTCTTATGAACTCCATCTCTATAAAC
>Ga0315274_10010354_pt1 | contig 13433 bp, 17 predicted proteins | sample YL17G02_20_MG_FD_203700 | JGI IMG/M metagenome (GOLD analysis project Ga0315274, IMG submission 203700) | Sediment microbial communities from Yellowstone Lake, YNP, Wyoming, USA - YL17G02_20 | ecosystem: Environmental > Aquatic > Freshwater > Lake > Sediment | place: USA: Wyoming | collected...
TCCCTCGCCGAACACGACGTTCGTCCGCGTCTCGCTGAGCGCGCAACGGCGGCATTCCTTGGCGCGGGGTTCGAGGGTCTCTAGGGTCAGGGCGCGTTGGGAATCGGAGATCGGATCCATGGACCTCCCTCGGGTTGACCGACCGCAGAGCCGGCGACGGAAGACGAGCGCGGCCTGCGCTCTCAAGAGCGGGAAACGGGACTCGAACCCGCGACCCTCAGCTTGGGAAGCTGATGCTCTACCAACTGAGCTATTCCCGCAGGTGCGCTACCAGTATAACGCTGACCCCTTCGCGAGTCCAGCGGCAAGCTCTCCTCACGCCAGGATCGCCAGAACGCCCCGAAAAGGGGGATGTATGACGGTCTTTTCGGAGTTGGGCTTCGACGACGCGAGGCAGGTCTTCTACCTCTATTGCCGGAGCAAGGGGCTGGCAGAGAGAACGCTCCAGACGTACTTCTCTTCGATTGACGAGCTGAAGGTGTTCCTAGGCAGGTCCGATTCAGTCCCGCGGCTCCCGGGTGCCCACGAGCTGAGGGGCTTCGTCGCCCACCTGCTCGATCAGAAACTCGCCAGGACGACCATAAGCATCCGGATGCGGGCGATCCGTTCGTTTCTGCAACTTCCTCGCACGTGAAGGGATCGTCCCAAGCAGCCCGATGGCGGGCGTGGCGGTCCCCAAGGTTCCGTCGAAATACCCCGAGGTCCTCACGGGAGCCGCGGCCAAGAAGCCCGCGCAGTCCGCGCCACTCCCGGGCCGCTGAGTTCCTGCGCGAGACGCACACCATGCGCTTGGTGCAGAAGTCCCTCGGTCAGCCCAACCTAGCCACCACGCAGATCTACACCCACATCGTCGACGAGGAGCTTGAGGAAGCTCTCAAATCCTCTCGCCAGCCGCAGGAAGTCGCGGCATAGGAAGCAGCCTGGAACTAGCTCTGGAAGTGAACCGCTCATCGGGGGCGGGTGACTGGTTCTCCGTCACACGCTGCGGTTCCTCCGCAACTGCCAGAGGCACTCTAGGAACAGGACCGCGAAAAGGGCATCCACAACGCCGAACAGAAGCGCGAAGAGAACGTGGGGGATGTCTCCAACGGCGAGTTGGTAGAAGGCGACGCCGGAGTAGGCCACCTTGTAGAGGGTCCCGACGACAATCAGGTCGAAGTTCGCTCTGAGATCTCCCCTGTAGACAAGGACGTAGCCGACGCCGATTACAAAAAGGAATGCTCCAATGAGAGTCACGTAGGCGCCTGAGGATGGAAGAGGGATGTTCAGCCATCGAAACGGGTGTCTGTAGAAGAACGTGAAGATGACGCCCAGGACCGTGTCGTAGATCGCTGCCGCCAGGAACAGGCCCTTGTAGTACTTGACCCTGCGTGTGCTCATCTTGTCCTCCGTGTGTGCTCGCATCTACTCCCCTCGCGGTCGCTTGCCGAAGCTCGAAGACCGCCGCAACGCCTGCCTGAACTTCTGTCGCCTTTCGCGTGTTTCCTCGGCCGAGTACACTGCCTCAGCCAGCCAGAGGAATCTCGCATGACCCACCCCCGGTGAACGCTCCATTCCTCAGGCTAGTCTAACCCACCTCCAGCGACGCAGGTCAAACGCCTCGGGCGCGGTGAGTGATGCGGGGCAGTAGGTGCCTACCCGATCAATCCTAGGGCCTTTCTCTTGGCTTCCGACCCGTCGGGCCGAGACACCCACACCCTTGCTCTCCGACAGCTTCCACTCGCTGGACCACTCATCTTCCATCACGATCGGCCACACGGCAGCCGCAGGAAGTCGCGGCGTAGGAAGTGCCCTGAGAGCACGTCCTGAGACAGCGACGACCCCTCAGACCTGACTAGCCTCAGGCAGCAGTGGCAAAGAGAGCTCGTACCCTTCTTGGAACAGCTGTAGGCACACCTTGACGACTTCTCTGTCGTACAGCGTGCCCGCTCCCGCTTCCAGTTCCCCCAGGGCCTTGTCCACACCCAGAGCAGGGCGATAAGGGCGGTGGGAGGACATCGCCTCCACGACGTCTGCCACGGCGAGGATCTTCGCCATGGGCAAGATCGCCTCGCCCGTGAGCCCACGCGGGTAGCCCGAACCGTCCAAGCGCTCGTGGTGCTCGAGGACGATCTCCGCCGCCGGCCAAGGAAAGTCGATCCCCTTGAGAATCTCGTAGCCGGTTTGGGGGTGCGCCTTGATGAGGTTGAATTCGGCGGGCGTCAGGCGGGCCGGTTTGCTCAGGATCTCTGCGGGCACGGAGACCTTGCCCACGTCGTGCAGGAGCCCGGCCACACGCAAGCCTTTCACCGTCTCCTCGCCGAGCCCCATCTTCTCCGCGATCGCGCACGCCAAGCGGGCCACCCGCTCCTGATGTCCAGCGGTGTAGGGGTCCCTTATCTCCGTCGTCAGGACAACGGCTTTGATCGTCCCCTCAAGGGACTTCCTCAGCCGATCAGAGGCCTCCCTGCGCTCGGTGATGTCGCTCACGAGGTTGAGAACGGCTGGCTCTCCCTGCCAGTCAATCAGGACGGCGCTCAGTTCCGCCCACCGGACGGCGCCGTCGTTGCGGACCACGCGAAAGACGAAAACACCCTGCGACTCCTCGCCCTCCATTCGCGCTCGGTACCGCTTGAGAACCATGTCCCGGTCGTCGGGGTGGATGAACTTCGGGAACGGCCTGGCCATGAGCTCCTCGCCAGAATACCCGATCAGCGCACAGGTCATCGGGTTGAGAAAGACGATCCTCCCGCCATGAACTACGAAGATCGCCTCGGACGCGTTCTCCACTACCTGGCGGTAGTTCAACTCGCTATTCGCCAGGGCGTCCTGCGCCTGCTTGCGTTCCGTGATGTCCTCAACTGTTCCATCATAGAAGAGGGTCTTCCCGTCCGAATCGCGTATGGCGCGGGCGCTCTCCCTGACGAATACTTGAGTTCCATCCCTCCGCGTCCAGGCAGCCTCGAGCCCCTTGACCTCCCCCGTCCCCTCGACTCGTTCGAGGAACTCGCTGCGTGCGTAGGACTGTTCGAAGCTATCTGTCTCCAGGTTTTTCGCCGAAAGCTCCTCGAAAGAGGAGAAGCCGAGCATCGTCACGAGCGTAGGGTTCGCTAGAAGGATCGATCCGTCGGGAGTCGTCCGGTAGAGGCCGATGGTGGCATTCTCGTACAGGGTGCGGAAACGCTCCTCGCTCTGTCGCAGCGTTTCCTCCGCGTGTTTCCGCGCGGTAATGTCCTGTACGAGTCCGACCAGGGCCACCGGTTCGTGTCGTTTGTTGAGTTCCGGTTTCCCTCTGGCCCAGATCCAGCGGACTTCGCCGTCCTCGCGGCGAATGCGACATGTGAAGTCCCAATCGGTCTTATTTGAAAGCGCATTCCCATAGCTTTCGGCCACCGCGCCGCGATCCTCTGCGAGCACGTGGCTGAGGAACATCTCGTACGTCCACTCCGGAAGGAGGGTTGGATAGCCGAAGATCTGGTCGTATCGGAGGGATCGCCAGGTCTTGCCCGTCGCCAGATCGAGTCTCCAAGCTCCTAGCTCGCCAACAGCCAGCGCGAGGTCCTTTTGCAGCTCTTCTCTTCGGATCTCGTCCTCAGCCCGCTTGAGAGCGGTGATGTCAACGTGACAGCCAACCATGCGTACCGCTCGTCCCTGTGCGTCCCATTCGACGACATGACCGGCACAGATGACCCACACCGTGGAGCCGTTCTTGTGGCGAAAGCGCAGCTCAAGGTGATAGGGAACCTTCCCATGGCTCTCGATGTGTTTTCGGGTCAGATCAAGAACGCGGGGGAGGTCTTCGGGCAAGATCAGAGCCTGCCAAGTCTCCGGCCTGTTCGCCAATTCGTGGTCCTCATAGCCGAGCATCTTCTTGTAGCCGGGGCTCAGGTATTCCGTGTTGTCCTGGATTCCCCACTCCCAGTACCCAGACAGGGACTGCTCCAGGATAGATTCAAAGATCTGCCGCTGCTTCCTTGTCGACTCCTCGGCCCGCTTCCGCTCGGTGATGTCGCGGACGAAGACAAGGTCCGCCAGCTCCCCGTGGTAGGTGACACTCCCTGCTTTTAGCTCTGCGTAGAAACTGGTCCCGTCCTTGCGCAGAACGACCGTCTCGTAGATCGCCGCGATCTCCTCCCCAGCCATGCGGCGCGCGTAGCGATCGAGGACTTTCGAGCGCTCCTCAGGGTGAACATAGTCGACGAACGGCGTCCCCACGATCTCCGCTGCCGTCCCGCCCCACATCTCTGCCGTGCGAGGATTGGCGAAGCGGATGACCCCGTCGCTGACGAGGACGATCCCGTCGGTCGCCCGTTCGATGAAGTGCCGATACTGCTCCTCGCTCTCGCGCAACGCTCTCTCCGCGCGGACTCTCTCCGTGACGTCTTCGATCGCGGCGACGACTGCTTCCACCTCACCCTGATCGTCCAACAGGGGCGCGGCGTTGATCGTGAGGAGGACTCGCTGGCCGTCCGGCCACTCGATCGCGTGACGGACGTCAGCCACCGGCTTCTTCGTCGCCATGACACGCTCGAAGGGAAGCTCCTCATCGGGGAAGGGACGCCCTGCGTAGTCCGTGATCCGCCACGTGGGGGCGTTGTAGGTGCGCCTAGTGGTTTTCTTCTTGGAGAGATCGAGGATCCGCTCGGCCTGCGCGTTCGCGTAGACGATCTGGCCTGTGCGATCGACGACCGTGATCCCGGCGGGACTTGTCTCCATGACACGAGAGACGAGATCATTGGCATGCGGTGGGCTCTTCGCGACGCGCTTGCGTTGTATTCGTCGCTTGTCGTTGCGCGTGTCCTTTGGCTCGTCCATGGGGCGCATCCTAAGCCTCCTCGCCGTTCAGACGATCCACCGTACTCCCGTCATCGGCTGGACGTCAACAGCAAGTACAGAACGTGGACGATTCTCTCACTACTGCGCCTGGGAACGCCAGCCAGATTGGCACCCCCGCCTGAGGTGGGCGCTGCCACTCTCAAGGGGCAATGAGACTCTCGCTAAGAGGAAATGCCGGTACCCGACTAAGTGGCAGCGAGCAATCTGGGATGAAGGGATGCCCCGAGGCCGTCCCTGTTCTCTCATCGCGGTCTGCCTTCACCCCGACCTCCTATGACCCACCCCGAATGCAGTCGACTCCCTGTCCTAGAGGGCCCCTCCCGATCCGCGATCCTTCGTCTTGTCCTCGTACATACGCCGGTCGGCCTCGCGGAGGACGATCTCAATGGGCCGCGGATCGGTCGGCTGCCAGTGGTCGATGCCTATAGCAAGGGTCACGGGAAACTCTAGGAGCGGGTTCTCTACATTTCGCCGGGCAATCGCCGCGTGAATGCGTTCAACTGCTACATCGGCCTTCCCGTTGGTCTCCGGCAGGATCACCAAGAACTCGTCGCCGCCGTAGCGGATGACTGTGTCACACTCCCGGACGTTCTGCCGTAGAACGTCGGCTACCGCCTGTAGAACACGATCGCCCAGTTGATGTCCGAACCGGTCGTTGATCTCCTTAAACCGATTGACGTCGACCATCAAGAAAGCAACGGGGTGACCGTACCTCTTGGAGCGGGCTATTTCCTGCTGGATGGCTTCGTTGAAGTAGTGACGATTGTACGCCGCGGTGAGGGGGTCGCGGATTGCCTGTTCTTTGAGTTGCTCCTGTAACCTAATCCGTAACAGGAACCCGAGGCCCACGCCCGCGCCGATGAACCCGACGCCGACGAGTAGGGCGAGCTGCCAAAGCCGTGCTCGTAGCGGCGCGTACACCTCCGAGGTGTCCATCTTGGCCACGAGGGACCACGGCGAGTAGCGAACCGGAAGCAAGTCGGCAAGCACTCGCACGCCGCGGTAGTCGATTCCTTCGACGATCGTTTCCTGCCCCAGCGCCGCCATCACGGCGGGCACATCTTGGCCAGAAAGCGGGATGCGTAGGGTGAGGGCGGTGTTCTTCCTGAACCTGAGCTCGTTCAAGAAGAGCGCGTCGTTTCCGTCCCGGCGGACGAGCAGGGTTTCGGCCGTCGCGCTGGGGGTGGGCCAGCTACTGATGAAGGGGTAGAGGTACGTCGCGGGATCAATGCGAAAGACGACGACCCCGGTTGCCCGATTCCCGCCCTGCCACACGAGAATGGGAACGAGGACAGCGAGGCGGACCCGTTGGTCCTGATCATCCCGGTAGAAGTCGACGAACGTCGCCTGGCCCGACTGGAGGACGTCAGGTATGCGTTGCGAGATGGCAGATGACACGGAAGACGTTCCGGATGGGATCGCCAAACGTACCGTCCCTTGCATGTCCAGAAGGAGAACCTGGTCATACGGGCCGAGTGCCCGATAGCTCCCCAGCCACGCCTGAAGCTGTCCTTGGGCTTGCGCATCTTCAGCCGGGTCTTCGAGGTAGCGTTGTGCCAGCGCCGGGAAGATCGGGTTCTGGGCGAGCACCGCAGCACCTGCCAACCGCTCGGCTCTCCACAACGCAAGACCGTCCGCCTTCAGCTGCCCGATGGCCGAAAGCTGTGACTCCACCTGAGTCCGGTAGGTTCTCTCGTATCTCCGGTAGTAGAGGTAGCCGGCAGCGACGATGGCCAGCGTAAGGAGGGCGAAACCTAGGACAAAGGCATATTGCACCACACGGGACTCTGGCCTTCTTGAGCGCCCTGCGTTCACCCTGATCTCCTATGACCCGCCCCCGGTTGAACGGTCCACTTCTCAAGCTAGTCTAACCCACCTCTGGCAACGCTGGCCAAAGCCTCGGGCGCGGGTAGGGACGTGGGAAAGTAGGTGTCTCGCCGATCGATCCTAGGGCCTTTCTTTTGGCTTCCGCCCCGTCGGGCCTAGGTCTCTCTTGCTCTCCGACAGCTTCCACTCCACGCATCTTCCATCACGATCGGCCACACGGAGGCGGCGTTGACAGAGGCGAGCGGGGGGAAGCGGCGACAGGTTCCGCAGGACGTGTTGGGCGGGAGGTTGATCCGAGCGCGGCCTGGGTAGCTGGCAGGCATCCCGGCGGTGTACTCCTTCCGCACGTCAAGGTGTTGACACGTTGCACACATGCCTTTCTGCGGCATCTCCACCTCCGTTGTGCTAGAGTGAGTTCGAAGAGCCTGTCAGGGGAATCGGACCTCCTTTAGACCCAGCCCTTCTCTAACGACTGGCAAGCCCTTCTAGTCCCGCGACGCCCGTGTCAAGGACCACAGCCGGAAGCGGCGAGGACGGGGTGCGGGAAGGACTAGACTGGCTCGTGATGTTGACCGTTCACTGTGGCGAAGTAATGATACCCAATGAGTAGCCCACGAGAGAAGCTATCAACACTGCAATCACGGTTACTAAGTACCACACCCCGAGAAACAGACACGTCAGGGCTAGGGCTTTGAGACCACGCCTTGCGCCGCGGGTTCTGAAGAGGTAGACTGGAAAGCCGACAGGCGCGACAAGGAGCAATGAAAGAATCGTAAGCTTGCTGAGCGAGAAACTCAGGTCGGAAGCATCATAGTAACACCACGCCAAGAACGCCAAGAAGAACGCAACTGAGATCGACAGATTAGCAGCAGAAAAGAGCTCCTGCTGAGATTCCGGCAGGAACGGGAAGACAGCGCCAAAGATCGCTCCCGAAACAAGCAATCCGATCAGAATCCAGCGCTTCTCATTTCGATGGGTACGTGCGATCCCATCGCTTTCCGGTATCTGCTTTCCTTCTTCCATTTGCCCAGCCTCCTTCTGACGTCGCGCCCCTAGTTCGTCCCCGGTCGTGTCCTGGACGACCACCAGCGGCGGCGAGGGCGCGGAGCAGGTAGGGCCAACTGCGTTTTCAGACTACTCATGTGTCCTGACAGGAGCAAGTACCCAGCCCTTCTTCTCCTCCCGACCGAGGTAGTCGAGAATCGCCTCGACGACCAGGTAGTTGACCGAGCGGTCCTTCTTCTCCGAGAGCTTGTCCAGGACCTGCTTCTGTGCCATGTTGTTTACCTCCACGAACGTCTCTAGTATATGGTTGAGGGGCTTGCCGGAGAACAGCGGCGGGCGCGCCCAGCCGCTGCGGTGTGCGAGGAGAGCTGCATGATGTGGCTCCTGCCAGAAGGTGAAGGATCTGGAGAAGATCGCTAGGGAATGGGGATTGCGGCACTGGTGACTGCCATTGCCGCTTGGTTGATGGCTATCGCGGGCAGTGCAGTGGGGATGTTCCTGGCCATTGCGGCTGTCGTTCTCGGGGCGATCGGCTGCGGGAGGCGCCAAGGGCGTGGGAGTACCTGGACAGGCATGAGGGAGGGAAGTGAGAGGAGTTGCTTGCGGCGGGTCTTCTCCGGGAGGCCCGCCGCGGAAAGGAACGGAGGTGTCGAATGGATGGATTCCCCGCAGGCCGGATGATAGGCATGGGTGCGTTGGGAGGGATTATCGCGGGCTTTCTCTTGGCGAGTGACGGGATGGGTTTCCTTTCCGCTAGCATGGTCGGTATGGTCGTCTACGTGGTCGTTGTCACCGAAGAGAAAGTCCGCATCATGCAACGGGAATTGCGGGATAGAAAACAATGAACGCAGGCAAGTTGCGCGCCGGTCCAGATGCCCCTCTCGGCTCGGCCAAGACGAAGGCCGCGCTCGTCTACCGTGCTCTGAGGGCACGCAAAGGCGAGTGGATTGACGCCCCGGGTTGTCTCTGCACGACCAGGATCACGTCTCCGGGAGCCTAGTCGACGGTGCTCTTGATGAAGCCGACCCTCAAACCCTTTCGCCAGGCGAAAGCACTAGATGAGCTCAGGAGCGGACCGTTTACCGGGGGCGGGTCAGTGGCAAGACAGACCTGGCAGCAAGGCGGCATGTGAATGGGGATTCACGCATTCACCCCCGGTTGCTGTTATGTGAGGCGGAGGGTGCTCGTTTGGCTCTCCAAGGGAGGGATGCCAATGGAACGTCACGGAGAATACGAGGCGGACTGCTGCGAGAACTGCGGCAATCCGCTTGACATGACGGACATCGCTCGTGCTTGCCGCCCTCTCGTGAAGGTCGTCGAGCTTGGCGAGGACCACAGAGCGCGGACGAACCCACCTTTCCGTGGACGCGGGCTCGTTGAGTGTCGAGCGTGTGACCATCGGAACACCGTCGAGGTCATCAAGAGCGGCGCCTAGGTCTCAGCATGGGCGCAAGAAGACGGGTGGGAAGCAAGATGGGCCGTGATCACTCGGTCGGGGCCATTCAGTTCTTCGAGGCCGTCGCCAAGAAACGGAAGCGTCGCCGTGACCGCGGGGTGAGGAGAGCTTGGAGTCGCTGGCCCCCTACCCTCTTGCTGCCAGGCGCGGCCCTCGAATCCGTTCGCCAGGCGGAGGCAGTAGCATTGAGCTCATCTGGGAACTGGGCTGGACAAGGAGGTTGATGTGGTCAAGTGGTGGCTCGTCCCTCTCTTTGCGGCATTTCTCTGCGGAAGCTTTATTGCAGCTACAAGTGTAGCACAGTCAGACCCCTACCGAGACATGGTTGTGGCCATCGAGAAGTGGCTTCAGAGCAATCCTGCTCGCCAGTTCACCTCTGCCCAAGAAGAGAAGGTCTTCGCGTGGAAGGTCGGCCTGGAACGACTGGGGTACAGCTCCAAGGAGGGATTCCTGTTCTACAGCCAACTGTTGAGTGAGATCGGCAGCACCGCTTTCGCCTACAACAGCCGGGTCTACTCTGAGCCGTCCGTCAGAGCGAAGTTGTTCGAGAGCTACCCGACCCTTGAGTACTTGCGAGGGGATAAGCAGCTTCCTGCACCAGGGAGCGTATTCGCTGAGACCTACGACTGGTATCGCTCTAATGTCGTGAGTCGACAAGAACAGTGCTACTGGCTCCAGCTTTTCCTCAAGTTCTTTGAGGGCTTCACGCTTGGTCCCCAGCAACTCGCGGCTCTTGTGTCGACCAACAGAGAGGCCATTCACGAGATCCTTGTCCAGTACCTAGCGATGGCTGCCATCTACCTCACCGATGATCGCGAGCAAATCGGCGGCATTGGCTATGTATACACTGTCTACGGACTGGTCATAGAAACGAGGCCGCTCGCCGACGTCATGCTGGCACCGCTGGCTTCCTTCTGCGAGGCAACTGCGTCCTACCTAACTGCAGAAGAGAAGGCAGGAATCCTGGCATTCGTGATCCCAGACTATGCGGACAGCGATTATGCGGTGCAGCTCTACGCAACGCTGAATCCATAGGCGGTGCTCCTTCGGAATGGTGCAGGTGGAATGCTGGGATCGGGATAGTGGGAGGCATGACTTGCCCTCACCAGTCCGGCCTGGGTATGGTGGGGCAACTCAAACAGGGGAGTTCGACGGTCTTTGAGAGAGAGGAAACGCCGCAAGCTGCGTTGCGAAGCGGGAAACGGGACTCGAACCCGCGACCCTCAGCTTGGGAAGCTGATGCTCTACCAACTGAGCTATTCCCGCAGGTCGAAGAAAAGTACAACGCTCTATCCTTGGCACGTCCACAGCCAAGGCCTCTTCTCGCTTGGTGGGCCAGGCGCGCTTCCGGAAAGACGCGGGAGCTACGGCCTCATGACATCGCGGCACGGGGCTTCTCCGTCGCCGAAGTACCGCTCGAGAAGAGCCCCGTTCGCCTCGCCGGACGAAGGCGTCGCGGAAGGCTAGCCTTTCTTCTCCTCGCGCTTCAGGTACTCGAGAATCGCCTCGACGACGACGTAGTTCGGCGAACGGTCTCTTTTCTTGGCGACCTTGAGCAGTCGCTCCACCGGTTTCTCCGCCAGCTTCGACTGGGGGATCGAGATTGAGATCCTGTTCAGGACTCTCTTCTTGACCATGTGTGTCCTTCCCTTCGCCGTGGTCTTTGACGACACTCTACTCCACGCGAAGCGAACACACAAGGCATAGACTGTCGGGGAGACCCTCGCCGAGCCCCGAATCCGGCCGGTCGGCGAGGGCTGGAGGCCTGCTCCGCGACGGCGGCGGCTTTCCCGCCTGCCCAGAGTAGGAAAAGCCCTGCAGGCTCTCGCGGTGCAAGACCATTCCTCCTTTCGCTCGGCGCATTCCCGCAAGGAGGCACGCTCCCAGACGGCACGGGTTGCCCAGGACGTCTCAGGCTTTCCTTCTTGACTTCAGGTGAGCCCCATCTGAGGGGTGTAAGGATGGCGAAGAAAGGGTGAGAATCCTGGGGATCTGGCAGAAGGCTTTCGGATGGCGAGACGAAAAGGCCGCTCGGTCCTCGTTGCCTCAGAGCCTCGACCGTGGGCGCCACCTCGAGCGCTCGACTTCTCGACCGGTGAAGGCCTGTCTCCTTGGGACATGCGCGGTCGGCCTGCCGTCCTCGAGCGCGCTCGCTTCGGGTGACGAGGATGCCCGTCGCGAGCCGGCCAAGCGCTCCTACCAGAGTTCTGGGAGAATCACCGGGTCGCTCCCAAAGACGTAGGCGGTGAAGAAGTCGGAGAAGTCCGAGCCGGTCACCTGCAGGAGGATGGTCTGGATACGGTCGTAGGTGAGGAGCCCCTTCCGGTGCCCATGCTCCGCCCAGATCGCTCTCACGATGTCGTCGAGTGAGAATCGGTGCCCGGTCCGCCGCTCGATCTCCCGATCGAGCAGGTAGGCGACGAGCGCCCCCTTGCAGTAGACGATGAACTCCAGTTGCCTGAGCCTGAGAGGAACTCCGCCGACTCGCGCCACCGGAGCGTCGAGCAACAGCTACGAGCAGGCGAACATGGCTACAGCCACCGCTCCAATTCCTGGGCCGTGAGGGCTCCCGCACTGCCGGAGAAGCGGATCACGCCCATTCGATCGATCAGGACTAGGCGCGGGACAGACCCAACCCCGTACAGGCCCATCACGGCCTCGCCGGCGTCGTCAGGGCCCCAGAGGCAGACCATGTTCACGTGGGCGCGGCCGAGGAACTGGCGAGCGTTCTCGCGTTGGCTCTCGACCGCTACGCCGACGAGCGCCACGCCTTGGCCCTCGTAGCGTTTCGCGAGGTCCGCGACGCGCGGCAGGCTGCTCGTGCAGGCTCCGCACGTGCTTGCCCAGAACTCAAGAAGGACGACCCGGCCCCGAAAGTCGGAGATGCGGACGATCTTCCCATCGAGGTCGGGCATCTCGAAAGTCGGCGCGGCTTGGCCAACCTCTGTGCCGAACCAGAAGACTTCCGTTGTTCCTGACACGTGGATCAGACCCGAGCGAAGGTCCCGCGCCCCCTGATCGTTGACGACGACGAGGGTGACCGTGTAGGCGCCGTCCGCCGCGTAGCGATGGGTCACGGTCGCTCCCGAGCCGGAGAAGCCGTCGCCGAAGCCCCACTGGTAGAGGACGATCCGCCCGCTTGCGTCTCGGGAGGAACTTGCGTCGAAGCGAACCTCGAGCGGCGGGTTCCCGGCTGCCGCGCTGTGGGTGAAGCTCGCGACGGGGGCCGCGCTTGCTGAGATACCAAAGGCCCAGCAGGTCAGAACGACCAGAAGGAAAGAACCGCAGCATGCCCAACGCCTCGTGTACACGTCACCCACCTCCCACCACAGGCAAGAACTACGTATCGCCTCCCGGGCCAAATCGCAAGTTGAGGTTTGCACCGATCCGGGACGGCCCAAAGGAGATACACCCGTCGAGCAGGGGAGTTTCGCGGGTCTTGACGGCAGGACCTTGCGGCTTCGTCTCCGGAGACCGAGATCACAGATCCGCGGCCTCCAGCTTCGGAAGGCCGACCTCTGCTTGCGGGGCCCCGCAACCAGGGCGTAGCGACATGCGGCCTAGGAGGTCTGGCGCGCCGATAGAGCGTGGACCTCTCGGTAGAGGTCGAGGAGCTGGGCGCGCACCGCGCCCTTGCTGAACTGCCCGAGGAGCTCTCGGGAGATCCGGCGCCCCTCTTCGAAGTAGGCGCGGTCCTGGATCATGCGCCGCGTTAGGGCCGTGAACTCCGCGGTGTCCCTGGCTTTGAGGTAGGGGAGACGGTAGAGTTGGCGGTACTCGGGAATATCTTTGTAGATCACGGGTAGACCGCACGCCGCCGCCTCCAGAGGGGCAACGGGGCAGTTCTCCTGGAGGCTCGGGAAGAGGAAGAGGTCGGCCGCGTTGTAGGCCAGCGGCATCTCTTCTAGATCGAAGAGGCCCGCGAAGCGCACGTTCTCCGTGGCTCTTCGGATCCTTCGGTTGATCCGGGCGATCCCTTCCGTCATCGCGCCAAACGGTCGGCCGCCGACCCAGACGAAGAGGGCCTCGGGGCAGGCTTGGGCAACGTCGATGAAGTCCTCGACCCCCTTTCGCCCTTCGATCGTGCCCACCCCCAGGACGACGAACGCGTCTTCGGGAACAGAAAGGCGCTTCCGGCCTGCCGCGCGGAGCTCGGCGGAGGGGTGGAAACGGTCTTCGTCCACAAAGCTGAAGATCTCGATAACTTCGGTCTTCGCCCCGAGCGCGCGAATGCTGTCTGCCACGACCGGCGAGACGGCGACGCAGACGTCGGCGTAGGAGTAGATCCCTCGCAGGTACCAGCGGATGGCGGGCAAGAGGAGGCGCCAGA
>Ga0315274_10010355_pt1 | contig 13431 bp, 7 predicted proteins | sample YL17G02_20_MG_FD_203700 | JGI IMG/M metagenome (GOLD analysis project Ga0315274, IMG submission 203700) | Sediment microbial communities from Yellowstone Lake, YNP, Wyoming, USA - YL17G02_20 | ecosystem: Environmental > Aquatic > Freshwater > Lake > Sediment | place: USA: Wyoming | collected...
AGACCAGGCCCGACGAGCACGGCAGGTTCTTGTGTCCGAAGTGCGGCAGGGTCTCCCGGTAAACGGGTCCCTGCCCCCTTTCTCTTTTGTTTTTTTTTATTTTCCTTCTTTTCCTTCAATATCTTCCCCCGAGCGAAAGCCACATAAATCTCGGGGCCCATTCAAGACAGGGGGCATTGCCATCGCTAAAAAGGTCACGTTAAAAGGGACCGCTAAGGACGCCAAGGCCGGTGCGGTCCTGTTGATCGAAGGTGAAAGGGTGGTCTACATCGAGGGCCTTGACGGCTGGCCCCAGGAGCTGTTCGGGAGGCGGGTCGCCGCGACCGGTATCCTTGTCCGTAAGAAGTTCATCCCGGACCCAGTGGGCGAGGACGGCGAGTTGCGCCAGGGCGCGGAGGGGGAACAGGAGGTCCTTGAGAGGGCCAACTGGCGGATCGATGGCACACAGTGAACATCGCTGGTGAAAATCTCTTTATTTTTGGAAAATGGCCGATGAACTGCTAAATCCTCGCCCATCCCCTTTCCGGGCCGGGGCCTCACACCGGCCCGTCTCTTCTTTTCGAATCCGGAATGAAGCTAGGCCTTTTTCTTCCTGGACGATCTCGTTCCCTCGACAATGAGGAGCACTACGATTATTACTATAATAAAACTAAGAAGGATAGAACCTACTGTTATTATACTGGTCACATGTGGTGTTGCAGAGATCGCGGTTGTATTTCCAGAGACCCCATAGGAGTTCTGAGCATTTATCTTATACCAGTATTTGTGTCCATTTGTCAAACCTGTATCTATATATTCTCTTGTAGTTGGTAATGCAATCAAAGTGTAGGTCCCAGTCTGTGAGTCGAATCGATATATATTATATTGAACAGGTGTTCCGCCACTTGTAGGCGCAGACCATCTCAATATGACCTGTGCATTCCCTCCGGATGCGGTTAGTCCAGTTGGCACACTAGGTGAGGCGCCTGCGATAATATTTTTTTCGTTCGATCTCGGCCCTTCACCACCAGCATTGACCGCTCGAACCATGTAGTAATACCTGGTACCCACTGTGATGTTCGTAGCGACCCAGGATGTTCCGCCAGTATAGCCCGTGACGTATAGGATTTCACCAACCGAGGTCGTTCCACGGTATATGCTGTAGTTCGTGATCGCTGCACCATTCGAGATGGGTACTGTCCAGGATAGCGTAACCTTCGAGTTCCCTGCTGTGACAGTAAGCGTTGGAGTACTAGGCACTGTGTATGGTGTAGCATTCTGTTCGTTCGAGTTCGGCCCCTCACCAGCGCCGTTGACCGCGCTAACCATGTAGTAATATGTAGTACCCAATGTGATTTTCGTATCGACCCAGGACGTTCCGTTATTATAAGCTTTGATAAATAAGGTTTCACCACCGGAAGTCGTTCCACGGTAAACAATATAGTTTGTGATCGACGCACCAATCGAACTGGGTAATGTCCAGGACAGTAATACCTTCGAGTTCCCAGCTGTTGCAGTGAGCGTTGGAGCACTAGGCGCTGTGTATGCTTCGTTCGATCTCGGCCCCTCACCAAGAGCATTGACCGCGCTAACCATGTAGTAATACATGGTGTCCGGTGTGATGTTCGTATCAACCCAGGATGTTCTGCTAGTATAGCCCCTAACGTATAAGGTCTCACCATCGGAGGTCGTTCCACGGTATATACTGTAGTTCGTAATCGACTCGCCGCCATTGCTCGCAGGCTCTAGCCACGTCAATACAATCTGAGCATTTCCAAGAGTAGCGTGAAGATTATATGGTGCGGTGGGAACCGTCCTGGGAATAGCATGAACCCCAATCGACTTGGGTCCTTCACCTACTCTGTTCATTGCAGAGATATTATATGAATATGTCACACCATTGACTAATCCTGAATCATTGTATGTAAGCACTTTCCCGAGTATCCCGATAACAGTGTCATTTCGGTATATCTTGAAATGTGTGATTGTAGCTCCACCATTATCTGCAGGTGCAATCCAGTTCAGCGCAATTTGAGCATTGCCCGGAGCAGCTGTTAGATTCTGGGGCGCTTTTGGCGTTGTTGCAGGGGTAGCGCTCGCCTCAGTTGATCTCGAACTTTCAAAGAAGGTGTTATACGCAGTTACTTTATAGAAATATTCCTGGCCGTTCTTCACACTTTTATCCTGATATGTGAGCACATTTCCAATCTTTACGAGGAAGGTTTCATGACCCGATGTTGTTCCCCGATAAATTATATAATTCGTGATTGCTGACCCACCATCATAACTTGGTGCTGTCCAATTAAGCTGAACCTGTGCATTGCCCCCAATCGCCGTGAGCTTCTGGGGCGCCAAGGGATAAATTCCTATCGCATACAGTTTGCCATCGCCGGCGCCGAAATAAATGGTACCGTCCGAACCTATAGCGGGCGATGACTTCACAAAGCCCGTCTCCCATATATCTAATACAAATTCCCATTTTCTTGTACCATTTGGAAATAGCGCATGCAGTTTATGATTCCAGGAGCCAAAATAGATGGTGCCGTCCGAATCTATCGCGGGCGATGATTTAACAGTATCCCCCGCAGCAAATTCCCATTTCTCTATACTATTGGGATTCATTGCATACAGTTTATGATCGTCGGAGCCGACATAGATGGTACCATCTGAACCTATCGCCGGAGATGAAGCAACATTACCCCCAGTAATAAGGTCCCATTTCCTCGTACCATCGGGATATAGCGCGTATAATCTGTGATCGTCAGAGCCGAAATAGATTGTGCCGTCCGAACCTATAGCGGGCGATGAACCAATATAACCGTCGGTGGTGAAGTCCCATTTCTCTGTACCATCGGGATTTAGCGCATAGAGTTTGAAATCCCCGGAACCGAAATAGATGGTACCGTCCGAACCTATCGCGGGCGATGAAGCAACACTTCCGCCGGTAGTGAAGTTCCATTTCTTCGTACCATTGGGATTTAGCGCATAGAGTTTCATATCGCTGGAGCCGAAAAATATAGTGCCATTCGAACCTATCGTGGGCGATGAATGAATACTACCGCCAGTAGTGAAGTCCCATTTCTTAGTACCATTGGGGAATAACGCATAAAGTTTGCCATCGAAGCAACCGAAATAGATGGTGCCGTCCGAACCTATCGCAGGCGATGAAGCCTCATAGCCCCCAGTGGCAAAGTCCCATTTTTTCTGCCCATTGTTCTTTGAGGTGTTATATTGGCTTCTTCCGGTGTGGTTCAGGTCATGACGAAACATGGGCCATGGAGAAGTTGCACGACCATTATCATATCTTGAAGTATTCAGAATAATATCGTTTAAATAATTTTCCTTATTGTTCTTCTCATTATCTTTCTTCTCTGATGTTCCAGTTATTATACCAATCATATTAGGAAATAGCAATATGAACGCAACCGTTATCACAAATATCCTTTTTATAAAACTATCATGCATCAATAGATAAGAGAACTTGCCGACATATATTTCTTTCCACTTGTGTCCTAAGGATATCACCTCTGGGAATTCAAATTTCTGCGAAGTGTGATGTGATGATTCCCATCGTCAGTTTTCAATGCAACTGTGAGATTAATCTCGGATATTACAGGATAATCTCTTTATCCGATAACCACCATCCCCTTGACGATGATCGCCCAGCTCTCAGGATTCGAGGTGATGCGGCTCGTCAAGGAGCTCAGGACCTTGGAGGGGGCCTTCCTGCAGAAGATCTACGAGCCCTGGGAGGGCCTTTTCCTCCTGAGGTTCAACACCAAGGCAGGCAAGAAGGCCTTGGTGCACAAGGCTGGGGACTGGCTCTACCTGGCGGACGAGGCGGATGTGGACCTCGACATCACATCCGACCAGGACAGCACCGACGTGCCGGCCTTCATCCGCGTTATCAGGGACCATCTCTCCAACGCCTTCGTCCTCGGCGCCAGGCAGCTGGCCTTCGACAGGATCATCGAGCTGGAGTTCCGCAGGGATGTCCCGTACTTCCTTGTGTTTGAGATGTTCGGTAACGGCAACATCATCCTGAGGCGCGAGGGCATCATCATCGGGGCCCTAAGGACCATGGCCAGGCGCTCCAGGGTCATCATGGGCGGAAAGGAGTACAAGCCTCCACCGTTGCGCAAGGACCCGAGGACCATCGAACTGGACGAGCTCGCGGTCCTACTGAAGGAATCCACGGCGGACATCGTCAGGACCCTAGCGACATCGATAAACCTAGGCGGGACCTACGCTGAAGAGGTCTGCCAGAGGACGGGCCTCGATAAATCCCTCAAGGCCAAAGACCTCGGTATCGAGCAGATACGTTCCATCCAGGAGGTCATGCGGGCCATCACCACCGAGGTTACTGACGGTACCGGCGGCTATGTCCATTTCCTGGACGGGAAGCGCGCGGCCATATCCGCAATAAGGTTCCAGAAGTTCGGGGATGGCCCTGTGGAGCCGTTCGCGGACCTGGGCCAGGCCATCAGGACCTGCTATCCGTTGGTTGAAGAACAAGAGGCCGACGCCAAGGCATCAGGTACCGGGCCCTCGCATGAGCTGGATGCCCACATCGAGAGGCTAGCCCGTCAACAAAAGCAGCAAGAGGAGGCCCTGATAAGGTTCCAGAGTGAGATAGACGATGCTTCGGCAAAGAGCGAGGCCATCTACATCAACTACAAGTCCGTCGAGAAGGCCATGGACAAGGTCCGGGCCGCCCGGGACGAGAAGGGCTGGAAGGAGGTCGGGAAGGCCTTCCCCGAGCTCGAAGTGGACCCGTCCCAGTCCACCATCAGGCTCGAGCTGCCTGCATCGGATGGCTCGGGAAAGATGCTCAAGGTCACCCTCGACATCCGCAAGGACGTGAACAACAACGCCCGGGCCTATTACGAGGGTATCAAGGTCGTTCGGGACAAGCTCAAGGGCGCTGAGGCAGCGCTGGGCCGGACCAGGGCCGAGGTGGAAAGGCTCGTCGAGAGGCGGACTAGGGCGGTGAAGGCCGAGGATGCGGAGGCCAGCACCGGGAGGAGAAAGGCCCGGCGCAAGAGGTTCTGGTTCGAATCCTACCGTTGGTTCATCTCAGCCAACGGCAATATCGTCCTCGGCGGCAAGGACGCGAACAGCAATCGCAGGCTCGTCAAGAGGCATCTGGTCGAGGGCGACCGGTACATCCACGCGGACGTCCATGGGGCACCGAGCATTGTGGTCAAGGCGGCCGACCATAATGGAAAACCGCTGGACATCCCCGACGGCACACTAGAGGAGGCCTGCCATTACGCCGTCTGTTTCTCCAAGGCCTGGTCCGGCATGCTGGGCAGCGGCGAGGCCTACTGGGTAAAGCCCGAGCAGGTGAGCACGACGGCCCAGAGCGGCGAGTTCGTGCCCAAGGGCGGCTTCATGATCCGGGGCAAGAGGAACTATGTCCGCAACCTCGACATGAGGCTCGCCGTCGGGCTCGTGAGGATCGAGAATGTCGATGTGGTCATGTGCGCCCCCATCGAGAGCATCAAGGCCAGGACGGACCGATACCATGTGCTCGTCCCATCCAGTTCGAAGAAGACCGATGTCTCCAGGGCACTAGCAAAGGAACTGGGCGTGCCCGTCGAGGAGGTCGAGGCCGTGCTGCCTCCCGGCGGTATGGAGCTCACCAAGGCCTAGCGCTGATATTCTAGCTGTCCCTTAGCAGGTCCGACACCATGGAATCGATATCGTCCTTGGGGGCCTCCTTTGGATGCTGGGCTGGGGGAGCCGGGGCCTTCGGGGGTGGCGTCGGTGGAGCTGCGGGCACGACGGGCGCCGGGGCCACGGGCACCGGTTTCGGTGTTTCCGCCTGAGGCTGGGGGACCGGTGCCTTCGGTGGCGCCTGGGCTGCGACGGGTACCTTTGGGGCCTCCGGAACGATTGGACGAGGCGGCGGTGCCTTCTCCTGTGCCGGCGGGCTCGGATAGGCCATCGGTGTGGCCACCGCGGGCTGGGCCCGGTCGAGATCGTCATAGGTGGAGAGGGACCTCGTCTGAGGCTGGGATGGTCCCGGCGACGCCATGGCCATCCCCTTGCTCTTCCTCCGGCGGGCAACCAGTATTATCGCGACGATCATCGCGATGAGCAGGACCAGCCCGGCGAGCAGGTATTTCCAGTAGGTCGCTAAGAAGCTCGGCTGCGGGTTGTCGTCATCCCCACCACCGCCGCCGCCTCCACCACCTCCACCGCCCCCACCGCCACCGCCCTGCGTGACCGCCTGGACCATGATATCGACCGGCAGGCTCTGGGATATTGCTGGGCTGCCCTCGGAGGTGACCACGCAGGTCAGGCTGTAGGACCCTTCCAAAGTGCTACGTGCCTCGACGGTCAGGTTGACCCTGGCCGACCTTCCGGGCCCCAAGGTGACCTTCTCCTTATCGTAGGTCGCGATCATCGACACTGGCCCTCCGCTCACCTGAAGCACGAAGGTGTCCGCGCCGTTGCCCTCGTTCGTGACCGTGAGGACGAACAGTGTCGAATTCTTCTGCTTGACGAGGCTCTTTGCCGGCGAGACCGCCAGACCGACGCCGTAGTTCTGGGACACACGGACCTTGAACGCCTTTGTGACGTTGACGTGCGGACCTTGGGCCATGAGGGTCAGGTCGTACTGGCCCGCCAGCGCGGTCTTCGGCACAGTGATGGTGAGGTAGTCCTGCCCCCCGCCATAGGGATTGACCTGAGGCGTCGGGTCGTCGTAAATTGCATCCCAGCCATCGGGCACCTTGGCCGTGAGGTTCATCCCCTCGTACATATTCCCGAGGTTCGTCAGCGCGATGTCGAACTTGACCTCGCCTCCCGGGGCCACCCCCGCATTATCCTGTGTGAAGTCCACGGTCACATTGTGCACCTCGGCGGCCGATACCATGAAGGTCGCCGAATCCGTCAGGTCCGAGGCCGTGTTGCCGGTCACCGTCAGCCCGACCACATCCCTCCCGACGACCTGCATCGGGGGCGTGACAGTCAGCTTCAGCTTTATGGTCTGGTAGGGTTCCAGGACCACGTTGGTGGTGTTGAGTCCGGCCGTCCAGCTCGGGTTCGTCGTTGCGACCAGCAAATTCGTCGGCTCCAGGCCGTTACCCAGGTTCGTCACGTTCATCTCGAACTGGACAGGGCCCGTCGGTTCGGTGGTGACGGTCGTGATGCCGAGGGCCTTCAGCGAGAAGCCCGTTATCGTCTTGATCGTGACATTGGCCTGGACCGTCGCCTTATATGTGGCATTGCCATGGGATGTGATGGACACCTTGATGGCGGCCCCGCTCCCGGCAACGGCCTTCGGCGGCGCTGCCACCGTCAGGGTCACGCTCGACTTCTTCCCGGCCACAACGGTGGTATGGTTCATGCCCAGTGACGCCTTGTATCCGGCCGGGACCGCACCCACCACGAGGGAAAAGCTGTCCAGCAAGGTCCCGGCGTTTATCATATCGATCTTGAAGCTTGTGTTCTGGCCCGGTTGGACCCCTTGGTTCTTCGGGGACAGGCTGGCCGTCAGGCCGTAGTTGTTGACTGTGATGTCCTGGAGGATCGTGTTGTTCCGCTTATTGACCTCTAGGAGTTTTTTCTGCGGGTCGACGGTGACATTGACCGAGTGATATCCCCTTAGCGGCATATAGGCCGCTGAGACGACCTGCCCCTGGCCCGCGATTAGGGCTGCGATGGTATCGGATAGGATGGGCGTATCGTCGACCTTGATCATGTAGTCGATCTTGGCCATCGGAAGGCTGCCGACGTTCTTGATGGTGGCCCCGATCTGGACCGGCACGCCCTCGATCATCGTGCTGTTCGAGAAGGTGAGGTTCGTCACCGAGATATCCTGGAAATAGTACTTGGGCGCGCTTACCTTGATGTCCCCGGATATCACAAGCGCCCAGTCCTGCGGGCCGTCTGGCACGTTCGAACCGATGATCTCGAACTTCCACTGGCCCGTCTTGGGCGTCGCCAGCCTGAGGCCTTCGACATTGTTGATCGTGTCCGATACCAGGCTCTGCTTTGAGAAACTGTTCTGGAAGTTGTTGCCCATGTAGGTGTTGTTGGTCGGATCTATGACCCTGAGGTCCAGGTCGTTCACCAGCGCGATGTTGGCCCCCGCTTGGCCGGGCTTGTCCATCCAGACCAGGTGGGCCCTGAGCTCGCTGCCAGAATTGACCGTCACAGGATAGGAGACGTAGGTCCCTGTGCCCAGCGCGATGGTCGCGTTCTCGTCCGCATGGAATATCTTGTGCGTGGCCGTCTCGTAAAGGGAATGTGCCACGTTGACGCGGCCCCAGCCCTGGTTGCCGTCAGGATAGTTATAACCGGGCAGCGGCGAAGCACCGTCGATGAGGATGGCCTTCATGAGCGCCGGTGTCGGGGTGAAATGCCATGTCCTGTTGTAGTAGTCCAGGACCACTGCCCCGGCCCCGGCGGCCGACGGTGTGGCCATGCTCGTCCCCTGTTCCGCTATGAAGTCGGTCCCGCAGCACCAGGAGGACATGATATCGGTCCCGGGCGCCATGATGTCGGGCTTGATCCTGCCATCCGCCGTCGGGCCTCGGCTGCTGAACCCCGCGATATTGTTCTGCGAGCCCAGGTAACCCTCGGTGGCGCCGACCGTTATGACGTTCTTGGCGGTCCCTGGGATATCGATGCCCCCGTTCCCGTCGTTGCCTGCGGCGAAGAAGGTGATCAGGCCCTGGTCCCCGGACTTGCTCCAGTCCGAGTCCCTGACCAGCTGGTCGTAGGCGTTGGCTATGTCATCGTACTGGCCCTGGTTGGTGGTCCCGCCCCAGCTGTTGGTGCTTATGTTGGCCCCGTGGCTGAGGGGGTCGTGCATGTAATTGTAGAGGTTATTGCCGTCCATGCGGATCTCGATCAGGCCGGCCTCAGGGGCCATTCCCGCATAGAGCCCGTCGAAGGTCCCGCCCCTGTGCTTGCCTATGCCGACGGCGGTCCCGGATGTGTGGGTCCCATGGCCGTTGCTGTCGAACCACGTGTTCCCGCTCGTGTAGCTCTTGAACCAGACCTTCTTGTTGGGATAGTTCGTGGCGTCCCCGAAGTTCGGGTGGCCCCCATCACAGCCCGTGTCAACATCGGCCACGATGGTCCCCTTGCCCGTGGCCAGTCCGTCGAAGGAACCGCCCGTGCCACCGCTGTACATCCAAAGGGCGTCGGTCGGGCTCGACCAGGCGCCGTCGGGGAAGTGCCTCACATCAAGGATGTCAGCGTCAACATTGTTCTTGAAGTCCACGACCATGTGAGCCTCGGCGTACCATACCATGGTGTCCGAGGCCACCTCGAGCAGCTGGCCCCGGTCGACCCAAGCCCTGACCATGAGGGGGTCCACGGACTCGATGGACCCGCCTACGGCCGTGATGTGGTCTACGATGGGCCCCGTCGGTTGGCCGGCCCAGGCCATGAAGTCCACGGCCGCCGTGCCTGCCTGGAGACCGACGAGCTCGGGGCTGATCTTGTAGTAAAGGTAGAAGGGCGTCACGGACCTGACGCAGGAAAGCTGGGCCACGTCCTTGGCAGTCGTTGAGGACATGCGCACGGCAAAGGCGTTCTGCGGGATGTACTGCAGGTACTCCCCGCCGATGGCCGTGACCTCGGCCTTCATGTCATTGTAGACCTTGCCATTGAACTGGACGATATAGATATTGCCTGTACGCAGGAGCTCCGTCGGAAGGTCAGGCCGTTCCATAACGGGGTCGAAGGAAATATAGTTCAGACTGACCTCGGACCTTGTGCTGGTCGTGTGGCTTGTCTTTACATACTGGATGGCCGTGGGATCGAAGTTGTCGAGCCTGGCATCCCTGAATGACGACGGGTCCGCGAGGAGGTCCCTCTTTGCCACTGGGACATTTACCGGTGTCGCGATGGTGAAAAACGTTGGGAGCAGGAACAGACACACCAGTATGATGATGGGCAATTTCAAGGACGTGGAGACCCCTCCATGAAATGGTGTAGCACGGTTAAAAAGAATTATAATATGTACTCTATAAATACATTCCTGTACTATATGGTATCATTTGTGGGATAATGCTGAAAGCAAATGTAAAGAGGAAGGCTTTTCCAGTGTCCCTTCTCTCGTTTGGCCGTCGCGCCGAGACCTACTTCGTCAGGTCCGACACCAAGGAATCGATGTCGTCCGTCTATGGCTACTCCTGTTAGGGAATAGATAGTATATTTTCGTACAATCCATCAAGGACCCGCGGACCCGATTAATTTAATACCATTATGCAAGATAGTGGTCAAGGAACTGGTGACGATGAGGTCGTTCTGCGTCGAATGCGGTGCCGAAGGGGAGGTCCACGACGGCCTTTGCAAGGATTGCTTCATCAAGCGGGGCCATTTCGTCGACGTGCCCGAGAACGTGGACATCGTGCTGTGCGCCCACTGCGGGGCCCTACTCGTCGGCGCGCATTGGGAACACGTCGAGGACACCTTGGACCATGCGGTCAAGTCGTCCATAAAGGTGGCCAAGGGCGTCGAGCTCCATCCCGAGCTGCACATAGAGGACGAGGACGAGAGGAACTTCAGGGTCACCGTGGGCCTGCACATACAAATCCACGACAAGGACATAGAGTTCTTCGATTCGCGGGAGACGCGCGTGAGGATAAAGCAGGGCACATGCCAGGAATGCAGCCGCCAGCGGGGCTTCTACTACGAGGCCATCGTCCAGCTCAGGGCCAAGCACAGGAAGCTCACCGACGACGAGATCGAGGAGGCCCTGGCCAACGCGAGGAAGAACGCGGCCGACAGCGGCTCCTTCGTATCAAAGGTGGTGGAGGTCAAGGGCGGGGTGGACATATATATGGGGAAGATGCGCGACGGCAAGGCCCTGGCGGTCTCGTTAGCCGCGCGGAACGGAGCTAGCACGGCGGAAACTAGGACCCTGGCCGGAAGGAAGGACGGTAAGGACCTCTATCGGTGGACCCTGCTCGTCCGCATGCCCCCGTTCAAGAGGGGCGACCTGGTCTTTCTAGACGGGAAGGTCTGGGAGGTCCGGAGCTTCGCCAAGAGCAGGGCCAACATCGAGGACATAACCACCGGGACGCGGCTGTCCAAGCCCACGGAGGAACTGGAGGAGCTGCCCACCTTAAAGCGCGAGGGGGCCATCAGGGAGGCCGTCGTGGTCTCGGACCATGGCGACGACCTGCAGCTCATGCACCCGGACAACTTCTCGACGGTGGAGGTCAAGAAGCCGAAGGGCTACAAGAAAGGGCAGAAGGAGATCCGGGTCGTTGTCTACGACGGAGATATCTATCCCTATTTGCTATAGTCGACAAGAAGGACTTTTTCGCAGGACAGCCCTAGCCCCAGAAGTCCTGGACATAATCGACGACCTGGTCCTTGGCCGTCTTCGCCGATGCGTTGTTCGGGTTGAGCCTCAGGGATTCCTCGAAGCACATCAGGGCCTCACGGTATTTTCCCAGGGCCGCCAGCGCCGCGCCCTTGGTCTCCCAGACGCCATCGTCCTTGGGGTTGACCTCGATGGCCTTGTTCACGACGGAGATGGCCTGCTTGTACCTGCCAAGGTTGTTAAGGGCCATGGCCTTCAGCGATAGGCACTTCCAGGTCTTCGGGTGGCCCGGAGGATAGATGTTTAGGACGATGTCGCAGGTGCCCATGGCCTCCTCATAGAGGCCCATGTTGTTCAGCGCCGCGGCCTTGCCCTCGATGGATATCCTGTAGTTGGGCTTAAGTTGGAGGACCCGGTTGAAGGACTCGATGGCCTCCTGGTACCGGCCAAGGCAATAGAGGGCCTTGCCCCGGTTGTGCCACATGTCAATGTCGTTAGGGGCCCGGCGGAGACCCTCGTCGTAGCATTTGATGGCCTCTTCGTAGCGGCTCAGGTGCTCGGCAAGGGCGATGCCCTTGTTGTACCAGCCGTCTATGTAGTCGGGCCTCTTGGCCAGCACATCGTCGTAGACCGCGATGGCCTCCTCGTAGCGCTGGCTCTTCAAAAGCAGCAAGGCCCTGGAGGCCAACCTGTCATAGTCGATCTGGTCGTCCACCATGTAGTATTCGAAATAAGGATACCTCTAATTAAAACTTATGGACAGTTGAGGCCCGTGATAGGGAGGAAAAAGAGTCACAAAATCGTCGACGGGTGCCTATTCCTCGCAGCTCTTGTCACAGCCCTCCTCCTCGTCCTCATCCTCGTCGGTCCCGGCCGTCTTCGGCTTAAGCTCCTTGCCGAGGGCAGCCTTGGTGAGCTTCAATGACGCGTTTATGACATCCTCCAAAGGCTTCCTCGCGTCCACGGTCACGAACCTTGGGGAGCCCTTCTTGATCTCGAGATAGTTGGCCTCGATGGCCCTGAGCAGGTCCAGCCTCTCGAACTTGGTGGCGGCCCCACGGTCGCCGATCCTCTCGAGGCAGACCTCGGGCGGACAGAGCAGCAGGATGGTCATGTCCGGGCACTGGATGTAGGGCCGGTTCAGCTCCTTGAGCCAGGAAAGCAGGTCCGTGCCCTTCTTGGCCTTGAAGTAAGGCTTCAGGATGGCCCCCTGGTAGGCGATGGTGGAGTCCATGTACCTGTCGCACAGGACATGGTATCCCTTCGCTAGCCATGCGCATATCTCCCTGGTGTGCTCGGCCCGGTCGGCGCAGAAGAGAAGGGCCTCGGAGAAGGGGGATATACCCCGCTTGTAGGAATCTCGAACTATCTGGCCCAGCCAGCCCTGGCTTGGCTCCATGGTGAGCTTGACCCTGTAGCCCTGGTCCAGCAGCTCCTTGTGGACGGCCTCGCATACGCTGGACTTGCCCGTCCCGTCGATGCCCTCGAAGGTTATGAACTTGGCCATGGCCTCAGGCCCCGACCGACACATCTACATATTCGATAATAACGGTTGCGATGGCGGGCCTTCGGATAACCTTTCCCGACATAAACCATAGCATACCTAAAATATTAAAAGGGGAATCGCTATTCCAATTAGGATAGAACGGCACTATCTAGTGCCTCCGTGTGAGGGTGGGGTTCATTATGCAAAGGAAGATAGTGAAGAAGATCTGCATGCTCGGTGACTCCGGCGTCGGCAAGACCAGCCTTATCAAGAGGTTCGTTTTCGACGTGTTCGACGACCAGTACATCGAGACCATCGGCACGAAGATAACCAAGAAGGAGGTCCCCATCAAGGACCCGAGCACGGGCGAGGACATCAACATGGTCCTCATGATCTGGGACATCCTTGGCCACAAGTCCCCCAAGCGGGTCCCATCCTCCTATTACGTCGGCGTCGAGGGCGTCATGGTCGTGTGCGACGCGACCCGGCGCGAGACCTACCAGGAACTGGACTATTGGGTGAACACCCTGGTGGTCATGACGCAGTATGTCCCGATCGTATTCCTCGCGAACAAGGGCGACCTGGTCAACGAGAGACAGGTGGGAGAGAAGGAGATGGAGGAGCTGAGCTCGAAGTTCAACGCCTCATACTTCTTCACCAGTGCGAAGAA
>Ga0315274_10010356_pt1 | contig 13430 bp, 10 predicted proteins | sample YL17G02_20_MG_FD_203700 | JGI IMG/M metagenome (GOLD analysis project Ga0315274, IMG submission 203700) | Sediment microbial communities from Yellowstone Lake, YNP, Wyoming, USA - YL17G02_20 | ecosystem: Environmental > Aquatic > Freshwater > Lake > Sediment | place: USA: Wyoming | collected...
AGCAGACCTCCTGCAAGATGCGGGAGGTCGATTCGCTGGCGGAGAGGGCGGGATTCGAACCCGCGAACCCTTACGGGTTACACGCGCTCCAGGCGTGCGCGCTAGGCCAAACTACGCGACCTCTCCCTGCTGCCCTTAGGGGCAGCGGGAATTATACCAAAAAAGAGCGGTGAACCTGAAAGAGCAGGCAGGCTGGGTATCATGTTAATAGGATAGGAACTGTCAGAATATGGAATTCGAATGATTTTTCGAGTGGTTGACAACAATATTAGAAAGAGATAGTTGACAATAACCATATGGTTTAGGACGGAATACACAGGCTGCGCTGAGCGGATGAGCATGGATCGGATAGAAACGTGACAATTTAGACCATGTTTATTATCATGGCCGAAACGAAAGAAATTTTTTTCACAAAAATCGCAAGGAAAATCGGCATTTCAACGAGTAAAAATACGTACAAAAACATTCGTTTTAGCCGAAACGAATAGCGGTTATCAGGAAATGCGGCAACAACCAGGGCTCGCATAGCTGTGCAGGGAGATACAAAGAGCAAGCCTGGATGAGGCCGTTCAGGAGGGAGGGAGTGAGAGAGAGTATAGTTCATCGCAATGCCTAATATAGCACAATTGTTCTAGTTATGCAAGGGAGGTCTGGCAAATTGCAGTGAGAATCATAGACTTCCGAAGTTTATTAACTTCGGAAGTCGAGGGGCAGGGAAAGCTTACAGGATTGGGAGACCCGCGACCAGATGACGGCGGGGTCTGATACTATTCCCATTGCCAGCGCTTTGGATTCCAGGTTTTTGGCATGCTGTCGGAAATCACCGGTAATAAAAATTCCTCCAGGGTCATGTTCGCTTCATTAAGAGATTTTTGTTTAAGGCCAACTTGTTTTGCCAAAGACGAAAAATTCCTTGAATACATAACAGCAATTCTGGGTGACGATAAGGGAAATCCATGCTTTTTTCGATGCTCGAAAGTTGATTGGATTGCTCTTCGCAATTCTTTCAAGGGTAATTGCCTGTTACCTGCTATCAGTAAAATATCAACCAGGTCTTTTACACGTGATACATCACCACTCTGATGGATATCAGTAAGCGCATGCAATTTTTCGGCAATTTGCTGAGCCAATGGGTAGCAGGGTACCCGTATCGGTTCGATCCCGGCAAAATCAAGATACCTTGATCCTTCCAATAACACCGGATCTTCCACAAGAACATCATCGTGGTTGATATCAACATGAAACGATTCAAATGTCCGGCTATCCAATAAGGAGGTTACATTAAAACGCACTGTATTGATTCGATCATGATCCTCTTTAAATGGTTTGCCCACGACAAAACCGAACCAGTCCCCGAGATCAAACTTACCGGTGTTAATTAATGCCGGATGCAAATCAAGCTTGTTATTTCGCACCAGGAGATCAATATCTTTTGTAGTCCTTGCTTGATGCTTGAATTGAAGTTCCATCATCAAGCCGCCTTTTAGAACCCAACTACCTGGAAACAGGAATAACAAACGAGCAAGAAAGCGTTCAAATGCAATAACTTTCCGGATCCTTATTATTGGAATTCCCGAGTCATTATGTATGCTTAGAATTCGTGTTTCCAATGCCTGCCGGAAAGCTGAACCACTGGAATATTTCATTTCTTTTCCCCTTCAAGATAAAAACGAACTGTTCGATGGATGGACTCGCTTTTATTCCTTGCCTGGGCAAGAAGTTCATCTTTGGTCATCAGCCCACGATCGATAGCTTGATCGATCGCCATTTTAGTCTGGATCGGGTCAAAACCGCTTTCCACAAGGTCAATAATGGTCCTGGAAACCGTCGTAACTTTAAGCCCCTGGTAAGACGTAACCTCTGCCTGGGTGATCCTTTTGGTATGGTATTGGATACCCCTGCGCCGGCGAGAGCTGGTGCGCGGGAAGGTGATATGATTATCCCCGGGTAGGACGTCTGAAAGATCATATACGGATAGCGCACTCTCGTGAGAGATGACCGCTTGCGAACCCGATCTCAGAAGTGCAATAAAAAGGTCTTCAAAGTGAGTACCTGGAAAAAGAGCAATCCGATAGACTCCCCAGGATATACGAATGAACTTTTTCCTCATCGCCAGAGAGGAGAGGTCTTTTCGAGAATAACCGGCATTCTGCGCTTGCTTAACAGTAAAATAGCCTGACTGGGGTTCGGCAATTGAATACAGCTTTTCGTAATCCGGTTTTTCCTTCATGTGTGCAAATTGTCTATAAAATGGTTACAATTTACACACATTATCCCACATTTCTGAACTTTTATCAGTATCGGGGGGATTTTGAATTACTGATTGAAGATTGGAGATAGGAGATTGCGGACCGAGAATTTCAGAGCAGGATTGGGATACTTGCGGTTAGGTGCCGGCGGGGTCAGGAGACGCTCGAAACCTGGTAGACCACCATGAGCCAATGTACCTGCATATTGCATCACTGCAAAAACAATCTGTAAAACCAGGCTGGGCCATAACCAACGGGTTGTAATACCCAGGCATGATAAAGGACGTTTGCAAACAACCGCAGTCCAGTAAAGAGGAATGCCTATCCAAAATAATCCTGCTGCAAGCACGGAATAGAGTAGAAAGCAGGCAATTCCGCCCCAGGTTTGCCAACCAACAGCCATCGTTGCCTTATAGAGCGTTCCTACTACCAAAATCCAGGAGAGCAACACAACAACGAGGTCGCGGTCCGGCTTTCACCGAATAGTGAAAGTTTGTTTGAGAAGGTTCGCTAGCATCGATTAATCTCCTTTGATCAAATCAAGTAATTGAGCGAAGTCTTCAATCTTGTAATCGGCGTGGATGGGTACGGTTGTTTTCCCAAACAGGCAGGTGCGCACACCCGCCGACTGGCCGGCCTGTATGTCGAGGTCACGGTCACCGACCAGCAGGGTTTCGGCGGGGTTCAAAGTGAGACGGTGCAGGGCAGCCAGCACAATGGCCGGGTCGGGTTTGCGCGGGTAGCCCTGCTCCACGCTGAGGATGTCAGTGAAGAAGGGAGCCAGCCCGTGAGTATCCAAAAGCGCCTGGGTGGACTGGATGCTGCGGTGAGTGATAGCCACATTCAGCCCGCCGTTTTTGTGGACCAACTCACAGACATTGCGTACGCCGGGGAACGGGGGCTGGTTGGCAGGTGAAACTCCGAGATAGGATCTGGCGAATTGGCGGCGGAGCAGGCCGGGGTCCAGTTCAAAGCGCTGGGAGAGAGACTCCACGCAATGGTCGAGCGATTGGCGGACGAGTCCGTCTATCACATTCAACGCCACGGATTGTCCCAATTCATTCAGTGATTTACTGATGGCGAATGTGATAGCGGGATAGGTATCGAAGAGCGTGCCGTCCACGTCCCAGAGAATGTTCAGAATATCCATATTATTCGTTGAGGATCAGGCGAGTCCGTTGAATACGAACAGCGGTTATCAGGAATTGCAGCAGCAACCAGGGGATACGTGGCTGTGCAGGGAGATAGGCAGAGCAAGCCAGGATGAGGCCGTTCAGGAGAGGGGGTGTGATAGATTGCAATGTTCATTGGATTACCTAATATAGCACGGTTGTTCTAGTTATGCAAGGGGGGGTCAGCCAAATAGCAGTGAGAATCATAGACTTCCGAAGTTTAAAACATCGGAAGTCTTGGGGCAGGGAAAGCTTGCTTGATGTCTTGCAGGATGGTGAACCCCTCATTGAAAGGATTTACGGTCGCTGTCCTGGCGGGGTTCAGGAAACCCTCGTCAATCAAGGGGATACTTTCCGGGGAGACCCTGACCGGTAAAGATATGGATGTTACGGAATAGTTTTCATTGACAATGAAAACTATTTGATGTATGATTTCATTATGAATGAAAACCTTTGGAAGACAAGATGGTCGAAAGACCAGGTAAAAGCCATGCTGCTGGAACAGTTCGAGGCATTCTGGAAACGAGATACCGGTGTTACCAGGGAACGGCTGGCAGATGTCGGTAGAGCTTCCAGCCTGCCACACGCGGTGATAGTCTCAGGATTACGCCGGGTGGGCAAATCCACCTTGCTAGCACAGATGGCGCACAGATTGGGCAGGGATACGTTTTACTATCTAGACTTCGAGGACGACCGTTTCCTGGGTTTTCAGGCGGAGGACGCGAACGACCTTTACCAGCTCCTGGTAGAGATATTTGGGGCCCGCAAGGTCTTTATCATCGATGAGATACAGAACATCCCCGGCTGGGAGCACTTCGTGCGCCGGTTCATGGATATGGGGTTTAAGCTGTACATAAGCGGTTCGAATGCTTCCTTGCTCAGCCGTGAACTGGGTACGCGCCTGACCGGCCGCTACGTGCCGGTCGAACTGTTCCCGTTCTCCTTGAGCGAATTCCTGCAATTCCGTGGACAGCCGGTCCCGGACCCGAAGCGCATGACCACGATAGAGAAGGGACAATTGCAATCTTCCCTGGTTGCATATATGCAGGCGGGTGGGATCCCCGATGCGCTCAAGTACCCTAAACTATCCCTGCTTCGTATCCTTTATGACGACGTGCTCTATCGCGACATCGTCACCCGTTACCACCTGGGCTCTGTCTCGGCGCTCAGAGAACTGGCATTCTTCCTGATAAGCAATCCCGCCTGCCTTGTTTCTTTCAACAAGCTGAAGAATCAATTCCACCTGGGAAGCGTGAACACCATCAAGAACTACATCGATTATATGGAGAACAGCTGGCTGGTGTTCACACAGAACCTTTATGATTTCTCGGTCAAGCGGCAGCAGATCGCTCCCAAGAAGATCTACTGCATCGACAGCGGTCTCTCCAATGCCGTGGGTTTCGGCTTTTCTCCGAACACCGGCAAACTACTGGAGAACCTTGCCTTCCTGTCATTCCGCCAGCGTACCAATGAAATCTACTACTACACCAGCCCCGGCGGTTATGAAGTGGATTTTTACCTTCCGCAACAGCAGCTGCTGGTCCAGGTAACCCAGGACCTGGCTAATCCGGCTGTCCGTGAGAGGGAGGTACGCGCCTTGGCCAATGCCGTCCAGTCCGTCAAGGTACACAGGGCGCTGATCCTTTGCGACACGAACGAGGATGGATTTAAAGTGAACGGTGTGCCAGTCGAGGTGCGTTCGATGGCAGAATGGCTGCTGCGGTGTGAAGATTAATGATTATGGATTTGGAAGGGGAGATGGGTAATTGGGTAATAAGGTGATCAGGAATCAGAAGATAAAGGGAAGGTGTCGGATATGTGAGAGGCGATAATCGTTAATGGAAAATATCCATTAGTTAAGGAGAACTCTCTATATATGCTAGAGGCTGGGTGATGAGCGCTGGATTTAACAAAGAATGGATTTCCGAGTGATATTGGGAGACCTGCGGACAGGTGCCGGCGGAGCCAGGAGACCCTCGCCAATCAAATGGATAGCATAGATGTTCTCGTTTATCAAGTTTATTAAATAAATGGGATGGCAAATTTCATGGAAAAACTCAACAATCAACTGTCATGATTGGTTACTCAGCATCACAGAATTCCGAGTTATCGACAAAATCCGAGGTTCTTCGCTTCTTTCGGGAGCTAGAATGATAAGTCAGAAATGCAAGTCTATATAATTAGCATCTCCCAGGACAGACGATATATGCGTCAAGACAACACCTAGATGGTTGAATGTTTCTCGAATGGTATAACTACCCACGTAGCAATTTTCACTGACCTAATTCATAGAGCCATGGATTAGTGGTCTGATCAATAAAGCCAACAGATCACATGAGGAAATAATTGGCAGCCACAGAATTCCTTAGCTAATTTATCCGGCTTCTCTTTCTGAAGAATAGTCGGAGGTCACCATTACCAGGATGGGTAAGGTTTTCTATTGAGTTGGGGGCTTTGTTTTCTGATTATCATGAGGAAAGAGTAAAGTTTGTAGATACTTTATCTTTACTCACGAGATTCTATGCTATGAATTTTAAATATTCTAGATTCACTTACGTCAGCATTTTTGTGCACCCGGATTAAGATGAACAGCATCTCCAACTAATACTTTCTTTGCCTGATAGACCCCCTTACAAGAGCTCGATAAAGGAAAAAAAGGCGATTAAAAGAAATGTAATTAAATAATTTACCTTTGCCTGGATAACTCCGAACTTCCATTCGTCAGTAAGATAATTATTAACCAAGAATCACGATAAGGATTGAGGAATTTTCCTAAAGTACCAATTTTGGGGTTCTTTTGTCCAACCACCTTGGTCGAACAACGTTTTATAAGGGTCCATATAAATCATCGGTTGATAATTTGATCTTTTAATCTTTCCTCGATCAACTAAGTATAGAAAATATCTCTCTCCATGAAACCTAGCAACTTCAACTTCGTTCCTCGACCAATAAAAACCCATTGTTCCAGTGAATGATTTGACCTCAATATATCTATCATGGATTTTTGAAGATAATGAGTTAAAAGAAATTACATCATAACCGGCATCCACCTTTATCTTACTTATTTGCCTTATTTGTGATAATAAAGGGTGACCATCGAGCCGTAGTTTTTCATAGTTAATAACAAATTCCTCCGCACGAAATCCAGCTTCTTCTTTAGACTTTTGAAGTTTCTTGAATTCATCATATGTCAATCCTGTCTCTGGTGCGTAGGCCGTGGTCTCATGAAGCCAATCTATTATCTCAGTTTCAAAATAAGACTGATATTTATCGTCAATGTAATATCTGTGTGGTTTTTTGGAGTCGATATTAAGAAAGCTTATTGAGATTAGTAGATTTTTCAATCCCGATGCGCTTAACGGGATTGCATTTTGAGAAACGGTTATACGTGATTGACTTGTGTCAAAATCAATGGAATTAAGATCGATGAAGTCATGAAGCGCCCCCCCACTTTTTAAAGATGAAAAAATGTCAATAATTAATCTGTTCCTGATTGAAGTCACATCTTCTTGATGCAAAGATTCTGTTGGAACTTTTTTATCCACTAGCAGGTTATTATTTTCTTCGAGTTTACACCAACCGATGGATGTTAATAAATCAATAATCCCATCTATAGAGTAAGCTAAATCTACTGATTTTCCAGCGCAATACTTTTTCATATCCCTGAATGGTATTCCTTTGGGGGATTCAATAATTGTTTTGATAATAAAAATAATATTATCAAGCGATCCTATGTTAGTGGCTTGGAATAACTTGATTGACATAATTGTTGATTAGGGTGCGTAAGTCTTCATAATCCCCAATTGATGTATCCAGAATATCAAATAACGGAATAGATTCGCTTTCTATGATTCTTAGCATCCTCTCTTCCTTTTCCTGCAAGCGTTGGTGTATCGTACGATCTATGTTGTTATTCGATAGAATATAGTAATAATTTATCTCGTCATCTGGGTTTAAACCATAACGATGAATTCGATCCTTCGATTGGATGAAATTACCCGCATTGAAAGATCTATCCAAATATATTGAGTTATGACATGCCTTATGAAGCGAAATCGACTCCGCAATAGCAAAAGGATTAGCTATAAGGACTTTAAACTCACAACTTTCTTTATGGAATTCCCTAATGATACTTTCCCGGGTTTCAATATCTTCTTCGACATCATCCCTTTCAATCGGAGTTGCTCCATAAATCGGTTTGCATTGAATACCATTTTGTACCAGATATTCATGAAAATCCAAAATGGTTTGTATAAATATAGTCCACACAACAACCTTTTCATTCTTATTCAAAATCGTTTTTATTAGTTCTAAAGCTGTAATAAACTTGGGCGGAGTTTCAAGATTTTGATAATCAAGGATTTTATTCAAAACATCTGTATCTTCAATAAACAAATCATTGGAATATCCTTGCTCCAAAAAAAACTCTTCCAAGGGCTTCCTAAGCATCGATGGATTCGTTGATGCTTGCATAAGTCGTATTAGCCGCGCTCGAGTTAAAGCATTTTTTACATTAACCGAGCCCGCAGTTTGTCCTATGAAATAATCCATATAACTTTTTTCAATATAGTTGTATATCTCACTTTGTGTTTCACCCATAACGACAAATAGCGGTTGATTTTCGATAGGTTTAGGAAGATTAAGATCACTTTTTCGAATCCTGATGAAATATGGGGATATATCCTCTATCAGATTTGGAATCCTTTTATCAGTAGTATTTTCTGACATCTCCTTTAGCTGAAAAGGATAATACTTAATTATTTCTTTTGTAGGCCAAATGAATTTGAAAAGATTGAAAAAATCCTCATAACCATTAGGAGCTGGTGTTCCAGTCAGCACAATCCTTGCAGAACAATATCGAGCTAATTCCAACGCCGCTGTTGCCCAAACCCCTCCTTCAATGTTCTTGATTTTATGTGCTTCATCCAGAACAACCATGGTTGGATATTTCTTGAGAAAAAACATTATGTCTTCAAGCATGGCTGAAACCCCGTTGTAAGAAAGCAATGTAATCTCAGCGGGATCTGACCCGTACAAATGATGAATCCTTTCTTCCTTACTGGTTCCCCCGGCAAGCCTCTTAGAGTTTGGAACAGTTCCAAAGCATTCCTCAAATTCCATTTCCCAGGGACCAAAAGAACTTAGCGGGCCAATAATCATTAATTTGGAAACATGTTTTGGATTCGCGATGGGTAAATCCTTCAGATAAGCATAAGCACCATATACAATGCTCGTTTTACCCGATCCTGGTACTGAAAAATTACATGCATTTTGTGAAAATGCTAAATGGTAAGCGGAGAGCAACTGTAATTTATATAATCTTCTATTAGGCAAACCAGCAATTAATCTTTCTGTAAAACTTTCGAATTCTTTCTTTTGCTCATGAGACAGTTCGTTATTCCTAATTGATTTAGCTTGTTTTGAGAAATTATTGAACTTTTTTTCTTCGCTCAAATAACTTTCAAGTGCTTTTTCTACGTTAATAGATCGCTTTTCTTCAATCCCGTTGTTAGATAAAAGCTCTTGAATATCCTTAAGTAAACTCTCTCGATCTGCTTCTCCGTATGGAACTAGAATTTCCTTTTCGGAGATTATGGCGTACAAGAAATCCTTTAAATATATTCTTACGCGTCGCTTATTTAAAAGTATATCTAAATTTCCAATAAGGGAGAATACCTGCTGCTGCTCAAGAATGTTAATCAAAATTTGGGACATAACTAAGATATCTTCTTCGCAGATTTTTGTATCATAGGTCTATATTCATTGATGATATGTACCATTTCGCTGAGTAACTTATCGATCTCCATATCATAGAAGGATGCCACGTTGGTATTGATCGATTTTAGTGAATCGAGGGCCTTTCTAACTAATTGCATAGGTTCATTAGCTTCTCGCTTATTCTGCAGCCTACTCTCACCTATATTAAGATTACCTTCAAGATGCCCCTTGACTTTTTCTATCCATCCAGCATCTCGTGCTTCTAGTAGTTTTGAGATGTCGCTTCCTGGGTTTTCCTTCCTAATCTCTTCCACGGTTGGTTCTGCATCCGATATAGGATCAATCTTCGTTTCGTGATTTTCTAAGAACTCTTGCCAAATATCTTCATATTGGAAGATACTACCTGACTTACTAGTTTGCCCGATGCTTCTAAACTGCTTGCCTTCGTATTGAGCTCGGATATAGTCAAAGCTTACGGCCTTTTGTGCAGCAACATCGACATCTTTATACATCCACTGCACATTTTTATCTTTAATCTTACTTTGATATCTTTTTATATACCCATTCAAATCAACAAATTGACCCTCTCTTTTATCAAGTCGAGTATAAATTTCATCATAACCATAATACGTTAGATAATCATCCATTAGTTTTTTTATCTCTAACCACTCCTTGATTGTTATATCCTTCTCGGTCATCATTTCCGCTATCTCTATTTCAGTGAACCCAAATATTCCTTTCAAGTCAGCGCATTTCAGATATTTTTCAATGGGGTTGTAATCAAGTTTTTTATCTTCCCCCATTTGATAGATCGTCTCTAATTTACTGATTTCTTTATCATCTTTGACATCATCAGGCAGAATTACAGCGACAAAGTATAATGCAAAATCCAGATCGATTGTTTTTTGTTTTTTTTCTTTACTTGGGGCATTAATCTTATTCAGGAGCATTGCCCGTCGATTACCATCAATGATTTTGCCTTCGAATGTTACGATTCCATAGACCCGTTGTCTATTTCTGATGAGGTCGCTCATTGTTTGTTTGTTTCTATCAAGTTTTGAATCCCACAAGAACTGTTCGATGATTTTTGCGTCTTCAGGATTCTCGGCATCGAGTGTATGGTCTTGCCGTTCGAATGACTTAACAAAACTTGCTATTCTACCGTTGTATTTGTTGTAAATCAGATATTCTAGCGGAATTTGGTATGCATTTAGGTTTAATGTATCACCTCGGTAAGGAATTCTTATCCCTGAGGTATATGGTGTAGTTTGCGAAATATCCTTAAGTTTCTGAATTCTTAGCAGCTTATCCATGATTAAGCCCTCCCGGTTTGTTCAAGATGCTGTAAAGTATAAAGTAGCCGATAGCAATTACTAACGGCAAGGAGTGCGGCTCTTCTTCAACACTGATCGATTCACACTTGTATGTTTGGAAAACGAATTTGTTAATGAAGGATTTTATATTCCCTAATAGTTCATCAGGACCAATAAGATTAGCTTTTTTTCGTTGAGCCATTGTCAAGCAATATCCACGTTGAAGCTCATTAAATCCTTTTACCTTTTTCTCATTCACCTCAATGAAGTTGTTGATTTCATCTTTAATATCTTTTGGGATCCAAGATGCAACTGGAACCAGATTGAAATGAATTGCTTTTGGTCCTTGGCTATAGTGAATCTCTGCGTCCCAACGGAAATCCAACCTATTGAAATTTGAGTGATGATTGGTTAATTCGACTCGATATTGGTTTATCTTCAGATAAGGAATATGGTACTTGTATCTTGATTTCGGATGCTTCTTTTTTTCTCTTGATATCGGTATCGTTTCACCATTCAAATTATAGAAATAATTCTTATTATCAAATTTTTTCGGAATATATTCTTTCGGGCACTCCAAATTCTCTTGTTCAGCGATCGCTTTTGCAAACGCAAATGCTAGTTTGGGTGGGACAGCATTCCCTACTAGCTTATACTTCAAGCCGATGGATTCTCCATAGAAACGATAATCTATCGGGAAGCTCATTAGTGAGGCAACCTCACGTATTGTAGGTGCTCTGTAACTCGAATTACCATTATTTAATATCATGGATTCTCGTGCGCTGAGGGTCATTGTAGCCATAATCGTTCTTGCTGGGCATTCCTGATTTTCTGGGAAAGCCATTCTCCCCATATATCCTTTATCTTGTTTCAATTGTTTTGCTTTCTTCCACTGATATTGAGCAACTCTCTGCTCATAATGATGATCTGTCACCTCATTACCAGGCATATTAAAAACATACACGGGGTCCGAAATGCTTATCTCAGATTTTTCGTTTGGCTGTCCCAGTTTATTCAGAACATGACGTAATAATATGATTTCCGTCTCATCCTTGATGACACGTTCAGGCTCAGGGAACTCCCCGCAAAAATATCTTTTTCTTCTTGAAGGAACACCATAATGAACTGCATTATATACACCACTTGTATTATTCTTAATGGTTAGAGTGTTTTGGCCTTCTAACCCAAGTTCTTCTGCAGAATATTCATCTCTAATAAATATTTCAGAATTCGGTACATTTTCCAAAATCCAGTATTTCAGGATTGAACCCTGTTTCCATTTTTTTCTAGCGACAATTCTGAGATATGCTTTAATTAATTTCTCGCCTTCATCCTTGTTCCCCTTTCCCGATTTGTTAGAATTGGAAAATGCGACACATGGAGGGGAACCTATAATAATTTCCGAATCAGGGATTAATTTCTCAAATTCGTTATCAGGCAGGAGTGAAATTGAGTCAACATATCCGAGGAGTGTTTTAGAAGTTGGATGGTTTGCCTGATGCGTTTTTACTGCAGGCTCCCACTTATCTACTCCCATAATGATGTCAAAGCCAGCCTGTTGGAAACCTTCGGAGAATCCTCCAGCACCGCAGAATATATCAATTGCTTTTAATCTCTTTTTAATTGGAGGCATGTACAATCATTCCGTGAACAAAGATTGAACCTGCTTTACACATTTATCAATATACTGATTTATCTGACATTCCCATATAACCAGCACTTCCCATCCTGCGGCTTCAAGCTTTTGAACCGTACGCTTATCTCTATCTACATTGTTCTTGAATTTTTTCTTCCAAAAATCGGTGTTTGAGTTCGGTAAGGGGAGGTTGCAATATGGACATCTATGCCAAAAGCACCCATGGACGAAGATAGCTTTTTTCTTTTTTAAGAAAGCAATATCCGGCCTGCCAGGTATGTCACGTAGATTTAATCTATATCCACGGATTCCCTGCTTGAATATGGCCTTACGAAGCAAAAATTCTGGTTTTGTATTCTTTGCTTTATTCGCGCTCATTACTTTCGAGGTGGTTTCATTTTTGGGGATTGGAGATCTTCCATCTCGAATATATATCCTTTGCCGCGTATCATTCTGGGTATATTTGGTCAACATTAGCTCGCTCAAAGAATGCTGTAATTTTCCAGATCGACATAGAATAATCTTAATCAGCATCCTTTGATTTAGTTTTAGGGCTATCGTATTAGCCGTGTACATATTATAAAGGATTTATCCCAAGATGTGGCTGGGGCTTATTACCCCACCACCCAATCGACCGAAGGTCTCCAGTCTTAAATGTCGCAGATCTCCTCCCTCACTCCTGGAGATTTCGGATGTTAAAGAGGACCCCAAATGCCCCGCAGAGAAACACCTTTTTTACCTGGCTAAACCTATCACTTCTACAACCGCGGTAACAACCGGCAGGTTGCGCTTCACATCTGGACGTGAGAAAACGGTAGAATTAACCACCTTGACGGAGGAAATCCTGATCGGTGAGGGTCTCACGACCCCACTGGTCCCGTTACGCAATCTGACAGATTGCGCTACTTGATCGGCGTGGGTCTCACGTCCCCACTGATCTTGTGACCGTAAGGTCTCCTCTTGATTGAGCCTGCACACTACGTTTGATCGTCTTCATCACTACAACCCCCTCCTGCCTCCCCCAAAAACATGAGAAGATATTTGGTTAATATGAGAAGTCAACAATTGGTATTTGGGGGAGGGATCGTTACCGTGAGGAGGGCGAGATGACAGGTGGCATGGTTATGGTATGAAAGGCTGTCATTTTGCCTCTTCAATCAGCCTTTTGATCTCGGAACGCAAAGCCGGGATTTTGTTTTGCACAATATCCCAGACGATCTCCATTGAAATTCCAAAATACTCATGCGCGAGGATATCACGCAGGGCGGTGATCTTGCGCCATTCGGTGTTCGGATAGCGTCCCTTCAGTTCATCCGGCAGATGTTTCGCGGCTTCCCCTATG
>Ga0315274_10010357_pt1 | contig 13429 bp, 10 predicted proteins | sample YL17G02_20_MG_FD_203700 | JGI IMG/M metagenome (GOLD analysis project Ga0315274, IMG submission 203700) | Sediment microbial communities from Yellowstone Lake, YNP, Wyoming, USA - YL17G02_20 | ecosystem: Environmental > Aquatic > Freshwater > Lake > Sediment | place: USA: Wyoming | collected...
ATAAGTGTTGCATATTTGAACCTCTGATGCGACCATCGAAATATGGTTGCGGGGGAACAGATGAAACGGATGTACGAGTTGCTGAGTCCAGTTCTCGATGAGCGAACGCGACGGTTGGTCCCGGCGGCGATGGCCTTGGCGTCGGGGCACGGCGGCATCGCAAAGGCCGCGCGGGCCACGGGCGTTTCGCGGCGTGCCATCGGCGCGGGCATCAGGGAGTTGAAGCGCCCGCAACCGCTTGCAGGAAAACGAACGCGGCGTGCGGGCGGGGGACGGAAGCCGCTGACCGCACGGGATACGACGGTGCGTGGGGACTTGGAGCGGTTGGTCGATCCCGTCACGCGCGGCCATCCGCAGTCGCCGCTTCGGTGGACCTGCAAGAGCGTTCGGCGGCTGGCCGAGCAGTTGCGCCGGCAGGGGCATACGATTTGTCCGCAGAAAGTGGCCGACTTTCTTCATGACATGGACTACAGTCTGCAGGCCAACCGCAAGACCCAAGAGGGGGCCGGTCATCCCGACCGCAATGCGCAGTTCGAGCATATCAACGAGAAGGTCAAGGTCTTTCTGGCCGCCGGCTGGCCGGCCATTTCCGTGGATACGAAGAAGAAGGAACTTGTCGGCCCCTTCAAAAACGCGGGTCGGCAGTGGCGACCGGCGGGATCGCCCGATCAGGTCGAGGTGCATGATTTTCTCATCAAGGAGCTGGGGCGCGCTTCCCCCTACGGCATCTACGACATCGGCCAGAACCTTGGATGGGTCAATGTGGGAACGGATCATGACACCGCCGAGTTTGCCGTGGAGAGCATTCGCCGGTGGTGGTACGCCATGGGCCACTACCTTTACGAGGATGTCCCTCAGCTTCTCGTCGTGGCCGACGGGGGCGGAAGCAACGGCTCTCGCCTCCGGCTCTGGAAAGTTGAACTGCAACAGCTGGCCGACGAAATCGGGCTGGAAATCTCCGTCTGCCATCTCCCCCCAGGAACCAGTAAATGGAACAAGATCGAGCACCGGCTTTTCTCCCACATCACGATGAACTGGCAAGGCCAACCGCTGGTCAGCCACGAAGTGATCATCAACCTGATCGCCGCAACGACCTCGAAAGGGGGCCTTCACGTCCACTGCCGGCTGGATACCAACCACTACGCGCCCGGCATAAAGGTCCCCGACCAGGAGATGGCGAAATTGAACATCAAGCGAGACAATTTTCATGGTGATTGGAACTACTCCCTGCTCCCAAAACTAGGGACGAAATGACACAGTTATTTATGGACGACTCCTTAGTCGAGAGTCGAAAGTCGAAAGTCCAAAGTCGAACGTCTGTGGTCCGCCGTGGACTACTTCTTCGGATGATCCCGAAAGAACTGCCAGATCACTTCATTCGCCTTGATCTTGTCGGTCGTCTTCCCCACGACCCGTTCGGGCAAAAGGCGTCTCCCGCCCGGCCACGTGTGTCCCATCCCGTCAATAACGTAGAAGACAACCTCCGAGCCGCTCCTGCCGGGACCATATCGTCGCGCCCCAAAACCCTCGGGCGCGCGAAGGCGTTGCGGTTTGGCCGGACAGCGCAACATCTCGGCCCACTTGGCGACAACGTCGCTCGCGGGCGGCCGAACCTCGACGCCACCGAACGGCAACCGGACTCGGCCTCCCTCCACCGGCGCAAGCGGGTCTTCGCTCCCAATCACGTAGAGCAGCGACACCGGAGAATACAGCTTCGGACTCTTCACCCACAGACAACCGGCGACCGAAGCGATGGCCGCGATCCGAGCGCCCATCTCGATCCCGGCGCGAAAGGCCAACGATCCGCCGTTTGAGAACCCCACAACGAAAACCCGCCGTTCGTCCACCGTAAGGCGGTCCTTCAGATCGTCGAGGATTTCCTTGAGAAACGCGATGTCGTCCACCCGGTTCTCGCCCGAAAAAAACCGGCCCGAACCGTCGTTCCACGTCTGGGGATCCCCCAAGAACCGTGGGGGGTTAGACGAGTCGGGCGCCGTCCCCTCGGGAAAGACTGCCAGAAAACCCGACCGGTCGGCCTGATGAGTCCAGCCCGTCTCATACATCGCGCCTTTCGCCGTGCCTCCCTCGCCGTGCAGCACGATCACAACCGGCGCCGGCCGGCTTTCGTCATAGGCGGCGGGGACATGAAGGATATACCGGCGGTCGTGGTCGCCGAGCGTCGGGTGCTCGTCGGCCGCAAGAATCAGAGTGCGATCTCCCGGCGTCTTGAGCTTCAGCGGCGTTGGCGTGGGCGTGACAGTCGGCCTGGGAGTGGGCGTTGGAAACGGTCCCGCCACGCCCGCCGCAGGAGCCAGCGCGAAGGCCGCCCAGAGAAAGAAAAGGGTCTGTCGGGGCATCAAGGCACTACTCATCATCACAGGCCGGCCCACGTCTTCAGGACGGGCTGAATCTCCTGCATTTTCCTGGCCACTTCGGCGTAGTTGATCTTCATGACCTTCATCGTCTCGATGCCGATCAGGTCGGGCGGGGGACTGACGCCCGGATGGAGCGGAATCTGCGCGCACGCGGCGGCGGCGAGCTTGCGCTCGGTCTCCGGGGTCAAGAGGAAATCAATAAGCGCCATCGCCGCGTTCGGATGGGGCGCGTTGCTGATGAACATCACGGCATTGGGGATGACCAGACAGCCAATGTCCTTCGCGCCCTGATCGGGATAGACAATGCTGATCGGTTTTCCCTGGTCCATGCGGCTGACGGCGGCGTCGCTGTCCACGAGCGCAAACTCCGATTCGCCTGAGGCCACAAAATTGGCGCTCTCGCCGTTGCTTGTGGACAGTTTGATGTCATTCTTCTTCAGGCCGTCCAGGAAGGCCTGCGCGCGCGCATCGCCCCACACCATGAACAGCGCGGCCACGTGGGCGGTCGTCGTTCCAAACAGTGGATTGGCGATGACGCCTTTCCCTTTGAAGCGCGGATCGGTGTAAGCGAGAATCGAAGCCGGCTTCTCCTTGGCATTGTTGTTCACGACGAACACGCGCGCGCGCGCCGAAAAGCCCGTCCAGTGGCCCTCGGGGTCCTTGAAAACCGCCGGAATGTTTTTGGCGTTGGCCGAATCATAAGGGGCGGTGATGCCCTGCTGCTTGAGCAACTCGGCCCGGATGGGTTCGTTGGCCCAATAGACGTCGGCCTGGGGATTGTCTTTCTCGGCGATCAGGCGATTGACTGCGCCTGTGCTCTTGGCCTCTTCGGTGTCATAGACGGCCTGAACGACAATCCCGGTGGCTTTCTGAAAATCCTTGAGGATCGGCTCGGCAAACACCTGATCCTCGCTGACATAGACGACCACCGTGTGCGAACCCGATTCCCGGGTCGTAAACCAGAAGTACAGCCCTACGGCCAGGATCACCCCGCCGAGCGCCGGCAACAAAAACCCCTTCTTCATTTCCGTCTCCCTGGGGACATTGCAGACCGCATTTCAGTCCGAAGAACTGGCAGAAACGATCCGGAGCAACAAGGGAAATCGGCAGGAGCCTTCCGGAGTATCGTGGCACAGGCCGTCACTCGGTGGAGTGGCGCAGGCTGTCAGCCTGTGAAGGATGGGGGTCGGCTCTTGCGGGACCTATGGGTCGTATATGTCCCATCGGTTCCAGGATCCTCGCAAAGACGTGAAGCCTCTTGCCGGGAAAAGCATCCCGACAAGAGGCTTCATCTGAGGGGGCCAGGCCGGAAAACTTCCTTGATCCCTATTCCTGAGCCTTCTTGCCTTTCCCCTTCTTGCCGCCTTTGGCCTTCTTCCCTTCGCCCGTTCCGGCCTTTTCGCCTTTGGCCTTCTCAGAGCCATAGCTCACCAGTACGAAATCCCCGTCTTTGAGCAGGCCGACGCCGGGCGCATAGATCTTGTACTCTGTGCCCTTCTCCAGCGGCGTGGATTCTTCGGTTTTCAGGCAGTTCTCGAACTTGCCCGCCGGCACTTCCAGCGTCTCGGAAAGGCTCACGTTCTCGGCGCGATCCATTGCAACCTTCGGCGCGACCTCCTGATAATACCTCTGACCGACCACGGGCTTGCCGGGCATGATCATGCCAAACCGGGCGCCGTCCTTGCCGGATTCCCACGAACCGCCCTGGCCGACGACCTTGCCGTCCTTGTAGTCCCTGGAGTCCTCGCCGAAGTAATAGACGTCGCCGGTCTTCTTGCTGATCGCAAACCAGTTGAGCGAGACTTCGGCAAGCTGGCCGTCTTCGGTTTCGCGCTCCTCGACCACGCGGGTCTCGACGCCGTCAACCGTCTTGGTCTCGTTGAGGACCGTGATCGTCAGTTCGGCGCCCTTTTCTCCTTTGAACTTCAACACATAGCCCGGTTCGAGACTGAAGAAAAGATTCTTGCCGGTGGAGACGAGGTCGGCCTTGTCCACGTCAAAGGTGTCCTGCCACTGCGCCTGCTTCTTGCTGGTCTTCTTCGTGGCCTTCTTCTCGGCATTCTCTCCGGCCTGACCGGACAGTGAGACTTGCGTCAGACAGAACAGAACGAGCAGTGTGGCCAGTGTTCGTCTTGCCATCGTTTCATCTCCTTTTTCTTACTCTGCAATGTGGGCGGCTGTTTCAGTCGCGTTCGTGCTCTTCCTTCTCATGACCGCCCCAGCGAAAGAATGAGAGAAACCCGCCGCGCTTCCTCTCTTTTTCTTCCCTTTCTCCGACCTTCTTGCCTTCCCTCTTGTGTTCAGCTTTCCCTTCCGATTGTGCCTCATCTTCTTCATCGAGGGCCTTCTTGATCAGCTTGCCGTTGGCCGCAATTTCGACCTCATAATCCTCGTCGTCGAGTTCGATCTTGGCCGAATACATGACCTTGCCGTTCTCGGTTTCCTTGGTGATCTCGCCGAGTTCTCCCCCCGTGATTTCGCGCTTCAGCGTTTTCTGCACCGCGCGAGGCAACCGCGCGAACTTGACGACCACTTCGTTTTCGTCTTTCTCGTCATCTTCCTTTTCCCTGCGGGCTTCTTTCTTGCCTTCGCCCTTTTCTTCCCTCTCGCCCTTCATTTTCTTGTGTTCGGCCTTCTTGCCGTTCTCCTCGTCCTCGTCCTCGGTTTCTTTGGCTTTCTCACGCTCGCCCTTTTCTTTCTTCTCGCCCTTCATTTCCTTGCGATCGCGCTTCTCAGCCTTCTTGCCGTTCTCCTCGTCTTCGTCTTCCTTTTCTCCGCCCTTGGCCACCTTGCGCTCGCCTCTGGCTTCTTTGCGTTCGCCGCGTTCTTCCTTGCCCTTGACTTTGCCGCGCTCTTCTTTGCCACCAGCCTTCTCCTTTTCCTCCTCCTGCCCGCCGGCTTGCGAGACCATCTTGCCGTCGGCCGCGATGGCGATCTCGGTGGTCTTCCCCTTGATCGCGATTTCGGCCTCATAGCTGGTCGTGCCTTCCTCGTTGACCCTCATGATCGTGCCGATTTCTCCGCCCTTGCCGGCGCGCTCGATGGTCTGACGAACGGCGGAGGGCAGCCGCGAGAGCTCGACTTGTTCCTCGCGGCTGACCACTTCGCCGTCGGCGGTGATGTCGAATTCAAACGCCCGGCCCTCCCGCGTCACCTCGAAGTCGTAGAGGATTTTCCCGCCATCGTTCTCCTCGGTAATGTCGCGGATCGTCGCGCCCCGGCACTCGCGCTCCAGGGTCTCGCGCACCTTTTGCGGAACTTGATCCAGCGTGACCTTTCTTTCCTTTGCCGCTTCGGCGGCAACAGCCAACCGCGAAGGAACAAACCACAGCGCCAGCGCGATGATTGTCGCACCGAGCACGATCGAACGATAGTTCGTCTTCATCATCCTATCCTCCCGAATCTGCGATTGTTTTGGACTTTGTCCGACCACAACAAAAAACATCTTTCCAAGACATCGGTCACATTTTGGGGCGTCCTATGTTTGTGCAACATCACCTCCCTGGCGTTCCGGAAGAGCGATGCGGAACGTGCTTCCGCGTCCCTCCTCGCTTTCCAGTTCGATTCGTCCGCCGTTGAGCTCGACCGCCCAGCGCGCGATGGCCAGCCCGAGTCCGGTGCCGCCCGTCTCGCCCGAACGGGCCTTTTCGATGCGATAGAACCGCTCGAAAATCTTCTCGCGATGCTCGACCGGAATCCCCGGGCCGTCGTCGGTGATCTCGACCGCCGCTTTGCCGTCTCGGCGTTTCACCACGATCCGAATATGGCCTTCGGCGGGCGTGTACTTGATCGCATTGTCCAGAATGTTGATCAACGCCAGCCGAAGCGTTTCGCGGTCGGCCTCGACGATGAGCGGCTCCGCGATTTCGACCGTCAGCGCCTGTTTCTTCTCCTCGGCCAGAACGCCCAGACAATCGGCGACGTCCTTGACCAGCGCCGCCAGATCGAGCGGCGTGCGCGGCGGCCGAACCCGTCCCGAATCGGCCCGCGTCAGCACCAGCAGGTTGTCCACAAGGCGCGCCAACCGATCGGCCTCCTCGAGCATGCTGCCGATCACGTCGCGGCAGGCCGCCGGATCGAGCGGCTCCTGCAACGCCACCTCGCCGACGCTTCGGATGGCCGTCAGCGGCGTGCGCAACTCGTGCGACGCATCGGCGGTGAACCGGCGCAGTTGCTCGAAGGAGTTTTCGAGCCGCTCGAGCGTGCGGTTGAACACCGTGGCCAGACGACCGAACTCGTCGTTGGGACTGGCCACGGGGAGTCGTTCCGAAAGCCGTTCGGCGGTGATTTCCTGCGCCTTCGACGCCATCGCGCCAACGGGTCGCAGCAGGCGGCCCGCCAGAAAATAGCCGCCGATTGCGGCCAGACTCAGCGTCAACGGAAAACCGATCAGAAACATCAGGGCCAGCGTCGTCAGGTTCTGGCGAACGGACTTCTCATCCTGCGCCACCGCGATCCGAAAGTCGCGTCCCGACGTGGCGAGCGTCGTTGCCGTCAGCCGATAGGATCGCCCGTCGGATCGCCACGACCAGACGGGATCGCTGCGTTTGCGTTTCCCGTCTCGCTTGAGATCCTTTCCCCAACGCTTCAGCGCCTTGTCCAGGTCGGCGCGCCGCCAGTCTTCCGTGCGATACACGGTTCGGTCTCCCTCGGCAACCTGAGCCAGAGCGATTCCCAGCTCACTGACCTCGCTGATCTCGTCCGGGTCGTCGCGGACCACTCTCGTGACGACGGCGAGGTCTCTGGCCAACTGGCGATTGACCTGTCTCATCAGGCGGGCATGGACGAACATCTGGATGCTCACCGAGAAGGCGAGAAGGATCAAAGCGAGCGTCGCGCCAAACCACAGCGTCATGCGAACCCGAACGCTTCGGGGATAGAGTGTCATCGCTCGCCCTCCCGCAGCACAAATCCGACGCCGCGCACCGTTTGGAGGAGTTTTACGTCGAACGGGCCGTCCACTTTTCGCCGCAGCCGGGCGACGTGGACGTCAATCACATTGTCCAGCGGCGTGGCCCGGCTCGTTTCTTTCCACACGTCGCGCGCCAGCATCTCGCGCGAAACCACATGCCCCTGTTGGCGAAGCAGATACTCCAGAAGATCGAATTCGCGGGCGGTCAGCGCGAGCGCCTGGCCGCCGCGCATCGCGGTGTGTGTCACCAGGTCCATTTCGAGATCGGCCAGTTTCAGCCGCAGCACCTGATCGCTACGCCCCCGTCGCAGCAACGCGCGGATTCGCGCCACCAGCTCGGGAAACGCGAACGGCTTGACCAGATAGTCATCGGCGCCGCTGTCGAGACCCACCACCCGGTCCTCGACCGTATCTCTGGCGGTCAGAATGAGAACCGGCGTCTGAAGGCCCTGCTTCCGCAGCGTGTTCAGCACCTCGATGCCGTCGCGGCCGGGAAGCATCAAATCGAGCACCACCAGGTCGAACGTCTGCGCGTTGGCGAGAAAGAATCCTTCCTCGCCGGTGCGCGCCACCATGACCTCGTAGTGCTCGGCCTCGAGGCCTTCCTTCAGGGCCTTGGCCACTTTCGCTTCGTCTTCGACGACCAGGATACGCACCGGTTCCGCTCCTTGTGGGTCGAGACTCTGCCGACCTCCGAATCGAAATCCCACTGAAGTCTTTCTGACAAATGCTTCAGGATCGCGCGAATGGCAAGCGACAAGATTCGGGGGGCGACCGGAGAAGCCGTGCGAATTCCGCCCATCTCAAACAAAGTTCGAGACGGCAAGTTGGCCATCGCCAACGCGGCGCGGTCCAACAAGCCTCTTTTCGGTCAACGGAAATTCCTTGAAGCGATCAAACTTTTCCGGCATGGGTCAAAGTCTGTTTTGTTGTGTCACAAGCGAGGGGATAGGTTGTCCCCAAAAAGCGCCGTTTTCGACCAAGAGTGCGGGTTCTCTGTTTATCGAAACGAGGTCAGCGAGGAGAGGGGCAATGACATACGTTCCCAGTGCTTGGGCCAGGTTGGTTGCGGTGCTCGCCGCCGCGTGGGCGATTCAAGTCGGATCGGTCGGCCGCGGCGCCGATGTTCCGGGACTGCGGATACTGGCCGACCAGGGAAAGATCGAGATTGACGGCCGGGTGGCCCGACAGGACGTGTACGCGGAGCAGCTCAAAGGGGTGCTCGAATATGTCGCGACGTGCGATGGCGGCAAGATCTACGAGTCGCTGTTCATCCTTCAACCGAAAGCCGAGGAGATTCTGGCGGCCTGTCAGCAGCTGGGATTGAAGCGGGGCAAGCCCGCCCTGGACGAAGGGGCCGGCAAACATACGATGCCCGAAGGCCAGGGCGTCATCCTCTGGGTCCGCCTCAAACAGGGCGACAAGGAGAGCGTTCGACGGGCTGAGGATTACATCCGCGACGAAAAGACAACCGCAACGATGCCTCATTGCGAGTGGGCTTACATCGGCTCGGAGGACGTCGAAGATCCCGCAAGCGGCAAGAAGGTCCCCCAGGTCGCGGTGGTCAAGAACATCGTTTCGCTCCATCACCAGGACCCGGGCGTCTTGATTCAAAACCCGCTGCCGACGGCGACCGATCAATCGAAGCACCACGCGAACAAAACGATTCTGCCCAAAGCCGGCACTTCGCTCACGCTGATTGTTGAAATTCCGAAGCGAGGGCCTGTGGTGGCGGGCGCGGTGAGCCTGCATGCCTTCGTCAGCGGACGGGTGCAGGGCGTGGGTTTTCGTGAGTTTACGCAGCGTTCGGCCAAGCAGCTCAAGTTGAGCGGCTGGGTCAAGAACCTTCCCGATGGCCGCGTCGAGATTCTCGCCGAGGGCGATGAGAAAGCTCTGGCCGAGTTCGAGAAGGCGATTCGAACCGGCCCGCGACCGGCAAAGGTGGAGAAAGTTGACGTTACACGCGGCAAGGCCACCGGGCTGTACGATCGTTTCGACGTGATTTAGTGGGCGGACTACCGAACGGGCGCAATGCCCAACGACAGCAACAGAAAAGGATCGGCTATGAGAATCGGGTATCGGGCCTTTGTTCTTGCCACTTTCACAGCGGCGCTGGTCGCCGTCTTCGTCAGCCGCGTCAGCGCCTACGTCGAGCGCATGTATGCCCTCCAGGAAGTGCTCGACGAATGCAGCAATATCTCGGTCGGCAAAGTCGAGAAAGTGGACACGCAAAAGAAACAGGTCGTCGTCAAGATGGAGCGCGACCTCAAAGGAACCAATCCGTATCCCAAGATTCAGATCAACACGAACACCTCGCTGCCGCAGTTCATTCCCTATATGATGGCGAAGATCAAGCCCGGCCAGACGGTTGTCTTCTTCTGGAAAAAGGAAGGCAGTTCGCTGGCCTGCCTGGCGTACATGGACAACTTCTGGATTCAGATTTACGGCGAGCACATGGCCGACGCGAGCCAGATGTGGTGGCGCCAGACGCACATTGAGATTCGTTTCAACCGGACATGGCGGAAATCGGTCAACGAGCTGATCAACGTCTTGCCCGACATTCTGGCCGGCAAGGCCAAAGCCCCCGCGCCCGACCCCAACGTTCCACCGTTCGACGTGGCGACCGAGTTGGCGAAGATTCCCGGTGCGGCTCAGGCGGGGGCGGGGCTGCCCGCGGCCGGAAAGATCTTCGGACGCTACGTCGGATTGCCTCACGGCGCGGGCGAGGCCTATGGGGCGACGTGGGTGGACTTCGACGGCGACGGCGATCTCGACGCCTACTGCTGCGCCCGGAGCGGCAATGAACTGTTCCAGTGCGAGCCGGGCGGAATGTTCATCGTCGTGACGAAGGACATTGGGTTGAGCGGCGGATCGGCGGGCGCGGCGTGGGCCGACTATAACGGCGACGGCAAGCTCGACCTGCTTCTCCCGACCCCGAAGCTGTTCACGAACGTGGGCGGCAAATTCCGCGACGACACGGCTCTGCTGCCCAAAATGACGAGCGCCACCGCCGAAGCCTGCACCTGGATTGACTACAACGGCGATGGGCTGCCCGACATTCTCCTGCCCAACGGCGACAAGGGGATCATGTTGTTTCGCAACACGGGCAAGGAGGGCGCCGAGCGGTTTGCCGACGCGAGCGCCGAGGCGGGGCTGGGTCCGAATGGCCCCGGTCGGGCCAAGGGCACGTTTGTCTCGGTCGTGGATTTCGACGGCGACGGCTTCTCGGATTTCCTGTACAACGCGGGCGACGGGATGCTTTTCCGCAACAACGGACAGGGCAAGTTTGAGGAAGTGAAGAACTCGGGCATCAAGTTCAACTCGACCGACGTGAACAAAGTCGGCGTCGCCTGGGGCGACTACGACAACGACGGCGACGTGGATCTGGTTGTGCCGCAGAACAACATCGTCCGGCTCTTCCGCAACAACAACGACGGGACGTTCAGCGACGTGGCGGCCCAGTCGGGCGATCTGGCCAAGATTCCCGGCGCGTGGACAGCGGCCGCCTGGGGCGACGTGGATCGCGACGGTCTGCTCGACTTGTACGTGGGCAAAGGCGACGGCGACGGCCGGCTGTTCCTCAACAAGGGCGACGGGACGTTTGTGAACATGGTCGAGCCGTTGGGCCTCTATCATCTGCTGGGCAATGCGCGCGTGTTTGGAGTGGCGCTGGCCGACTTCGACTGCGACGGCGACCTGGATATTCTGGCCAATTCGGCGGAGGGCCGCTGTACGGTCTTTGTGAATGACTACAACCAGGAGGACCCGAAGCGGGTTTTTCTGGCGGTTCGGCCCAAGGGCACCAAAGGCGCGGTCGGCGCGGTTGTGCGGCTGTTCGACGAGAATAGCAAGTTACTGGGGCTGCGCGAACTGTGTGTGGCGCAAAACGCGGGCAGTCAGGCCGACGCGACCGCCTTCTTTGGGCTGGCGAGCGGGAAATACAAGATTTCGATCTGCACGAGCGACGGCGGCTTCGGCGAGCGCGTCGTCGAGGTTGGCAACAAGGGACTGGCCGTCGAGCTGAGCGCGGAAGCGAAGTGAGGCGGAGGCAAGAGGTCAGAGGTGAAAGGCGAGAAGTGAGAAGAAAGCAACAACAGACGATTCAGCCGACCGCCCGATGGGAGACGGTCGTTTTCCTGACGCTGATCCTGGTCGGGGCGCATTCAACCGCGCACGCGATTGTGCCGAGTCTGGCGATCGGGCCGCTGGCGGCGCTTGGCGGACTGATGGGCGGACTGATTGTGTTTGCCCTTTCAGGGCTGCTCGGCGCGCTGGGCTTCAAGACGTTGAGTCAGAAGATGCGCGGGCCGCGTGTGACGGCGTGGGTGGCCGGAACGATCACGGTCGTCTTCCTGGCCGCGCTGGGCGTCTTTGTCTATCGCTGGATGGGTATTCAGGGCCTGGTCTATTGCGCGGCCGGCTTCGCGGTCATCTGGGCCTTCCGGCAGTGGGGCTATCTGCTGAGACGGCCGGGCGTCGGGCGCTATGCGATGATCGTCGCGCCGGTGATCGCGTTGTTAGGAGTCGGCACGGGAATCGGCATTCGACTCGCCAGGAACAACTCGCCGGCGCCCGGGAATGGCGCCATCCATAATCCGCAACCCGACCCGGGCGATTCCGCACTCCGCACTCCGCACTCCGCACTCCATTCATGGCCGATGTTTCGCGGCAGTCTGGCGCGCACGGGCGCGCTGGACAACACGCCCGGCCCCATGCCGCCGCTCGACACCCTGTGGGCGGTCAAGGACCCCAACGTGAGCGTGGGCGACTTGTCGGCCTCGCCGGCGGTGGCCGACGGCTGCGTGTTCATCGCAGGATCGTTCGCGTCAGTGTTCTTCCGCGGCGCGAACATCTACTGTCTCGATGCCGAAAGCGGCGAAATCCGCTGGCGGTTCAAAACGGCGCAACAGGTCTTCTCGTCCCCGGCGGTCGTGAGCGGGCGCGTCTATTGCGGCGAGGGACTGCACAGCGACGGCAACTCGTCGCTCTACTGTCTCGATGCGACCAGCGGGAGCCTTCTGTGGTCGTTCCCGACGAAAAGCCACGTCGAATCGAGTCCGGCGGTGGCCGACGGCAAGGTCTATTTCGGCGCGGGCGACGATGGCCTCTATTGTGTGGACGTGACCAGCGGCACTCAGGTCTGGCACTATGAGAACGTCCACGTGGACGTTCCTCCGGCCGTGGACCGGCAGCGGGTCTATTTCGGCACCGGCTACGGCGAGAATGCCATGTACTGTCTCGACGGCCGGACCGGCAAGAAGATTTGGAGCGTGAAGACCAGCCACGGGGCGTGGGGCACGCCGACCGTCGTGGGCGGGGACCTCTACTATGCAATCGGCAACGGCAATTTCGTCGAGAGCGCGCCCGAGGGACAGCGGTTCGGGCGGGTCGTCTGCTGCGATGCGGCGACGGGCAACGAGCGCTGGCACGCGGACCTGCCCGATGCCGTTCTGAGCTCGATCGCGGCGGTGGGCGATCGAATCTACTTCGGTTGCCGCGACAGCCATGTGTATTCCTACAATCGGGCGACAGGGAAAGAGGTCTGGAAGTACAAGACCGGCGGGCCGGTGGTCTCGTCGCCGGTCGTGGCAAGCGGCCGGGTCTATATCGGCTCGGACGATGGTTGCCTCTACACGCTGAACGCGACCAGCGGCGAACTGGAAGCCCAGTACGACACGTCGAAGGTGACGGGGCGAGAGACGCGGATTTGGTCGTCGCCGGCGCTGACGGGCGGGCGGTTGTTTTTCGGTTCGTCGGCGAGCTACATGTTTTGCGTCGGCCACGTCGAGCCGAAGCCGGCGTCATAAGAGCAAGTACATGTCCGCAGATTTCGCAGATTACGCAGATTGAAGCCCTCATCAGGGAAGGCTTGGAGCCACAGGCGTTTAATGGTTTTGGCGTGGCGAGAACCCTTTTGACAGGATGACAGGATGAACCAGATCAGGCGAGACGAGGAATCCTGTCAATCCAACCCCAGGGTTTCTTCCGGCGATTGAGCGGCACGGAGAGGCGCGGAGAATCCCCAAGGGCAGTGACTCGTTGGGCTCTCTCTGGGTTTTCGCGAACCGGTCAGGGGCAGGAAGGAATCCGGGGCTTGGTGCGGTGGCGGATGTGTGTGCTTTTTCGAGAGAAGCCGGAAACA
>Ga0315274_10010358_pt1 | contig 13429 bp, 15 predicted proteins | sample YL17G02_20_MG_FD_203700 | JGI IMG/M metagenome (GOLD analysis project Ga0315274, IMG submission 203700) | Sediment microbial communities from Yellowstone Lake, YNP, Wyoming, USA - YL17G02_20 | ecosystem: Environmental > Aquatic > Freshwater > Lake > Sediment | place: USA: Wyoming | collected...
TCAAGGACCGCAAGGACCCACTGGTGCCCAAGGACCACAGGGACCAACAGGTGCTACTGGTGCGCAAGGACCACAAGGACCAACAGGTGCTACTGGTGCCCAAGGACCACAGGGACCAACAGGTGCTACTGGTGCGCAAGGACCACAAGGACCAACAGGTGCTACTGGTGCGCAAGGACCACAAGGACCACAAGGACCCACTGGTGCTACTGGACCACAGGGACCACAAGGACCACAAGGACCACAAGGCACTACTGGCGCACAGGGACCACAAGGACCTGCTGGATCTGTTGGCGGCGCTACAACTCAAATTCAATACAATGATGCTGGTACATTTAATGGATCAGCTAATCTAACATTCATAAAAGCAACATCAAACGTTTCTTTGAATGGAAATATTACTGTTGGGCAAATAGATGCAGCAGTTTCTCCATTATATAATATTGAAGTGCAGCATGTTACAACAGATCCAACAATAGGTTTCTATCGTGACGCTAACACACAGGGATTTGGTAGCGGACGTCTTTTTTGGGATGCTAACAACTCAACTCCGGCGCGCGTTCAGTATGCTATGATGCAAAATGAAATTGTATCTAATACTGCTGGTGCTCATAAAGGACGTCTATTAATCAAAACAGCACAATCAGGAGCCTTAACACCCGCAGCATTCCTTGAAGGAAATGTTCTTGTTGTATTGGGTGGTGCTACATTTGGAAATACTACGGACCAAACTGCCCTATTCAGTCCGTTTGTGTTTGATTCTCATGCGTCTGGCGGGTCAGTAAGCATGACTATCGGAGATTTAACTGATCCAGCAACACAAACTGAAATTTATTTGCGTAGCACCAACACTGGTATTATTCGTGTAGCCACTGGTGCCAATTTAGCGTTTAATATTTCTACCGTTGAAGCAGCACGTTTTATTAGCACAGGCAATCTTGCTATTGGTCAAAAGATCGCACCGGATACACTATCTGTTCTAGGAACAGCGAACGTCACAGGTAACGTAGTATTTGGAGGCAATACAAGTCTCAATGTCAATAATGCTATAGTCTCTACTTCTGTTTCTCCTGGTGGTAGTGGTGCAATCACGCGTGTATTATTTCCTGGCGGCGGCGCTTGGAGTAACAGCGCGGTCCAGGCAAATGGCGCCATTCGTATAGCAGTTCCGCCAGCGACTGCTCGCAGTGCAACCATGATGCGCCTGACAGTAAAGATTTTTGAATATGCCTCTACAACCAATACTGGCGGCGTTTCTCAAGGTATGTCTAGAACCATCGAATGTGGTGGTTACATGTATACCGACAATCTATGGTATAATACATTTGCTACAGAAGAACGTGCTGGTGGCAGTGCACTTAATATTCGCTATGGTAGAGATACAGCAAACAATCCTTTGATATGGATTGGCGAATTTGGTGCAGCAAATACTCTATGGAACTATCCACAAATCTATATTACAGAAGTCCTTGCTGGTCACAGTGGCGGAACCAATCCACAATCATTTGCTAATAATTGGAATATATCTCAAACAGATTTTTTGGGATCGGATACAGTAAGCACATCTGCATATAATATTGCAACTCAATATAATATGTTCAACATCCCACTCATTCTTGGTCCTCAGGGACCACAAGGTCCAACTGGTGGCGGCGGATCTACGGGACCGCAAGGACCACAGGGACCGCAAGGACCACAGGGACCAACTGGTGCTACTGGAGCACAAGGACCACAAGGTCCAACGGGTTCAACAGGACCGCAAGGACCGCAAGGACCAACTGGTGGTACTGGTTCAACAGGACCTCAAGGACCTCAAGGACCAACAGGTGGTACTGGTTCAACTGGTCCGCAGGGACCACAGGGACCACAGAATATTCCTACATCAACAAGTACAACACTCGCTACATCAGACGTTGGAAAATGTATTCTAGCAACAGGAACAATTACCATTCCCAATTCAACTTTTGCTGCTGGAGATGTTGTAAGTATTTACAACAATTCTGGTGCTGGTATTTCTCTAACTGCATCTATCACAACACTTAGATTAGCAGGAACATCAACAACTGGTAGTAGAACTCTTGCGCTACGTGGCATATGTACTATCTGGTTTATTTCAGGAACGGAAGCAGTCATATCAGGTTCTGGATTGACTTAAATGAGTATCAATAATCACCATATGGGAATTTGGTTTACTCCCATATTAATAACATACACAACAGCAACGACCACAACAGATACTATTCCTGTTGGAGCAACTAGTGTAACAACCGAAGTTATTGGTGGCTCTGGCGGCGGCGGCGGCGGCAGCAAGTCTGGTGGCAAGGCAGGCGTTGTTGCCAGCGGCGGCGGCGGTGGTAGTGGTGGTTTGTCAAGACTTTTGCAAGTTATTGCCGGCACTAGTGGGACAATAACTTATACGGTTGGTGCTGCTGGTGCTGTTGGTGTCAATGCGGTTAATGCAGGCGACACTGCTACGTCAGGCGGCGCTGGTGGCGCTTCTTCTGTTTCTTCAGGAACACAATCAGTCACGACAATAACTGGAAATGGTGGTGGTGGTGGCGCTGGCGCTGCTGCCAGCGTTGGCGGTGCTGGCGGAAGTCTAGGAACTGCTTCCGGTGGGTCAACCAATACATCAGGCAACGTTGGAGCTGATGGTGTAAGTAGTGCAACATCAGGTGCTGCTGGTGGTGCTGGATTAGTAGGAACATATGCTACTGGGAATGCTGGCGGAGTTAGTGGCTGGGATATTGGTTCAACGAATCTTCCTATTGCTGGCGGAGCAGGAAAGGTCTCATTTTTCTATAGTTAATATCCCCTAAATACTTATATGAATGAACCTTTATTATTAAACTCTCTATTCAATCCCAAAGTTGTCGCCGTAATTGGCGCATCTCCAGATCCCTCTAAGTGGGGAAATTGGTTAGCTGAACAAGTCTTTGTTCATGATTATATCCGTAAAGTATATTTCGTAAATCCAAAAGAAAAAATAATATTCGGGCAGAAATCTCTTGCATCTATAGATCTAATACCAGAACCAATAGACGTAGCTGTAGTTGCTGTCCCTCTTGACTTATATGAAATAGTTGTTGATCAACTTCTATTCCATGGAGTCAAATTCATTATTGGTATCACTGCTGGTTTTGGAGAAAGAGATATTGTAGGATTACATAAGGAACAACGTATTGCTGTGAAAGTAAGACGTTCTGGTGCTCATATGGTTGGTCCTAATTGCGCAGGAGTCTATGATGGATATGCTCCATTTCATTGTATGCCTGTAGGAGATTATACTCCTGGTCCTATTAGTATCATATCCCAAAGCGGTGGATTGATAGCAGATCTATATCTAAGACTTAAGGAAGTTCATCTTGGATATTCAAAAGCTATATCTGTTGGTAATATCAATCAAACTCCTATTGCCGAAATTCTTGAATATATGGATGCTGACCCAAATACCAAATTAATTGTTCTTCATATGGAAGAAACTAAAGCCATTCCTGACTTAACAAATATCTCCAAACCAGTTATTCTTTTAGCTCCCAAAGTCACGGAAGCATCTAAACAGGCTGTATGGAATCATACCAATTCAGAATTAAAAGAAGCAAACACATATACTTCTCTTAGAGATATAGTTCCTCTAATACAACGTACTCTATCTGGTATGAAGAGTGATGGCGGCAAGCGCATGGCTGTTATAGTGGATTCTGGTGGCTTAGGTGCCTTTCTTGCTGCAGAGGCTCAGGAAGCTGGCTTCGAGTTGCCTCTACCTAGCCATGGGTTGCGAAATTTGATCACAGAGAGGACGCTAGAGGACGTCCCAAATCTGCGAATCGGCAATCCTATAGACATGATTAGCATTTCTAGTGGTTTCAGCCAGCCTACCTGTGAAATTCTTGATGTGCTGCTGAGTTCTGATGAGTATGACTGCGCTATTTGTTTACTCTATTTGATAGAAATAGAACTAGATCCAAAATTAGAATTCTACATAGGATTAAATATGGCATATGTAATTAAACGTTACAACAAGCCTGCTATGATAGTCTGCAAAGACTTTAATAGGGAGAGCATTAAAGCACTAATTCAAGAAGGTATTCCAGTCTATAGAGACATAGAAACAGCAACTGAAATGATGAAAACATTACTGAAATGAAAGACTTACTTCTAGTCCTGTCTTCTGGACGTACTGGAACACACAAACTCTCTACCATATTAGCTGATGTACCAGGAATGTATGCGGAGCATGAGGGTGATCCGGGATTTCATTTAGTACGAGAAAAGAATAGCATTGATCCATCAATAGGATCTCACTTTGTGGAAAAGAAAATATCATTCTTCAAAGCACAGGGCAAAGAACATATTGCTCATACTGGACACATGGCTGGTGAAGGTTTCTTTGAGCATTTTATAGATCAAGGAATTATTCCAAATGTAATAATCCTTAGACGACCGGCACGTGAAGTAGCATTAAGTATGTTCAAATTGAATTGGATACCAGGACGCAATGAATTACTTAGAGCGTGGTATAGAGGACCTGATGAGAAGAATGTTCTACCATATCATGAGTGGAAAGCGGCAACATCATACCAATTGTGTTATTGGTGGGCATTAGATACAGAATATAGAATTCAACAGCACATGCCTTTGATATTAAAGCATCATGTTAAGATATATGAAACTACTTTAAATGGTATATTGAATATACAGGAATTGAATAGTCTATTGAAATTCTTTAATCTATCTGAAATAGAATCTATTCCCCAGAATAAAGTTAATCACCTAGAGCTATATCGAACTCTTAATAAGCCAACGCCACCTGATGATTATCTAACTAAAGTAGAAAATGAAGTACATGAAAGAACTAACACTCCAAGATCTATCAGCCAATCAAGCCAAAGATATTAATTCAAATGTGATAGTGTCTACTGCAAAGGCACTTGGTGTTACCGTTCTGAATTCCGGCAATGGCTATGTTCAACTGGTACTTTCAAATTCATTAGAAAAATTAGAACTATGAATGCTCTATTAGAATTGAACTATAGGAATTTCAAAGTAGTGTTACTCTCACAAGACAATCACTCAAGGAAATGGATTGCTCCAGTCAGTGAATATAAGACTAATCTATTTGCTACATATCTCTACACTGGACGTATACACGAATATAGATATGATAATAATATACAAGGAGACTTGGTATCTGATTTATATGGAGAATTATTCTTGAATTGGGATGTTACTCTTGACTATCCTACGATAGAGCATTTTGATAAAGCAGTCTGGCTATGTTTTTCTAGCTATATGCCATTGACTGCTAAATTTCTTGAGATAGATGGTGATAGTATTATTCCACCCAACACTGGTGTATATAATGTATTGGGTACTTGTACAGAGACCGTGGAAAATTTAAACGTCCGTGCTCTTCAATATATTGTTCCAAGGAATAGAGAATTACACTTAGCTGGTGCTGCCAAGGTGATACTAATAAGTAGAGGGAATTTTGTAAACAAGCCAATAGATCTAGACTACTAATCCTTTCTTTTGCATTAGTGTACTGGCTTTCAACTCAGATAGATTTTGTACAATTTCTTGAACTACATCATAATCATCATAATACTCTCTCCACATGACTAAAGGTAATGATGTGAGTTTGTATTGTTTAAATTCTGTACCAAACACCCAAGAGCTAAGATTTTCTAGCAGTTGTGGGTGGGCTAGGTTATCAGGATGAAACTGAATGCCATATTTGATATTATTATCATCAAGAGTTTTCTTCATTTGAAACATCACGTTCATCTGAGCTTCATCAACCAATCCAATGAATATTAAAACGTCTGTAATTTTAACAAGTGTCTTCATAAAGTGCCCTAAATATAGTATATGACTCGAGACTATTTATATGACCACATTACACGTCCTTCCTAACACTAAGACGCCAACTGGATTAGCTAATCCAATGGATCCATTCTCAGTCTTGTGTTACAAATACATCAAACATTTAGCACCACACTATGAGTTTATCCATTATGGAAGACCTGGCAGCACGGTTGACTGTCTCCATGTGGATATTACAGCAGAAGGTATAGAAGGATTTAACAAGCAAGCTGGAGAGGAGATTGCCAAGCGCAAGAAGCCAGGTGATCTAATTATTTGTTTCTATGGTACGGATAACAAGCCAGCTTGTGACATGAATCCAGATCTAATAACAGTAGAACCATCTATTGGTTATGTTCCTGGTGCTGTGTTCTCTCCATACCGCGTATTCACTTCCTATTCTCAAATGCATATGTTCTATGGCGAACGTGGTATGCTAATGAATCCATCTTGGTTTGATGAAGTAATCCCTAATGGATTTACTCCTAGCGAATTTACATATAGGGAAGACAAAGAAGATTTCTATTTGTACTATGGTAGAGTCTGTAAAGAAAAGGGAGTAGACATTGCTATACAGGCAACGGAAAGGATCGGTGCGCGTCTTGTAATAGCTGGTCCCGGATCACTGAGTGATATAGGATATAGCAGCATACCAAAGCATGTAGAAATGTTAGGTTTGTGCGATGCCGAACAAAGAAGATCTTTGATGAGTAGAACAAAGGCAGTGCTTGCTCCTACATACTATGTAGAGCCATTTGGCAATATAGTCATTGAAGCTAATCTATCTGGTACTCCAGCCATTACTAGTGATTGGGGTGGCTTCACTGAAAATGTTATTCATGGTAAGACTGGTTGGCGTTGCCGCGACTTCAATAGTTTTGTAGACGCCCTTGAATTAGTCCTAGACTTTGTAAGACCAATAGATTGCTACAATCATGGTATGAACTATGCTGATGAACTCATTCACCAACGCCATGACTTGTACTTACGAAAAATAATCAAAGGAACTTTCTACTAATGAGCAGACTCTATATTATAACTTCCAGCATCAATCCTAGAGAGGATAAACTAACCTATTCTAGAAAGAGATCATTATTTGATAAAGAATCTCGCTTGCAACAGACGGTCTTTACTATCAAATCAATTCAATCAATGGATCCTGGTTCAAGGATGATCCTTCTAGATTCTTCTGATGATCTAGAATCATTCCAAGACCAATTCCTATCCTTCTACAATCTTGAAGTCTATTCAACCAAGAAGTTTGGAAAAGAAATTCATGATATCATTGCTTCCAATAGGAACAAGAGTGCCTGTGAGTGTCTTATGCTTGGTACATATCTTGAAACTAATAGAGTAGAACTATTGCAGTATGATCATATTGTAAAGACTACGGGAAGATATGTCTATTCTGATTTCTCTCCAAATATATTAAATGAGTATCAGAGATCTAAGTTCTTTTTCAAAAAAGAATTAAAGTTCAAGTGGAATGATATTTGGAAGTATGAACTTGTTGATTCTCGTTCAATAGATAACGATAATTATTTACATCAGTATTGTACCGTGTTGTATGCGTTTGGAATTGAGAATCTAGAACGCATGATAGACATATATACCGGATCATTCTACATATTGAATCACCCAGATATGATTCACTATGATATAGAAACTTTATCTAATTACTTTCTTAGACCATACAAATCAGATATGATAGAAGTGCCATGGACTATTTGTGGATTTGATGGTGTAAATGGTAATTTGATGCATTATTAGGAGAATATTATGAAGACTAGTGTTATTATTGTTGATGAGTTTTATGGCAATCCAGATGCTGTTAGGGAATTTGCACTTAGCCAACCCTTTAATGTCAAAGGGAACTATCCTGGTGCGCGAACACTTCCTTTTCTAAATGACAATACAAAGCAAGTCATTGGTGATATTATACGCCATGCTGGTGGGGAAATAAGAAACTGGCATGAGGACTCTGGTTACACTGGATCATTTCAATTATGTACTGCTATTGATAGAACTTGGATTCATGCTGACTCATTTAATACGTGGGCAGGAGTCCTATATCTAACACCCAATGCTCCTAGATGGTCTGGGACTGCATTATATCGCCACAAAGAAACTGGTGAATATGAAAAGAAAGGCGACAACCATGAAGGATATGATTATACTAAATGGGATAAGACTGACGTGATTGCTAATCGTTATAATCGCCTGGTATTATATCGTGGTAATATGTTTCATGCCGCGCAGGAATATTTTGGTTCAACTCCATATGATGGTAGACTCTTTCAAACATTCTTCTTTGATACGGACTACTAATGAAAGTTCTACATGTAATATTTTCTACCAATAGACTTAAGTATCTTGGCAAAGCCCTTGAGTCTCACGCATATTTAAACTATGGTGATCATGAAATAGATCGCGTTGTGATAGATGATTATCCCAGGACAAGAAACGATAAGATATTCGAAATTCTAGGAAAGACTTTTGCATTTAGACCTGTCCTACATACAAAGAACAAAGGACTATCTGCTACTTGGTCAGAACTATTTGATTGGATAAAAGAAGAAGATTATGACTATATCCTACACCAAGAGGATGATGTAGTCCTAAAGCAAATGGTCTATCTAGATCAAATGATCTCTCTATTTGCTATGCATCCCAAGATCTGTTCCTTTACTTTAAAGCGTCAACCATGGTACTTTCATGAGAAGGAATCTAAAATAGAACCAACAGATCTACAGCTAGGATCATTCTACGCAGAGAAAGCAAACGTATTCTCTCCTATGTTTACTCTCTATCCTACTTGGATTGCTCATGGAACTGCAAGAGAGACCTATCAATGTAATATCAATGAGGGAATGCTTAATGAGCATCTAAAATTCCAAGGATTCACTCCTTATGTGCTCAAAGGCAGTCGAGGAGAGCATTTAATAGAGCATATCGGGGAAGAAACGCAGGGCACCAAGTGTCTTGAAGGAGAACCGAATTGGGAGCTATTTGCAAAGTATGATCCGAACAAGGTTTACAGTTCGAGAGATGGGAGCCTGATAAGAGCCTAAATATAACAACATCCTCGCGAGGCTCTCATGTCAACAGTAACAACAAGACAAGGTCTAAAAGATTATTGCCTTCGTAAACTCGGTTTCCCTGTTATCACTATCAATGTAGATGATGATCAGGTAGATGATCGAATTGACGATGCTCTTAGTCTATTTCAACAATTCCACGTGGATGCTACGCAGAAGATCTATATCGCATATCAATTGACTGCGAATGATGTTACATCCAAGGCTATCACCATGCCTGCTAATGTTATTGGTGTGACTAGAGTGTTTCCTATTGCTGGTAATAGCGTCAACTCTTCAGGAAGCCAGAACTTTAATATCTTTGATATCAATTATCAAATCCGTCTAAATGAACTCTATGACTTTACTTCTGCGGACTATGTCTATTATGAATTGGCTAATCAACACATAACAACGCTTCAGCTATTGTTCTTTGGTGATACTCCTATTGTATACAATCGCTATACTAATATCCTTTATCCTTCCTTCAATTGGGGACAAAATGTTACTACAGGCACATGGATTCTAATTGAGAGCTATCAAACGCTAGATCCTACTGGCACATTGTTTTGGAATGATGTATGGCTAAAGAAGTATGCTACAGCATGTATCAAAGAGCAGTGGGGATCTAATCTAAAGAAGATGTCTGGCGTTCAATTGCCAGGTGGTATAACTCTTAATGGTCAGATCATATATGAAGAAGCTCATGTTGAAAAGGCAGATCTATTTCATGAACTAAGAGATTTCTATGAGGCTCCTCCAATTTGGGAAGTAGGATAATGAAATCGTTTAAAGAGTTTCTCAAGGAAGTAACCAACAATAAACCAGGCGGTCTAATGCGCTCAGGATTTATTAAGAAGGGTTTCGTTCCTCCTATGACTCCAGGCAAAACTAAAAAGAGAGTCTAATGCCAACTAATGTTTATCTGGATCTGTTTCATAACACTCCTGAGCAAAGACTCATGGAAGACTTGATAAATGAGACGGTCTACCACTTTGGAATCGACACATACTATATGCCACGCACTAGTGAAACGGCAGTCGATTTTGTTATGGGTGACGATCCTAATAAGAAATTCACGGAAGCATATCCTGTTGAAATATATGTTCAGTCAGTAGATAACTTTGAAGGTGGAGAACTCTTTTCTAAGTTCGGTCTTGAAGTTCGTAAGCAGGCGCGCTTCCTTATTACATCCAGATCATTTGCTAAGAATCTTCCTAGTACATATAGCAGACCCCGTGAAGGAGACGTTCTATGGATGTCAAACTTCAAAGCTCTATTTGAAATCAAGTATGTTGACGAAGAGTATTTCTTCTATGCTATGGGTAGTGAAAAGATTATGGGATACAGCATGATATGCGAGAAGTTCCGTTACTCTAATGAGCGCGTTGAAACGGGCATTGAAAACATTGATGATATGATGGATACCGTGGTAACAGCATATAAATATATTATGTCTGCTAATGGACATAACACCAACACCTATACTATTAGTGAAGCAGTCTATCAAGGAGCTAATGCTGCCGTGGCGACTGCTAATGCTACTGTCGTCACGTGGGATAAGCCAACTCTATCTCTTGTCCTTAAGCACGTCCGTGGTACTATGGTGGCTAATACTATCATCCGTGGTGCTAATAGTAATGCACAATACGTCATGGTCAGTAGTGATCAACTAAGCGACGTGAATGATGTGATTGATAATAATAGCCAAATTGGATCTGAAGCCAATACTATTCTCGACTGGACTGAGACTAATCCGTTTGGACAACCAACCTAATGCTAAGCAACCAACAATTTTACTATCGTACCATTAGACGCTGTGTATCAGCGTTTGGAACGTTATTCAAGGATATTCTTATCCTAAAATATACTAATGATGGTACATTCACTGAGCTTGACCGTCACCGTGTTGGACTATCCTATGGTGGCAAGGAAGCGTTTCTAACTCGTCTACAGGGTGCTCCTGATCTTCCAGCACCTATTCAAGTTAAGCTACCAACCATGTCCTTTGAATTAAATACCATAAGATATGATGCTAGTCGCAAACTACAATCACAAATACAAAACTTCCAAAAGGTTAGTGGTAATAATAGTTCGGTCTATAATCAATACACTGGCGTCCCATATAATCTAAACTTCAATGTACAAATCTATGTACGCAATATTGAAGATGGTCTACAGATCATAGAGCAAATCCTTCCCTATTTTAATCCTGACTATACATTAACAATGGATTTTGTTGATGGTATGTCTATCTCAAAGAACGTTCCTATTATTCTAGATAGCATAGACTTGAATAGTGAATATCAAGGATCAATGGCAGAAGAAGTTCGTATTGTAATATGGACATTGAACTTTACGATGCAGACCTATCTGTTTGGTCCTACATATACAGGCGGTATCATCAAGCAGGCAACTGCTAATACATTCTATTATGGTGGAGCATATGATACAACCGCATTGGTTCTATCTACTGCTAATACGCCACGTGGTAACTTTACTCTAGGAGAGGCAGTCTATCAGGGACATGATATCACTTCAGCTAATGCTATTGGTGTTGTTGCTAATTGGAATTATGCTGGCGGGCAGCTTGCCGTGTCTAGCATACAAGGACAATTTAAAGCCAACGCTAACGCCAAGGGAGCATTGAGTGGCGCGTCTGTTAAGGTCAATACAGTTCCAGCAGACGTCAAGCTTGTATCTATAGTAACTACTCCTGTGCCTAATACTGCCAATATTGGGGACGACTTTGGATTCTTGACTACCATAACTGAGTTCCCTAACATTACATAATTGGTTCCTTAGTGATAAATAAATGAATGAAACAAGTGGCAATACTAAACTAGAAGAAGCATTAGGCATATCACCACAGTCTAATACTAATACACAACGTGCTGTAGTAGTCCGTCCTTCTCCTCCTGTTCAAGATGATAATACTATTCAAACGGATAGTGAATACGCACGCCAAGAGATTTATGATTTGGTTAGTAAGGGCGGTGAAGCCATAGATCAGATAATGGAAGTAGCACGTGAGTCACAGCATCCTAGAGCATATGAAGTCCTTGCCCAAATGCTAAAAACGCAATCAGATAACGTGGATAAGTTATTGAGGATTCAAAAGGAACGCAAAGACCTATTAAAGCCTGATCAAGAGGGTACTAATAAATCTCCTATAAACGTAGCAAACGCTGTATTTGTAGGCACTTCTAGTGATTTAATCCGTATGATACGCCAAGAAGAAAGGAATGATGGGCATATCATAAACGTAACACCAACGCCAATAGACGATGAATAAGACAGTCTTTAAAGGTTACATGAGTAATCCTAGACTCCGCCGTGCGGGGCAGGAGATTAGTCTATCCAAAGAAGAAGTAAAGATCTATCTCAAATGTGCTAGAGATCCTATCTATTTTATCGAAACGTTTGTTAAGATCGTTACTATTGATGAAGGTATAGTTCCTATCAAACTTTGGAAGTTTCAAAAGAAACTCTTAAAGATATGCCATGATAATAATAGAGTTATAGTCAAGGCAGGACGTCAGACTGGTAAGACCACGACGCTTGCCGTTGGATATTTACTATGGTATGCGCTCTTTCAACATGATAAGGTAATAGGTATCCTTGCTCAAAAGGAAAAGACTGCTAAGGAAATCCTTGCGCGTATCAAGAACGCATATATGAATCTACCACTATGGCTACAGCAGGGCATAGATGAATGGAATAAAGAGTCTATTGAACTAGAAAACGGTTCTAAGATATTATCTGAATCTACTAGCTCTGGCGCTATTCGTGGATTTACTATCTCTCTTCTATATCTAGACGAATTTGCTTTCGTGCCTAATAACATAGCCCATGACTTCCTAACATCCGTCTATCCTACTATATCCTCAGGAAAGACTGCTAAGATCTTTATATCCTCTACTCCTAATGGTATGAATCACTTCTATAAGCTGTGTATGGATGCCAAGAAAGCGGAAAAACTAGGCGTGCCAGGCTTTAAGCTAGTAGAGAACACGTGGCGTGACCGTCCGGACCGTGATCAGGCATGGGCAGATGATCAAAAGAGAGTTCTAGGTGAGGAGAAGTTCCTACAGGAAATGGAATGCGAGTTCCTAGGAAGCGCAGGCACACTAATATCTTCTGTTGCGCTAAAGAATCTCAGTTACATAGAAGCACTCAAATTCTTATTAGAAGGCGCACTACATCTCTATCAGGAACCTATACAGGGACACCAATATATTTTAACTGCAGATAGTTCTCATGGAAAGGAGCTAGACTATAGTGCTTTTGTTGTATTAGACGTCACGCAGGCACCATATAGAATAGTTGCCAGATACAAATCTAATATAGTATCCGCGCAGGAATATCCTAATTTTATTACTAGCGTTGCTAAGCATTACAATAGAGCATATGTACTTGGTGAGAATAATGATATTGGCTCTCAAGTCTTGAGCCTCTTGGTCAATGATTGCGAATATGAAAACGTC
>Ga0315274_10010360_pt1 | contig 13428 bp, 12 predicted proteins | sample YL17G02_20_MG_FD_203700 | JGI IMG/M metagenome (GOLD analysis project Ga0315274, IMG submission 203700) | Sediment microbial communities from Yellowstone Lake, YNP, Wyoming, USA - YL17G02_20 | ecosystem: Environmental > Aquatic > Freshwater > Lake > Sediment | place: USA: Wyoming | collected...
CGAAGATGCCATCAGGTCATGCGTGATCCGGATGGCCCCTGCATTATTGCTGAAGCTGACCAAGTTGCTGTTCTGAAAGGAGAGAGTCTGAAACGTCGATGAGGCGTCAGCGCTGAACGCCTGGTTGCTCTGCGATGTCAGCGCGTTGTGCGATGCCGTGATGGCTTGACCAGCCGATGAACCGAACGTGATTCCGTTGGCATTGGAGAACGAAATGGTTCCACTCGTGTAGGTGGTGTCAGAGACGATGATGCCGCTGATGCCGGTCTGGGCTCCGCCGGCAACGGCAACGCTCGCTGTGATGGTAGATCCATTCAGGCCGAAACTCACTCCGTTCGAATTGCTGAATACGACGGAGCCGAGATCGCTGCTCGTCGTCCCGGCCGAGAAGTTTACTGGCGACGGAACTCCAGCCGCGATTGAGGCCGTCAACACGGAGCTGTTGTTGAGCCCGAAGCTGACGCCGTTGGCATTGCTGAAGACGACTGTGGAGCCAGCCGGCGCCAGTTGCGTGCCTGCGGAAATCTGGTTTCCACCTCCTCCGAAACCGCTCGATGCGGATTCAATGGCGTCCAGCCTGACATCGAGCGCGGTGTCTCCAGCGATGCGTTCAGCCGTCTCGATGCTGAGTTCCGAGGAAGTCCCTGCGTACTCCAGCGCGGTCCACACCTTGACCCCATCGCCGAACTTGAACTTCCTGGTATCCGTCTCGATGCCCATCTCGCCATCGGCAAGAACGGGGTTCACCGAAGTCCATTGGCTGGCAATACCCCTGCGCAATTTGATGACAACTCCACGTCTCACGGAGCACCTCCATCAATCTCGGACAGGCGCAGGTTGTTGATCAGCTTGTTGAACGTCGAGATGTCGCGCTCGCGCGAGAGTCTTAACTGCTGCCACCATGCGTTGACGCCAGGAAGCCGGAGCATCTCAGGAGAAGGTTCCATCCAAGGTCCAAACTGGACCTCCAATATCTGGTCCGGCCGCAGCGAGATCCGGCTCAGTTGGCGGTCTGAAGCCATGACGATTACGGAGAATCCTGTTGTCCCCAGTTTTTGACCATGAACTGCATGGCGCTGAACTTACCACCGCCTCCGATCCCGTCGATGATGAAGCGCGCCGACAGGTACCTGCCCCTCGTCCAAGTCGGGAAGTAAAACGTGCCGTCCGGCCGCGTCTTGGCGGTCGTGTGCTGCGCGGCTGTCAATTCTGTCTGGCACTCGAAATCGAGATCCTTTGTTGCCTTCCAGGTGAAGCAGCTTGGCTGTGAACCGTAGCCAGCCTCGGCCGTGATGATGGACGGAGTTGACTGGGCGAGCGGCTCCGCTTCAACTGCGATCATCTTCATCATCTTCTCGTCGTCGGCCCGGTAACTCTCCGCGCCCTGCTGCATGACCGTCTCGTAGCCAACATGGTGATAGAACTCCCCGTGGCAGGCGTAGCCATCGTACGACAGGTAGTTCCCTCCCAGCATCTCACGGTAGTAGATGTCATCCTCGATCTGCTTCAGGCAGAAGTCCTCGGCGGAGGCGGCGATATACGTGGACTCGGAGGCGCAGTCCTCGCAGTAGTCGGCAATGGTCTTGCCTTGCAGACGTGAGCACAGTGAGTCTGGCGAGATCGCAAGGTTCGGATTCTCCGTCTCGTTCCAGATGAAGAGCGGAGGATTGACGACCGCTGCGCTCGCCCCGGTGCAAACTTCCCCGTCCTTGAAGCCAGTGGCCACCAGCGTTCCTCGCGCGCACACGCCAAGGTCTTCAAGCCACTGCCCGATGGTGGGACGGTCATCCTTCCTGAACGTCAGGAACGACGTGAACCCGTGATCGATAAAGTCTGCGGCGGAGAACTTCAGGTTGAACCGCAACGTCACGTTGGGGCAGATGTTGTCACCGGTCGGCCACGACAGCCACGCTTCCCTGGCCTCATCCGACCACCCGCCAGTCACCAAGTTGCACGCCTCCTTGTTGATCGGATCGTAGGAGGCGTTGTCTTCCGTGATGCCGTCGAAAATCATGCCGGCTGCCTTGGTGATCCACGGAACCGTAACGGGACGGGAATCGAACTGCGACAGCGCATAAACATCGGATTCACCAAGCCACATGTGAATGTCACCGCCGTTGATCAGGCTGAACTTGTACTTTAGCGAGTTTCCGCCGCGATAAATCGTCTCGAAGTTGAACACGTCCTCGCCGCCTACCAACGTCACGCGGATGATGCTCTTGTCGGTGTAGAGCATGAGCGCGTTCCCGAGCGGCGCCGCGTTCAGGATCGTTTCTCCAACTGCAATGGTCGCGCGGCCGGCCAGGCTGGTATCCGACTCGATGAACGACGCGGCGTTCTCCAAGTCGCCCCACATCACGGTCCCTCCCATGCGCTCGCCGTTCTCGGTGAAGTCGTAGAAGATGACGAAGCCCCTCCACACCACGACGCCTCCGGCGCGGGTGATGTCCAACGCAAGCAGGTCCGTGATCGTCTCAAGCGCCTGCAATCCGCAGCCTGAAGGATCATTTCCAAGAACGTAGGTGCTCGGGGCATCGAATCCGTTGGTGAAGATGAGCGTTGAACCCAATGTCGCCGACATTCCGCGCACTGAATTGCATCCGCACTGGTCAGTGGTGTATCCACTGTTGCCAAGTCCGTCCGCCAGGATGCGCCAGTTGCCGGCGCTCTGGTTAAGTTCATAGACCCGGCTCATCGTGGCGGCAATCAGCTTCCGCCCGGCGGCCGTGACCACCTCGGTCAGCATCGTCACCGCTTCACGGCAGCCAGAGAGCGTGTGCAACACCTGCCCGCAGTAAACGTAGGAGTACACCAGGACCGGTTGGTATTGCGGAGTGGCTGGACCGTAGGGGTACCCGGGATACTGGAAGGTCGTATGCTCTTGCTCGCACGAAGTGTAGAAGTAGCTGTAGAGGTAGTAGTTCGGGTAGCCGTTCGTGAAAGTCGGAGGCACGATGTAAGGCGTGCGGATGTAGCGGTACGGATAGCCGGCGTACGGATAGAAGATGTTGCAGCCGTTGTAAACCTCCGTCGGCTGGAAGTCCCCGATGTAAACCGGCGCGTAAACATTAGTGGCCGGCGGGAAAAAGAAGTCCCCTCCAAGCTGATAGCTCGCAGCCTGGTAAGCGTAGCTGTATCCGGTCAACCCGCCGCCCGTCCTGGCCAGCGCGCTGTACTCCTCGTAGTAACCAAGACGATCGGTGAGCTGGTCGTGCAGATCCTCGTTGTTGTACGGGAAGTTGTCAGCGAACAGCCGGCGCCAGCCTCCGCCGCGCTGCCGGTTCTTCGATGACCTGGTGCTGGCATTCTTGACCACGCGCCAGTTTCCGAACCCGACCTCATCGGCCGAGCTTAGCGTATCGAACGCGCCCGTCATCGGGCGTAGCTGAGTTGTGCGGAAGTCGGCCATTGCTCACGTTTTGATGAACAGAAACGCGATGAGACACGGATGAATCACATTGAACGCCGTCCCTCCTCCCGTGCTCTCGGTTGGGTGAGTGCGGTCCACTCCCGGATCCGGCTCGTTCAGGATGTCACCACCATCGCCACCCGTTGCGCCGGAGCTGAATGTTTGGATGTCGTGAGTGTGCGCCGGCATCTCGGAGATGGTCTGAAGATGCGTCTCCTCGCCGAGGTACTTTGTGTTGATGTCCCGAGTGGACAACGCTCCACCGGATCCGTTGTCACCTGTCCCGGCTCCAATCAGTGAACGCCCGCCGCCGTTCGGAAGATTGAATGTCGTGCTTGCATCTCCAGATCCATAACGGGTTCCGATCGCCGCAAAAAGGTTTGCGTATGTGGTGCGGCTGACAGCGGCTCCGTTGCAGAGCAGATAACCGTTACCTACGTTTGTCGTGGCCGCCCACAGGTAGGCTCCCGTTGGAACAATGGATTGCGTGATCTCCGTGATGGCCTGGTCGCTGATCGTTCCATCGCTGTCCAGGAAGTAGGAGAAGAAGTCGCACAGCAAGTTGGCGATGTTGAAGAAGCGCGTGAGCCGCGTGCAGAGGTCGGCGTTGGCCGATGGGATGGCGTCGCAGAATTGGGATGGCACTACGGGTGATGGCATGGGATCCTTTCAATAAACTTTGCGAATACCAAGGGCTGCGATTTCAAGACCGAAAGCATGTGGCCATGAGAAGTTGACGGTGTCCAAGCCTCCGGTGGACTGATCGAAGTTTCCGGATCCGGTTCCAACTGATCCACCGGCCGCCGCTTCGAGTTCTGATATGGATGCAAGCGACGTTGAATTGGAAGTGAGCAAACCCTTGATTAGATCCTTTGTGCGGGAATGCTCCACGTTGGTCGACGAGACACTGACCTCCTTCACGGAATACAGGACTGACGCGATGTCGGTGGCGAACGTAGGACGTCCCACTTCAAAGATCAAAGGGGAAAGGTATCCTTCATTTGCAGGCACTGAATGACCGGAGCCGCCAGCCCCGATGGATGTGCTCGTAGTCCCCCTCCGGGAGTGGAATCTGAATCCCACTCCCATGTTGAAATAGTTGATCAGCGTTCCGGCCGTGAATGTCAGTGCGCTTAATCCATCACCCCACCGGATCCCGATGAAGTTGTCGGTGGTGGCGCTGGCCACCATGTTGGTGGTTCCGCTGCACACCCCAACATATCCGTCCACCGGATTGATGGTCACACCGTGATTCAATCTGAACATCAAGATGATCTTGAGCCGGTTCCAGTATTTTCCCCACGGCAGCGTTCGTCCGTATTGTCCGGACTTGATCTCCAGACGCTTCTGAGTCCTTCCATCAGCGTGTGTCCGGCTGACGATGGAACAGCCTGACCCCACTCCGTTGTTCAGCCATCCGGTTCCCTTCGTGAAGCTGCTGATCGCGCCAACGGCATAGTCATCAAAGATCTCAATGACCTGTCCGTCCTGGATTGAATCTTCTGACGGAACAGCCGCCGCTGCGGAAGCGACCTGCGCTTTGACATCGGCGGCGCTGATCTGCTTGTTAAGCCAGTTCCCATTTCCGTCTCTGCGATCAATGACAAAGCGATCGGAGTCCGCCACGGTGTCAAGGGTCGTGACCAGATCCGGAATGTTGTGAATCTTGCTGGCCCGGTTTGCCGATGAGAGTAAATCGAGTGGTGTTGGCATAAGCGTCAGCTCAAGAGAATCGGGAATCCGCTGTCCGAGTTTCCAACGAACGGAACGCTTGGGACGTAGAGCGAGCTGAACGCCGGCAGCAGCCGCTCGATGGCCGCCGAGCAATCCCGCTGCAGCTCCTCATCCTGCTCGTCGTGGTAACGATAGCGCAACGTGCGCAGGCAGGTGGTGTACTCGACATCGTAGGCACGCGCCGCATCCCATGCCCGCTCCTTCATCGCGATCTTTTTCTCCATGCGGTTGATCACGCATTCTTGGAACTGCTGATCGACGGGAACCAAATCCTCATCATTCCACTTTCGCTTGATGCCCTGCCACTGCATCAGCATGTAGTATTCGCATGGAAAACGAGGAGCCGCGTAGATCTTGTAGTCCGGTCCAACTGAGAAGATGCGGTCGTTGTCGGCCAGGCTCAGGAACCGGCAGTCGTCCTCGGTGCCGTTCAGGTACGGCGGAGCGCACGCCGTCTCTCCGCCGATCACGTAGTTGCAGTAGGGCGTGTCGTAAATGTTCGCCGGGGGCGGTTCGAATGTGCATTGCACACAACGCTGCGACTCCACCCAGCAATCAATCTTCGCCGAACTTACCCTCTTGTAGTACAGCTTTTTGCAGTCTCGACCGGCATTGTCGTTCGGTTTGTAGGCGAACAACTGCGTGATCTTTCCAGGCGGACCTTGGAAAACAGATGTCGAACAAAACTCCTGGACATCGTTTTTGGTGTAGATGTTGACGTTGAATCCGCGCGTCCAAGGAATGAGCGTCTGAATATCCGCCAGTGCATTGGCCAGCTCAGTCCGGAATACATCCTGCAACTCCTCTCCGAGGCTCTCCGGCGCCACCAGCGTCTTGAGCGTGGTTTCCAAATCTGAAAACGCTTGATATTCGATTGCTGACATAGGACTGTCCTTGTCCCTTTGGACGATGTGTTACACCGAGTTCAGCTCACTGAGTTTTGCCGTCGGAGGTTTCATGTCCGCCGGCTTTGGCACTTCGATCGGATCCGGCATCGGCCTTCCGCCAGCCGGTCCCACCGCTCCGTTTGGAAGACCGAACTTTTCATTTGGTGTCTGCGCCCTTCCAATATCCTGCGGACGGGCAAACTGTCCACCGATGTTAATTCCCCCTTCCGCAGCAGGATTTTGGTTTAGAAGCTGCGAGGACAATTCGAGTCTGGTCAGCTTCTGCTTGTAGCCTGACTCGGAGAAAGTCCCTTGAGGTTTTTTTTTAGCTTCCTCGTCGTACTCTTCCCTGGTGATCGAGATCACTCCGCCGCGACCAAAGGCGATGCACCGGTCCAGCTCCTCGATGAGCGCCGCGTCCGCCGTCTCAAGGATTTCGAATTTGAGAGGCGTCCCGTGGATGTAAACCGGCATGGCCGGAATATCTTTCCTATAATACTTTGATGGCATATCAAGGCGACATTATTGAAAAGGCCCGGAGTTGCAAGAACTCCGGGCCTGCCCCAATCCCACTGCACCACAACCAACAGATGCAGGTGAACCTTAAACCTGGTACAGGTCCGTGTAAGGCGTCTGACCCGCGTCGCCCGCAGGGATGCGGGTGATGTCGAAGTTTTCCACGATGGCACTGGTCGCCGGACATTCCACCACGGCGGTCCAGGTCAGCGAGTTGAGCTGAACCTCCTGGGTCGGATTGGCCATGACGCAGGCGTAATCCTGGTCCACGGCCGCCAGCTTCTCCAAGTCGCCCGTGACATGCTTCTTGGCGTTCGAAGTGATGATGCCTGGGTAGATGCTGGTGAAGTCCAGGATCCAGAGGAAACGGCCGGCGCTGTTCTGACTCTCCAAGGACATCGCGGTGGCGAAGTCGTCGAAGAAGTTGTTCGTCACGATCCGGATCTTGGTCTGAGGATACTGCAGCTTGTACTCGTCGAACGAGAAACCAAGCTCGCCCATCTGACCGCTCATCACCTGCTTGGTGTCGATCATGAATCGGGCCAGACCGTCCGAGCGCGTGTCGTAGTACTGGATCATGCCGCGCTGAATCATCGACGCGGTGAACGAGTCCGTGAAGATCTCGATCGTTTCGTTCGGGATGCCCTGGTCACCGCGCGCACGCCAGATCGGGTAGATGAGGTTCTCGAACAGTTCGACGAGGTTGAGCTGCTGGTTCTGCAGATCGAACACCTGCCCGCATTCTGCGAGCTGCTCGTAAACGCCGATCGCGTTGGCCTTGCGTCCGACGCACTTGCCCTCGATCGGAGTGTAGAGACCCTGGGTGGAATTCGAGAACGACGTGACCTGAGCAAGGTTCCGGTAAAGGCCCAGCGTCTGGTTCGAGCTGATGCGCTTGTTCCAGAAAAACTTGTTCAGCCACTCACGCTGGAACATGTCACCGAGCTGCTTGTTGCGCTGCGTGGATTCCACATCGCCGAACAGCTTGAAGTACTCGTTACCGTCCTGCAGGCGCTTGAACCACGCCTCGTAGAGTTCGTCCGTACACATGGTGTAGCGGTCGGTCTCCCACCAGAACGGAACGTGCTTGCGATCGTTCAACGCGGGCCGGTTGTAGCACCAGCGTTCCACGTCCTGCACGTTGGCCGAACCACGGATGACGACGCCGGCCGTCAGCGGAGCGCCGCCGGTGAAAGTGTCGAAGGCCGCCTTGGCCACCCAACCGAGAGTGGAATTCTGAGCCGTGGCCGTGATGAGGATGGTCGGAGTAGCCGCAAAGGTGGATGCCTGCGCGCTGACCACGAGGAATGCACCACGCAGCGCGGTGCCTCCCGCCGTGCGGGCATTCACGTAAATGTTCATCCCGGGTACGAACCACCGGTCGTCCAGCGGAATGGAAGCCCGGCTGTTGACGTGGATGGTGTAGGTGCTGCCGGTGACGAAGAGGTTCTTCAGGGACCAGTACTCCGAGTTGATGACGGAATGCTGCGACGCCATGATGAACGGAGAAATCTCCGAGTTGCCCGGCCCGAGCGGGGTCTTGATCGTCTTGTTTCCGACCATCCTCTTGTTGGCCATGAGGAAGTCGTAGAGCCCGTTGGTTCGGGAGCCGCACGCCTTGATTTCGAACTGCGTGGCCAGGAGCGCGTGCAGATCCCGGAAGTTGCCGGCACCATCGGTGAAGATCGACGTCAGCTCATCGGTATGAGCTGTCACGACATTGCACAGGGTGACGGCGCCACACTCGTTGACGTTTGAGCCGATTGCCGGAAGGCAGCGGCTGAAGATGTTTGAGCTGATCGCCATGTTGTTCATTATCCATCGGCTGCGTTATTGCCGCACGATGGACAAGAACAACCTACTTGCGGAAAAGGATGCCGCTGATTTGTTGCATCAGCGCAGCCTCTCCTGATTTAGGAGCGCCGCCGGTGTCGTCGATCTTGGCGCCACTGCCCACTGTTGGAGAAACGGGTTTCTCGCTTGCTGGTGCGGCTGGAGTCGAAGGAACAGACGGAACTCCTGGAGTCGCTGGCGACGCACCATTCGGATTCGCGATCGAATCCTGTCGGACAAACCCGAGGCTCTTGAGCTTTGCCTTCTGATTTTCCGAGACGATTTTAACCTGATCTGCGGCGTAATCGAGCGCGCCCTTGATGATCATGTCCGTCGTCAGGTACCAGTGCGCGGCCTGCTGTGAAGGATTCATCCGAACGTAATCCGCCCGTCGCGCGAACACCCTTCCGTCATCGAGTTGCTGTCCGGAAAGGCGGGATTCACCTACAGTGACGACCTGGTTCCATTGCGCGTGCATCTGATTCTCTTTGGTGTTGATGCGAACGCGCTGTCTCGGATCGTCGATCTCGATCGCTGCCTCGATGAACGGATGGAGCTGGTCCAGGGTTGCGGCCAGCACCTGTGCAGTCACCGGATCTGTTTTATGAAGCCCGTCCCAGCCAACCGTTGTGAGCGCCTTGTGAATATCGTCTCCGACCGCTCTGGCCAGCTCCGTCGTGGCTTCCACGAACTTGCGTTCCACCACGGGCGCAAGCTCCATGTGGGCCTGGTCACGGTGCAGCCCTTGCAGCGAGCCTTGCTGTTCCTCCTTGAATTTCGCCAGCTTCTTCTCGGCAGACAGATCGATCTTCGCCTCGTTGAAATCGTTCGAAGTCCATGGGCGCTGCAGCGTGGAGAAGAAATCGTCATGCTCATCATCCGTTGCGTCGAACTCCTTCCCCGGGTTGGCCGCCTCCCAGCGCGCGGCGTAGTCCTCCGCCCTGCTGACGTGCTCCAGGATGATTTTCGGAGCGTCGGCATAACGTGGGTCCATCCTCGCCAGGTGCTCCGCAACCTCGTAGTCCCGGCGGTCATCATCGCTGAGCTGCTCGGTCACGCTCGGCTTCGGTGGCGGAGCCGTGCTCTGGATGGCGCGCATGGCCGCCTCTGTTGCCGCCGTGGTGGCAGCGGTCACCATGGCAGTCGTGTCGACTGGAGCTGGCGCCTTCTTTCCCTTCGAAGTCTTCTTGCCGGGTGGTTCGGTGGGCGCGGAAGGCGCGGCCGGGGCTGGAATTGGATCCGCCGGGTCCGCCGGGGCGGCTGGAGGGGCCGGTTGGGCCTTGCTTGGGGTGAATTTCAGGGCTTTTCCCAGCAAATCGGTGAGCTTTTGTGGCTCGGCAGGGGGTGCAGCGGGAGGCGCGGCGGGCGCGGCGGGAGGGGTGGAAGGTGCCTTTTCAGGCGGTTTTCCGGCGGGCGCGGGGGTGGAAGGCGTCCCAGAGGCATGCTTTTCCTTGCTGCGGGCCACGATCTGGGACATGGCCAGGTTCGGATCCGACTCCGGGGTAGGCGTCTGCCCCGGCGACGGGGGCGACGGGGGTCCTGGTGGTGAGCTTGGTGGAGCTGTAGGTGCGGACGGAGCCACCGGCGGTGCCGGTGACGGGGTGGCGATCCCTGCCATAGTTTCTTTCTGGTTCGGCCTGAGTCGGAAGCGACTTCCTATCGTCTCTGCTCAAGCGTGATGCGGTACCATTCGTCCATATTCCCTTGGACCACGTCAAGAACATCCAGCGCCGTGTTGAACCGCACTGCCACGTCCTTTGCGATGGCGGCTGTGCCTGTCGCAGTCTCGCCATTGTACATGGAGGCATCCAGAAACGCGCATTGTGATTCGACGCAGTGGGCTGAAAGAACCTCCCTCAAGACGGTCCAGCCCGGGCTGGCAAAGAGGGTTCGAAGCTGGTCAGTCTGTGACGGCTCGATCGGAACCCTGATGCAGGAGATGGACTGCATCAATTCATCACCTTGCGGACAACAGCCAGCAAGCTTCCACGAAGTTCCTTCACTTCGGTCGTCAGTTCGTGGAGGGCGGCGGTCTGCTTGCCGGTGGCCTCGCTGTTTGCGTGAATCGTCTCACGGTTCTCATTGCGGGCATCCAGGTTGTCTGCGTGAAAGCGTTCAATGGATTTCAGATATTCCCCGCGCGCCTCGCTCTGTTGTCTCAGGAACATGAAGCAGAGCACCACCACAATGACCAAAGCGGGCACCTGCTCGGCGGCTTCCTTGATGATCTCTTCCATAGTTCAGAGGGCCGCTTGCGGTTGCTGTGATGCCTGCACCGCAGCGGTGAGCTGGGCCACGGCTTGGTTTAACGATTCGATTTCCTGCTGGTGCTGAGCCAGCACTTGGGCTGCCTGTTCGGCTGTCTGTTGCGCCGCCTGGATGGCGGGAGCGGCCTGTTGCAACTGCTGGGCGACAGCGGCTGCGCCTTGGGCGGCCTGCTGCTGCGCCTGCTGCTGGGCTGCCTGCATGGCGCCTCCGACGATCTGCTCTGTCTGTTTGGCCGACAGCGCCAGGGTCTCCTGTTGTTTCTGACCCACGAGCTGCTGCACCTGCTCGGCGAACTTCTTCAGCATCTCGGCCACCTGCTGGGCCTGCTGGGCCTGCTGGGCCTGAGCCTGCGGATCCGCTCCAGCCGGAGGCAATGGCTTGCCACGCAACCTGAACTCCTGTGGCATCCCGCTGGTGACGATGATCTGGTTGAGCAGTTCAACGAGCTGCTGCGGGCCGATCGCCTGGATGAGAATCGGGTTGCCGGCGATGGACAGGAAAATCTTGCTCATCGCATCGGCGATGCCCGGAAGGTTCACCCGGTTGGTGTTGTCCCTGGTGCTGCTGAACTCCTCGATGCGCAACGCGGACTTGCTGCCCTTGACTTGGTGCATCGTCTCCGGATGGTCCGGATCGAACCCGGCATCCTTGTCCGTCAGCGTAAAGCCGACGGCCTTGAGCAGCTTGTCGAACTCCTCCTTCGTCGAAGCGAAGGCGCTGGTCACACTGACCGTAACGTCATCGTCGGCGTGCGCCATCGTCGCCTCGTAGAGCACCGTCTTCTTGGCGTTGTCCCCGGAGTCGATGCCGGTCCCGGTGAAGGTGACCCGTGTGCTCGTGTTGCCGGCAATCACGCGCGTCTCCTCCGCTGTCTGCTCGTGCGGTGCGGCCTGCCCAATCTCCTGCGGGGAGAGCTGCATGACGCGGTCCAGCATGTTCAACACGCCGGTCACCAGGTTGGCAAGTTCGGCGGTGTTGTGGTGCGTGAGCTGCGGGGAGAAGAAGGCTTCGCGCTGTTCGATCTTCATCCGGTAGTTCTCGGTGCTTGAGAACGGGATGAACATCCGGCCGTTGAGAATCTTCTGGCCGAGGTTCTGCAACTGCTGGACGTAGTTGGCCGGGATCTTCTCCTTGTCGTAGAAGACCGGGTTTACCAGGTTATCCTTCACCGCCAGGATCCATTGCGTCAGGATGTTGCTGACATGATCCTGGAACGGGATGATCTCAAGTGCCAACGACCTGAACCGAGCGCGGTTGAAGTCCGCGTCGTAGGTGTAGGTCGGCAGCATCGTGAACGACAGCGGCTCGGCCCAGACCACGGCGTTGTCGGAGGCGAACACGAACCGCATCCAGATCGGATACTCGTAGTCACCGAGCCCGTAGTCCTTTGGCACCAGCTTCTGGAAGTGCTGCGTCAATAAAGTGGCGTTGTCGTAGTCGCCGTTGCCATACGTTCTTGCTGCTTCGTTCTGGCGGTCCAATGCCCCGACTCCGCCGGCTCCCTGGCCGCTGGCGTTCGGGAAGGTCATCGCGCACGGAAACACCTGGGCCAGGAAATCCGGGTTGTTGGTAAGGTCGAACCACGAGTGGGATCCCATCGTGATCTTGTCCTTGTTCCAGTAGAGCGGATTGTCGTTGATCTCCTTGTAGCGGCACAGCTCCCAGTAGCCGGCATATTCGCAGCCGGAGTTTGAATTCAACGATGACAACCTGTGATAGAGATCGTAGTAGGTCCGGGACGGATGCGGCATGTTCCAGCGCAGTCCCTCGCGCACGATCTTCAACTTCCCATCCTCATCCTCCTGCCGTTCCACGAACCAGGCTTCCCTCGGGAAGTTGATGCAGAATCCGTAGAGCAAAGTCTGCAAGATGGACTGCTTCAGGTCGGCCGGATAATCGAACCACGTTGACTGCCGCTGCACAAGCTGGGTGACGACTTCGCAGCGGAACCGGTTCTCCTTGGTAAACGTGATTGGATCGTACTTGTAGGTCGGAGTGAGGTTGCGATCGTTGAACAGCTTGGCCCACCGGATGGTGATGTACGACATCACGATCGGGACGAAGATGTTGAAGAACACCGGCAGGTTCAGCGCCTTCTTCGCCTTCCCATCGCTACCGCAACACGTAGTCCCGTCGGCGTTCTTGACGTCTGAGAGCAGGTGGGTCAGTCCCCATGAGTTGACTGCCTCCATCACCTTCTTTTCGTCCGGGCTGCTGGTCAGCAGGCCACGAAGCTGGGTGTAGCTGACCTGATAGAACGGCGTGTCGTAGGCCCAGTCCATCGCCTTGAACAGCCGGTAGTCGGATCGGTTCCGGTTGATTCCGTTCTGGATGGTGTCCCTGATTTGGTCGACGAGCTTCTTCACCTTCGGCCGCTTCTCCAGCGTGTCGTTGGCGAACGCCTTCTCCAAGCTGTCCGGATCGAGCTTGTGTTTTTCCTTCAGCCGGTTGACTGGGATTGGCATCCTTGCCTTATGATGGCTGCGTTATCCGCCCATCGCAGCGCGCATCGGTCCACCCATGGCCGACTTCACGGCGGCGGGACCCGGCTCGCTGGCGCCTTCCTCGGGCGCCTCCTCCTCCGGGGATTCCTCCGGCTCCACGACTTCGGCCATGGCGCGGTTGGGTCCCGCACCGGTTCGGATGACGTACTCGGTGTTGTCGGCCCAGCCGTCCACGACTGCCTTGGTGGCGGGGTCCTTCATATCAAGCTTCACGGTGGTCATAGCGTTTTGACTTGATCACCAGCCCCATAGCTTTGCAAGGTTAAACGTGCCGTTG
>Ga0315274_10010361_pt1 | contig 13427 bp, 11 predicted proteins | sample YL17G02_20_MG_FD_203700 | JGI IMG/M metagenome (GOLD analysis project Ga0315274, IMG submission 203700) | Sediment microbial communities from Yellowstone Lake, YNP, Wyoming, USA - YL17G02_20 | ecosystem: Environmental > Aquatic > Freshwater > Lake > Sediment | place: USA: Wyoming | collected...
AGGCGGTCCAGGTCGATCCCGCCCCGTTTGCATCTCTGGTCAAACCACAACATCTAGGCACTGGTTGAGTGAAGTAAATATCCCTATTTGGAAATCGGATCTACAACATAACCACTCGCTATTCGGATGGCAGGTAGATCGCGTCGAACGTACCGCCCTCGTCGAAGTGCGTCTTCTGGGCTTTGGCCCAGCCGCCGAAGACATCGTCCACGGTCACAAGACGCAGCTTTGGAAAGCGTTCCGCGTACTTGGCAGAGACAGACTCGAGCCGGGGCCGGTAGTAATGCTTTGCAGCGATCTCCTGGCCTGCCTCAGAGTATAGGTACTCAAGATAGGCTTTCGCGACCTCGGTTGTGCCGTGCTTTCTTGCATTCCGTTCAACCACGGCAACAGACGGCTCAGCCAGAATGCTTACCGAGGGCGCGACAATCTCAAGTTCGCCCTTGCCGAGTTGTTCGACCGCGAGGAAGGCTTCGTTCTCCCAGGAGATGAATACATCGCCGATTCCGCGTTGAACGAACGTCGTCGTTGAACCCCGCGCGCCGGAATCCAACACTGGCACGTTCTTGAACAGGCTCGCGATAAACCTCTTAACCTGTGCATCGTCGCCGCCGAACTTTTCCACAGCATAGGCCCACGCTGCCAGGTAATTCCATCGCGCGCCGCCGGAAGTCTTCGGATTAGGGGTGATGACCGAAATTCCGGGTTTGGCGAGATCGTCCCAGTCCTTGATATTCTTTGGGTTGCCTTTGCGGACCAAAAAGACGATGGTCGAAGTGTAGGGGGCGCTGTTGTTCGGGAGCAGCCGCTGCCAGTCCGCGGCGAGAAGTCCCGCCTTCTGCGCGATGGCGTCAATGTCATACGCCAAGGCGAGCGTTACTACGTCGGCCGCAAGACCGTCAATCACGGAGCGTGCCTGCTTGCCCGAGCCGCCATGCGATTGACTGATCGTTACGGTATCGCCGGTCTTCTCCTTCCAGTATTGCGCGAACGCCTTGTTGTACTCTTCATAGAGTTCACGCGTGGGGTCATACGAGACATTGAGCAGCGCGTAGTCCTTCGCCGCCTCAATAGGCGGCGTGGCGATTACAAGCGCAACGGCAATCGCCGCGAGAGCAAAGCTGATAGACCTCATGACGGAGTTCCTTTCTTAAGGGTCAGTACGTTTCGGGTGTCGTTTGAACCTGATACGCTGCTTCAAGCTTCTCAACTGCCGGCTTTAGATTCAAATGCCGCTACCGGCCGCGTGAATCCCACATTCCTTATGATCGGCCAGGTTCAGGTGATTCCACCAGCGCCACCGGCCCGCCCGCTTATCCTCGTCGGGCAAGGTGGGCGTGGAGCAGATGGCGCAGCCGATGCTCGTGTATCCCTTGTCGTAAAGGCGGTTGTAGTAGACCTCATTCTCGGTCATATAAGCGGTTACCTGTTGTTCGGTCCAGTCCATCAGCGGCGCGATCTTGATGATGGCGCGCCCATTCCTCTCAACCCGCGCAATCTTGGGAATGCTTTGCCGGCCCTTTGACTGGTCCCGCCGCAGGCCCGTGATCCAGACATCCACGGTCTCTAGTGCGCGTTCATTCGGTTCAACTTTACGGACGGCACAGCAGAGTTCCTGCTTTTCCCTGCTGTCGAAGAAGAGGTACTCCCCGTGATTCCTGAGCATCTTCTCCAGGCGCTGTGGATCAGGGTAGAAACGTTCGATCTTGATCGCGTATTTCTCCTCGAGCGCGATCATCAGGTCATGCGTCTCCTGCCGCTCTTGAACGGTCGGCGTTGTACCCGCCATGTACGGCTTCAGTCTCTGCTTTCATTCATGTAACTAAGCCCTAATAAAGGTCAGTATCATGATAAGGTTTGTGTTTATTGTTCGCGTTGTTCAGCCTCTTGCCAAGAAGGCTTGAATATCAGTGGATGTTCTTCGTTTCCTCGCGATTCTCCTGCTGGCAAACGCCGTGGAGTGTAAGCAATAACCCGTTATCATCACTGAACTTAGATGGCATGTTGGCCATGTCAGTGTTCAACGACCCTTCAATGCCCCTGCTGGCATCCTTCACCAGTTCGAGGTGCGCCACTTTTACCGATAGTGTCATCATGTGAAGTCACCCTCAGCCGAATCATAACATAACTGACCATCTTTGTCAACATAAAGATCTGGTTCCACACGGATCGTCGTTCGTTTGACCGTCTCTGGCTTGGCGGCTGGCGCGGCGGGTCGGGCACGACGGCCTCTTGGAATCAGGCGGTTTCGTGTCGTGTTCGGTTCAAGGAAGGTGTATTATGTTGTTCATCCGAAGCGGCAGATAGGCGGAGGAGCCCTCAATGAATTTGCAGGCACTTCATGAGAAGGTCAAGGCCCTTGTACTGGATGGGTTCGATCACAGATTCGGCGAGCCGCGGCAAAGATTGACCTCGGATGCAGAGTGGAAGAAGCTCCGCGATGTAGGGACACGGCTCTGGCTGGATACGGGGGATATCGAGGAGGCCGCAAAGCTGTTTACAGCCGAGTTCGAGGCCCTCACGACGAACAACACGCTCCTCAATAACGAGATCCAGAAAGGGATCTATGACGAGTTCATTCCGAAGGCGGCCCAAACGATTCGGGAGGCCGCTCCTGGTCTCTCGGAGAAGGATCTCCTGCTGGAGGTGTCGTTCGTGCTCAATGCGCGGCACGCCCTCCGGCTTGTTGACCTGTTCGACGCACGCGTGAGCGTCGAATTGCACACGGATCTGGCGCACGATGTCGAACGTTCCGTGTCGTACGCGAAGCGGTATCACGCAATCTGCCCGGAACGGTTTATCGTGAAAATACCTCTGACCGCGGCAGGCTTTTTGAGTGCCCGAGCGGTCTCGGAGGCGGGAATCACGGTCAATTTCACCCTCGGTTTTTCCGCACGACAGAACTACCTCGCCGCGCTGTTCTCAAATCCCGGGTATGTTAACGTATTCATGGGCCGTTTGGGATCGTTCCTGGCCGATAACAAGCTTGGAACGGGCGATGGCATTGGTGAAAAAGCCACTCTGGCAACGCAACGGGAGGTTCTTCGGCTGCGTGAGGCCGGCCGTACCCGGAGCCTGCTGATCGGCGCTAGCATCCGGAAGGCCGGCCAAGTGAGCGCCCTCGCGGGTCTCGATGTGTTTACCATGCCGACGAAGGTGGCCTCGGAGTACCAAAAGAGTCCCGCGCAGGTTGTTACTTCAAGACTGAAGGACGATCCGGAGCCGCCACTGAACGAGGGCGTTCGCCTTTCAGATCTAGCGGGCGAAAGCCTGTGGGAGGTCCCGGATGGCTTCCGCAAGGCCGTCGAGGATTTCCTGAAACGGGACGCGCGCGGAATTCGCCCAGAGGATATTCACGGCCATTTTGAGAAAGCCGGGTATCGTGATTTCCTGCCGCGCTGGTCGGGGGACGATATCGATACCATTGCGCGCGATGGCAAGATTCCGGTGTTCAGCAAGTGGCGAGACAAGCTGGCTTCAGGCGAGGTCGCGCTGGACGCTCTGATGAATGTGGCGGCGCTGTATTCGTTCGTTACTGACCAGGCGGCATTGGACCATCGGGTGGCGTCGCTCATATAATGGTGCGAGGTGCGAGGTGCGGGGTGCCGTTTCTCGCAAAATCATGGTATACTTTAGATGGGAAAGTGTGGGTGCGAACGAGGTGATTGGGAGACGTTCAATGCTGAGTCGAGTGATGGTCGGCGTGGGGGTGTTGCTTGTCGGCGCGGGGGTGTGCTGGGCGGATTCTATTACCGTGGACGGCAAGGCTTTCGATAACGTTGTCGTTCGCGAGAGCGCGTCGATGTACTATGTTCAAGTCCCGTCTGACGGCTCGGTCTTTTCGGTCCTAAAATCCGACGTTGCGACGAAGGACGTATCCATATCCGACGATATCGCGCAACGGAATGCACTGCGTCAGGAATGGAGCCGCAACAATGATGCGGCGCAGGGCGTAACGCGCGCGAATGAAGGGGCGCAGGACCCCGTGACGCCTATATCGGCCGCGGCCACGTCCACAGTCGGGCAAGCGGCCGGTGACCGTGCTCGCGGAAGGATCGCGTCGGTGCGGAATCCGGCTGAGGTCCCTCCCGCAGGGAATGAGACCGATGGCTATGTCTCGCGTATCAAGCTCAAAGATGTTCCACTGGGCACCGCGCTCAAGGCCACGTTGCGGCCAATGAACCTTGATTACAGAGTGGAAGACGGCTTTATCTGGATCAGCACGCCGGAAAAGCTGCGCAGGGAACCCTTTGAAACGCCTGTGACGCGGTACTACCAGACGCAGAGCCCGAGCGCGGACACGTTGCCGAAGATCGTCCTCCGGAATCCGGCAGGGGCTCAGGTGGCCGGCCCGACCGGGTACGGCGGACAAGGGTATGGACAGGGACAAGGTTATGGCCAGGGTTATGGCCAAGGCGTGGGCGGCGCCGGTTACGGGCAGGCCGGAGGAATCCGCGGGGCCGGCGGGGCGGCATATCAGCAGACGCCCGGCATGATGGGCTACGGCGGCGGCATGTATGGCGGCGGTGGAGGATATGGCATGACCATGCCGCGGACGGGACCTCACTTCAGCAACATCGCCGATCTTTTCAGCACGATTGATGACCGGCTCGTCGGCGAGACACCCGCGATCATCGGCACTTCGGGCCTGCGATAGCCCTTACCTTGCGCGGGATGACAAAACCACTCCTGAGGTGCACTGCGTGTCTCTTACGGTTTTCATGCCCGATCAAGAGGCAGGGCCACGGGTCGGCGCGTCTCATATGATTGCAGGGCGGCGAAGACGATCTCGTGGGTCTTGATGGCGTCTTCGAGGTTGCAGTGTGATTCGCGGTTGTTGAGGATGCAGTCAATAAAGTGGTCCATCTGTGCCTGGAAGGGGTGGTGCGACACGTCGGCGCTGTCGGGAAGGATCGTGGGGATTTCGATCCAGTTTTTCTGTCCGGGGAATTTGTGCGACCAGACGCGATTGTCTTTGATGGTGCCGCGATTCCCGAAGATCTCGATCGGAAACACGTATGGCATGACACAGCCGAAGTTGACTGAGACTTTGGCAATCACGCCGTTGTCGAATCGTATCAGGACCATCTCGAGATCGTCGTATTCGAGAGGCGGCGCCTTCTGCCAGGAGTTGGTGAAGTAGTTGTATTCGATATCGCGGTCTTTCCGCCAGCCGCCCGCGTAACCAAATACCTCGATGGGCGTCGCGGCTTCGTAGCGGCCTTTTGCGGCGAACCACCGCGCGGCATCCAAGGCGTGGCAGCCTCCAACGAGCATAGCACTGATGCCTTTCCCCTTCGTGCGGGCGTCCTCGTAGCCGGTCCACCAACTCCCGATGTCATGCTGGTAGTCCGTCTCGACGCAGTAAACATCGCCGACGGCGTCATCAGCAATCAGCGCCTTGATCGTGTCAAACAATGGATTCCAACGCAGGACAAAGCTGACGATGGTCTTCACGCCCGCCTTTTGAACGGCGCGAAGCATGGCGCGCATCTCGGCGGGGCTATTAGCAATCGGTTTCTCGATGACGATGTGCTTACCGGCCTGAGCAGCGGCAATCGCGTTCTCGGCGTGAAGGTGTTGCGGCGTACAGACGGATACGATGTCCACTCCCTCATGCGCAAGCGCTTTCTCGTAGTCCGTGTAGAGGGCCACGTCCTTTAGACCGGTTTCGTCGGCCTTCTTCTGACAACGGCTGAGCTTTCGGCTCGATATTGCCACCACTTTCGTGTGGGGATTGGCTGTGAATGCCCGGATATGTTCTCCCGCAACCCAGCCCGCGCCGTGAACGAGTACGCCCAACCGTCTTTCAGCCATTGTCGATTGCTCCTCCCGAGTTGCCGCGTGCCATGGACTCGCCTGGCCAATCTATTCATTATCCGCCTAGGTCGGCATATGGTCAAACCCTCTCCGCTGTCGTGCTCCTGCTCGTAATCGTGCTCGTACTCGTAATCGAAGGTGTCTTTCTGTTACCCCACGAGCTAGTCAAAGTTGGCAAGGAGTTGACAAGATGATGGACTTGGAATCCCCTACCGATTACGAGCACGATCACGAGCGCGATCTCACACAAGCGTCATCCGATTGAAACGTCCGACACTGCCGTGTAAGATTTCATCGTTACGGGCCGGGGTTTCGCGAAGGAACTGATCCATGCATACAGCGCAAAGGTTGGAGAAGGTCCCTCCGTATCTGTTCATGACGTTGCGGAACAAGATCAAAGAAGCGCGGAAACGGGGAATCGACGTGATCAGTCTTGCGATCGGCGATCCGGTGGATCCGACGCCGGAACGCGTGGTGGCTGCGCTGGCGAAAGCGGCGGCCGATCCTCTGAACCATCGGTATCCGACGGATGAGGAATGGGGCATGACGGCCTTTCGCGAGGCCGTTGCGCGGTGGTACGGGCGCCGTTACGGGGTGAAACTCGATCCGGCGAAGGAGATCGTCGCGCTGATCGGGTCGAAGGAAGGGTGCCACCATTTTGCGCTCGGGGTCGTTAATTCGGGCGACACCGTGCTGGTCACCGACCCCGGGTATCCGGGATACAAGCCGAGCATCTGGTTCGCCGGGGCGGAGCCGTATCCCGTTCCGATGCTCGCTGAAAACGGATTCCTTCCGATGCTCAGCGAAATTCCTTCGGATGTGGCAAGAAAGGCAACGGCTTTCTACCTGAACTATCCTAACAATCCCACGGGGGCGGTGGCCACGCGCGGTTTTCTGAGCGAACTGGTCGCGTTCGCCAAAAGCTATGACATTGCGATCTGCTATGACAACCCTTACAGCGAGGTGGTGTTCGGCGTCGAGCGGCTGAGTTTCCTCAGCGCGGCGGGCGCCAAGGACGTGGGCGTGGAACTGAACTCGCTGTCGAAACCGTTCAACATGACGGGGTGGCGGATTGGGATGGCGTGCGGGAATCCGGACATCGTTGGCGCGATCGCGAAGGTGAAGTCGAACACGGACTCGGGCATTTTCAACGCGATTCAGTATGCCGGGATCGAGGCATTGGATCACTGCGACGATTTCACGGACAAGATGGTTGGGATCTACCGCGTGCGCCGCGAGAAAGTGTTGGCGGCCTTGATGCATCTGGGTTGGCGATATGTGCCTCCGAAGGGGACGTTTTACCTGTGGGTGCCGGTCCCGAAGGGCTATACCTCGTCCGAGTTTTGCGAGTATCTTCTCGAAAGATGCGCAGTGGTCTGTGCGCCGGGGGCGGCGTACGGCGTTAACGGCGAAGGATATATCCGCCTTTCGCTGACGGTCGAGGAGAAGCGTCTCGAGGAAGCACTACAGCGCATGCGCGAGAAGCTGCCGAAATTTGAGTTCGCATGAAAGTCCGACGGGTCCGACAGGTCGGACTGAAAAACAGCGAAGACTTTACCGGGAACCTTTCATCAGGAAGAGGAATAGGGATACATCAGATTCGCATTGGCGGTCAGGCCGCAGGAGAAATGACGACATGGGCACACTAAAGTTCGCACTCCAGCTCTATACGGTGCGGGATCACCTCGAGAAAGACGTTTCAGGAACGCTGGCCAAGGTCAAGAAGATGGGCTATGACTGGGTTGAAGGGGCCGGGACATATGGGCTGACGCATGATGCCTTTCGGAAGTGCCTGAATGCAGCGGGGCTGAAGGCTTGCAGCGTCCATGTGGGCTATGAGGATGTGACGCAGCACGCGTCGAATGTCGTCGAATGGGCGCGCGTTTATGACGTGAAATACGTAGTCATCAGTTCGATTGACTCGAGGCTGACGCCCAATCGCGAGGGATGGACGGCGTGCGGGAAGGCGTTGGACGTTGCAGGCGCCGCGTTGCGTAAGTCGGGCGTTCAGCTCTGCTACCACAATCACGCACACGAATTTCAGCGGTTCGGGGACGAGTACGCCTACGATCTGCTTTTCGGCGCGGCGAAGCGCGAAAACCTTACGGCGCAGATAGACACGTTCTGGGTGCGTTACGCGGGGCTTGATCCCGTGACGCTCATCAAACAGTATAGCGGACGGTGTCCCCTGCTTCATGTAAAGGACATGGCCGATGCGGACTCGCGCGCGTTCGCGGAGGCGGGCTCGGGGATTCTTCCATGGCCCGATATCTTCGCGGCGGCCGCCAAGGCAGGGACGGAATGGTATATTGTAGAACAGGATGTCTGTGCGCGAGACTCCCTCGAGAGCGCCGAAACAAGCGCAAAGTTCATGGCCAGGCAGTAGCGGGTAGGGTGGGTGTAGTCCGCCGGAGGCGGACGGAACCCACCCTACGACCCCAGATCTATTTAACGAGCACGATTACGAGTACGATTACGAGCAGGAGCATGAGAATTGGGTGGGGGATGATCGTGCTGTGTTTGCTCTTGATGTCTTGCGAGCGCGCGGTAGTTCAAGGAACGGTTGTAGACATCGAGGGCCGTCCGCTTCCGGGGGTTTCGGTGCGGGCCGCCGGCGGCGAGGGTGAAGCGATCACAAACGCGTTGGGCCGGTATTCGTTGACAACCCATTCGGGCATTGGGGGACTTGAGTTCATCAAGAACGGATACACGTTGGGCCGTCTCGATTTGGCGGTATCGGAACCCAGAACCTTCAAGGCAAACACAGTATCACTGTGGTGTCTGCCGCAGAGCGCCGGGGTTTACCTCTTCGAGAACTCTCAATACAGACGGACGACGCCTATTGAGCCGGAGCGGTTCGCCCTGCAGAACAGCATTGTCTACGGGATTGGCAAGCTGCCGGAACTCGAGGCCGCGGGTTCGCCGGTGCCGCTGCTGATCTGCCACAAGATGCCGCCATACGACGTGCGCATGTCGCGCCTGCATGAGATCGAAGCGATGTCGGCCCAGGCAGGCAAAGGCAAACAAACGGCCTGGGTTCAGGAGGCATCAATCCCGGTGGAGTTGCTGCCGATCGATGAGCCGGAGCGTCTCCTTATGCAGGTGAGGACGCCCGAGGCGCTGACGCCAGGCGTTTATGCGCTCCACTGGGGCGCCTTGGACGGCCATACGACGACTGATACGCGGGTATTCGCGTTCAAGGTGTCCGAACCTTTGCATCAGGAAGAGGCGGAGACAGCACCTTCCGTCGTGGAATCCGGTCAACCGCCTGAAACGAAGTCCGAGAAAACGCCGGTCCCTCCGGACGGATCCGCCATTGACACTCGAGCCGTGGACGCAGAGGCCGGAGAAACGGCAGCCATCGAGAAGCCGTGAGTAGGCCGCTTTCTCCGAAAGCGGCCTCTGTTGCTTGGTAAGGGCCCATCGAGTGTGGTAACATGACCGTGGTGGTGTCGGGGCGTAGCGCAGTCCGGTTAGCGCGCTTGGTTTGGGACCAAGAAGTCGCCGGTTCGAATCCGGCCGCCCCGACCATTTATCTCTTCAGTGGGGTCTCTATCCGCAAGCCATCCCTCGCAAGCGTCCGTCACGAGGGATGATGGCACGTTCGCGTAACAAGAGATGAGCAGGCTCAACATCATGTCCGGGGGACAGTCCTAGTGTCATGAATCACAAGACCATTGAATATTTCCTATCCGGAAAAGTGTAAGAAAGGGGATAAGGGGATGGATGGGGATAGGGTGATTTTGTGAAATTCTGTTCACATCCCATTCTGAATTGACCGAATCATCCCCATTATCACCATCCATCCCCTCATCCCCGTTCACTTACACACCCGCCGACTGATGAAACGGATTTCAGATTCATCACACCAGACGAAGGGGAAAAGCAGCACCAATTCAGATTCACTACCCTAGATCGACAGGTCGAGTTGGCGGCAGGTGCTGTGATGGTAGGTTCTGCGGACGAAATCGGCAATCGAACGGGAAGATGTGTCAGCGTCAGGCATCCGCACGCTCGTAACGGCGTCGGCTGAGAGGTGGGCGTGTAAACGGCCTTCCAGATGGACGCGATCGGTGGGGTTCACGTCGAGAAAGGCATTGAGGCGGACGCCGGGCGTATAGAAAAGGTCGTGAGTGACAGGGTGGCTCTTGATGACTTTTCTGGCATCTTCCGGGAATTCCTGGAGATCAATGACGGCGAGGCGGTGATTGACGCCGTCGTCGGTGGTCTGGGCAGGAACGCAACACAGATCGAGCGTTCTGTTCCAGTCTTCACAGAGCCCGTGGATGCGTTCAAGGATGCGCAAGGCCAATTCGATCGCCTCGTTGGATTCGTGCAATTCACGGCCCGTGAAATGCTGGACGCACTCGTTGAGCCCCGTGAGTCCCATGAGATAGCGGGCGCTGTGAACATTGAAATGCGGCCGGCCGTTTTGCTCGACGGCCAGCAGCGCCAGCGGCCCCACCGCCTTGAGCGAAAGCAGTTGCCGGATGAAATCGCATTTCTCGGCATGCGCGCGAGCGGCGAGCTCGATAAGCCTGTCGATTTCCGTCATCAGCGCCTTCTCGTTCGGCGCCTTGTAGGCCGCACGCGCAAGATTCAGCGTGACGCGTTGTACGCAGACATCACACGGCTCCCAAGGTTCGAGGCCATCTGCCCGTTCCCCACTTAAACTTGGAAACGAGCGGTTCTTGGCCTCGTCGCGCTCGAATCGGAACTGAACACGGCCGCCGAGGGTGATGGTCTTCGCCACGAGGTCGAGGAAGGCTTCATGACCTTCGACCTTGAAGAAGCGGGGTGTGACGGATATCACGGGTATGGGCGCAAGGAAAGGCGCGCCGCGGTCGCCGGCCTCTTGAAGGATCTCGAAGATGGCCCATGCGAACGCCTGCGCCGCACGTTCATAATCGCGATACGTACGATCAGTGATTCTCGCCCCTGGGCCGACCGCGTCCGCGTTGCACAAGCGCAGCGGCACTTCCCAGGCGATGCCCATTTCGGTGGCGTTCGCCGGGCTCGTTTGGTTCATCGCGCGATAGGCGTACTCATACACGAGCATCTGCGCCACTTGTTGCAGGTTCTTCGGCGAGAGGCCGTCAACAAACGGCGCAAAGAAGACGTTGACGGCATCCCACGAGATCAACGCGGCAAAGTGTTTCTGGAGGTTCAGTCCGAGATTGACCATTTGCGCCAGAAGGGTGTCGGGATACTTGGGCGGTTTTGAGAAGATGCGGGCATCGCGGAGCTGAACGCCGAAGCGCGTGATGTACTCGATTGAATGCGTGCAACTGTGAAGCCGGTCAATGCGGCCGAGGTCGTGGATGTGAAGGTCGCCGCGCACGTGCGCCTCCGAGACCTCGGGCGAGAAAACCTGGGACAGCGCAAATTCGCGTTTGACCGCGTCGGCAAGGATCCGGTCCGTAACCTCCGGATCAAGCGGCGTACCTTCAGGACTGGGACCGCGTATGATCCGCTCAGCGTCGTAAAGGGGCACGCCAAGCCGCATGTGCCGGCGATGATGCTCTTCGAACCCGTGCTCGACGAGCTTGGCGCTCACGAGTTCCCGAATAAGGGCTGACGTAAGCGTCTTGACGTTGGCGGAGACGATTTGTTGTTCGACCTCGAGGGCGATGAGGTTCGCGTGCACATCATCGATCCGCGTTTCGCGCAGGAGCGCCTCGACGATCCGCTCACGATTCCAACCCGTCAGGGTTTCCGCGCTGGTTCGGACAAACAGAGTGCTCCGCCCGGGAGAACGCGACATGTCGCGGTCGCGCCGGGCTTCTTCGAGTTCGTTCAGCAGGGCGCGTGCGTCGCCCTGCCGCAGATGCCGCACCCGCGCCCGGCGGTCCCGGTAACGGACATAAGCGAGCGCCGTGCGGACGTGCCCCATCTCGATAAGGACTTTTTCGACCGCATCGTCGACTTGATCGACGGTCGGCATCTCGCCGCTGAGTTTCTTCGCGAGGTAAATAGCGACTGCCGAGGCGAGGCTTTCCGCACGGTCGCGGTCGTGACCGCCGATGGTCTGGGCCGCGCGAAAAACGGCGTCCGCAATCTTGTGCTTATCGAACGCGGCGATGGCCCCGTCGCGCTTGATGATGTGTGTGAGCGGCGGCGGCGCTTCGACGAACGGCGCAGGGAACATGAGCTGGGCATCAAACATGCCCTCGAGAGGCAGTCGCCGCTCTTCCGTTTCGTCGCGATCAGCATGCCCCATGAGATTGCCCCGATTTCGCGTTCAGCCCTTGGAGAACCCAGCGAGAGTGTAGCGAATCTGTGTACGCGATACAAGGGCAAACCTGCGCCTTCGTTCCCAAGTTGAACTTGGGAATGAGGCGCAAATGTCCCAGACTTTGTGGCGCGGACTTCCAAGTCCGCGTGGCCTGGCGGGCTTGGAAGCCCGCCCCACGTGCTCAGCAATTCTCTTTACAAGCGTGGAGAAACCACCCCTACTTGACCTGCATCCGCGCGAGATTTCAAACACGCTCTCAGGTGTGCCGGCGCAGTTCGGGACGGCTCAGGATATCGAGGAAACCTTCTGTATCGGGGTACGGCGAGACGTAGTCGGCCACGTCTTTTACGACGGGCTTCGCGTTCGACGGGCACGCGAAGAAACCCACGGCCTCGCGCAAGGGCAGATCGCCTTCGGTGTCGCCGATGCCCGCGGTGTGTTCGCGGTCCGTCCGGAGTTCTTCGAACAAGGCGCGCAGCGTGTTTCCCTTGTTGACGCCTGCGAGGGAGATGTTCAGGTAATAGTGGGTCGGCGCGATGACAATCTCGGGGCCGCCGGTCTTTCGGACGAACTCCTCGATGCGCCCCGTTATGGACTTGAAGACCTCTGGCCGCTCGCAGTAGAGCGACATGTGGGCCTCTTTCCCGAACTGGTACACGAGTTCGGGAATCTCGGGCAGCAGCTCGGTTTCGAGGAACGCACGCACCGCCCGCAAGCCGAGAATCTTCTCCGTGGTGACGCCTGGGCCGTAACGAGACCGATTATCCTTGAGCGAGTAGAGCACGGCACCGTTCTCACAAATGGCCGGGGCCCAGATGCCGAGTACCTTGAGCAACGCTTCAGCGTAGGGTTGGGGGCGGCCCGAGCAGAGCGTTATGGGCGCGACGGTCCCGCGTCCCTCGGCCGCGTCGTGTGAGATGCGCGCGAGACGTCCAAAGGAATCCAGGTTCCAAGGAATGGATTCCTCGGGACTGATGCAACCGTCAATGTCTGTGATGATCCACGATACCGCCATGTTTGCTAATCCTTCAGGGTGTTTGGGCTGATCTCGATTTGCGGCGCTGGAGCTGTTTCCGCACCCACCACACGCCGACGATCCCGATAATCACCATCACGACAATATCGATTTCACGAGAATAGTGATGGACAATTTCCCAGCGTTTGTTCAATTTGATGCCGACCAAGAGAAGGAACGTGTTCCACATCGTCCCGCCGAGCAACGTAAACCCGCAAAACCTCACGAGGTTCATGTTCGCCACCCCGGCCGGAATCGAGATGAAATGCCGGACCACCGGGATAAAGCGCGAAATGAGGACCGTCAGTTGGCCCCGCCTCTCGAACCAGCGGGCGGTCATTTCGAGATGCCCGCGAT
>Ga0315274_10010362_pt1 | contig 13427 bp, 5 predicted proteins | sample YL17G02_20_MG_FD_203700 | JGI IMG/M metagenome (GOLD analysis project Ga0315274, IMG submission 203700) | Sediment microbial communities from Yellowstone Lake, YNP, Wyoming, USA - YL17G02_20 | ecosystem: Environmental > Aquatic > Freshwater > Lake > Sediment | place: USA: Wyoming | collected...
ATTAGGCGCATCCAGGTATCAGACAGTGCATTTCTCGGGCCGATTGACCTGCACCTCAACCGGCAGTTCAATGCCATAATTGGAGGGCGTGGTACTGGGAAGACAAGCATCCTGGAATACATTCGATATGCTATGCAAGATCAACCTCCGGAGGATTCTGGAGATGAGGGCGGTCATGATGAGATAGCAAAGAAGCGTATGAGCATAATCCAGACCCTCCGAGAGCATGATGGGTCGGTGAGTTTGGAATGGGTGAACAACGATGTCCCACATGTCGTCTCCTTCACCGTTGGAGCAATCAGGCCCGCACTTCAAGTCGCCAACGCGCAGCCGGTAGAAATAACCTCAGAGGAATTGCGCTCGATCTTACCCTTCCAAGCCTATAGCCAAAAGCAGCTCTCGACTGTGGGTACCCGCGAGAAAGAGCTGAGAAGGTTTATCGAGCAGCCCATTCACGCTCAGCTATCCAAGTGCCATTCGGCCATCGCTGAAAAACGCCATGAACTGGGGCAACTGTATGACCGATTGATGGGATTAAGGGAGAAGGAGCGTACGCTCAACTCGCTCAGGACTCAACTCAACTCCGTGCAGGCACAGGCGAAGGCCGCTGAGAATTCTCTACCGGAGCTGCCTCTTGAATTGCAGACAGCACTTAAACAGCATCCGCTCCGTCTCCGCGAGAAGCAGGCAATCGAGGATATGAAAGCGGACTTCCAATCGGCCAAAGACGGTATTGGGAATCTGGTTCAAGTCTTTTCGAATTTGCCAACGCAGATTGATGCAGATGCATCGAGCCCACAGCGTGATCTCATCCTATCCATCCATGAGCGCGTCACTAAGGCAATTGCAGATGCTCGCACCAGTCTGACCTCGTGTGAGCAGAAATTGGCAGAGGCGGAGAAGACAGTAGCAGTGGATATTTCGAAGTGGCAGGCAAACCATGATGGCCATCAGACGCTCTACGAGAGTGCTGAAGCGGGTGCCAAAGAACACAAGCAGAAGCTTGATCTGATCAGACAGCTCCGCGCACAGGAGGCAAGTCTGTTGAAACAGCTTGCTGACTTGGAGAAGGAAGTAACTGATCTGCGCCACGTGGCGACCCTTTTCGATGAGGGCTGGCAAGCGTGGGTTTCAATACATCAAGAGAGGGGCGATGCACTGGAGGCAGCTTGTCGAGAGCTTACCGACAAGTCAGGTGGCGAAATAGTCGCAGAACTGCGTCGTGGTGCCGACTACACAAAGGCAATCGCATCCTTGAAGGATTTGCTCAAGGGCTGCAATATCCGCGAGACTAACTGGGAAGAGTTGATCCAGTCTCTCGAACAGGAAGTCCCCGCAAATGCTTGGATGCAATTGATGAAGGACCTCCGTCCCCTCGCGGAGATCGCCCTGAATGAATTGCCAGCAGATGGGAGCGTGCCAGAGGTGTCGTGTTGGCCGTCGCTCACGCCTACGATGCGCAAGAACATCATCGAACGCTGCAAGCCGTCGAGGCGGTGGTTGGACGTCGCCTTGACAAGCCTTGAGGATTTGCCGATGTTCTACTACAAACCGAGCGACGCGAATCGAATCAAGTTCGTGAATGCTTCAGCAGGACAACAAGCTACTGCTCTCCTCAAGGTGCTTCTGAAGGAGACGACCGGTCCACTAGTGATCGACCAACCGGAAGACGACTTGGACAATGCGACGATCCAGCAGATAGCTGGAGAATTGTGGCGAGCAAAGGAACGACGCCAGATCATCTTCTCAAGCCACAATGCTAACATTGTCGTTAACGGCGATGCAGAACTCGTAGTCTGTTGTGCCTATCGCACAGATGGGGATCGTACCAGAGGCCACATCGCGATGGAAGGTGCCATTGATATTCCCGGGATTCGCGAGACGATCGAGAAGGTGATGGAGGGCGGCAAGAAGGCGTTCCAGTTGCGCCAGCAGAAATATGGCTACTGAATTCGTGTGTGGGGAGCCGGGGGTCATCCACATAGGGTTCCTGTCAAGCAAGGAGGTACTCCCCCGAGCCGGAGAGTCCACGCTTACAAAGCGTCCAGGGCTCTTCGGTCTGCTTGTGCCGGCTTGTGTCTTGCCGTGTGACACCGTTGGCGCGGTCGTGTCGATGGGGGTTTCGCCTTGTGGGGCGGGGGGATGTGCACAGGACGGCCAGTGGAGAGGGTTTACATTCTGCGGGGTGGGGCGTCTTTTTAGAGTAGAATCGCCGGGGGGTTCGTCTATTGGCGGTTGAACAGCGTATGCGGAGGGCAAATTCGCGTGAAAACCGGTTCTTCTGAGTAACGTCCGGCCAGACACGGCGTCATAATAGGCGAAGCAACAGGTTTCACCCCTGGCAGGCATGGGTAGACACCGGGCAATGCCGGTGAGATGCAGCCGTGGGCGAAACCGACGATTCACTGGGTGGCTTTGAGGTGGCCGGATGGGAACGCTGTGGCAGGATGTTCGATACGGCATTCGGATGCTCATGAAGACGCCGGGATTCACGGCGATTGCCCTGGTCACGCTGGCCATTGGCATCGGGGCTAATACGATCATGTTCAGCATGTCCGATCTGCTGCTCCTGCGCCCAAAGGAGGTGAAAGACCCCGAGCAGTTGGCGTGCTGCGAGATTCGGGACGCCGTATATGGGGGCATTCCCTATTCCATGTATCTTACCCTCCGTGATAGCCATCTGGCCCTCAGCGCCGTCATGGCCCAAAGCGATGACCCAAGGCCTGTCACCCTGGTTCATGGGGATTCGGCCGAGCAACAGCGTGCGACCTTCGTTTCGGCGAATTACTTCTCCTTTCTGGGAGTTGCCCCGGCGGAAGGACGGGGGTTCCTGCCCGAGGAAGAGAGGCTGGGCGGCGCTCCTGTCGTGGTCCTGAGCCATCGCCTCTGGCAGCGGCTGGGCGCCGGTCCGGAGGTTCTCGGCCAGTTTCTGGGCCTCAATGGCGTCCGCTGCCAAGTCGTCGGTGTCGCGCCGGACGGCTTTACCGGCGTCACGCTCATTGGCCCCGACCTTTGGCTGCCTCTGGGGAGCCATCTGTTGGTGGCCGAGCTTGCCCGGGGATCGACACGACGCGCCAACGCCTCGCCGGACCGGGACTATCCGTGGCTCCATGTTGTGGGACGGCTCAAGCCGGATTCGAACATGGCCGTGGCCCAGGCACAATTGCAGTCCTTAGTCCCTCGCTTCAAAGCGGAGTATCCAAAGCAGTGGCGGGACAACTCCTCGCTTGGCCTTCGCCGGCCGGGTCGGTTCCTCATAGATGCTGATCCCGAACAGGAGCGTCTGTCGATGGCCATATTCAGTCTGGTTCTGATGACTGTGTCCGCAATCATTCTGGCCATCGCCTGCCTGAACCTGGCGAACATGCTGATCGTTCAGGGGGCCGGACGCCACCGCGAGATTGCCGTCCGCATGGCTATCGGCGGGGGCCGCTGGCGGATTGTCCGGCAGTTGCTCATCGAGTCTCTGCTGCTGGCGCTGCTGGGAGGGGTGCTCGGCGTTCTGCTCGCCTTCTGGGGCACGCGGGTTCTCAATGTATGGATCGCGGCCGTTCAAGATGCGGAATTGAGGAGCTTCAGACCCGGTTTGAACGTTCGTGTCCTGGCGGCCACCCTGGGCTTCTGCCTGATCGCCACGCTGTTGTTTGGTCTGCGACCGGCTTTGTGCCTGTCGCGGCGTGACATTGCCGGCGAGATGAAGGAATCCGCCGGCCGCGTGCTCGGACGCCTCCGAGGGAAACGGCGAGGTTTCTCGGTATTGAGCCAGATCGCCCTGGCCGTCGCGCTGGTGATGAGCGCGACGCTGCTGACCCGCAGTGCCGTGCAACTGGCGACGCCGGATCCGCGTTTCGATCTGGAGGACAAGCTGGTTGTCCAAATCGATCCGCTTTCCGCCGCGTATGACCGGGTCCGCGCCGTGCAGGCCTGCGAGGCGCTGGCCGACCATCTGGCGTCTTTGCCGGACGTGGAGGCGCTGGGGATGTCGCCCGGATTCTTCTTCGGAGGCGGCGGGCCTGTGTCGGTTTACGAGTACATGCCGGGGGGGCAAGACAGCAGGTCGAGGAGACCGCTTGCCCAGCGGGCCGCCGCATCCGATGTGGGCAGGGACTATTTCGCAGCGGTGGGCATTCCCCTCTTACAGGGGCGTCTCTTCGACCGCCTGGACAGCACCCCCGAGGCGGAGAAGGTCATGATCATCGATGAGAGCCTGGCGCGAAAGCTGCGTCCGGACGGCAATGCTCTCGGCTGTTGGATACAAACGGGGTTCTTCACTGAATACTCAGACCCCTACCGGGTGGTTGGGATCGTCGCCAATGTGCCGGGCATAGGGGCCAGAGAGGTCCATGCCCAGACGTATACACCCACGCAACCGGACCAGTTGTCTGCGTATCTTTACCTGCACACCGCGGAAATGGGATCGGCAGAGGCCCTCCTGCAACGGATTTCTCAGGAGATTCATAGAGTAGATCCGCAGGTGCCCGTGCTCTCAGTGGCGACTCTCGCCCAGAAACATCGCGACAATGCGGACATATGGTTCGCCGGATTCGGCGCCCGCCTGGGGCTCGCCGCAGGGACCGCGGCCCTATTCTTGGCGGGGCTGGGCATCTATGCGATCAAGGGCTACATGGTCGCCTCGCGCACCTCGGAAATCGGCATCCGCAAGGCCCTCGGGGCAACACACGGAAACATCATAGGCATGGTCCTGCGGGAGGGACTGGTGCTGACGGTGGTGGGATTGCTTGTCGGCTTACTGTTGGGATTAGGTGTGGCAAAGGTGTCGGCCAGCCTGCTCTACGGTGTCAGCCCGGTCGATCCCGTCAGCATCATCGTGACCGTGGCTCTGCTCGGGGCCGTCTCACTGCTGGCCGGCTACATCCCGGCCCGCCGGGCGGCTCGCGTCGATCCCATGGTCGCGCTGCGATGTGAATGACAGAGGGTAGTCTGTAGGCGGTAGTCAGTTGTCGGTGCGAGAGCAGCGAACCGAAAGTCAAAACGGACTACCGGCCACTGACTACCGACAACTGGAGACTGAACGATGGCGACTTTGTGGCAGGACGTTCGTTTCGCCGGACGGATGCTGAAGAAGTCGCCCGGATTCACGGCGATTGCTCTCGTCACCCTGGCCATCGGCATCGGGGCCAACACGATCATGTTCAGCGTCTCCGATATGATACTGCTTGCTCACGCGAGGGGTGTGAAAGACCCGGAACAGTTGGCGTATTGCGCGATTCGGGGCGTCGATGATTCCTCCTTTCGCTATTCGGAGTATCTCGCCCTCCGCGACAGCGGCTTGGCCTTCCGCGATGCCATGGCCCAGATCACTCTCCATGATCGGGGGACTCTCGTTCGCGGGGACTCAGCCTGGCGCCTGTGGATGACCTACGTTTCGGCGAACTTCTTCTCCGTTCTGGGGGCCACGCCCATCCAAGGACGGGAGTTCCTGCCCGAGGAAGAGCGGCCCGGCAGTGCTCCCGTCGCGGTCCTGAGTTATCGCGGCTGGCAGCGACTGGGCGGCGATCCGAAACTCGTCGGTGAGTTCGTAAGCATCAACGGCACAGCTTGTCAAGTCGTCGGTGTGGCGCCGGAGGGCTTTAACGGCGTCTCGCTTAGTGGTTATGACCTTTGGCTGCCGCTGGGGAGTCTCCGGACGGTACACGATCATTACCGGTCCCGCCTGGAAAAGGAGCCGTCGTTCTATGTCATCGGGCGACTCAAGCCCGACGTGACCATGCCGGTCGCGCAGGCACAACTGCAGGCTCTGGTCCCGCGTTTCAAAGAGGAATCGCCCGCGGAATGGGCGGACCGCTCCTCGGTCTACCTCCGCCCACCCGGCCGGGAGATGATCTCCGGCAGCTATGAACTGGACCGCGGGCTGGTTGTCATCAGCCTGGTCCTGCTGACGCCGGCCGCCATCATTCTGGTGATCGCCTGCTTGAATCTCGCGAACATGCTGATCGTCCAAGGGGCCTCGCGTCACCGCGAGATGGCCGTCCGCATGGCTCTCGGCGGGGGGCGCTGGCGGATCATCCGGCAGTTGCTCGTCGAGTCCGGGCTGCTGGGAGTCCTGGGAGGTGTCCTGGGCGTTCTGGTGGCGTTCTGTGGCTTGCGGATTCTCAATGCCTGCATCGCAGCCGTTCCGGATGAGGCGACCGCTCTACGACTCGCTTTGAATGTCCGCGTCCTCGCGGCCACGCTGGGCTTGTGTCTGGTCGCCGCACTGCTGTTCGGTTTGAGACCCGCGTTATTGCTATCTAAACGCGACATTGCCGGCGAGATGAAGGCCTCCGGCGGCAGCGTACTGGGATCCGTCCGGCGCAAGCGGGGTAGTCTCTCCGTGACCGGCCAGATCGCCTTGGGCGTGGCTCTGGTGCTCTGTGCGACGCTGCTGACGCGCAGCGCTCTGCAAAAGGCGCGGCCGGACCCGCGTTTCCCCCTGCAGGACAAGCTGGTCATTCAGATCGACCCGGAATCGGGTGGATACAGCCGGGTCCAGAGCCGCCAGGCGTGCGAGGCCTTGATGGATCATCTGGCGGCCTTGCCGGAGGTCAAGGCACTGGGGAGAGCGACCCGATTGTTCTTCGGGGGCGGCTGGGCGGTATCCGTTGGCGAGTACCGGCCGGGGGACGGCGAGAGCAGGTCGAGCAAGACTCTGGCACGCGAGGCCTCCTTCCTCGGCATCGGCCGCGATTACTTTGAGGCCATGGAGATCCCGCTGCTGCAGGGGCGGCTCTTCGATCCGCTGGACTACGTCCCGGACGCCGAGAAGGTCGTGATCATCGACGAGAGCCTGGCGCGCAAGCTCCGCCTGGACGGCAACGCCCTCGGCTGTCTGATCCGATGGAGTTTTCTCGCCGACCGTTCCGATCCTTACCGCGTGGTCGGAATCGTCGCTCATCTGCCGGGTATCGAAAACCGGGAGGTCCGCGCCCAGATGTACATGCCCATCGAACCGAACGGATTGGCCCCGTACCTGTATCTGCATGTCGCGAACAAGGATTCCGCAGACCTCCTGCAACAACGGATCTCCGCGGAGATTCGGCGGTTCGATCCCCGCATGCCGGTCCTTTCCGTGGGAACTCTGGCGCAGAAACGCTATGGGGATGCCTCCGTATTCCGCGCGAGACTCGGCGCCCGCCTGGGACTGGCAGCCGGAACGACCGCGTTGTTCCTGGCGGCGCTGGGCATCTACGCGATCAAGGGCTACATGGTCGCCTCGCGCACTTCGGAAATCGGCATCCGCAAGGCCCTCGGGGCAACACACGGAAACATCATAGGCATGGTCCTGCGGGAGGGACTGGTGCTGACGATCGTGGGCTTGACCATCGGGCTGGCGCTGGGAGTGGCGGTGGCCAAGGTCGCGGCCCGTTTCCTCTACGGCATCAGCCCGGTCGATCCCGTCAGCATCATCGTGACCGTGGCTCTGCTCGGGGCCGTCTCACTGCTGGCCGGCTACATCCCGGCCCGCCGGGCGGCTCGCGTCGATCCCATGGTCGCGCTGCGGAACGAATAGACGCAAACACCAGCTCCGGTTGTTATATTGGTGAAAAGACGTCTTTTCGAGATCGGACTTGCGAGCCCATGGAAGACAGGTTGCTGGTATTGCGATGCAAGCGGGGCAGCGCCGGAGCGATGGCTCGGATCTATGAGAAGTACCGCAAGGATCTGCTGATTCTGGCGATTGCCCTGCTGAACGACAAGGCGGCGGCCGAGGACATTGTGCACGATGTCTTCGTCAGTTTCGCAGAGGGCCTCTCCGGCTTTCGATTGACAGGCAGTCTCAAATCGTACCTGATGACCTGCACGGCCAATCGGGCCCGCAATCACAACAAGGTCAGGCAGAGATCGGATTCACCGCAGGAAGCCACCTTCGAGGAGCAGCCTGTCGAGCGTCTCGTCAGCAACGAGCGACTTCAACGCCTCGCCGCGGCGATGGAACAACTGCCTTACGAGCAAAGAGAGGTTCTGATGCTCCACTCGTACGGCGGCCTGACTCTGAGGGCCATCGCGAAAACGTCCGGACTGCCGGCGAATACCGTCATGAGCCGGTATCGATACGGCATCGACAAGCTGCGGCATCTGCTCAATGGAGAGTGTGACCATGAAACCTGAGGATACACTCAATCGCGTTTTTCACGAGTTGGACGTGCGCGTGGAGCCTCGCGTGGATCAGCGAATCCTGGGCGACACGCTGCACCGTCTCAAGGAACTGGCAGAGACACCCCCGGCCGATCTGCGGCCGATGCGATGGAGAACGATCATGAAATACCCAGTGACAAAACTTGCGATCGCGGCGGCAATTATCGCGGCGGCGCTGCTCGGAATTCATTTCTTCAGCGGGACGTCCGGCACAAGCTGGGCGGCCGTGCTGGACAAAGTGAACGGCTTCGACACCTTCTTCTTTCGTACCCGCGAAGTCGAGACGACCGGGCCCAGGCCCGATGGATTCGAGTTTGCGACCGAGTCCGAGTCGAAGAACTACCGCTCCGAAACCTACGGGACATTCTGCGAGAACTACAAGAACGGCGTGCTCTCCGTGCGGCACTACATGCTGCTGCAGGAGGGACAACATGTTTCCATTACCAGCTACGACCGACCACATACGTTGTGCATCCGCATGCCTTTCAACGACCGGAGCATTCCCGACTTCCACAATGGCGACCCGAGACGAATGATCGCGAAGATCCTCGCAGGCGACTACGTCGAGATCGGCGAGGACACCATCGAGGGCAAGCGCGTCCGGGGCGTCGAGTTGCGCGACCCGAACGTGCTCGCCGACGAAGGGAAAGCAATGCCGCCCCTGGATGACTTTTCCTCGCGGTTCTGGATCGACGTTCAGACCCAATTGCCGGTGTGGACGGAGATCAGTCTGGTGCGGAAGGGCTCCGCGGTGCGGACCACGATGATCTGGGACGAGTTCGAGTGGGGCGTGCCCCTGGAGGCGAGCCTGTTCAAGCCGGAGATCCCGGCCAATTGCGAGATCATAGATGATCTCGGTCATGGGCCGGACTCGACACCGAAGACCGATGCTGCAGAGACATTTGCCCAACATACCCAGGCTGAGCCCTTTCTCAGTGACTTCGATCATCTGCCATTGCCGGACGTGAGCGGCTTGACCCTGCTCGGTGTTGACACCAGCGTCCCGAAACCGCAGGTGCGCCTGCTTGGCCCGGATGAGATTCGGCGGACCCAGGATGCCTGCGTGGCGAAATGGCCACCGTACGAGCAAGTACAAGCACAACTGCGCCAGGAACTCCAGGCCAAACTTGGTATTGACACAAAGGATGTAAATGAACTTGTGACAACAGGGATCGCCTTGCGCAACCGATTCTGGGAAATGGGCGGAACCCTGTCCGACGCCACGTACCCGTACATCTATGCGGCCCGGCTGGTAGACGAGATTGCCCACGAGAAGGCACCCGACAACCCGGCGGTTACAGACCAGCTTGTCGAGTCGATTGTGGCTTACGAAGTGCTGTACTACTGGCAACCCCAGCAGAGCGCCGAGCCGTTGAAGAGGAACCCCACCTACCTCGGGCTGATAGCCGACCTGCGCAGGCAGCAATTTGAGCAGTTCAAAGCCAAAGTGAGTCAGGGCTACATGCCGACATGGAAGGATTTCGTACGAGCCTGCGATTTCGCCTACCTCTGTATGCGAACGGATCCTCCATCGGCCGCGGAGGCGATGCGTTTGCTCATCGACCTGACCCCCAAGGCCGGCTGGACCTTCTATCTTGACGATCTCACGAAAGCAGAGCAAAGACTCAGCAACGGTGAACGGGGTTACATAGTGACGTTCATCGGCGGGATTGGGGACATCCACCTGGAGCAATACGCTCCCCGCCTGGAGTCCTTTCAGGGACCCCGGGAGTACCGGGAGCACCGTCTGCCCCGTCACCTGAGGCACCTCAAAGGCTGGTAGCCAGCGTCCTTCCTCCAATCGGACCGGCTTGAGTGCGCAAAGAACGGGGCGGTCTTCTACGAGACCGCCCCGGATTTTGCCGGTTAACATCGGGTGAGCTGTAGCGTCTTAGGAATGACTTGGAGGTGACGCAATGGAGACGTTGTGGCAGGATATTCGGTATGGATTTCGGATGCTGGCGAGGAGCCCAGGCTTCACGGCTGTGGTAGTTTTGATTCTGGCGGTCGGGATCGGCGCCACCACGGCGGTGTTCAGCGTGGTCAACGCCGTGGTGCTTCGGCCTTTGCCTTATAAGGACCCTCACGGCATTGTGGTCCTCTGGCGGCAGACCAAGGACGGGGACAGGCGCCCTTACCACCAGGACTTTCTCTCCTGGCGCCAGCAGAGCCGGTCGTTCGAGTCTCTGGCCGGATACGGCCGGGAGCACTTCTACGTTACGGGGATCGACCGACCCCGCGAGATCTGGACGTACGCGGTGTCCTCCGACCTTTTCCCTGCGTTAGGTGCTACGCCTCTGCTCGGTCGGCAATTCACGCCGCAAGAGGAACAGATGGGGAACAACCGTGTCGTCGTCCTGAGCCATGCCTTCTGGCAGAGCGACCTGGGAGGCTCGCCCGACGTCCTTGGCAAGATCATCGAGCTCGACGGCAAGACCTACGCGATCATTGGCGTCATGCCGCCTCGCTTTGAGTGGCCCTTCGCGCAGGCCTCGGCCTTTTGGGTGCCGCTGATGATGCAGCAGGACCGTATATGGCCGTCGGGACGCCCGATAGCTCCACTGGCTCGTTTGAAGAAGGGCGTCTCACTGGAGCAGGCCCGCGCGGAGATGGCCGTGGTCGCAAGCCGCCTGAAACAGACCGATTCCAAAGCCAGCGACGAGTGGACTATCGGCGTCGACCGGCTCTCCAATCGAGTGTTGACGGGGGATCGCAAGTTGCTGTTACTGTTACTGCTCGGCGCCGCTGCGCTCGTGCTTCTGATCGCCGCCAGCAACGTAGCCAATCTGTTCCTGGCCCGCGCCACAGTGCGACAGCGGGAGATCGCGATGCGCGTAGCGCTGGGTGCCTCACGAGGTCGTGTCTTGCGGCAGATGCTGACCGAGGGCCTGGTTCTGAGCATTGGAGCGGGCTTGCTTGGTCTTTTGGTGACATTCGCGACAATCAAGGGACTGGTTCATCTTTGCCCCGCGGATATCCCCCGCCTGAAAGAGACTGGCGTAGATCTGTCCGTTCTGGCTTTCACGCTGGGCACGTCCGTGGTGACGGGCCTCCTCTTCGGCGTCATGCCTGCCTGGCGCGCGTCCGACGTTCACATGAGTCAGACTCTCAAGGAGGGATGGGGACGGTCCGGAACCGGGCGGGGATGGCGGCGCATCCACAGCGGGTTGGTCGTCTCTCAGATCGGGCTGTCTTTGATTCTGCTCGTTGGGGCGGCCCTGTTGATTCGCAGTCTGATCGCCCTTCAAAAGCTGGACTTGGGCTTTCGCCCTGAGAATGTGCTGGTCGTGCAGATTCGACTGCCGGAGGCGAAGTATCCTACCTCGGAGCACTGCAAGGCCTTCTATGATGAACTGCTGACGCGGGTTAAGACCCTTCCCGACGTTCGTTCGGCGGCCCTGGTGCTCGTCGCACTTCAATTAGGCGCCATCGACATGGACCTTCCCTTTTCTGTCGCAGGCCGTCCGCCTGATGATCCGGATGAGCTGCCTCAAGCAAAGTGGATCAACGTCAGTCCCGCGTTCTTCGAGACCATGGGCATCAAATTGCTGCGGGGTCGCAACCTCACCGACAACGATGACAGCCGTGTGGTGCTCGTGGATGAGTACCTGGCCCGCAAGTACTTCCCCGACACCGATCCTATCGGGCAGGCACTTACTCATGACAACGGCCAGGTTGTCATGAACATCGTGGGAGTCGTGAGTACGACCAGGGACTTCCAGACGACGGACCCGCCCAATGGCTCGATCTATATGCGGCTTCGCCAGAGCCTTGAGGAAATGGTTCTGGTGGTGCGGACGAATGGTGATCCGATGCGGTTGGCTGCCGGGCTGCGTGCTCAGGTCGCCGGGTTGGAGAAGGACGACGTCATCGTGAAACTGGAACCGATGGAGACGATGCTATCGGGAATGCTGGCTCCGCGACGGTTCAGCATGATTCTGCTGACTCTCTTTGCGGGCATCGCCCTCATCGTGGCAACGATCGGCATCTACGGCCTGCTTCAATACAGCACGACGCAGCAAACCCGCGATATCGGTATCCGCATGGCCCTGGGGGCCAGAAAGAGCGATGTCGTGCGGGCGGTACTGAGGCAGGGATTCACGCTCGCCGGCGTCGGTGTGATCGCCGGCCTGGCTGGGGCGTCGTTGCTGACCCGGGTTCTTTCCAGCCTGCTGTACGATGTGACGCCCACCGACCTGCCGACACTTGCCTGTGTATCGCTCCTGCTGACCGGCATCGCCCTGGTGGCCAGTTACATCCCGGCCCGCCGGGCCGCGAAGATCGATCCCATGATCGCACTGCGGTACGAATAGGGAAGGCCGGCGAGAACTCACCTCAAGATGACAGAACCCGCACTGCGCCCGGAGGACACCGCTGCGCTGGGCCACTCTGCAACTCTTTTGGCATGGAGGGCACGATACACTATAGATAGGATGGCTGCCTTCGTGGGCCAAGCCGACAACGGCCCGGAATCAAGAAGACGGAGCCTCGTACGACGATGACGTTCGGCATCGGCTTGACTCCGGACGCCGACAAAGTCAAGTAAAGCGTCAAGTGCACGCAGGTACACATCCGGCCGGGGCGAACTCATGGTAGGACAGATCGCCCAGGCCGTGTTTATGAGTTCTCACGTGCCCCGCCCGCGAGGCCTCTCTTCCTCTGACGGATTCTTGAGAGTCAAGCCACATGCGATACGTGTCGGCCCATGCAGTTCAACGTGATTGCTGATAAGCTTCTCAATAGTCTCGGAATGCAGCCTGCAATCTATCAATTGTGGCTGGGCGGACCTGGAACTTACAGAGTCCGTTCAGGAGGATTATCTGTTGCTCAACCATAACACCGAATCTACTTCGCTGGACGAGAAGATGTGAGTTTTGCTTGACGACTATGTCTTCACCCTTGCCAAAGCCCGCTCCCCGGAGGTCCATGAGAAGCAGGTGGGGGTGTCTGCGGACCTCTTGTTGAAGCTCGCTCACGATCACATCAACATCCTGGGCGTGGGAGAAGAGACTTGTGTTCTCTACAACAAGGATGAGGTCGGGCATTTTCTTTCTCCCTCGGACCTCCACTGAAGGGTCGATGAACACTCTGAATCCGGCGAGGGAGAACCTGTAGGCCGCCTCCAAGACAGATAATCCTTCCTCGAAGTTCTTGGGTCCGCGCAGACGCTGCAGAAGGCTTGCTGATCCTTCCCATGCTTGCGACTCCTTGATTGCTTCCGCGAACCAGACGACCCATTTGAACGTCCACGGGGCTTGATTAGAGATTCTCAGGATGATCGGATGACGCTT
>Ga0315274_10010363_pt1 | contig 13426 bp, 11 predicted proteins | sample YL17G02_20_MG_FD_203700 | JGI IMG/M metagenome (GOLD analysis project Ga0315274, IMG submission 203700) | Sediment microbial communities from Yellowstone Lake, YNP, Wyoming, USA - YL17G02_20 | ecosystem: Environmental > Aquatic > Freshwater > Lake > Sediment | place: USA: Wyoming | collected...
TCGTCCGCGAGAGGATGCCATGACCGAAGACCGTCTGACGTTGTCCCGTCGCCGGCTCCTCCAGTCGTGTGCCGGCGCCGCCTTGGGCGCGGGCATCGCAAGCGTGCTGCCCACCGGTTGCACGACGGGGCATCGCGAACCGTCGGCCCGGCCCCGATCCAACATCGTCTTCGTCCAGTGCGACAGCATGGATGGGCGCATAATGGGGAGCCTGGGCCACCCGGCGGCCCACACGCCCAACCTCGACCGGTTGGCGGCCCGCGGGGTGCTCTTCCGTAACACCTACTGCAACAATCCGATCTGCTGCCCATCGCGATCCAGCATGTGGAGCGGGCGGTACACCTTCCACTGCGAGGGGTGGAACAACTATAAGGGCCTGGAACCGAATGCGCCCACCTTCCGCACTCACCTGGACGCCGCCGGCTACCTCACGGAGACCTGCGGGAAGACCGACTATCTCTCCGGCGCCCACAGCCAGCGGGCTCGCGTCACCGCCTGGACCCGCTCTGCCGGCATCCGGCTGCCCGCGTACGACATGGGCAAACCGTCCGTAGCGGAGGGGCCGGGCGCCGAGCCGCACGCCGGTGACTGGAATACAGTGGCCCGTTGTGTTCGCTTCCTCGAAGAGAACCGGGCAATCTCCCGGCCATTCTGCCTGTACTGCGGACTCAATGCCCCCCATCCGGCCTTCAAGACGGCCAGGAAGTGGTATGACCTGATCGACCCCGGCCGCGTGACCATCCCGGCCATGGACGGCGAAGTGCACCCGGTCATGGAGTACATGCGGCTGGTCAAGAACTGGAAGCATGGCTTCGCCCCGGATATGGTGCGGGAGGTCCGACGGGTTTACTTCGCCATGATCGCGGAGGTGGATGCCATGGTCGGTCGCCTGTTAAAGGCGGTGGATGACCTGGGGTTGGCCGGCTCCACGTACTTCATCTTCACCAGCGATCACGGCGAGATGGCCATGGAGCATCAGCAGTACTACAAGATGTGCCACTATGAGCCCTCGGTGCGGGTGCCGCTGATCGTTGCGGGGCCCGGAGTGCGTCGCGGGGCCGCCGTCGGCGAACTGGCGTCGCTGGTGGATATCTACCCGACGCTGATGGACATGGCCGGAGTCCCTCAGCCCCAGGGTCTGGACGGACACTCCCTGATGCCCGATCTTGTCGGCGCCGCCAACCCGCGACCGGGATGGGTCCTCAGCGAGTACCACGATTCCACCGCCTGCACGGGCATGTTCATGTTGCGGAAAGGCGACTGGAAGTACATGGCCTTCGTCGGCTACGAACCCATGCTCTTCAACCTGGCGGAGGACCCCGACGAGATGCACAACCTGGCCCGCTCCCAGTCCCGGAAGTGCAAGGACATGGATACCGAACTCCGCGCGATCGTGGACTACGAGGCGGTGGACGCCAGGGTGAAGGACTACGACAAGCGCTCCTTCCGGTCGTGGCGGGATCGCGTTCGGGCCGGCGCCGAGCCACTCGAGGAAGACGGCCCTGGCGCCGCCAGGAAGTCCTACGAGGAGATGATGGCCTCGATCTACCAGGGCTGGGGCCCGCAGTGGGACCGCAAGATTGAAGAGTGGCTGAGCCGGCGGTGACCGCGCGGCTGACGAACGGCCGGCGGAGGGCCTATCGCAGCATCTCCTCGAGCAGCGGCTGCATCGTCTCGGCCCAGACCTCGTAGCCCTTGGGGCCAAGGTGCAACTGGTCCGGGTTGTAGAGGTCGGCCTTGACCTTGCCGGGGGACTCGAGGAACTTCCCTCCCATGTCCAGATACCGCACCGTCTTGCCGTCGTCGAGTTTGGCGGTGATGGCATTGATCTTCGCGATGCGGCCGCAGAAGTAGTCGTTCTGCCGTGGCAGGATGGCCATCACAAGGACCTTCGACTTGGGCAGTTTCTCGCGCAGGACCTTCACGACCTCGGCCACACCCTGCGCGATCTCCTCATCGGTGCCGGCGTTCTGGTCGCCGTAGAGGTTGTTCGTGCCGATCATGAGGACGACGACCTTGGGGCTGATGCCGTCCACCTCGCCGTGCTGGATCCGCCATAGCAGTTGCCGCGTGCTGTCGCCGCCGATGCCGTAGTTCACCGCCTTGAGGGGCGCGTAACGCTTGTCCCAAACGTCCTTGCCGGCCTTGGCGTCGCCCCAGCCCATCGTGATGGAATCGCCATAGAACACCAGGTCGATGTCGCCCTTCTTCGTGCGTTCGGCGAAGTTCTTGTTCATGCCGAACCACGCTGCCCGCCAGCCGTGGATGCACCAGCCGGGCACCCACGGCTTGTCCTTGGGCGGCGGCGAACTTGCCATCTCCTGCTCAGCCGAGACAGGCTTGCCGGGGTCAACCTTGTCGGCCGCCGCGCCGCGCACCTCGTCCAACCACGCCTTGCCGTCGCCCTCGGCCAGCAGGAGGACGTTGATCCATGCGGCCCACTCGGGCACGGTGACTTCCGTCTCGAAGGCCGTCCAGTCGGTGTCGCCCTGCACGAACTTCAGTTGCATGAACTGGTTCTTCTTGAACCCTTCGGCGAACGCCTGGACGGCGGCCGTCGATCATCTATCCGCCGCGCGACCAGACGCGAGAGTGGGACCTGTCGGACGGGACGCTACGGCCGTCGAAGGACTTCGCGCCCGGTTACGAGATGGTCTTGGTGGACTTGGTGCGCGAGCGCGTAAAGGCGTGGCGGCAGGCACAATGGCCGGGGGTGACGCGAACGACGCTGGAACTACTCCAATACTGGCGGCGCGACGGCCGCAAGACGCGCCTGTTCTTCGCGCAACGGGAGGCGGCCGAGGCGATCATCTTCCTTACCGAGGCGCGGCCGGATTTCCGCCAAGGCATCGCCGTGCCGATGGACGAGCCGAGCGACGCCCAGAGGGCCGAGGGCGCGCGGGCATTCGTGCGGTACGCCAACAAGATGGCCACGGGCGGCGGCAAGACCACCGTCATGGGGATGCTGATTGCGTGGAGCGTCCTCAACAAGGTCAACGACCGGAGCGACGGCCGGTTCTCGGACGTGGTGCTGGTGGTGTGCCCGAACGTGACGATCCGGAGCCGCCTCCAGGAACTCGACCCGGAAAACGGCGAGGCGAGCATCTACCGGACGCGCGACCTCGTGCCGCCGCACCTCATGCCGCTCTTGACTCGCGGGCGGGTGCTCGTGACGAACTGGCACATCTTTGAGCGGCAGGAAGTGGGCAAGGTGGGCGACACGCCGGCCCGCGTGACGAAACGCGGCGTGCCGGTTCGGACAAGAGAGCGAATTCACATCGGCGCAAAGACCACCACGGCCCGTGGCAGCCGGTACTTGACGAAAGATGCCTTGGCGCGGCAGGTGGCGGCGGGGATGGTGACGGTCCTCAAGGAGGAAAAGGACAAGGCGGGGGAACTCAAGTGGGTTGAGGTGGAGTCGGTCCGGTACGTCGAGAGCGACACGCACTGGATCGAGCGGGTCTTGGGGCGCGAGGTGGGCGGCAAGCAGAACATCCTGGTAATGAATGATGAGGCTCACCATGCGTACCGCATCCGCCAGGACGAAGACGGCGATGAGGACGAGGAGGATGCGGAGGAGTTCTACAAGGAGGCCACGGTCTGGGTGGAGGGCCTGGACCGCATCCACCGGCTGCGCGGCATCAACTTCTGCGTGGACCTGTCGGCGACGCCGTACTACCTGGGGCGCGTGGGGCAGGACACGAACAAGCCGTTCCCGTGGGTCGTGAGCGACTTCGGGCTGATAGAGGCCATCGAGTCGGGCCTTGTGAAGATTCCGCAACTGGCTGTGCGCGACACGACGGGGGCGGCGATTCCCGGCTACCTGAACATCTGGGATTGGATTCAGGAGAAGTTGACGCCAGCGGAGCGCGGCGGAAAGAAGGCCAGCCCGAAGCCGGAGGCGATCCTCAAGTATGCCCACCATCCGATTGCCATGCTAGGCGGCCTGTGGGAGGAACTGCGCGCCAAGTGGGAGGCCGACCAGGAAAGCCGGCCGCCGGTGTTCATTCTGGTATGCAAGAACACGGCCATCGCCAAGGTGCTTTACGAATGGCTGGCCGACGATGTGTGCCCGCATGGGATTCCGCCCGCGAACCTGGCGGGCTTTCGGAACGGCGACGGCCGGGCCAACACCATCCGCGTTGATACGAAGGTGGTGCACGAGACGGACACCGAGGGGGCGAAGTCCGATGAGTTCCGCTGGATGCGGTTCACGCTCGACACCGTGGGCAAGACGGCGTGGCCGGCGGACCGGCAGGGACGGCCCCTCTACCCCGAAAGGTTTGAGGAACTGGCGAAGAAGATGGGGCGGCCCCTGCATCCGCCAGGACGCGATGTGCGGTGCATCGTAAGCGTGGGGATGCTGACCGAAGGGTGGGATTGCCAGACCGTGACACACATCATCGGCCTGCGGCCGTTCATGTCGCAACTCCTGTGCGAGCAGGTCGTGGGGCGCGGGCTGCGGCGGACAGACTATGAGGACTTGGATGCCAGGGGCTTTTTCAGGGAGGAAGTCGCCAAGGTGTTCGGCGTGCCGTTCGAGGTGATTCCGTTCAAGGCCAACCCGCAGGGGGCGACGCAGCCGCCGCCGAAGCGCTATCACGTACACGCGATGCCCGGCAAGGCGGATTTCGAGATTCAGTTCCCGCGCGTGGAGGGCTACACCCAGGCCGTGCGGAACCGCGTGACGGTGGATTGGGATTCGGTGCCGCGGCTGTTTCTGGACCCCCTGCACATCCCGCCGGAGGTGGAGGTCAAGGGCACGCTGCCGAACAACGCCGGGCGGGCCTCGCTGACCGGCCCCGGCAAGATCGAGAGCGTGGACCTGAATCCGTATCGAGCAGGGCACCGACGCCAAGAACTGATATTCGACCTGGCGGCAGCCCTGACGCGCGACTACGAGTCACGGCCCCAATGTGAAGTGCCGGCGCACGTTCTTTTCCGGCAGATCGTCGTCATTGTGGAGAAGTACCTGCGGGAGAAGGTGCGGCCGGTGGCGCCCGCCGTTCTTCTGGACGTGTTCCTTTCGCCGTACTACGGTTGGGTGATTGAGCGGCTGGTGCAGGCGATCCGGCCTGACGTGTCGCAGGGCGAGGCGCCCGAAGTGCCGCGATACGAGACGAACCGGCCGCCAGGGTCCACGGCCGAAGTCGATTTCTGGACGGGCCGCGAGGTGCGCGAGGTCGTCCACAGCCCAGCCACTTGAACTACGTGGTGGCTGACACGCGGGTATGGGAGGAGTCGGCGGCGTATTACATCGACACGCACGCGGCGACAGCGGCGTTCGCGAAGAATGCCGGCCTCGGCTTCGCCATTCCGTACTTCCACAACGGCCAGCCTCACGACTACATACCTGATTTCATTGTGCGACTCAAAGCCGATGGCGCAGAGGGGCCGCGCCACCTGATTCTGGAAACGAAGGGTTGGGACGACTTGGAGGACGTGAAGCGCGCCGCCGCTGAGCGGTGGGTCACAGCCGTAAACGCCGATGGGCGGTACGCCATTGCCCGGAGGCCGGAGGAAGCCAAGACGTGCTTGACTGCGGCCACCGGCGGAAAAGGCCGGTGAGGCACGCGCCCGGCCAGCCCGCCGACGGGCGGGCAAGCAGTCCGACCCGCAACAAGAGGGTAGATCATGCCATCGTACTTCCTTGTCGTCCGATTCCCCTCAGGCACGTCCGAATACCCCGAAATCAGCCCCAACCTGGTTCTCCCCTTCTTCGAAACGCCTGACAAGGCCACGGCCGAAACTTTGGCAGAGCACTTCGGCCAAGTCCATGCGGCTTTCCATCCAAATGATGCGACCCCGCCTGTTTTCGAAACTCACGATGCCGCCCGCCTGCACCGCACCAGCATCCTGGGCTTCAGGCAGAGTATCGCCCGTCTCAGACAAGCCATCATAGGGGTGCGGCAAACCGGCATGAAGAGCCGTGAAGTCTATTACCTACCTGACGTCGACGAACTTACACTCTGGCTGGCAGGCCTACGCATGGAGGCCGAAGAAAAGGCGCGCCTCTTGCAGGACAAACCAGCCGCGGAACGGGACACGGAATCCGCCCCGGTGGCGGGGGCGGAACGTCCGGCGGGGTTGCAAGAACAAGACGACAAATTGCCGCCGTCGCGCACCAAGGCGCTGGCCGCTTATGAATACGCGCTCTCTGTCATACCTGGCGCTGACAAAATGACCATATCCGAACTGTTCGACGCCCTTCGGGAACGCCTGGACGTTGAGATTACCAAGGGGAGCGGCCCGGAAGCAGAAAAACTTGCGGAGTTTCGAAATTCCCTTCCAGACAACGCCACCACGTTCGGCAAGTATTTGCGCGATGCTGGCGTCAAGCGCTACAACACCAAGGGTGATAGACTTCCAACCCGAAGCATTCGCCGCCGAAGCGAGATCTAGGACCCCCTCGCCTGTCCACATGAACACCAAACCGGACAGAACCGGACAGGTTGCGCCTGTCTGGTTTGCTGTCCGATCTTGACCTGCCCCGCTTATCCCCCGCATTTGTGGGCAATTCCTGACGTTTTCCTGAAACGGCGTCTCTGGCCACCAGTACCGCGCCTGTTCGGTTTGTGGATTGCAGAGGCGCGGCAATGGGGCCGCGTTTATGAGCGTGGAGGTGGATCATGTTGAACGGTTCGAACGAGGCCGGCCGCGAGTCGGCGGTCTTACTTGACGTGCGGGCGGTGGCTGCCTTGCTTGGGTGCAGCCCGCGCCACGTGTATCGACTCGCCGACGCTGGCCGGATGCCCCGCCCCGTGAAAATTGGTCGTTTGGTGCGCTGGTGTCGGCCCGCTCTTCAAATCTGGATCGCCGACGGCTGCCCGCCCTGTCGAAACGGAGGGCGGCCATGAGTGCGAGCGACGCAGCAATCAACGCCGCCCCGCTGGCTTTGCTACTGACGCCGCGCCAGACGGCCGCCGCGCTTTCGGTCTGCGAGAAAACCCTGTGGGCCTTAACCCGCGATGGCCGGTTGCCGGTGGTACGTATCGGCCGCGCCGTCCGCTACGATCGCGCGGACGTCTTGCGGTTCATCGAGGCCAGCAAGGAACCGCGCCCATGACAACACCCGCTGAAAACATCATGGCCCGCCTGGAAGGTGTCAAGCCCGCAGGCATCGGCAAGTGGTCTGCCCGATGCCCGGCCCATGATGACCGCCACGCGAGCCTCTCGGTATCCGGTGGCGATGATGGCCGGGCGCTGGTGCATTGTCACGCCGGGTGTACCCGCGACACCATACTTGGAGCACTCTCTATGCGTGCCAGTGACCTTTTCCCGCCCAAGACCCCGGCCGCCCACAGGCCCGCGACGGGGACGGCCGCCACGGCGCGCCGTTTTGATCTCCCGTGCCTGGCCGCGAAGTCCATCGCGCAGCAAGTCGGCGGCACACTTGCGGGCTGGTGGCCCTATTTCGGCACAGATGATGGTGAAGCCCTGACGGTCTTGCGATTCGACCTGTCTGACGGCGACAAGACCTATCGGCCGATCTGTCCGAGCAATGGCGGATGGTCAATCGGTGACCCGCGCGGCCCGCTGCCGCCTTACCGCTTGGTGGGCCTGAGCGGCGCGGCCCGTGTCTATGTTCTTGAAGGCGAGAAGTGCGCAGACGCGGCGGCTGGCCTTGGCCTTGCGGCAACCACGAGCGCCCATGGGGCGAAGTCGGCGGCCAAGACGGATTGGACGCCCCTGGCCGGGCGCGACGTGGTGATTCTGCCGGACAACGACGCCAACGGCGAAACCTACGCGGCGGACGTGGCTCGGATACTCACGGGCCTGACCCCGCCCGCCACTGTGCGGATCGTCCGCCTGCCAGACTTGCCGCCAAAGGGCGATGTTGTTGACTTCCTGGATGCCCGCGACGCGCAGGCCCCCGCAGACCTGCGCCGCGAGATCGAGGCCCTGGCCGACGATGCGCCGCCCTGGACGCCAAGTGCTCACGACGCAACGGCGCCGGTCCAATGGCATCCGTTCCCTGTCGCGTGCCTGCCCCCTGCCTGCCGCAGGTATGTTCAGGAACTTTCCCAAGCCGTCGGGGCCGACCCGTCTTTCGCAGCCTTGGCACTTCTGGCGACCATGGCGGGCGCGATCGGAAACACGCGGCGAATCTCCATAAAGCGCGATTGGCAGGCCCCGGCGGTCATATGGGCGGTTCTTGTCGGCGAGTCGGGCACGCTCAAGACCGTGGTGCTCAAGCACGTCCTGGCCCCCGTCTATCGGCGGCAGGCCGACGCCCTCAAGACGCATCGGGCCGCGACGGACCAGTATCGGGCTGAACTCATGGCCTACCGGCAGGACGTCAAGGTGCGGGAGAAGTCGAGCCGCGCGGGGGGAAAGCCGCCCCCCGTCGAACCCCAACCGCCCGTCCTGGAGCGATTCGTCGTCTCCGACACCACAGTGGAAGCCTTGGCGGATCGGTTGCAGGACAACCCGCGAGGCTTGCTCCTGGCGCGTGACGAGTTGTCGGGATGGGTTGGTTCCTTCAACCAGTACAAGAACGTTCGCGGCGCGGATGAAGCCCGCTGGGTCACAATGTTCGACGCCAGCAACCTCCTCGTGGATCGCAAGACGGGCGACACGGTTACGGTCTTTGTCCCAAGCGCCGCAGTGTCCATCGTCGGCGGGATTCAGCCGGGCATCCTGCGCCGCATGCTGACGGCCGAGTATCAGGAATCCTGCTTGGCGGCCCGTCTCCTGATGGTCATGCCCCCGCGCCGGGCGAAGCGATGGACGGAACGTGAACTTCCTGCCAGTGAAGAGCGGCGATTGGCCGACCTTTGCGCGAATCTCTGGAAACTGACCGCCGACGTTGATGACAACGGAGAACCCCGCCCCCGGAACCTTCCGCTTGCAGCGGACGCCAGAAGCGTCTTCGCGGTCTTCGTCACAGCCCACGGGCAGGAAGCGGCGGAACTGACCGGCAGCATGGCGGCGGCGCGGGCGAAACTGGAGAGTTACGCCGCGCGACTGGCGCTTGTGATTCAACTGGCGCGCTGGGCCGAGAATCCCGAAGGAAACGGCAGTGGGCCGTCAGAAGTCTCAGCCGAGAGCGTTCGCGCCGCCCTGGGAGTTGTTGAGTGGGCCAAACAGGAGACACGGCGCGTTTATGCCATGCTGACGGAAGGCGAAGGGGGGCAAGAGGCCCGCGAAATCCTGGACTTGGTGGCGCGGCGCGGGGGCAAGATCACGGCCCGCGATCTCTGCAAGGCCATGCTGAAACGGTTCCCCACGTCGGATGACGCCGAACTGTACCTGCGCGGCCTCGTCCGGGCCGGCGTCGGCGCGTGGCAGGACCGCGGAACCGGCCCCCAAGGTGGACGCCCGACGCGAGACTTCGTCTTGACTCAGGGCGAGTTGCCGACTGGCATGGACAAAACCCATAACCTCACTGAACCTTGAGAAATCCAGGGTTTTGGGTTTCGTCTGTGCCCACAAGCAACCAGGAACCGGGGAATCACGCCCCGCAGTCGAAAGAGATTGACCATGATGCCGAGGCCAACGCACGAGCATGATGACGACCACGCCGGGCGCGCCACGATGCCCTACAGGACACGCGGGGGGCCGTGGGAAGAAAAGGATACCGACCGCATGCCGTGGGCGGAAGACAGGCCGAAAGATTTTCAGATTTTATACTTGCATTGGCGGAAAGTACGCTGTAGAATGCCCAACGTGAAAGCGAAGCGCGTGAAACTGAGTGACCAAGTTCGGCAAGCCGTGGACGCTTGTGGCGCGTCCCGGTATAGGCTCAGCAAGGCAACGGGCCTGAGCCAAAGCCAGTTGTCCCGGTTCATGGCGGGGCATATCGGCCTATCCATGCACGCTCTGGACGCCCTGGCCGACGTACTGGGCCTGGACGTGGTGGCGCGTGGCCCGGTGAACGTCCCCCCGCTGGGGCGGCCGGGCCGGAAACCCAAGAAAGGACGGTGAACCGTGGCGAGCATCGGCAAAGACCCGAACGGCCATAAGCGGATTCTCTTTGTGGCGGGCGATGGAAGCCGCAAGACGATCCGGCTTGGCAAGGTGAGCATGAAACAGGCCGAAGCCTTCAAGGTGAAGGCGGAAGCCCTGATCGGCTGCGGAATCACGGGCGCGATGGCCGACGAAACCGCCCGGTGGCTTGCCGGCCTGCCCGACCGGATGCACTCGCGCCTGGCGGCCGTGGGTCTGATCCCTGAACGCCAAAGCACCCGCCTGGCGGCATTTCTCGACGGCTACATCGCGCGCCGCGTTGACGTGAAGGACAGCACGGCCCTGATCTGGAGTCAGACCCGCCGCAACCTAGTTGATTTCTTCGGGGCTGACAAGCCGTTGCGAGATATCACGCCCGGTGACGCGGACCGCTGGCGGCTGTACCTCATTTCGCAAAAAGGGAAGACCGCGGCAATGATGGCCGCGGGCACGGTCCGGCGCCGGTGCGGCCTGGCCAAGCAATTCTTTCGGGCGGCGGTGCGCCTGAAGTTGATCCCGAACAATCCTTTTGCTGACCTCGTGGCAACCGTTCAAGGCAACGCGGGCCGCGAGTACTTCGTGAGTCGGAAAAGAGGCGGCGAAGATACTGGACGCCTGCCCTACGGCCGAGTGGCGGCTGTTGTTTGCCCTGTGCCGCTATGGCGGCCTGCGCTGCCCGTCTGAACCCCTGGGCTTGAAGTGGCAGGACATTGACTGGGCCAGGGGCCGCTTCACGGTTCACAGCCCCAAGACGGAGCATCACGCCGGCGGCGAATCCCGGCTTGTGCCGCTGTTTCCTGAATTGCTGCCCTGCCTTCGGGAAGTGTTTGAGCAAGCCGAGCCGGGTGCCGAGTACGTTATCAGCAAGTGGCGGTATCGCGGGGCCGGCACGAATCTGCGGACGGGCCTGCTGCGGATCATGGCCAAGGCCGGCGTGAAGCCGTGGCCGAAACTGTTTCAGAACCTGCGCGCGACGCGGGAGACGGAACTGGCCGAAGTCTGGCCTATGCATGTAGTGTGTGCCTGGATCGGGAACTCGCAGGCCGTAGCCATGGAACACTACCTGCAAGTGACGGATGACGACTACCGGCGCGCGGCGGGGAAACCGGCGCAAAAAGCGGCGCAGTACCCGGCGGGACCGGCCTTACCTGAGCGGAAACAGGAAATCGCCGACGTGCAGAAAACCCCGGATTTACCGCAGGATTCCGAATCATACACGAATGTACATAGGGTCGTGGTGGGCGCTACAGGACTTGAACCTGTGACCTCGTGGGTGTGATCCACGCGCTCTAGCCAGCTGAGCTAAGCGCCCACAGAGCGGCTGCCACGGCAGACTATACCCTATCGCGGGGGCCACTTTCAAGACCTAACCTTTTCGGCTGACCCAACCTCTCCGGCGGACTTCCGCGCCACCTCTCCCGCGATCTGCTGTCCTGCGATTTGCTTGGCAAGGGGCATCCCGGCCGATAGCATGGCATCTGCAACGTACGGAAAAGAGAGGGCAAGGCATGGCTCAGAGATTGCGGCACGTGAACGTGGCGGTCATCGGGCTCGGCATGGGCGGGGCGCACCTGAAGGGGTACTCCGAGCACCCCGGGTGCACGGTCGCGGCCATCTGTGATGCGAATGGGGAGCGTTTGGCCCGTCGCGGGGCGGAGTTCAAGATCGACGAGTCGCGCCGGTTCATCTCGGTCGATGCGCTCCTCGCGGCCGCAGGGGACCTCGGACTCAACGCCGCCAGCATCGTCCTGCCGAACACCCTCCATGCGCCGATGACGATCAAGGCGCTGCGGGCCGGCCTGCACGTCCTGGGCGAGAAACCGATGGCGATGAACTCCGCCCAGGCCCGCCGCATGATTGCCGAGGCGAAGAAGGCCCGCCGGACGCTCGGCATCAACCTCTCGTTCCGCTTCACGCCGCAGAGCCGCGCGCTTAAGGAAATCGTCGATGCCGGGCGGCTCGGCCGCGTCTATTACGCCCACACGCGGTGGTGGCGGCAGAGGGGGCTGCCGGGGTTCGGAGGATGGTTCGGCGCGAAGAAACTTTCGGGCGGCGGCCCGATGATCGACCTCGGCGTCCACCGGATGGACCTGGCGATGTGGCTGATGGGCGGGCCGCAGCCGGTTGCTGTGAGTGCCGCCGTCTATGACCCGATCGGGTCGCGCCTGGCCCGCGAGCAGAAGAGAAAGTTCGACGTCGAGGACCTTGGCGCGGCGTTTGTCCGATTCGAAAACGGCGCGACGCTCACGCTCGAGGCATCGTGGGCCGGTTTCTGCGGCAAGAATGAGGACATGGTCACTGAGGTCCTGGGCGATCGCGGCGGCATCGTCCAGCGGAACGTGGGCGAGGGGTACGACTTCGAGGCCCGCGTGTTCACGGAGGAGGGCGGGTCGCTGGCCGAGACGCTCATCAAGCGCCGCCTGGTCCCCGCGCCGTCGCCATACGCCGACTTCATCGACGCCCTGCTTGAGGGCAGGCCGACCCTTGCCACCGCCGAGGACGGCCTCAAGGTCCAACAGGTGCTCGACGCGGTTTACCTTTCGGCGAAACTCGGCAAGGAAGTGCGCATCAAGTAATGCGTGTACTCGTTCCCGATTTCTGGGTTCCCATGCTCGAGCCGGAAGCGGCCCGCCGCGGCATGCGCGTCGAGTGGATGGCGTACGGCGAGGGCAGGGCGGGGCCGTTCCCGGGGGCCGAGGTCATCTTCCGCCCCGACTACGCCCGGTTCTGGAAAGAGGCGCTGGCGGCGGCGCCCGACGTCCGGTACTTCCACACCACGAGCGCGGGCGTCAATGACATTCTGCCGCTGACGGCCCCGCGCGGCATCACGCTGACGGAGTCCGGAACCGTTTATCGCATCTCGATGGGTGAGTTTGTCCTCTCGGTGATGCTCTTCATGGCCAAGCGCCTGGGGGAGCACTGGGAGCACTTCCGTGCCGGAAGGTGGCAGCACCTGAAGCACGAGGAACTGGCCGGCCTGACTTGTGGCATCGTGGGCCTGGGGCCCATCGGCTTGGGCGTGGCCGAGCGTGCCGCCGCATTCGGGATGCGCATCCTCGGCTGCCGCCGGAGCGGTCTGCCCGTGGAGATGGTCACTGACGTCGTGCCGCCCGACCGGATGGACCGCCTCTGGCGCGAGAGCGATTATCTCGTGCTGGCGTGTCCGCTTACGCCCGAGACGCGGAGGGTCGTGAATGCCGAGACGCTCGCAAGGATGAAGCCGACCGCGCGCCTTATCAACATCGCCCGCGGCGGACTCGTGGATACGGATGCTCTCGTGGAGGCGCTTCGCGCGGGCCGCATAGGCGGCGCAGCGCTCGACGTGACCGACCCGGAGCCTCTGCCGGCGGATCATCCCCTGTGGCGTCTGCCGAACGTTTTCCTCACGCCGCACAACGCCCCCGGCGAGACCGACCCGCTCCTTCGGCGAAAATTGGAGTTGTTTCTCGACAACCTCCAACGGTATCTTGCCGGGCAG
>Ga0315274_10010364_pt1 | contig 13426 bp, 12 predicted proteins | sample YL17G02_20_MG_FD_203700 | JGI IMG/M metagenome (GOLD analysis project Ga0315274, IMG submission 203700) | Sediment microbial communities from Yellowstone Lake, YNP, Wyoming, USA - YL17G02_20 | ecosystem: Environmental > Aquatic > Freshwater > Lake > Sediment | place: USA: Wyoming | collected...
CCCTGTATCCTGCGGGCGGCAACCATGACTACGCAGAAGATTCAGCAAACTACCGCGATTTCTTTGCGCTTCCGCAGAACCGCACGACTCCGGAACTATTCTATTCGTTTGATTACGGGAACAGCCTTTTTATAAACCTCTACGTGCCGTCCACCGGCGCTACCACGTGCGACATTGGCACGCCCCAATACACCTGGCTCGAAGCGGATCTGGCGGCAAACCAGAACAAAGAACACATCTTCGTGACCTTGCATTCGCCGCTGTATTCCTCCTCCAACCACGGTAGCGACGTCCATCTTCAGACGCAGTTGCGACCGCTGTTCGAGCAGCACCACGTTGAAGCTGTGTTCTCCGGTCATGACCACATGTACGAGCGAAGCTATCCTCTGACAAACGGCGAACGCGACGACGAGAACGGCGTGACCTACTTCGTTGTAGGCAATGGTGGAGCTCCCCTGTACGGGTTCTCTGGTTCAGCCCCCGCGTGGTCTGCCTATCGTGACGCCACTTATTACGGTTTCTTGAAAGTCGAGGTCAACGGGTCCGCAGTTGCGTACCGAGCGATTGACACGAGCGGTTACGTCATGGACTCCCAACCTTCTCAGCCAGAAGCGGGATTCAGGCTGAATCCCGTTGTCCTCGCGCCGCTCATCATCGCGCTCGGTAGCTTGCTCTGTAAGGACGCGTCGCGGAACTGACTCATCAATGCGCAATTCGCGGGAGCCATACTGTCATTCTGAGCCGAAGGCGAAGAATCTCCGACCACCCAATCTCACAATTGATTCAGGCTGCGGAACGGCTCACGTTTGGGCTTCTTGTTAAGCATGGTGGAATCTGATATAAGTTATACAGAAGAGAAACGTAAGTTCGTGAGTGCACTCGGACGGTCAAGCACTCAAGGGATAAGGAAACACAGGTTTTCGAGAAGGTCGCGGGAGACACCGTGATGATGGAGAAAGATAAGAGAGCTCATCTCAGGACGAAAGAGGAATACCACGAGAAACTCCGATCAATGAGACCCAACCTCTATATAGACGGTGAACTCGTTGACCGGTTCGATGAACGATTGAGACCAGCTATCAATGTCATTGACGCGACTTACGATCTCACGCACCTTCCGGAATATGACGGGCTGGTCACCGCGAAATCGCATCTCGACGGAGCCACAATCAACCGGTTCACCCACATCCATCAAAGCAGCGACGACCTCCTGAAAAAGCAGGAGATGACACGGCTCTATTGCCGGAAAGTCGGCGGGTGCATCCAGCGCTGTATGGGCATAGACGGGATGAACGCGCTCTCCGTCGTGACTCACGAGGTGGACCAAGCGTGCGGGACAGAATATCATGCGCGGTTCCTGGAATACCTGCGCCATTTCCAGGAGAACGACGTTGTGGCATGTTGCGCTCAGACCGATGTAAAAGGCGACCGATCCAAGCGACCTCACGAACAGGTGGACCCGGACCTGTACCTGAGAATCGTCGAGAAGAAGCAGGACGGCATCGTCGTCCGAGGCGCTAAAGCGCACAATACAGCCGCACCGTATGTCGAGGAAATCATCGTCGTACCAACTCGGCTGTTGACACCGGAAGAGGGCGACTGGGCAGTCGCGTTTGCAGTACCAGCAGACGCGTCCGGCGTGATGCTCGTGACCCGACCATCAGCTCCACGAGCAAGAAAACATCTCGCAACTCCGGGACCGTTCGGCTCGGCAGACTCGCTCACCGTGTTTGACGACGTGTTTGTGCCGTGGGAACGCGTATTCTTGTGCGGCGAGACCATGTTTGGGGGCAGGTTAGCGCTCTTGTTCGCCACGTACCACCGGCACAGCTACACAGGGTGCAAACCTGCGGTCAGCGACATCATGATGGGATTGAGCGCGCTCGTAGCTGAATACAATGGTCTCGGAAAAGCGTCGCACGTGCGGGACAAGCTCGCCGATCTGATCGCCGTGGCAGAACTCGTGTATGCGGCTGGAATCGCCGCCTCGGTTAAAGCGCATCGGGCATCATCCGGCACGTACATCCCGGAACCGATGTACGCCAACGTCGGACGATACCACGCTGGCGTGAACATTTACCATGAATTTGAGATATTGACAGACCTTGCTGGCGGGTTATCGGCAACATTACCTCTCGAAGGCGATTTTTCAAGCGAGCAAACGGCTGAGGTTCTCGCTAAATACATCATGAGGAATCCCGATATTTCCCCCGAAAAACAGCACCGCTGTTTCCGGCTCATATCGGATATCGTCTGCTCAGCACATGGGGGGCTGAGCCAGGTTGCGGGACTGCACGGTGGCGGCTCGCCCATTATGGAGAAGATCGCCATCACCGGACTGTATGACCTCGAATCAAGGAAGCAGATCGCGAAGTACCTCGCAGGAATCGAGGATTAGAGCGCGGTTTACGTTTCTTGACATAGATCGGGCACCATGCTAAAGTCAAGTGCGGTACAGACAGAATGGGGCGGACTTCAAATAAAGCCGTGGAGTTCGTTTTACGGAACCCTATGCGGGTGCAAGATGGTTGGGGACAAGCGCGCGATGCTCGCTACGCATGAAAGGAGGAAACAGATGCAACGAACGAAACTGCTCTTAGTCGTGTCAGTTGTTGTGGCGCTGGCAATGGTTCTGCCGGGAAGCGCCTCAGCAGCGCAGGGCGGTCCTGCGAACGCCGTCAAGAATGCTGCCAAAGGGTTCTGGGGCATGCTGATAAGGACTCCTGAAGCTGTGATCGTGGACGTTTGCGGCGGTGTTGCAAACATGTTTTCCGGAGTCACGCTCGTGTTGTCAGACCTCTTCTCGGTCGCTGACCGAGTTCCCGCAGGCGGATACGTCTTTGACGGCGTTTTCAGCAATGGATTCGAGGAATTCGCATGTTTCATGCACGCAGGCGGAGCTAACGCGATTGAAATAGGTACACGACGCGACTTCTCTGACATCCCGATCGAGCGAGAAGCGTTCCTTCAGAGAGAAGGGGTGTTCCATCGTGAGGCGTACAAGACGTTCCTGTACGGGGCGCGATCGTTCGGTCTGGCTGTCCTCGATCTCGTGACGGGTATTCCCGCCAACGCATGCACAATGGTCGGACTGACCGACACGGCAGATTCAATCACAAAAGCCGCCGATACAGCCGCCGAAGGAATGTTCGGCACCATTCAGTGGAAGTATAAAGAGGACTGACAACCGTCTGGTCCGGCACAGGTCTTAGCAGTTCGGAACGCTGATCCCGTCGGGAAAGGTGTTGCTTTCCCTTTCATCCTGGGAGGGTGAGATGATGACCGCCAGACAGCGTGTTCTCACGACACTTAACCACCGGGAACCCGATCGGGTACCCATAGATTTTGGTGGTACGAATGTCACGGGGATACACGCGTCCGCATACAACGCCTTGAAATCGCACCTCCGGCTGCCCGACGGAAAGACCCGCATTTTCGATACCGCACAGCAGCTCGCTATGGTTGAAGAGCCCATCCAGCGCAGGTTTTCAAGCGATGCCGTCGGGCTCTTTTTCCTGCCCACAGAATGGCGAGAATGGACGTTGCCTGATGGAACTTCTGCCGAGGTGCCGAAAAACTGGAAACCGGTCAGGCAGAAAGACCGTTCGGACATCCTGTACGGCGTTGACGGTACGCCGCTTCTCAAACGACTTGCATCGAGCTACTGGTTCTCGCCTGCCGGTCCGCTCTGTCCAGGGCTCCAGTCAATTTCTGATCTTGAGAAGCATAAGCCGTTTATCAAGGTTATGGATCGGGCGCCGTATATAGATCAGAGCATTGCCGAACTCGCGCAACGAGCCAAGTATCTCTCCGATAACACCGACTGCGTTATCGTAGGCGCTTACGGAGGGCACATTTATGCCGCAGCTCAACTGATACGCGGTATGGATAACTTCATGTGCGATCTCGTGCTCGATAAGAAGTTCGCCGCTGCTCTTATGGATGCTATCGCTGAGGCTCACATGGAGGAGTTCGAAGCGTACATCGAAGCGGTAGGTCCCTATGTCCAGGTAGTCCAGGTGAGCGACGATCTCGGGTCGCAAATAGGAGGACAGATCAGCATCGAAACGTTCAGAGAGCTTGTCCGACCTCCTATGGAACGGTGGTACAAGTTCATGAAGACACGGATGAAGGCAAAGCTGTTCCTCCACTCCTGTGGTTCGATATATCAGTTTCTCCCAGACCTTATCGAGATGGGTGTTGACATCATCAATCCCGTCCAGGTGAGCGCCAAGGATATGGACACGGCAAAACTCAAGAAAGAATTTGGCAACGATATCGTGTTGTGGGGCGGCGGATGTGATACGCAGAACGTCCTGCCTTATGGGAAGCGGGCCGATGTTCGCGACGAGGTCAAACGCCGTATAAACGACTTGGGGCCCTGCGGCGGGGTTGTTTTCACCCAGGTTCATAACATTCAACCCGGTGTCCCGCCCGAAAACATCGAAGCTCTGTTCGACGCAGCGCTTGAATTCGGGTCATACTAGCCGATAGGCGCTTCTGGATGGCGTAAGCCAGTCAAACGGAAGTGTTCGCAGGAGACGCAGAGGAGGTGGACCACATGACAAACACAATAAGACCTCTGGTAGTCGTTAGCAGTTACCTCCCACGACAGTGTGAGGTAGCGACGTTCGTCGCTGAGTTTCTGGAATTCATGAGGAGACAGGTGCCCGACCGACCGATCCATATCATATGCCATAAGGATGGGCAGGGAGATAACGTGCACCCGATCATAGACCTGCGGAAGAGGCTCTGGCATGAACCTGTCGCTGAACTCATCAAAAAGCTCGACCCGTACGTGGTCCACATCCAACACGAATACAGCCTCTACGAGCACGTCGAACGCGGTCGAGGTGACAACAACAAGCGGCTCCTCGAACTGCTCGACCTCATCCGCAAATGCCCGACGGTCGTTGAGGCTCACTCGGTCTATCCGCGGTTGAAAGAACGCGAAGAAGATCTCTTGAGAGGACTCTTGGAACGGGCTACGGTCGTTGTGCTGAAATCTGACCACCAGAAATGGAGTCTCGGAAAAGCGCTGTACGGAACCGACTGGAAGATGCCGCACAACGTTACGGTGATCCCATACGGCGCTCGACCGGACCGGCGTCACGGCGACTACGAGATAGACGGTATCAAGGATGAACTCGGAGTGGGCGAACTCAAAGGACGACGTGTCGTCGGTCTTGTCGGCTGGACAGATGAGGCACAACGCTGGGACGTTGTGCTCGGCTGTTGGGAAGAGATCCAGCAAACTATCTTCAATGCTACAGGGGAAAGCTGGTTGTTGTGCGTTGCGGGCGACATCCAAGACGAACGTGACAAACCGTATCTCGACAAGTGCCGTGCGACCATCGAGACCCTCGAACAGAAAGGGCTTGCTAAATTCCTGCCGTCGAGTCTGCGTAGCGACACATTCTACAAAGTCATGACTGTCTGCGATTTCGTCGTCCTTCCTGCGACGAGCGGAAGCTCACAGGAACTGCTCGCGCGCGCAGTTGCTCTCAACAAACCGTTTGTAGCGGCAGTGCCGCTTGACGGTCTGGCGCTCCAGGCGATTGAAAGTGAAGGAGGGCTCCTCTTCACCGACAAAGCATCGCTCAAGAAGAAAGTTGTCAGGCTAGCGTGTGACGAGCGCGTACGCAGAGAGCTTGGCGAAAACCTGAAACGGTACCTCGACAATTGTGTGAGTTGGGACATCATTATCCCCCAATACCTCAAGGTGTACGAAGACGCTAGACAGGCAGTTGAAACCGGAAAACCTGTTGATTATCCGGCACAATCTTGAGTGCCGCAACGGCGTGGGTTCTGTAAGATCGTCCCCTCGCTCGTTGGGGAGCGAAAAAAAACGACACGATAGGTCCACCAAGAGAATGCCGAAAGTCGTGAACCCTGTCACCCTGAGCGAAGCGGAGGGTCTCATACCACGTGACAACAAAGCAGGCCTCTTGGTTCGAGATTCTTCGCTGCGCTCAGAATGACAGACCAACCCGCGTTCTTGCTGGGTGGCACCCTCCGAGGATCGAACACGCGCAGGTTTGAAACCTGCCCCTACGAATTGATGAAGTGCCCGTCATTGCGAGCGACCGTAGGGAGCCCGGCAATCTCACGGCGCAGATCGACTTCCCAGAGTCGGGATTGCTTCGTCGCAGACGCTTCTCGCAATGACGGGGTCCCGCCTATGGTTGTATACCAGAGACGAACCGATTCTCTGAACGTGACCGTGGGATGGTGTGTCAATTGCTCGACGCGCCACATAAAAATGAGGAAGGCGGTCACTGCAGCGACCGCCTTCCTGACCGCGCCCCGAGAGGGGTGTATGTGTGTTGTGCCGACTACTGGATAGGAGTAGAAGCAGCGCCTGGAGCGGTTCCGTCAGAGGTGAACCGAATGACGCCACTTTCGTCCAGATAAAACCGCCTTGTCCCCGTGCGTCCCGGGTTAACCGGGTCTGCGGTAGCGACGTAAGCTTCGTCACCCTGACCAGCGTTGCCAGGAACCACGGTAAAGGTGTAACCCGACTTCATGCCTGAACCGAGCACGTTATCAACAAACGGTTCAGTACCGGCAATCGGGTTCGCCAGGGTACCCACAACCCCAACGGGTCCGAGAGGAGCAAAATCGCCAACGTTGTCACCGTCAGCGTCAATAAATCCTCCGGACTGGAACTGCACTTCAGCGTTGCTAATCGTCCTCAGCGCACCGATAGCACCAGCCTCGTTCGCACTCATCCTCGAACGAAGCAGGTTCGGGATAGCTATGGCGGCGATTATAGCGATAACCGCCACGACGATCATCAACTCGATGAGCGTGAAACCCTTTTCCTGTCTCATTACCCATTCCTCCTTTCCGTCCACGTTTTCTCTTCCCCCAAAACCTTGTCCGACGTGAGCCACCTCACCAGGGACCCACTTGTTTGCCGCATTACCGAAGCATCCAGATGATTAGAAGCAACCCTCGTGCCAGACCTCCTCTGCAAGAGACCTCGTGCCGAAAAAAGCTCGCGTTTTGGAAGAGCAGGCAATGCACAACATATTGTGAACGTTCATGTTATGTCAGAACACAGGCGGGGTGTCAGAACGATAGATTTAACCATACGACGCGAGCAAAAACAGGTGTCGCGACATGTCAGTGTGGAGATAACCCGGCTTCAGCACCAATTTGCGGTTCTGAATGACAAAATTTGTCAAGCCTCGAACTCGGAAATATCGCGTGGTATCATGATGTCCGGAGAGCACGCCGCATGGGGCGGGGCAACGCGATCTCATTATGAATGGTAGAGACGCCCCGGTCGGGCGTGTCCGTTCAGCGTAGATTGACCGACCGCATGCAAGAACGCCCCCACCCTTTCGCTCTCCCCCTGGGAGAGGGTTTGGGTGAGGGTAACGGCTGTAAAGGAAGTTCGTCACTCGCTGCGGCATTGATGACGCTAAACAAATACGGTGGGGCCTCTTCCGTTCGTGGCAGACAGGAATAATGTCCGCTCCACCATGGGCGGGTTTGAAACCCGCCCCTACCCGGGAACGCTAAGCGGATACATGCCGGCGCACCTTAGACAGCTACAAGACGTTCGTCCTATCTGTCAGAGATCTATTTCGTTAGGGCTTCCTTGGGCGGGACGCAGTCCTTCAACCCGGTTTCTTGGCGAGCGACAACCGTCTGCGCATTGATTCGTAATGGGTGCCGGGCCAATAAAGCCTGTCGCAATCCGGACAGCGCGAAAACGAATTCTGAATCTCATACACGCGTGCAGGAATTCGTTCTGCATAGTCCTCTTTACGCACCGGCACGAGCAGCCCGTTGCATTCAAGGCAGCGCTGGAAGGCGTTTGACTCGATGTCGAGCTGAAACTCGTTCGCAACGACGACAAACTGCTCGAACGGGTTCTCTGAGGCGACCACAAAGATACGCTGCGACCCAGCTTTCCTGGGCAGCTTATGGTCGCGCGTGAGGATAATTCGATCTTCTCGTGCTGCAATCTCGAGCAGGTCTTTATCAGGGATCGGGTTGCAGTAGAGGGTGTCACAACCAGCGAGCCGCAACCATCGAGCGAGTTTGCCCATCATCTCATCGGCGATGAATTTCATGGCCCTTCAATCTCTTCATTACCTATGAGACTTGCAGCCATACCGCAGAGGAGTCTCTCAACCCTGTCACGCGTCAGGTTCGGGAACAAAACTCTTCAGAGCGAACCGTCCTTCAGCCAGTTCCGCGTACGTGAAATGCGTAAGCCAATCCCCGAGGTTGATGTAGCGTTTTGTCTTGCCAGCAACCTCGATCGACTCGTCCGTCGGAATGTGACAATGACCTGCAACAACGACATCAACGTTATCGTTACGCAACCTGCTGAGCGCATGTTGTCGGATAGATTCTGCCTCTCTGAGCCGTCCGGGAGTCTCCGCGTTCACGAGTTGTCTGCTCAGTCCTGATACTGCTCGCCCCAGTTTGAGTGCAACATCCGGATGAATCGCGCGGAACAACGTCACAGCGGGTTTCCATCTCGCGACAGTCTTGAAGAACCTGTATCCGTAATCGTGCCGGTTCAACCCGTCGCCGTGGCAGAGGAACACCTTCACTCCGTCCATCTCTGTGGTGACAGGCTCCCTATAAACGACCGAACCGAGCGTGCTCTCAAAAAAGCCGCCCGCCCAAAAGTCGTGGTTCCCGACAACATAGTGAAGTCGAACTCCTCTGTCACGCAACTCCGCTAACGTCCGGAGCACCCGAAAGTTAGCGCTGAAGATCGCTGACCGGTACTCAAACCAGAAATCAAATAGATCGCCCAGTATGTAAAGGTCCGACACACGGTCCCCGCGCAACGTTGCGAGGAACTTTCTCAAGATGGTGCTGCGGTCGCTTTCGTGCGGTTCGGAACCGAGATGGACGTCAGAGATGAAGAGTGTAGACGAGGCTTGTGAGGCAGGTGAACCGGTTTGGCTGAAGCTCACCTATCGCATTCTCCGCACAAACGCATCTATCGAAACCATCGTGTATCGCGGTAGTCCTACCCGCGCCCGCTGGAACACTTTACACTAGCCCGATTCTCGTGACGGGCCAGAACCGCAAGACCGCCTTGCCAATGATATTATTGCGCGGCACAACCCAACCGCCGCGACTATCGCTGCTGACGCTCCGATGGTCCCCGAGCACATAGAAACAACCGTCCGACACCGTTCTCTTCGCGACGTTCTCGCTCGGTCGAACGTACCGTTCCTCGATATACTTTTCCTCCAAGACCTGTCCGTTGACGAGGACCTTCCCATCCTGGATCTCGACCGTATCGCCCGGTAACCCTATCACTCGCTTGATAAACCGTCGCGACATGTCCTCGGGATACAGAAAGACTATCACGTCACCCCGTTGGACATCGTCAAACCGGTATAGGAACTTGAACACGAACAATCGTTCGTTGCTCTCGAGCGTTGGCTCCATGGAGTTGCCCTGAATCTCAAACCCTTCCACGACAAACGTCCGCAGCCCGAAGAAAAGGAGCGCAAACCACACTATCATCTTGAAGAAATCGAGCAGCTCTCTTCTCGCGTGTTCGGACAGAGTCATTCTTTTCAAATATCCTTCGTCAGACCTCATGTGCACCATCACTCCACAATAGGACCTATTGACCCATCGCCGGTTCCGGGCGAAAACGTCATCCTGAACCGACCTTCGCGCAGTGCAGAGACAAAGCGTTCCATACTGTCCACAGCTTCGTCAAATACCGTATAGTAATCGCCAACGCTGTGGAGCGAATGAGCGTCGCTCGCGCCGACCGCTTTAATGCCGCTCGATGAACTGAGCGCAAGCGCTCGGTCCTGCTCCTCAGCGCACATGTTCGTGCTCATCACTTCCATCCCGTCAAAATCCATGTCCAGGACAACCCGGTCGCATCCCATCCCGTACCGAGTCGGATGAGCGACGATTACAGCACCACCTCTGTCATGAACCGCTTTCAAGATACTCCGCGCAGAATCCCACCGTTTAACGCCATGAAGGTCGCGCAGCCCAAAAACCAGAAGGTCTCCGTGTCTGCTCCGAATCTCGACGCCGGGAAACACAGACATGTTCTCTATCGCGGATTCGCGTTTGAGTATGTGTATATCCTCGTCGCTCCACAAGGCGTTATGTTCGACGATGGCAATACCGGAAAGCCCTACTTCAACGGCGCGCGGCAGAAGCTCAAACGGGTCTATATCGCTGCATGGAGAATAGCGTCTCGTATGAATGTGGATATCGAATCTCATCACAGAACGTCCCTTAATGCACCACCATCACTAAGCAACTCCGCGCATCTCTGAACTTCTCCACGTAACTATTATAGTCGGCAACCGGAGATCTGTCAACGCAGAACAAAGACCAGGGCAGATGTCTTGTATTCAGCTAACTCCTGCTATATAGTAGCTGTCAGACGAGTTCGAAACCGGAAAAGCCCGGAAGATATCGCATGAGTGTCTACTGTTCGTTAGTCAATCCGTTTATCGGTGTGGATGGCGCTGGCAACACGTTGTGCGGACCGTACTTTCCGTACAGCCTTGTACGTCTCGGACCTGACACGGTCTCACTCAATCCCCAGCAGACTAACGGGTATCGCTCCGATCAGCCGATAAAGCATTTCAGCCACACTCATGTCAGCGGCACGTGCGGCGGTAGCCGGTACGGCAACATCGGCGTTGTCCCGTTCACAGGCGCTCTCAGGATACAACTTGGCGGATTCGACAAACAGGACGAAGTCGCAGAGCCGGGCTATTACGCCGTCACGCTCCACCCGGGCGGCGTCCGCGCGGAGCTCGCTGTGAGCCCGCGGGTTGGTGTACATCGCGGTACACATTCCCGCCTGGGACTCAAGCAAACGTGTGGATCAACGTCGGCGCTGTGCTCCAGATGGGCGGCATGGTCCCAGGCGACCGAAGAGAAGATGGGACGGGCGCTTGTACCGGCGGGTACGTTGAGATCGCATCAGACCGGGACGTTGTCGGACGGGGCGACTTCCGAGGCGGTTGGGGACACAGTTTCCCCTGCTCCGTATTTTTCAGTGCCCGGTTCGACAGATCCATCGTCAAAGGGAAGGTCGGCAACCATCACGGTGTGCTGCCCGGCACGCATGCCGACGAAGAAAACTGTTTTGCGGCGCTCAGTTTCGGAAATATCGAACAGCTTGAACTCCATGTCGGTATATCCTACGTGAGCATCGCAAAGGCGCGCGCTAGCATTGATCGAGAAGTCGCGGGTAAGCGGTTCGATGCTGTTCGGAAAGAGGCTGCCGAGACCTGGGAACGCGCCCTATCGCGGATATGCGTTGAAGGAGGTACGGACGCCCAAAGGGCTCTGTTTTACACGCAGTTCACCTGGCTACTCTGCATGCCTTCAGATCTCGGGATTGACGACGAGTTTCCGCTCTGGCACTCGGGCATTCGCCACCTCGACCTCTTTTTCGACGTCGGTCACTATCACTCAAAGGAGACTATGCTTCACGTGCCCTGGCTGTACATCTACGCCAGCTGTCCTGATCGCGCCGCAGAACGAGTTCGCGAATGTATGGATCGATTCTTCCGACCAACCCGCGACGGGCTGAGCGATAACGAGGATATGGGGTGCCAGAGCGCGTTCTATATGTGTGCCGCGATGGGGCTCTATCTGCTTGGTCAGCCGGTTTTCAGTCATGTCGAACTGGAGTTGGGTCACCACGGCAAGGTCTTAACTATTGAGGCACCGGAAGCCGGTTCCAATCGCCCCTATATAGCCGCTGCGGCGCTCGACGGTGTATCGCTCAATCGCGCATGGCTCAGGCACAACGAGATAGAGGGCGGCACTACCCTCCGGCTCGAGCTCTCGGAACGTCCCACGCAGTGGGGACGCGATCTCCCGCCGCCATCACCTCTTGTTTGACAATATATTCTTCTGCTCCTCCTGAACAGGCATCCGACATGAGAAGTCCCATCCCCGGGAGGGACGCGCTCTGTCGCGTCCGCCTTTGCGGTCACGAGGGAGCGTGACCCTCCAGCGCTTCGCTTGCCAACGCTGGGGCGCATGACATATGCTGGCGAGGATGAACGCACGCTGTCCCATTTGATACGGTGTCAGAAACCGTTTGCTGACGGAGCCAGATTATGGACTTAGCGACTATCGAGAACCTCTTCACCCAATTGCGAGATGCCGACAGAGAGGTCTGGCCGGATCTCGACCTGCTCAGAACTTTTGTCCAGCTCTCTTCCGAAGGGTGCGTCCCGAAACATTTCGCGTTGCGCTGGCACGTAGAACCGCCCTCTGGCAGCTCTCAATCCATCCGGTATTTCCCATTTCCAGCCGCGCCCGGCGTATCATACGGTGCTCAAATGGAAGGGCGAGTGAACGAGTTCTGCCGGTTAGTGTGGGACGACGGTCGTCATCTCGACGCGTGCATATCAAGCAATGGATCCGCAGAAGTCGTGACCGTACCGGATACATTCGTCGAGACACCCCTGGGCAAGCCCAACAGCGGTCGCGGCAACCGTGACACGACCAAGCTGAAGCATATTGAGTGCCGCATGCAATCCTTTTCCTCGCTCGCCTATCAGGTTACCTTCTGGCACTCGACAGTCCTCAAACAACAGTTGATGAGTGTCGGAGCGTTTCCACCCGATCTTGTACTCGGGAAGCATGACGGTATATCCTGGCGTACCATTAGGCACAAGAATACCTGAGAACTCCTTCCATCCGTCAGGCCGCTGTCCTGTGATCGCAAACACGATGACAAACAGGCTTATGTCGGTACCTGAGTTGGTTATGAACGCTTTGCTGCCGTTGATCACCCAGTGACCGTCTTCCAATCCGGCTTTGGTGGGCATGCTCTGAACGTCCGATCCGCCGTCCGGTTCTGTCAGACCAAACGCTCCGATATGTGTTCCTCGGACAAGCGGTTCCATCCACCGACGTTTCTGTTCCTCCGTCCCGAGCACGTTCAGAATGCTTGCGACGTCCGTTGTGACTGAAAGTGTCACCGCAAACGAGACGTCAACGCGCGAGATCTCTTCCAGCGCCAGAACAAAGGGCATCCAGCTCGCTCCAACGCCGCCATACTCCTCAGAAAATGGAATTCCGGTGAACCCTAACTCCGCGCAACGACGGAAAAGGTCATAAGGGAACGCGCCTGCGGCGTCTCGTTCTGTGGCACCCGGCCGGAGCTGCTCTTCCGCAAACTCGCGTGCTGCTTTCTGGATCTGAATCTCGATGTCAGTCAGCGGAACATACATGTGATATGCCTCGCTTTCGAACGTTAGATCTCCAATGTTACCCCTCTCTCTTCCTGATGTCGCCCCGGACTTCGTCTGAGGGTTTTGCGAGATGGGGGTTTTGGGAGTTGGTGGAGGTAGGGATCGAAGGGGTACCGGATGGAGTGAGTGGAAAACTCATTGCGGTTTGGGGCTGGAGTGGGCTTATGGGGCGTCACCGGAAC
>Ga0315274_10010365_pt1 | contig 13425 bp, 10 predicted proteins | sample YL17G02_20_MG_FD_203700 | JGI IMG/M metagenome (GOLD analysis project Ga0315274, IMG submission 203700) | Sediment microbial communities from Yellowstone Lake, YNP, Wyoming, USA - YL17G02_20 | ecosystem: Environmental > Aquatic > Freshwater > Lake > Sediment | place: USA: Wyoming | collected...
GGCCCAGCCCGTGGGACGCTGGCTGCAGAAGCGCCTTACCACCGACGCCGACGTGCGGGACATCGAGATCGTCGGTGTGCGCAGAGCGAATGGTGGGCTGAGTCGCTACCATAAGGTGGAGACCTCCCGCCGGGCAGGGGCATAGGCTGAGTTAAGCGTCCCTGTAGCTCAGAGGATAGAGCGGCTGCCTTCTAAGCAGCGGGTCGGGGGTTCGAATCCCTCCAGGGACGCCAAGACACATTCCAGATACGACTTCAAAACGATAACTGATATTCCCCCCCGTTGACCCCTTGACACACCGCCGATCCAGATGATAACTTACTCCTTGAAGGAGGGGTAAGATGCCGTCAACGCTAGCACGTACGCTAGAGACGCTAACTGCAGATTATCGTCTCTATCTGGATTCCTTCATTCGCCACCTTAGAGCGGAGAACGCGTCGGAGCGAACGGTTCAGACCTACGCTGAGGCCGTGAGTCAGTTGGCTCGATACTGCCGCGAAATGGGGATGCCGAATGACCCCACTCGACTAACGAGGGAGCACGTCGAGGCATTCATCGGGCGTCTGCTGGAGACAAGGAAACCCGCGACCGCCTCCAATCGGTACCGCGGTTTGCAGGTATTCTTCAAGTGGCTGGTTGAGGAGGGTGAGACGCCAGAGAACCCCATGGTGCGGATGAAGCCGCCGAGAGTGCCTGAAGAGCCCGCACCCGTCCTCAGCGCTGAGGACTTGGGCCACATCCTCAAGGCGTGCGCAGGGAATGGGTTTGAGGAGCGCCGCGATACAGCCATTATCCGAGTGCTGATTGACACCGGCTTGCGACGCACAGAGATGGCGAACCTCGCCCTGGATGACATCGATTGGAGCGGGGACCCGCCGCTGCTGCGCGTGCTGGGCAAGGGAGGGCGCGCCAGGCATGTGCCAGTTGGGCGGAAGGCAGTCCGCGACCTTGACCGCTACTTGCGTCTCCGAGGGCGGCACCGAGAGGCTGGCAACCCCGCGCTTTGGCTAGGTAAGGCCGGCCCAATGAGCGACAGCGGCATTTATCAGATCGTGCGCGACCGGGCAGCCCAAGCGGGGCTCCAGGGCATACGCCCCCATCTGCTCCGGCACAGCTTTGCCCACATGTGGCTTCAGGCCGAGGGCCAGGAAGGCGACTTGATGCGGCTGGCTGGCTGGCGCAGCCGCTCGATGCTCAGCCGATATGCCGCTTCTCGGGCAGATGAGCGCGCCCGAGCAGCCCACAAAAGGCTCAGCCCGGGAGATAGGCTGTAGACATCAGGCGGCCCAAGAGCTAGCGAAGGAGATGAAGTCCTGAAAACGAGCATCTTCGTGAGAATCCGTTGGGACGATGACTATGACGTGGAGGACGGTTATTTCGACCCGCTGCAGTGGCACTTTGATCATCCCGTTCATGTAGACGACTCAAGCTTGTCGAAGGACGAACGGGAGCTCTATGACCGCTACGACATCCCACGAAGGGCGCCGCCACCTGAGGAGCTTGAAAACTGGGGGAATGTAGTGAAAAAGATATCGAGAATCAGCGAAGAGGCATATGCTGCCCACGACCAGTTGCGGGGCTTGTGCGGACGTAGGGGCTGTGCTGCCCGACTGGCGACAAGCGAGACTGGTGAGACGAGGGCCCGGTTGCACAGCGGTCTGTTATTCGACGAAGAGGCCTCCATCTACCGGATGTCAGCAAGAGCCTCGGAGCAGTGGAAACGCGCTCGCCTTCAAGGCAAGCGATTGGAGGAATTCAGCCCGACGGCCCGTCACCCAAGGAAGAGAAAGCAGGGAATATCTGACCTCAAACTCGATCGGATGCTTCAGCTAGAGGCGGCCCTTCCCGCGAGAGTGGAATGCCCCGTATGCCGGGCAGTCAACCTGATACCGCCGCCCCCGCTGCAACTTGACGAGACGTGAGCGGTGTGGCATAATGAGCGTAAGAATTGAATAGCAACCGAGTAGAACCCCCCGACGATCGGCTAGAGTAGGGTTCCCCGACAACCGGCTATCGGCGCCCCGCAGTACGTCTCCGGGAGCGCGGAAAGGCCGGCTCTCCATTGCTCCCCAAGACCTACAACCCAAGAGTCATGGCCCTTAGGGGCCGAGTAGGCGGTTATTCGAAAGCCGCCCGCTATCCCTCCAGTGAGCTGACAGCTCCTGCCCGTACGGCCTTCCTTGAACGTTTCCTCGACCTAGTAGATCCGGATCGGGCTCTGCCTGAGGCCGAGCGACGGCGCCGTGCCGAAGCCGCGCTGAAAGCGCACATGGCCCGCCTGGCCTATCGCAGCGCGAAGGCGCGGCACCGGAAGGGAGGGCGATGCAATGCCTGACAAAGAGAACGCCGCCGTTGCAACCGGCGGCGCAAGAGAGACGACGCGAGACGAGCTACACCTGAATAGTACCCCCCGGGCCGCGCTCCCGTCAAGGGACGCTGCCGCTATCGTCGAAGCTCTAGCCTGCGGCAACAGCGGTTGCCCATGCGTGGCGTCGGCGCGGCGGGGAGCGGGGAATACCCACTGTCCGGCCCACGATCCCGACGTTCACCCGTCACTATCCGTCAAAGAGGACGGCGGCAAACTCCTCTACCACTGTCATAGGGGATGCTCGCAAGAGGCCGTGACCGCCGCCCTACGTGAGCGGGCGCTATTGCCGGAAGCGGGGCGGGGTTCGAAGAGGCGGGGAGCCCCCGTCAACGACCGCAACATCGTCGCCACCTACCCCTACGAAGACGAGGCGGGCCTTCTGTTGTTTGAGGCTGTCCGCTATGAGCCGAAGGACTTCCGGCAGCGCCGCCCCGACGGTAACGGTGGCTTTGTCTACAACCTCGACGGCATCCGGCGCGTCCTCTATCGCCTTCCCCAGTTACTAGCCGCCGACCCCACTGAGACCGTCTACATCGTCGAGGGCGAGAAGCACGTTGACCGGCTGATAGGCTTGCGGTTCGTCTCTACCACGTCGCCGATGGGCGCGGGGAAATGGCTGGCCGAGTACAACGATGCCCTGGTGGGCCGCCGGGTAGTGGTGCTGCCCGATAATGACGGGCCAGGGCGCACCCACGCGCAAGAGGTGGCCGCGTCCCTGTACGGCGTCGCCGCCGAGGTTCGGGTCCTAACCCTTCCCGATCTACCGGAGCATGGCGACGTTCTCGATTGGCTTGACGCGGGGGGAACCGCTGAGGCGTTGCGCGAGCTGGCCGAGAGTGCGCCCGCCTGGGAACCGAAGCCCCCTCCCACTGGCGCGGCGCGAAAGGCCCCGCTGCCGAGCGGCCTTGTGCTAACGCCTCTATACGACCTTCTGAGGGAGCCTGAGGAAGCCATCCCCTGGCTAGTAGACAAGATGTTGCCCACCGGTGGCCTCTCTCTGCTAGGGGGCAAACCGAAGGTTGGAAAGAGTACGCTCGCCCGTAACCTGGCCCTGGCCGTCGCCAGAGGGGAACCGTTCCTGAGCCGCGAAACGGCGAAAGGCCCTGTTGTGTACCTGGCGCTGGAAGAGAAGCGGGGCGAGGTTCACGCCCACTTCTCGCGCATGGGGGCGTCGAATGAGGAAGTATTCGTCCACGTCGGGGGGGCACCCGAAGAGTCGCTACTTGCCCTCAGCACGGCCATTGCCGAACACGGGGCAGTATTGGCGATCGTCGATCCACTCCTGCGGTTTGTGCGTCTACGGGACTCAAACGACTACGCGGAAGTAACGACGGCCCTAGAGCCGCTACTCCTCTTGGCCCGCGAGTCGAATTGCCACATTCTCACGTGTCACCACCTGGGGAAGTTGGAGCGCGACGGTGGCGATGGCATCTTGGGTTCAACGGCGCTATTCGGAAGCGTAGATACCGCGCTGCTTGTCCGTCGCCGAGAAGATGGCCGCATAGCAAGCTCGATCCAGCGTTACGGCCTCGATTTGCCCCCGTTGCTGTTGAGCTTCGACACTGAGACGGGCAGCGTCGCGGCGGGCCTTGCGGTGGCCGAGGCGGAATTGGCCCAGGCGTGCGAGAAAGTGTTGGACACCCTCAGGGACGGCGATAAGCCGGAGCCGGAGATCAGGGAGGCCGTAGGCGGGAATCAGTCAGTGACGGGGAAGGCGATCCGCAAACTCTTGGCCGACGGCAGCATAGCCCGCAACGGCGCGGGAAAACGGGGCGATCCCTACCTCTACGGCCTGCCGGAAGTTTCTCGGTTACTTGGTTCAACTATAGGGTTAACCGAGAAAACCGAGAAACTCTTTGAATCTGAGGAGCCCCCGCTTTCGGGCCAAAGCTCGTTTCTCGGTTCTCCCCTAGACCTAACCGAGAAAACGGGAGAGCCCCCGTCCAGTGAGATCGCAGAGACGCCGCCCGAACCCCCGCTGAAGGGTGCCCCTGGCAGCAGGGAGCGTTACCTTGACGCCGCTGGACGCCCGCCGCTAGTGCAGGCGGCGTTGGCGTATGACGGCGTGAGCCTGATAGAGCCGGAAACGCCGGAGCCTGCCGAGACGCGCTGCCACGTTTGCGGCTCGACAGAGTGGTACTACCACAAGGACGGGAGCGGCCCCGTGTGCGGTCGCTGCCACCCGAACCCCGAAGTCCTGGCTGACGCCTGGAGACGCGAAAGGGGAGAACAATGATCAAGAGGCCGCCTATGTGTCCTAAGTGTGCGCAGGCTGCCCTTGACTCTCTCGTGGCAAAGCGACAGACGGCGGTCACTGAGGGCGATAGGGCGACGGGCGAAGCCCTCGGCCAACAGATCGCCCGTATGTTGGGCTGGCGGTATCCGTGCGCCGAACCCGACTTGCCGCCGGTGGTATCGCTGGGGGAGATCGTGGTGTACGAGAGGGGGAGAAGCCGTTGACAGCGCGGCGGTGCCCGTCATGTCGGGCGGTCTTCCCTGGCGGGGATCTCCGGCCCCTCTGTTACGGCTCCGGCAACCGGTGCAAGAGTTGAACTGACACCCCTCGCGCCCCCGCACGCGAGGGACTGGGGATGGCCGTGAGGCTGCACGTAGGTTCCCATAGCCAGCCCTCAACCCATGCGCCCGCGCTTGGGCGCTGTGCTAAGGGGGGCGGCAATGTCCGCTACCGCGAAAAGGACGTGGATATATACGCTATCCCCCCTTAGGTGGGGTGCCACACCCCCTTCTTGCAGGATACCCCCATGCGTGTGAACGTGCGCTTAGAACGCCGCCCAGGGGGTGGGGGTATGGTGCCGATGCCCTCCTGGGGGTGGGCTATATACCTTGCGCTATTTTAAGAGTCGTGTGAGCGGCCAACGGGGGAGCGCTATGACGACGCCGCCAACTTCGCCACACGCCCACTAGCCCAGCCCGACCCCTTCTCTGAGAGGGTATGCTCCCTTTCGCAGCTACCCAGGGGGGTGTCTGAGAGCATAGACGCCCGAGGGCCGTCTTGAACGGGGTCGGTCGCACCCTGAGATGTATGTCTAGTCCCTTCCCAGCCTCTTGCCCTATACAAAAAGCCTATGGGTAGGGAGGGTATGGGGGGTAGCTTCCGCTCGCTCCACTAAGTATATATATGCTGACCCGCTCTCCAACGATCACGTTCACTAGGGAGCCCTAGCGTCAGCGCCGTCTCCTGGCCCTCGCGCTGCAATAGACATTTTGCGACAGAAACGACACCTTTGCCGTCGATAAACCCCCCAGGCAAAGGATAAGGCCAGCACTCTGATAGCCGTCCTGTAGGGGTGGAGGCCCACACCCACCCATACGGGGCTGCTTGTCGAACGGTGCTGCGACTGCTTGGCTACCGATAGGGAGATTGCTCAGCGCGGAGATAACTTAGCGGGTACGCTTTCACGCCTGCGCCGCAAGCCCCACCGCCTACCCCCGAACAGTGTGACTACGAACGCCCCCTTGTCTCCCAGTGCGACATGCTTCGCTGCGTGTGCAAAGAGTAGGGTTACCGCCGCCAGTGCCGCGCCTTGCCTTTGAGAACCCCGTCAGCGCCCGAAAGCATAAGCGCGGCCTGTGGGGTCTTCCCTAACCTTTCACGGGCAACAGGGTTAGCTCTGTGGATTATGGGGGTCTGTACCCTAAAAAGGGCGATTCTAGGCGCTAATCAGGGGGTTATCAGATAGGGGACTTTGCAGAGGGGGCACCCGGGTGGCCGTAGACACTCGCGGGTTAGGGGGCAGACTCAAATGACGGGTCTCTCCGCGCCCACGCTCTCACGCAGCAAGAAAACACGCAGCGCGCGCGGGCGCGCATACCCCTACGGCCAACCCATTAGGAATAGCCGCGTCATGGCCCCAGCTGAGGGGAACCTCCTTTTCTCGTGTACAAACCCAAGGTCTCGGACATAGGCAGTCCTTTTCTTGCTGTGCGCCCGCCTGCGAGCCGACTAGACATTACCTCCTAACTCCCCGCCACCCCCTTCAAGAAGCCGAACTCCCTCTCCAAGCATAGGCTGGGAGCACCTCATCTCGCTGCCCTCAACTTGCGGCTCCTCGGTGCGCGGTGTATTCTTGGCACACTTACGGGTTCCTGGCGCCAACTCTTCCCGCCGATTCCTCTTGCTGTCGCGATTCAGGATCTGGAGAGAGACATGCCACGAGGAAAGAAGCCTCAGTATCAAACATCGAAAAACAACGGCGCCAACCTCGGCTTCGAACAGAAGCTGTGGCAGGCCGCCGACAAGCTGCGCGGCAACATGGACGCGGCAGAGTACAAGCACGTCGTCCTCGGCCTTGTCTTCCTCAAGTACATATCCGACGCCTTCGAGGAGCGCCGCCGAGAGCTCGAACGCAAGGTCGCCGACTCCTCCAGTGAGTACTACATCCGCGAGCCGGCTGCCCGTTATGAGGTGATTGAGGACCGCGACGAGTACGCATCGGAGAACGTGTTCTGGGTGCCCGAGGCGGCGCGCTGGTCCTACCTGCAAGCCAACGCCAAGCAGCCCACCATTGGCAAGCTCATCGACGATGCGATGGTGGCGATCGAAAAGGAGAATGAGTCTCTCAAGGGCATCTTGCCCAAGGACTACGCCCGCCCCTCCCTCGACAAGCAGCGCCTGGGCGAGATTATCGACCTCATGGGCACGATTGGGTTGGGCGACGCCGAGAACCGCTCGAAGGACATCCTGGGACGGGTCTACGAATACTTCCTCGGCCAGTTCGCCAGCGCCGAGGGTAAGAAGGGCGGCCAGTTCTACACACCGCGATGCGTTGTCCGGCTGCTTGTGGAGATGATAGAGCCCTTCCGCGGCCGCGTATATGACCCGTGCTGCGGCTCAGCGGGGATGTTTGTGCAGAGCGAGGAGTTCATCAAGCAGCACGGTGGTCGAATCGGCGACATCTCCATCTATGGCCAGGAGTCGAACCCGACCACCTGGCGTCTTGCCAAGATGAACCTCGCCATCCGCGGCATCGAGGCCAACCTCGGGCCGTACAGTGGCGACAGCTTTCACAACGACCTCCACAAGGACCTGAAGGCCGACTTCATCCTCGCCAACCCGTTCTTCAACGACAGCGATTGGGGCGGCGAGCGCCTGCGCGACGACGTACGCTGGAAGTGCGGCGCGCCGCCGGTTGGCAACGCCAACTTCGCCTGGGTGCAGCACTTCATCCACCACCTTGCACCGGGAGGCATCACCGGCTTCGTGCTTGCTAACGGCTCCATGTCCTCCAATCAGTCAGGCGAAGGCGAGATCCGCAAGAACATCACTGAGGCCGACCTCGTGGACTGCATGATCGCCCTGCCGCCGCAGCTCTTCTATACCACGCCGATCCCGGCCTGCCTCTGGTTCCTCGCCCGCAACAAGAACAACGGCAAGTTCCGTGACCGCCGACGAGAGACGCTTTTCATCGACGCCCGCAAGATGGGTTACATGGTCGACCGCACCCACCGCGAGTTCAGCGACGAGGAGATAAAGCGAATAGCCGGTACCTATCACGCCTGGCGGGGAGAGCCGGAGGCTGGAGAATATGAGGACGTGCTGGGCTTCTGCAAGAGCGCCGCTGCTGACGAGATCGCATCGCACGGGCATATCCTGACCCCGGGCCGCTACGTTGGGGCAGCGGAGGTAGAGGACGACGGCGAGCCGTTCGAAGACAAGATGAAGCATCTGACTGCGACGCTGGAGGGGCAGTTCCAGCAGAGCGCCACGCTCGAACAGGCGATCCGCCGCAACCTGAAGGAGCTAGGATTCCGTGGGTAAGCAGTCCCTCGTTCCCGCAGAACGGATCGAGAGCCGTATTCTCCTGTTGCGCGGCCATAAGGTGATGCTGAGCACCGACCTCGCCGAGCTATACGGGGTTGAGCCGCGAGCTCTAGTTCAGGCGGTGAAGCGAAACATCGAGCGCTTCCCCGAGGACTTCATGTTCCAGTTGAACGACGAGGAGTTCTCAGACTTGAAATCACAATTTGTGACTTCAAGTTGGGGAGGTATCCGCCGCGCCGCTCCTTACGCCTTCACCGAGCAGGGTGTGGCGATGCTCTCGAGCGTCCTGCGAAGCAAGCGCGCTGTTCAGGTGAACGTGGAGATAATGCGGGCTTTTGTCCGCCTGCGGCGAATGCTCGCGACTCACGATGACCTGGCCCGCAAGCTGGACGCCTTGGATAAGAAGTACGACGCCCAGTTCAAGGCGGTCTTTGACGCGATCCGGCAACTCATGGCGCCGCCTGAGCCGAAGCGCCGGCAGATTGGTTTCCAGCCGACTGGGAAGCATGAAGGCCCCTAAGGAGTCGGATATGGCGGATGAGTGGCGCCACATGCATTGGGGAGATCTCGCCACGCTTGAGTACGGTAAGCGCCTCCGCGGGTATGAGGATGGGACGGGCCGCTACCGTGTGTTTGGAACGAATGGCCCCATTGGTTGGCACGACGAACCTCTGTGCCATCACCCAACCGTCGTTGTCGGACGAAAGGGTGCCTACCGAGGCGTTCACCATTCCCCGGGCCCGTGCTTTGTCATCGACACTGCTTTCTACCTGAAACCTCGGACCGAGTTCAACATACGGTGGGCTTACTATGCACTACTCACGCATGACATCAATACCATGGATAGCGGGTCGGCGATCCCGTCCACGAGCAGAGATGCGTTCTACCGTCTGCCAGTTCGGGTGCCACCGAAGCCAGAACAACGCGCCATCGCCCACATCCTCGGCGCGCTGGACGACAAGATCGAGCTGAACCGGCGCATGAACGAGACGCTGGAGGCAATTGCCCAAGCCATCTTCAAGTCCTGGTTCGTGGACTTCGATCCGGTGCGCGCCAAGATGGCGGGCCGCCGGCCCTTCGGCATGGACACCACCACTGCCTCCCTCTTCCCCGATTCCTTCGAAGACTCGCCGCTGGGCGAGATTCCGAAGGGGTGGGAAGTCGGTACGATAGGGGCACTCGGTGAGGTCATATGCGGCAAGACTCCTCCCACCGCAGAACCGCGCAACTACGGAGGAGATACTCCCTTCATAACCATCCCAGACATGCATGGGCGGGTGTTCGTAACCCACACGGCCACAACGCTATCCGAGGTCGGCACCCAGACACAGCCCAAGAAGTGGCTTCCCGCCCTAGCCGTCTGTGTAAGCTGCATCGCGACGCCCGGACTGTCGGTTTTGACATCTGTGCCCAGCCATACAAACCAGCAGATCAACGCGATCGTGTGCAGGCGAGGCGTCAGCCCTTTCTGGTGTCTGCTTCAAGTGCGTAGCATGCGAGGCGAAATCGTCACCGGAGGAGCGGGCGGATCCGCAACACTGAACCTAAACAAGGGGAATTTCGCGGCAATGCCAGTCCTGATTCCTACCGAGAAGTGTATGGGTGCTTTTCACGTCTCCGTCAAGCCTGTCTTTGACCACATCTTGGTGAACGAGTTCCAGTCTCAATCACTCGGGTCTATCCGCGACACGCTGCTGCCCAAGCTGCTATCGGGCCAAGTCCGCGTGAAGGACGCGGAGAAGCTAGTAGGGAAGTTGACATGAGCAACGTACTTTTCAAGGAAATCAGCTACAGTCTTGACACCCTCGTCGCGGAGATTCACTCCGGGGAAATCGGCTTGCCAGACATACAGCGTCCGTTCAAGTGGAAAAACGTGAAGGTGAGAGATCTTTTCGACTCTATGTATCGCGGCTTCCCCGTGGGGTACCTGTTGTTCTGGGCCAACGGACTTCCGAACGGACATCGTCAAATCGGGACGGAGACAAAACAGAGAGTCCCGCGCCTTCTGATCGTTGATGGCCAGCAAAGGCTGACATCACTCTACGCTGTGCTAAGGGGGGTCGAGGTCATCCGCGAGAACTACCAAAAGGAGCGGATCATCATTGCGTTCTCACCCAAGGACGAGGTGCTGAAGGTAGCCGACGCCGCCATCAAGAACGACGCTGAATACATCCCTGATATAAGCGTTCTCTGGGAGGGCGCAAGAGAGACGACGGTGAAGCGCTTTCTGGACAATCTGAGGGCCAGAAGGTCTGTGGACCAGGAAGAAGAGAACTCGCTTCGTGAAGCCATTGATCGACTCTACGACCTGAGAAGCTATCCCTTTAAAGCACTGGAGTTGTCGTCTGATGTAAGTGAAGAGAACGTCGCTGAGGTCTTCGTTCGCATCAACAGCATGGGAGTGACACTTAATCAGGCCGACTTCATCCTCACGCTTATGTCGGTCTTCTGGGACGAGGGCAGGGCCGACCTGGAAGACTTCTGTCGGCGCTCTCGTACAGCATCGACGACTGCATCGCCCTTCAACCATTTCATCCAGCCAGATCCAGACCAGTTGCTTAGAGTCGCAGTTGGGCTAGCTTTCCGCCGGGCCCAGCTCGCACATGTCTATTCGGTGCTTCGCGGGAAGGACATGGAGACGGGAGAATTCTCTGACGAGCGGAGGGACGAACAATTCAGCGTTCTTCGCGAGGCGCAAGCTTACACTCTCAACCTGGACAACTGGCATGCGTTTCTGAAAGTACCCATGAGGGCCGGTTACCGCGGCTCCATGATGATAACATCGCAGGTGGGTCTGCTGTATTCCTACGTCCTTTACCTCATAGGCAGGAGAGACTACGGCATTGATGACTTCACCCTTCGGAATACCTTAGCCCGATGGTTTTTCATGGCGGCGCTAACTGGTCGCTACACCGATTCCCCAGAAAGCAGCTTTGATAAGGATCTCGTTTTGCTGAGGGAGGTGCGTGATCCCTCAGGATTCGTCGGCCTGCTTGACCAGATTGTGCGTGACAAATTGACAGAGGATTACTGGAATATCAATCTACCCAATGAACTGGCCACCTCTGCTTCAAGAAGCCCCTCCCTGTTCGCGTACAACGCCGCTCTCAATTTGCTCGAAGCGCGAGTGTTGTTCTCAGAAATGAAGGTGTCCGATCTCCTTGATCCCGCATTGAGGCCCAACAGGGCAACTCTCGAGCGGCACCACCTGTTTCCAAAGGCATACCTGTCGCGACTCGGTGTGACGGACAATCGTGAAGTCAACCAGATCGCGAATTTTGCCCTGCTAGAGTGGCCAGACAACAATGAGATCGGCGACGAGGCGCCCAGCACCTACTATCCCCGCTACGCTGATAGGCTTACGAAAGAGATGTGCTACTGGCACGCTCTGCCCGACGGCTGGCACTCGATGTCCTATGAGGACTTCCTCGCTGAGCGACGAAAAAGCATGGCCCGGGTGATGAAGGACGGATTCGCCCGACTATGGCGGTAGGCTGAGCAGCGTTGGCGCCAGAGAGATACGTCACTGAGTCGGTTGTCGAGGAAGCCGCACTCGAATGGCTCCGAGGGCTTGGCTATGCCACCCTCTTTGGCCCAGACATTGCGCCGGGGGAGCCCCGTGCAGAGCGCGTCGACTACTCTCAGGTCGTTCTGGTTGAGCGCCTTCGCTCGGCGCTGACGAGGCTCAACCCCGCTTTTCCTGTCGAGGCCATCGAAGACGCGATCCGCAGGCTGCTCCTCGTTGAGAGCCCCAACCTCATCATCAACAACCGCCGCTTCCACCAACTCCTCGTCAATGGCGTGCCCGTCGAGTACCGCGCCGCCGATGGCAGGGTGGTCCATGATCAGGTTTGGCTTCTGGACAGCGAGAACATCGACAACAACGATTGGCTGGCCGTCAATCAGTTCACCGTCATCGAGGGCCAGAACAACCGGCGTCCCGATATCGTCGTCTTCGTCAATGGGCTTCCCCTCGCGGTCATCGAACTCAAGGACGCCTCGAAGGAGGAGGCCACCATCTGGACGGCCTTCAACCAACTGCAGACGTACAAGCAGGAGATCCCATCGCTCTTCGTGTTCAACGAGGTGCTGGTCATTTCGGACGGGCTGCAAGCGCGTGCGGGCTCGCTCAGCGCCGACCGAGAGTGGTTCATGCCCTGGCGAACCGTTGAGGGCGAGAAGCCAGCCCCGGCGACCCTGCCTCAATTGCAGGTTCTCCTCCAGGGGCTCTTCGACAGGCGCCGCCTGTTGGACTTCGTACTTCGTTTCGTGGTCTTCGAGGATGACGGGGCTAACGTCGTCAAGAAGCTCGCCGGCTATCACCAGTTCCATGCGGTCGGTCACGCGGTCGCAGCAACGGCGGAGGCAGCGAGCCCGAGCGGAGACAAGCGCTGCGGCGTTGTCTGGCACACACAGGGTTCGGGCAAGAGCCTGACGATGGTGTTCTACGCTGGCCGGATCGTGCTACATCCCGCGATGGAGAACCCCACACTCGTGGTTCTCACGGATCGCAACGACCTGGACGAGCAGCTCTTCGGGACGTTCTCGAGGTGCCACGAGCTCCTTCGGCAGGAGCCGGTCAAGGCGGACAGCCGTGCCCATCTGCGCGAGCTGTTAAAGGTGGCATCTGGCGGCGTGGTCTTCACGACGATCCAGAAGTTCTTCCCTGAGGAGAAGGGAGACCAGCTTCCCGTTCTCTCCGACCGCCGAAACGTTGTCGTAATCGCCGACGAAGCCCACCGAAGCCAGTACGACTTCATCGACGGCTTCGCCCGGCACATGCGGGACGCCCTGCCAAACGCGTCATTCATCGCCTTCACCGCCACGCCGATTGAACTGGCCGACCGGAATACGCGGGCCGTCTTCGGCGACTACATCAGCATCTATGACGTCCAGCGTGCCATAGAGGATGGCGCCACCGTCCCCATCTACTACGAGAGCCGGCTCGCCAAACTGGACCTCAAACCCGAAGAACGGCCTCGCCTTGATGAGGAGTTCGAAGAGGTCACGGAGGGCGAGGAGGAATACGTCAAAGAGAAGCTGAAAACCAAATGGGCTGCGCTCGAAGCCATCGTGGGCAGCGAGAAGCGCGTCGGCCTCATTGCGCAAGACCTTATCGAGCACTTTGACCGGCGGCTTGAGGCGATGGACGGCAAGGCCATGATCGTCTGCATGAGCCGCCGCATCTGCGTCGACATGTACGATGCCATCGCCCGCCTGCGGCCAGAATGGCATCACAGCGACGACGACAAGGGCACGATGAAGGTCGTGATGA
>Ga0315274_10010366_pt1 | contig 13424 bp, 9 predicted proteins | sample YL17G02_20_MG_FD_203700 | JGI IMG/M metagenome (GOLD analysis project Ga0315274, IMG submission 203700) | Sediment microbial communities from Yellowstone Lake, YNP, Wyoming, USA - YL17G02_20 | ecosystem: Environmental > Aquatic > Freshwater > Lake > Sediment | place: USA: Wyoming | collected...
TTGAAGCTCGGCTTCAGGAACTTCCCCATGGACCAGTTCGGCGTGCAAAAGCCCTCGCTCAAGGCAATGGCCCGCACGCCGCAGCTTCCCAAGTCCCCGAAAAGTGCGTCCGAGCCGGGGACTATGCACGATGGTCATGTCGTCGATTGGCTCGGCGCAAAGGTCAAAAATGTCATCGGTCTGGGTGAAGTGTCTGCGGCCGGATTGCCCGGCGAAGTTGGCGTGGTGGTCCTCGACGTGCCGGAGCAGAGCGAGGCCGCCAGGAGCGGTCTGCGGCAGGGCGATGTGATTCTCCGATGCGGCGGCAAGCAGGTCGACACGCTCGAAGATCTGGTGGTGGCCTGTCGCGACATTCCTGCCGGGCGGAAAGCGAGGTTGGAGGTCTTTCGCAATCAGCAGCCCATCCGCCTGAAGATCCCTGCGGCCGAGCCTCGTTAGTCGATGGGACTCACCTGGAAGTGAATTGGACCATGAGAATACGACTCGCATATGGCGGGAAGGGTCTAATGGGAGAACCTTCGTTCCGCGTCAATGGTTGAGACTCGGCGAGTTGCGATTCCATCGCAGGTGCATCGCCATGGTGCCGACCTCACGGCCAACCGTCATTACGGATGGCACATGGCATCGTATAGGTTTTGTTTGGGATGGTTCGAAGCGTACTCTCTATGTCGACGATGTCGAGGTCGGGAGCGACACGCAGTCCAGCCTGGCGGCATCGGCCGGCGGCGGGGCCGTGACGTGGACGGGGCGAATTGTCGACAAAATTGCCTACAATTGGTATCACGTCCAACCGGTTTGCGTGCTTGAAGTCGGTTCTCTGCCCTTTGGGCTCGGTGCACAGAGGACGGCGTGCAACCTGGGCGAATCATTCGACGAGGAAGGCACCCTGGCGGCATACACTTACGTCGTGTTCTGGCACGTCGGCGATTACTACGTTTTCGACAGACCGGCATAATCCTTACTGGCACAATCAAACGCCGTCGCTCCGTTCGGCGTGTATCCCCAGGCGTGGGCCTTGCGGCGATCCCGTCTGGCCCCGCTGTTGGGCGGCATTGAATCCGGTCCTAGTCTTTGCGCCTTTGGCCTATCTCGATGAAACATACGAATGCAGCTACAACTCGCATCGGGTCATTGGCTGCCACATTCTTGATTGTCTTTCAATCCCGATGACCGCGTGCGGGAGTCATGCGTTCCCCAACCCCGCTTACCAGGGCTACCGCCGTCAGCACGAACCCCAGAGGTGTCCAGATCACAAAGCTCACCACGACTGGGATTAACAGGACCGGCGTTCCGGTAAAGACCGACAATACAAGAGCCAAGCCAAGGATCAGCGCGAACAGGATCCTCACAAGGCTCAATTCCCGCGTCTCCACCTGGACCGCGGTGCCGGGCATTGGTTCTCGTCTGCGGTGCAGCCAAAGGCCGGCGATGACCAGTGCGTAGAAGATGAAGGTGAGCAACTGCACCGGAGCCGAGGGCAGTCCCTGGGGCCTCAGGAAGACGTACGTTACTCCATACAGCAGTACGAGGTATATGGACAGCCCGACAAATCCCCAGCGGCTAAAGACCACAATGAGGCGCGCATCTGAACAGGATAGGGCAGACCGCGCTAGCCGTGACAGCACAAGCAGGAGAACGAGCACCACCGCCAGGTTCATGGTGAGGTTTGCCGGGCCACCTGAGTTCATGCCCAAAACGCTCACGAAGGACAAAACCAGGTAGACTTGCACCACCCAAGCGCCCTTGCTCTTTCCTGTGAACCAGGCCAAGTCGGGAAACAACCGCCGCAGGGCTGGGCAGAGCACACAGGCCACTACCAGCGGAACAATGAAGGACGCCAGCGGGTGAAAGAGAAATACCATGCTTATCTCGGAGAATCCGTACGGCCCAATGCTGCCCATGACGAGCTTTCCGTCACCGCTATAGCCATACCAGATAACCTTAGTGATCCATGATTCATATAAGCCGAAGAGCACGCCCCACAGGTAGAGTGACCACAGCGATGTCCTACCTGTACGGACTGCAAGCGTGGTAAAGAAAAAGAATTGTGTAAAGTAGAGCCAGTAGGTCACCACCCAGGTCCAAGGGTGCCAAAGCCCGACCTGGATGGAGGCGCCGGAGAACACTTCGGCGCAAATGAGTACGATCAGTCCGATCAGCAGACGCGGGAAGACAAGGTTGGACGGCGATGTGCCTGGCGGATTGCCTTGCGCTGCCGGTTTCGATGCGAGGGCTCGCTCGATCCCACCGGGTTTCGACGTTTGTCCGCTCCCGTCATCTGTCTTTTTCTCTTCCTTCATGGCCTCGTCACCTTGGGAGTCGACCGCGGCACTAACGTGAGAGTGATGTTCTACCCTATTTCAGTGGTTCTTCATCGCGCGTTGTCGAGCACCTACTCCCGGCGAAATGGTCGCTCGAAATGGGCACGCCACAGACGATAGGCAGGACGCTCATTTCCCTTTCCGTCCAGCAGACCACAGTCTCGCCAGACACCGAAGAACTCGGGGGCTTCCGCCCGAATCTTCTCCCACAGACCATCGTAGTCGCGGGGAAGGAACCAGATGAAGAACTCAGCCTCTCGCCTGTGGGCGAAGGACAGCAGCTTGTCCAGCACCTGGTATTGAGCCTGGGGACTGGCGGGGATGGTGAAGCCCAATGACTTGAGAACGACGGGTTCTGCTGGTTGGCCTGATTCCGAGAAGACGTACGGCTTCTCGAATCCGTCGAATTCCTTCTCCAGCCATGACAAGCAGTCGTCCGTCCGGTCACCCAGCATGGCCATGAACGGATAGAAACTTACCGCGACAAGATCGCTGTATTGCATCAACTCCTTCGTTGCGGCAAGCATCTGGCTGCGGTCTTTCCAGTTGGGATTGAGCATGTTGTGCAGTGTGAAAGTGAAGCATATCGGCAGGTTAGGATTGTCGCGTTTTAAAGCCTGGTAGACCTCACGATGAAGACGTGTGTAGGCGTGCCACACGGAATGGTTGTTATGATACAATTCGTTGACCTCAATGCCGATCGTCATGTAGTCCGGTTGGAAATATCCGATCGCCCGGCGGCAGTAGTCCAGATACGATTTGACCACGATGGGATCGTCCAACATCTTGCCGACGAATGGTCTGGGTAAAGGAAGGTTCTCTGCGGCTGCTCGATAGCCCGCAATACCGGACCGACCATTGTTCAGTGGCGACAACGACAGATACACCCTTCCTTTCGGAGGTTTTGCATCCTTATGGCGTTGCCAGTCCTCCATGAGCTTCGGATGAAAGGGCCTGTCCTCATGGGCTTCGAGCCAGGGCACACCCTCCAGGTGCACCGAGATTACGTCGGCGTTGTTAGTCAGAAACCGTCTCGTCGCGGAAAGGGCTTCGAGTGTCATATCATAAGGAAATGGCGTGAGGCCCATCCGGAATCCTCGCTTCACGATGTCTCCCTTCGGGTTGTGTTTTGCCAACATAGCATCGTCCTGGCAGAGGGCTACCGACATAAGCCCTAATGTCACCAGAATCACCCCTGTCTTCAAACAATGGCGTGTGTCGATACACATGATGAGTCTCCTATGTCGCGCTCGCCGGTCTCCGCGGGCGTGATGCGCAACCGTTCATGCGAATAATGCCAAATAGAATCAGTGTTTGCGAGAACAAGCTTCATAGTATCCTCTGAGCCTTTCGTGTTCAACAGCCGTCTGGAAGGCGGCAGCAGGCCGTTGGGTGACTGCCGGCGAATTCTGCGACAGCCGGATTAAAACCCGTGCAATAAAGGGAAAGCCGAAACGATTAACCTCGGAAAAAGTAGTCTGGCCGTGGAGAAGACACGCCAATGGGGACGTGTCGTTGCGCGACTGCTTGTGAGTCCTGAGACAACCGGACTAACTGTCATGTGATGAAAAGAGCCGTTTTCGGCCTGCTTCGTGCGCGCACTGGCCCTGTTAGCTGGCAGGACCGGTCCAATAGATTTCGCCAAGAGAGAAAGGTCATAACACAATAGTGGGGACATTTGTCGAGTAGAAGAGTGCGATCCTATGGCGGGCGTGGCCGAAGCTTTGGATATCACACCATAAGCGCAAATTTGACACTGATTAATGTGTTAGTCTACGAGATTTCAATCCTTGAAGAATCAGCTTCCTTCTGGCATAATAGTCGCCGACGCTCCTTCCGCCTTCGCGAGAGGGACATAGCCGCTTCGGCGGAGTCCCTAGCTATGGCGACGGAGCGAGGCAAGTGTCTATATTAGTTTTTCTTGGCCTTGCTCTTCATATCTTCATTGAAAATGTTCACAAATTGCCTGTTTTCAATGACAGGTGTTAAGAGTTCCAAGAGAGTTGACGTTAGATCAGTATTGACGATCATTCATTCTCTGTCCTCTCAACGACCGCCTCCAAATTGTGCCCCGGATGACCGGGACGTGCATTATGTCGGCAACGCGCCGTCGCCAAAGCTTTGGCGCGTCGGCAACCTCCAGATTCCCCGGTCACCGCCCATCTGAGCTATCGAACCTGTGCCCAGGCGAATCCCGACAAGTCGGGACTTGCACTGCCGTGAAGAGTGTGGCATTATGATTTTCGATTTACGATTTTCAATTGGCAATTGGAAATCCTCAATGCATGGAGTGATATCCGGTATGGATGGGCGATTCAGTGTTATGTCGGCGACGATGCTTATTGTCGCTGTCCCCATAAGTATCTCGTTTGGCGAAGCCGTATATCAGGTCAAAGCGGCTCATCCAAGGCTGTTCATCGAGGACGTACAAGAACTGGCGCAGCCCCGATCCGGATCGGGGCTCGCCGATGACTATGAAATCGTCAAGCAACGCGCAGACGCCGCTGTGCAGAGAGGCGGTATTCAGTACATCACCAATGCCTGGTCTATTCCTGAGGACCTGATGAACTGCGGCATTGCGTACCTGGTCGAACGCCAAAGGGGCCGCGACGCCCGCCCGTATGCCGACGTGATTATCAGGCAATGGGGCGACGGCACTCTCATCTCAGACCGCCGGGGCAGTCACTTCGGCTACCACGCAATCGCCTATGATTGGATTTACGATGCCTTGACGCCTGAGCAGCGCGTGCGGTTCGGCGACGCCCTCGGTGCCTGGCTGCGGTTTTTCACTGACGAGCCTCGAATCCTGCTCAAGTGGGGCCACTGGGAATACAACCAGACCTGGGGACCGATCCATCTAAACATTATGAATTGCCGCGATGCACTCACGCAGAAACTCTTCATCGCGCTGGCGGTTTGGGGTGCAGGCACGAAGTACGAGGCGGATGCAAAGAGCTTTCTCGACTCCTGGAACAAACGAGTCCCGGCAGAGTGCATACCAGCCTTCAACAGGATGGGCGGAGTCTGGTCGGAATCATACGGCCACGGCGCTTATGGGCCGGTCACTGTGATCCCGTATGCCTTCCACGCGTGGCGCACTGCAACGGGCATAGACCTGTTCAAGCAGTTGAAGCCCTGGGGCTATCCGGTGGAAGAACCGCGATGGGCGGCCTTCACGATGATGCCCCACAATGAACGCACGGCCTGGATCGACGATGGGGACGGCTCCCGCCCGGCTGCGTTCGCCCGCGCCGCACCGATGCTCCGTGATGGGCTATCACAGTGGTTCTCCGACCGCGGCCGGGAGTCGCCGACGCGACAGAGCTTTGGCGACGGCGCGTGGCTGCGCGAGCGGTGGCAGCGCGTGGCCTGCTACAATCCCTCGATCCCGCCGATGTCCCCCGATTCGCTTCTGCTGGGCTATCTGTTTGCCGGCGCAGGACATGTCTATGTGCGCAGCGCCTGGAACGATCCCAACGCGACCTGGGCGTTTTTCGGGTGCGGCCCACAATTCGCCGGCCACTCGCGCGATGACGAGGGTCACTTCCTGATCTGCAAACGCGGCGCTCTGGTTTCACGCCAGGGCGGACAAGGTCACAACGATACCGACTACTTCGCAGGTGGCTCGCTGATCTTCAATATTGTTACAATCTTCGACCCCAACGAGAAGTTTCGGCGGGACAAGAACAATGAGAACGATGGCGGCCTTCTGCGACATGTTTATGAGAGTAGCGGCCTGCCCCGTGAGCGGGGCCACATAGTCGCCTTCGAGCACAACGCCGATTATACCTACGTCGCCGCAGACATCACCAAGGGCTATAGCGACGCCAAGGCCCGCGAAGTGACACGGCAGTTCCTTTACCTGCGTGGTGAACGGGAGTTCTTCATCGTGTTCGACCGCGTGGAGGCGACTCGTCCCGATTTTGCCCGCCATTTCTTTCTCCACATCCCCGACGAGCCGGAGCGGCGGGGAAATTTTCTGACATGGCTCAGTCTGCCCGAAGCTGACGGTGACAGAGAGGTGCTGTCATACGGCCGGTCGCGGATGTTTCTGCACATCCTGCTGCCCCCAAAGGCCGGGATCGTCCTGCGAGGCGGCCCGGGCCAGGAGGCCTGGGGCCATCCGCTCGAACCCACGGCGCAGTACAATCATATAACTGAGGGCCGAGCGAAGCCTCCGGTATGTCCCTGGCGAATCGAGGTCGGTGACCCAGAGAGCGGGTCGCGGACCCTATTTCTGCACGTGTTCGAAGTCGCCGACGAGGGTGTTCGTCAGCCCACCACGGTGGAGTTCGCGGCCCCGGCCGGCGTCAACATTGCACAGCGGTGGCAGGTGCGCTTTAATCCGAAGGGCACGCTCGGCGGAATGGTGAACGACAGGCCCCTAACAACGACCATCAAAACCGAAACGCAATATCAATAGACTTATTCATGCTTGGAGGCACAGTAAAATTATGAATCGCCGTCAATTCCTTCGAAATGTCGCGTTGGCGACATCCGCGCTGCCGTTGACGACGGCAGCAGCGCAACCGCAGTCGCATGCACAGGGCAAGCCTAAAGTCGGCTGCCTGAGCTGGTGTTTCCATGATCTGAGCCCCGCCGCCGACCCTGAGCCGGCCATCGACATCATCGGTGAAATGGGCTTCGACGGCATTGAATTGATCGTGACGGCACGTAGAGACCTCAAGGAGTTCTGGACGGACGCCCGGATCGATCGGCTCAACCAAAAGCTCCAGCGAAACAAATTGCGTGTGTCGCAGTTCGTCCTTTTCCAGCCGGTGGTCGAGGACCTGTCGAGCACGGATCGAGCCGCTCGCGAGCAGGCACTCGCCTACTTCGAGGCGGGCTGCCGAATCGGGAAGAAGCTGGGCGCGCCTATGATCAATATTGTGGCGCCCTGGGCTCGCGAGCTGAAAGGGCCGACGGAGTATCTGCCGCGCTACTACGAGATCCAGAATCCCAAGCCGGGCCAGAAGTATCACATCGACATTGCGGAAGGATTCGATTGGGACCGGGTGTGGAACGCCTACGTGGAGACCACCAAAGCCTGCCTGTTACGGGCGAAAGCCCACGGCCTGAAGTTCTCCATCGAGCAGCACACGCATTGTTTAGTCCCCGATGCGGCGTCGTTCCTGCGGCTGTGGGACCAGATTCGCGACGACGATCTTGGCTACAATATTGACGCGGGCTGGACTCTGCTCCAGCGGGAATACCCTGCGGTCGCGATCCATAAAGTGGGCAAGCACCTGATGAACGTGCACATGCGCGATATCGACGGCTTGATGCGACAGTTCCCGCCGTTCGGTCGGGGCGTGATGGACATCCAGGCTATTGTCACGGCCTTCAAGCAGGTCGGCTTCAACGGCTTTGCCTCCATCGAGCAGGACCAGCATCCCGGCGACCCCGACATGCGAGAAACCTGCCGCGAGTACCTGCGGATCATGCGGGAGTATATTGGATAACCGAGCTGCTATGAACTACCGTACATCGTGGTTGTTTACCAAGTGCTGTGAGCGTGCACTGCTGATGGTTGTACTAACAGCATACTGGCAAACAACTGCCCAATCAGAAGTTCTCACCAGGCAGATTCGATGGGAGCCTGTCGGCCTGTCCGGCGGCGGTGGTATGTTCACCCCGGCGATTTCGCCAGCCGACCCGAATCTGATGATGCTCAATTGCGATATGAGCGCAGCATACATCTCAGAAGATGGCGGTCGGAACTGGCGCATGATTAATCATGCGCAACTCAGAAGTGACACAAGATGCAAACCGGGCTTCCACCCGTCCGATCCCAATGTTATTTATGCTTCATCAGGTGGGCAGCTACGGGTCAGCCGTGACCGCGGCAGGACGTTTGCACCCGTCGGTAATCTCAAGGAGTCCCTCTATGGTGAGATTGCGATCAATCCGCGTGATCCCAACGTCATGCTTGTAGGCACAGGCAACGGTCGATGCTTTTTGTCTCGTGACGCGGGTGCAACATGGACAGCTTGCAACGGACCAGAGGGCCAGATGATAGGATTCCACTTTGACTGCACCAGCAAAGGCCAAACAGTGTTTGCCGCTACAGACAATGGCATCTGGCGGTCCGACGATGGTGGGCAGAGCTGGGCGGAGAAAACCAATGGCCTGCCGTGGAAACAGATACAGGGATTCGCCGGCGGTTCCAATTCGGCCGACAACGTCATCATGGTCTACTGCACGGTGCGCAGCAAAGAGCAGAACGGTCGCTTCACAGGAGGCATCTACTGCTCTGAAGATCGCGGACAGACCTGGCAGCAGGCGATGGGCCCAGGCATCAACACCGAGACAAACAAGGTCGATCAATGGGCCTATGACTCCATCGCCCAGTACCGACAGCTTCTCACGACCGACAGGAACCCACTGACAGTGTATGTCTTGAATACGAGCACCGGATTTCATCCTCCTCATCATGAAACAGTGTATCGCAGCGATAACGGCGGTGAGAGCTGGCGTGCCACCTACTTCCAGGATCCACGTTTCCAACAGTATAACGTGGCTCCCAACTACGTCACCGCCTCCGCGGGCCAGTCGTTCAAGGGAGGTGATACACCTTTCGGAACTGCGATATGCAACAGCGACCCTGACAGACTGATCTTGGTGTGGAGTCAGTCTTACGTCACACACGACGGCGGCAACACATGGTTCAACGGTGATACTTACCCGGCTCCCGGCCAAGAACCCAAGCCCGGCTGCGCTTGGGTATGCAACGGCCTGGTCGTCACCACAACGTGGAACTACTACATTGACCCATTTCAGGCGAACCGCCGCTACATCGCCTATACGGACATTGGTTTTGCGCGTTCGGTCGATAGCGGCCGGACATGGATATGGTGGGATAAGAATTCATGGACCCCGTGGCGAAATACCTGCTACGAGATCGCATTCGACCCAGACATGCCGGGTAAGATGTGGGGCGCATTTTCCGATGTGCACGACATCCCCAACGACAACATCATTTCCGAGCGTCACAGCCACAACGGCCCCGGCGGCGTGTGCATCTCGCGTGACTTCGGCGCCTCCTGGAAGCCGGAAGCGCAGGGCCTGCCGCTGCGGCCGGTGACCTCCATCGTGCTCGACCCCCGCAGCCCCAAGAACACCCGCACGCTCTACGCTGGCCTCTTCATGGAAGGCGTGTACAAATCGACCGATGACGGCAAGACCTGGACGCTGAAGAGAAACGGCCTCGGCCACACGCTGAACATCCGCGTCTCCCGCGTGATTCTGCACAAGGATGGAACGCTCTTTGCGATGATCTGCGCCATGCGTCCCGCCCAGGGAAAGCCGCTCATGAGCGAGGGAGTCGGGCTGTACCGGTCAAGAGACGGCGCCGAGACCTGGAAACAAGTTAATGTCTCTCAGATATTCCTGTATCCCAAGGACTTCACCGTTCATCCTGAGGATAGTTCCACCGTCCTGGTTGGCGCCTGTGATACAAGCTGGGAGGATAAGTCAGGGGGCCTTTATCGTACTCAAGATGGTGGCAAGACCTGGCGGCGTATCGGCCGTGAAGGACGTCAAACATTTGGCGGGTATTTCCATCCGAAACGCGACGGATGGATCTACATGACCCTCACCGAGGGGGCGCCTGGAGCCGGCCTGTGGCTCACGCGAGATAATGGCCAGACATGGGAGGCCTTTGATGATCTACCCTTCTCAAATATCCAGCGTGTTTCATTTGACCCATCGGACGACGCCGTGATGTTTGTCACCACGTTCGGCGGCAGCGTCTGGCGAGGCCCCGTCGTGCCACACGAAGAGTGAGTATCTCTTCAGGGACAACCCCGGTATAGTGATGCCGGGGTTGCCGATCGCGGGGCTGCCTTCCCGCAGCCAAAACACCCCGCTCTGTCGCCATAGCTAAGGCGCGTCGGCGACTCTGGTCGGATCCACAAACCCAGGATCGCCGCTGAGGCCATGCGGCCCCTGGCGAGCGGACTTCGGCACGCAGAGATTGTAGTCCACCGAGACGTTTTGCGTGCCCTCGTCGAAAGAGAACGCGTCTTCTCCCTCCGAGACCAGGAGTTGTTTACCACCACCTCGCCGTTGCCGTTCCAGAGGGTGAGCGGTTGATTCTCAACCACCGTATTGTTGACAATGACATTCTTGCCGCCGCCATCCGGACACGCCACTACTATTCTGCGCCGCCGCACCTGCCCATACACAAGGTTGTTGACGACCCGTGAGTTCTTGATGGACGGATTCGCCTTCGCAAGCAGACGTAGCTACGGCGAAGTCTGCTAAGGGGAAGGTCGCTTAAGATGTTGCCGAGAGTAGCCATCGAACCTTCAACTGAGATCGGGACATGCTCGGCTGACCCTCCCAATAGATCTCTCCCTTCCCCAGCACACCGGCACACTCAGACAAGTCGCCGACGCGACAGAGCTTTGGCGACGGCGCGCCACCCTATGTCTCCACCTTCTGGAGTCTCCATAATGGTCAAGGCTGGTCGAACGACTTCCCTTGGAAACTCACTCTCAAGACCGATTCCATGTTTCGCTTGAGCATACGGAAGACGGTCTCAATCTGGCGTTGACTTATTGATCTTGATAGACTATTACCTACGTGGCGCTGTTAGAATACGCAAGGCAGACTTCGCCGTAGCTACGTCTGCTTGTGAAGGCGAATATGACCTTCTTGATGTTTTATCCAGAGTGTCTCGAGTTTCAGAATCAACAGATCAAAGGAGAACACGATGAAATACAAAACTATATTCACTGTCGTATCGCTAACCGTTCTGATCTTTGCAATGGCCTGCCAAGCCGAGATCAAAACAGTCGCCGGCCACAACGGCAACGAATCCGCAACCTTCGATTTCAAATTCAAGAACGCTCCCCAGCCGTCCCAGAACGACGCCGCCACCAAAGCAACGTTCACCATCGTGGACGGTCGGCGCGACCGCAACGGCGGCAACCTCGATAAGCTCCACGACGGCAAAGTCCCTACCGAAGAGGACCAACCATCCGAGAACTTTTTCTTCAATGCAGGTACCGAAGGAGGCCGACTCCTTATCGACCTCGGTGACGCAATCGAAATCAAGCAGGTCAACACGTACTCATGGCATCCCAACACCCGCGGGCCGCAGTTATACAAGCTCTACGCGAGCAATGGCAAGGCCGACGGCTTCAATCAACAGCCCAAAAACGGCACCGACCCGCAAACATGCGGCTGGAAACTGATCGCGAACGTTGACACCCGACCGCAGGAAGGCACGGGCGGCGGCCAGTACGCTGTCAGCATCTCCGATTCCGACGGTACCATCGGCAAGTATCAGTATCTCCTGTTCGACATCTCCGCCACGACTCGACTGAGCTCGCCGAAGTCCGAACAGTCCGATCCCTTCGGCAACACGTTTTTCAGTGAAATCGACGTAGTCGATCCAACATCTGAAGTGGTGGCTGCCGTGCCGGCTAATCAGCCGACCGGTGAAGTGCAAAGGGAGATCGTCGAAGCAGACGGAGGAACGTACCAGATTACCATCGAAACGACCGAAACACCCGACCTCACAGAGTGGGCGCACAAGGAATTGGCGCCTGTCGTACAGAAATGGTATCCGAAACTCGTCAAGATGCTGCCAAGTGAAGGGTATGAAGCCCCCACGAGGGTCAGCATCGTGTTCAGTGCGAGCATGCAAGGCGTCGCGGCGACCGGCGGCACGCGAGTCCGATGTGCAGCGAGCTGGTTCAGGCGGGAGCTGCAAGGTGAGGCGAAGGGTGCTGTCGTGCACGAATTGGTGCATGTGGTGCAGAACTTTGGCCGGGGTCGACGAGACAATCCCATCGCCACCCGGACGCCGGGATGGCTGGTGGAAGGAATCGCCGACTACATCCGGTGGTTCTTGTACGAGCCGGAAACGCACGGGGCCGAAATTACCAGTAGAAATATTTCCCAGGCTCGCTACGACGGCAACTATCGCGTAAGCGGGAATTTTCTGAACTGGGTCACAGAGACGTATGACAAGGAGATTATCCGTAAGCTGAACGCTGCTGCTCGCGAGGGCAGGTATAGCGAGGCTTTGTGGAAAGAGTATACCGGCCACACCGTGCAGGAGCTTAACGATCAGTGGAAGGCGAGCCTGGAAAAGAAGATTGCCGCCGAGGCCGCTGAACCGAAGATCAACGCCCTAACCGACGAGGATGAAGCTGCCGGATGGAAGCTGCTGTTCAATGGCGAAGACCTCACGGGCTGGCACAATTTCGGGCAAAAGGATGTCCGCCCCGGCTGGCAGGTCCGCAACGGTGCCCTCATCTGCGCCGACCCCCACAGTGCGGGTGACCTTTGCACGAAGGACCAGTACGACTGGTTCGAACTGCAAATCGACTACAGCATCTCTGAAGCAGGCAACAGCGGCATCATGTACCATGTCACGGACCAGGGCGGCGCCACTTGGGCGACCGGCCCCGAATTCCAGCTCGAAGATAATGAGAAGGCGAGCGATCCGGTCCGATGCGGATGGCTGTATGCACTATATCAGCCTCCGATTGATCCCAAGACCGGTAAGACGCTTGACGCCACCAAGCCCGTCGGGCAGTGGAATCATATACGTTTGCTTATCACGCCTGAGAAGTGCGAACACCAGATCAACGGCGTAAAATACTTTGACTACGTCCTTGGCAGCGATGACTTCAAGCAGCGCGTCGCCAAGAGCAAGTTCGGCAACATGCCCCTCTTTGCCAAATCGGACATCGGATACATTGCTCTCCAGGGCGATCACGGACAGGTATCCTTCCGCAATATCAAGATCCGCCCGATCCAGGCGAAGAAGTGATCGGCTCGGCGTGCCGCGCCATGACGGCGGGGTCAAGCGTTTGGCGTACAAGAATGCCAATTACACTGATTACTGATTAGGAATTGGCGGAATGAATTGCTCGACGTTTCTTTGCCCGGTTGCGCTGGCGTGGGTGGGATTTCAGGCGGCGCTCCGTCGCCATAGGTAAGGAGCGTCGGGGACTGTGTTTGCCCGGACAGGGATCCCTAATCGGGATGAAGTCAACGATCTTGATGAGTCACCTTCACAACGTCGAGGACGAACTCTTGAGTTGCCGCACCGACCCGCTCGGCATCCACCGAAAGGACCTTCTC
>Ga0315274_10010371_pt1 | contig 13417 bp, 14 predicted proteins | sample YL17G02_20_MG_FD_203700 | JGI IMG/M metagenome (GOLD analysis project Ga0315274, IMG submission 203700) | Sediment microbial communities from Yellowstone Lake, YNP, Wyoming, USA - YL17G02_20 | ecosystem: Environmental > Aquatic > Freshwater > Lake > Sediment | place: USA: Wyoming | collected...
ACCGGTATCCACATCAGGTCCATCTCGTCAAGGACAATCCACAGCGTGCGTATGGCCCGTTTCAGCACCGAGGTAAAGGCAACATCAAAGGTGTAGCCCTTTTCCTTGAGGAGCTGCCCGGCCTTCCTGGCTTCTTCGATTCCCTTCCGGGAAAGGTCAACGTCCGTCCAGCCGGTGAACCTGTTTTCCTTGTTCCAGATGCTCTCCCCGTGACGCAAGAGCACAAGCTTTATCACGCGTGATACCTCCAGAAAAGGTGCCTCTTTATTATATCATACGTCGGCTCTGCAGTTCCGGGTTCAGGTTGGCTACTTTAACACTCTGGTCTTCTTGCTCTTCACCAGGTTCCAGTCAATCTCATAGCCGAGTCCCGGTTTCTCCGGAGCGTGGACCAGGCCCTGACGGTCGACCTCAATATCGCTGACGAGGCCATATTTCTGGGCGGCCTCGGGCAGCAAGACCTCAAAATACTCACAGTTATCGACCGCCATGGCCACGTGAAGGTTGGCCACATTGTTCAGCGAATTGCCGCCGTGGTGTATCTCGCACTTCATGCGAAAGGCCTCGGCCAGATGACATATCTTGACCAGCGCCGTGATACCCCCCTTCACCGCCACATCGCCACGCAGCATATCGGTCGCCCCCTGAAGGATGAACTGCGTGAGCCCGTAAAGGCCACCCGGGGTATATTCCGTGGCCAGAATGGGGATATCGAGCTTTTGCCTCAGCTTGGCGCAGTTGTAAACATCGTCTTCGGCCAGCGGGTCTTCATACCAGTAGTAGCCGAGCTCTTCGATGGCCCGCCCCACCCGCACCGCGTCCTCGTATCCATAGGCCCAGCACGAGTCGAGCATGAGCACCATATCGTCACCTATGGCGTTGCGGACGGCACGGCTGATTTCAATATCCTCATCCGGTCTGGCATGCGGGTGAATTTTATAGGCCTTCCATCCCTGGGACCGGTAATATACGGCCTCCTCGGCATAGTCCTGAGCAGCCGGCAGGAACGACGAACTGGCATAGGCAGGCATACTCTCACGACAGGTACCAAGCAGGCGGTGTATTGGCAGGTTAGCTACCTTACCGGCAATATCCCAGAGGGCGATATCCAGAGCACCGATGGCCGGGAGTGAGGCAAAACGGTTACGGCGCCACAATTCGTGCCACAAACGGCCCACATCCAGCGGATTCTGCCCAATGAGAACCGGCTTCAGATAGGCCAGCAGCGGACCGGCATAATCGGCCGCGCTCCGCATCGCTGAGCCCAGGAAAGAATGGCCATCTATACCCTCATCAGTACTGACGGTTACGACGGCAAGCTCCTTGTCGCCACCCAAAGACATCGGCTGTCCGGGGTAGTTAACCTTCGGTACCGCCCAGGCGACCATGGTCAGGGTTACGTCGGTAATTTTCATTGCTACCTCCTCTGTAGACGCTTATTCGATAATTATAGTATAATCGAACCGGCAAGCGGGAGTAACTCAGTGGTAGAGTCTCTGCCTTCCAAGCAGGTTGTCGCGGGTTCGAGTCCCGTCTCCCGCTCCAGATGACACTATTTCCCGGTTTGCCCCGCGCCGGAGGGCGGAATCACGCAGTCAATTACCCGCTCCCGGGGCTGAATTTCAGTGTCATTGCCAATGACGCATTTCTTGAGCACCGCACCTTCTCCAATCGTAACACCACGCCACAGTACGGTGGTATCGAGAACAGCACCATCACCGATGGTGCAATCCGGACCAATAACCACCGGCCCTCTGATATACACCCGCGGGCCAATGCGGCTTCGGCTGGCAATGACCGCAGGCCCATCTATTCGTGCTGAGGCGTGAATAACCGCGTTTTTGGCACAATACAGCCCATTTTCCCCCGGACGGCCAATGAATCCCGGTCTATTATCCGATAGCAAAAGGTCGCAGTTCAGGCACAGGTACTTCTCTGGAGTTCCCATATCAAGCCACTGGCCCTGGAACTGATATCCGCACATGGTCTCGCCAAGCTCGAGAAGGCGCGGGAAAAGCCCTCGTTCAAACATATAATGGGTATTATCCGGTACCTGCTGGAGGACTTCCGGCTCAAGAATATAAACGCCGGCGTTAATCCAGTTGGTGGTTACTTCGGCCGGGGCGGGCTTCTCGATAAACCGCTTTATTCTGCCGGTTCGGTCTGACTCCACAACCCCAAAAGCGCAGGGATTATCCACCCAGGTGAGCGCGATGGTAGCTTTAGCCTTTCTTTTTCGGTGAAAGGCAAACATGGCTGCGATATCAAGGTCAGTATAAATGTCACCGTTGAGAACGAGAAACGTGCTGTCCAGATATTCGCCGGCGTTTTTCACGGCGCCAGCCGTGCCGAGCGGGCTATCTTCCAAAGTGTAGTGCATTTGCACACCGAGACGCCGGCCATCGCCGAAATAGTCAGTAATAATATCGGGCAGATAACTTAAGGCCAGTATTACCTCGGTGATGCCGTACTTTGTGAGGTAGCGTATTATGTGCTCCAGGAAGGGATGATTCAGCACCGGCAGCATGGGTTTGGGGATACCATTGGTGAGCGGCCGCAGTCTGGTGCCCTCACCGCCAGCAAGGATAACTGCTTTGCGCAGGGTCTTTTGCTTTTGCACTTCAGTTAAAACCGGAGCCAGGTTTCCTATAAGATTACTATGAGATAGAACGCCCGTCAAGGGTACCAGTAGACTAGACATAAAAAGTGAAAAAACGGCCACCATAAGTCCGGGCGGTAGCCACCGTACCTTTGCCTTGACAGTTATCGAGCGGGCGACTTAAAATAACCCTAGCGCAGTCTAATATTCCATCGCTCTTGTTGAGAGAAAGGGGGAACATAATTATGACACAGGAGAGCCCGTCTAAAATTAAGGTAAATGAAGTCCAGCAGGTCTGCCTGGTGGTCAAAGACCTGACGAAAACGTTAGAAGCTTACTGGAACATTCTGGGCATTGGTCCGTGGGCGGTATTTGACTTTGGTTCCGAGAAAGTCCCCAATTTCAAGTACTACGGCAAACCAGCCTACGCCAGATACCGCGGTGCCATAGCCCAATGCGGCCCGATTGAGCTGGAGCTATTTGAGACCATTGAAGGGGCATCAGTATACCAGGACTGGATAGATGTACATGGCGAAGGGCTCCACCATCTCAAGTTTGTGCCAGATGATGTGGTCAAGACGGAAAAAATACTGAATGATATGGGGTTCCCAACGGTGGTTGGCAGCGGCTCTGGCAGCTACCGATTTGCCTATTTCGATATCAAGCCGCTGCGCTGTTTCTGGGAGATAAGCACCCGCAGTCGGAGAGACGGCCCGCCCGGTGGGTCGACCTTTTACCCTGAAGACCCAAAGGCGAAAAGCCCGGCCAAAGTCAAAATCCCCGGCATAAAGCAGGTGGCCATTGTGGTCAAGGATGCGATAAGGACCGCCGAAAACTACTGGCAGATACTTGGCATCGGCCCCTGGGAAATTCGGGACTGGGGTAACCAGGTGCTGTGGGACCGCACCTATATGGGCAGGTCAGGCTGGGGCCGGGAGAGACTGGCCCATGCTTACCTAGGTGACCTGGAACTGGAACTGGTTCAGCCGGTGGAGGGGGAATCCATCTATCAGGACTGGATTGACCAGCACGGCGAGGGTATCCACCACCTGAAATTCCTCTGCGACGACATTGATGAGGTTACCAGGTTGCTGGCCGAACAGGGATTCCCGAGCATCCAGAGCGGGCATTTTGGCGACCCGAAGCAGAAAGCCGGCGGCTTCAATTACATTGATATTCCACCGCTGCACTGCATATGGGAGCCGGTGCATAAACCGAAGAGCTTGCCCATAGAACCGGTGGCGCGCGTTCCGGCAAAATGAAATAAATACGGCCTTTGGCAATAGGGGGTTCATTACTCATTGGAGCCGGGCATTTAACATCCCGGAGAAACGGTTTTCCCGCGGGCTCGTAGCTCAGTGGTAGAGCGACCGGCTCATAACCGGTTGGTCGTAGGTTCGAACCCTACCGAGCCCACCAGAAATGCCTTCAACGTAATTCTCCACCGACGGAGTTCGTGTATATCTAATATAGAAAGGGTTTAACATGCTGCAGAAACAATGTCAGGTTTTGATTGTGGGGGCCGGTATTACTGGCCTGACCGTCGCCCGTGAGCTGGAGCAAAGGGGAGTAGAGGATATTGTGATTCTGGAAAAAGAGAATGCCCTGGGCCGGCACGCCAGCGGACGGAACAGCGGTGTCCTTCATGCCGGAATGTACTATACGCCGGATACACTTAAGGCCAAGTACTGCGTGGAAGGCAACCGCCTGATGAAGGAGTTCTGCCGGAAAAAGAACCTGACCCTGCACGAGACCGGTAAAGTTATCCTGGCCACCGGGCCTTCCGAAATAGAAGCACTACATGAATTGAAACGCCGCGCCGATTTATGCGGTGCCCGCGCTTATATCATTGACAACCAGAAACTGCATGAACTTGAGCCGTATGCGGCGAATAGCGATGAAGCCCTGCACTCGCCGGACACGGCGGTAATCAGGCCGGTAGAGGTGCTGCAGGCACTGGAAGCAGAGCTGGTGGAATCGGGCAGGGTTACCATTTATTACGGGACGACCTTCAATGGTCTTGCCGGGGATAACCAGGCTCAGACCTCCAGAGGAGCCATAAAATTCGAGAAACTGGTCAATGCTGCCGGTGCCTACGCCGACCACATTGCCCATCAGTTTGGCCTGGCCAAAGAATACCGGCTGTTGCCTTTTAAGGGTACCTACAAGCAGGTTGCCCGCGACCGGTCGTTCCTGGTGCAGGGCAATATCTACCCGGTCCCCGACCTGCGGACTCCTTTCCTGGGCGTCCATTTCACCAAGAGCGCCGACGGCGAGGTGCTGGTCGGGCCGACCGCCATGCCTGCGTTCGGAAGGGAAAACTACGGCATCTTAAGCGGATTTGGCCGGGAGACATTCTCCATCCTGCTGCGCGATGCCGTGCTCCTGTTCATGAATCCTTCCTTCCGGCAGGTAGCTCGAACCGAACCCAAGAAGTACCTCAAGAGGTTTGTTTTCAAGGAGGCCAGAAGGCTGCTGCCGGAACTGAAACCGAAAGACATCACCGAGTCGAGCCATGTTGGCGTGCGCCCGCAGCTAATCCACTGGCCCAGCAAGCAACTGGTCATGGACTTCATCGTGATTAAGGAAAGCAATTCGCTTCATATCCTGAACCCGATATCGCCGGCGTTTACCACCTCGCTCGCTTTCGCCAGAGACATGGCCGATAAATTGCTCGGGTAAAAGTTGACATAATATTCAGGTGGAGGTTGAACCATGAACAAAATACTGCTGGTCTGGAACATAGTCATAACCATTGCCCTGGTTATGATGGTAATCAGCGGGTGTTGCGGCACTGGACCCGCAGTTTGCCAGCATGGTCACCGAGGTACAGAACCACCGGGCACTGCTTGAGCAGGTAGTCAACCTAGCCAATCAGAACCAGGCGGCAATTAACGACATGAACATCATCATAATGAAGAATACGATAACAATAGCCAACCTGCAGAGCACCACCGAGGCCGCCATCGCCGCCACAGACGCCTCGCTCCGGCAATACGTACAGCAGTATGTTCAGGCTTACGTACAGGAGGCGGTGAAGTAGCCACCCGTATTTAAAAGGCTTCTGCGGTAGGGGAGTAAAACCGGGAAAAGCAAATGGTGGAAAAAGTAATCGCTTATTCTGTTGAAATAATAGGCTTTAGAGTTACCGGCGAAAATAACTTATCTGGCCGTTTACAGAAAAACAAATCAGTTGAAAATTATAGTAAAACGTTTTAAAGGATTATGTTAGGCGGGAGGGTGCAGCAAGGTTATGGTAAGAGACGTTCGTGACCTTACATAACATATATAGTGCGCCCCATAATATGCAGGTGGATATATTTACATAATAAAACGTGGTGTTAATTTCCAGTATATAATTTGATTTTTTCTTTTGACAAAGCTTTTAGCACCTCACTTACATCATGTATAACCCTATCTCGTAACTTTAATCGTTTTTCTGAATCCACTATAAAGATTTGGTCGCGTTTTTGGATTCCTCTTTTATCTGAGGTAATTTCTTTATTATAATCCGTAACGCAATCTACTAAAGTTAAAGCTTTCTTTTTTAATTGCTTTGACAATAATCCGGCATAATTGACGACGGCTGAACTCTCAAATAGCAGACAATTGAAACGCGTAGCCCATTGTGCCCTGCTGTAATCTATACTAGCCCCTGAAATGAACACTAGATCTAGGAATTCGATTGTATACGCTTTTATTTCGTTAAGAGCCATATCTTTAATTTCTAGCTCTCTTTTTTGAATACGCATGCGACGATTTTCAGATAAGTCCTTAGAGCGCATTAGTACGTTAACAACTATTGAAGCAGCAGCAATTAGAGCTAATAAAAAAGTGGCTATTGCTAGTAAGAAAGTCCACAAGTTAAGACTATCCATACCCCCCTATTATACCACAAATTATCGCCTTATTATGTTAACTTATCACCTGTCCATGCCAGCGGGGTATAAAATCCCCCCTTAATCCCCCTCCCTTGGCAAGGGAGGGGGATTAAGGGGGTGGATTTCTGAAAAAGAAGTTACTTTGCCTCTTTTATTGCCTGCCTTAACTCTTTCAACCATTTCATTGAGGTATTTCTTAACATGGCCATATCGTCCTGGCCAAAGAGCAGCGCCCTGGCCCCCATGGCGATGGCCTCCTTCACCGATGCCCCATCATGGACTCCCTGGATAACGGCAATGCCCTTTTCCTGACACAGGTCCAAGAGCTTCTGGCGGTACTTCTTCACCAGCGCCCCGGCTTTGGGGTCGCCGATGCCGCCCAATCTCAGCTCCAGGTCGAGCCAGCCGATGGATGCTATCTCCAGCCCCTCAACCGAGAGTATCTCCTCCATGTTGTCCATTGCCTCCTGCTCTTCCAGCACGGCAAAGCGAGACATGTTTCGACCACGGCACCGCGCCATAGCCGGTGGCCGGGACGCCCCAGCAGGTCATGCGCTCCCCCTGCGGCGGATACTTCACCGCCTTTATCGCCCTGATGGCATCTTCTTTCTTGTTGACCTTGGGCACCTCAACGATTTTGGCACCCATCTTCACCGCCGCGGCAATCATAGCCGCATTGTTCTCCGGCACCTTCACCACCGGTGTGATGTCAGCCAGGTAAGCTGCCCGTATCATGTTCTCCAGCTCGGCACCGAACGGTGAGCACGTGCCACCTTCGCAGTTGATAATCACATAGTCCCAGCCGGACTGGCCCAATATCTCCACCACGCTGGGATCCGAGATGTCGCAACAGACCCCCACGACCACCTCGCCATTTTTCAGTGCTTTTTTAATGTTTTTCATTGTCTTTCCTTTTTTATTTTTCCATTAGGCTAGCACGGGCCAAAGATTTTGTCCACAAGTGCCGAAAAATGAAATTTCCCAAAACCTTACCCCACCATCAAGCCCCTGAAATCATTATGAATACAAAATCATTCACCAAAAATTTAAGTGGCCTATATTTTGATTACAGAGCGTCATATTTCGTGGGTTTTTAGCCAGTGGTGGCGGGCTGCCCCAGTTGCTGGCTTATCAATGCCATCAACCTGTCCAAGCCCCATTTCCGGGTTGCCGATATCATCACCGCATTTTCCCTGGCAGTCTGTTCCGGCAGGAACTGGCGGGCGCTTTCCTCATCCCACTCCCGGTCGCCGACCAGCAGCCGGTCGATTTTATTCAGGGCGGTTATCCGCGGTTTGCTGGAGAGGTTGAGGTCGGCCAGGATATCTTCCACCGTCTGGCACTGTTCGGCGGCCCCCGGCGCGGACAGGTCAACGACGTGAAGGAGCAACGCCGCTTCATCCAGTTCTTCCAGCGTTGCCCGAAAAGCGGTAACGATGGTGAGGGGAAGCTTGCGGATAAAGCCAACGGTGTCCGTTATCAGCACCTTTTTGCCACCGGGGAGCACCAAACGCCTGGTCGTCGGGTCCAGAGTGGAAAAGAGCTTGTCCTCAGTAAATACGCCGGCCTGGCAGAGGGCATTAAGCAGGGTGCTCTTCCCGGAGTTGGTATAGCCCACTATTGATACCACCGGTATACCGCTTTTAGAGCGCTTCTGACGATACAGAGCGCGGTGTCTCCTTACTTCTTCGAGCTGCTCTTCCAGATGCTGGATTTTACGCCTGATGAGACGCCGGTCGGTCTCAAGCTGGGACTCTCCCGGGCCCCTCGTGCCGATGCCACCCCCCAGCCTTTCCAGATGGCGCCACTGCCCGGTAAGTCGGGGCAGAAGATACTGGTGTTGCGCCAGTTCAACCTGCAGCTGCCCTTCACGGGTATGGGCGCGCCGCGCAAATATGTCCAGAATCAGCGCCACGCGGTCGATAACCTTTACCTGCAGCGCCTCTTCCAGGTTGCGCTGTTGCCGCGGTGTCAGTTCATCATCAAAAATAACAACGTCGTAACCGGTCGGCTCTTTCCGGGCGATTAACTCCTCCAGCTTTCCCTTGCCAACATAATGCGTGCTCGAAGGCGCCGGTAGTTTCTGGATAACTCTACCGACCACGCTGGCTCCGGCGGTGCCGGACAGCAGCGCCAGTTCATCAATTGATGCCTTGGCCGACCACCTGCCTGTGGCCTCCTTTGACTCCACCGCCACCAGCAAAGCCCGTTCGGGCGCGTTTTTGGTAAGAACTGTGCTCCGCATAATATGCCCCTTTATGTCAACTTACTATTTCGCCACCCGCCGACGTGTATTACGCCAGCCGGACAGCCGTGACAGCCCTTTCACCAGCAATGCGTCCGATATGGTCAGCGACAACCTCACATACCCTTCCCCATGCCGGCCATACCCTATCCCGGGGGTAACCGCCACCCCCACCTGGTCCAGCAAGTCGGCGGTAAAGTCCATTGATTTGTAGCCTTCCGGGACTTTTGCCCAGATATAAAGACTGGCTTTCGGTGGCTTTGCCTTAAGCCCGATATTATTCAATACTTCTACTATCAGGTCGCGGCGCCTCTCGTAGATGGCATTGTGCTCCTCAATGCAGTCCTGGGGGCCGGTTAATGCCTCTATGGCCGCATACTGAATCGCCTGTGGAATCCCTGAGTCCAGATTCGATTTAAGCCTCATCAGAGCGTTGATCATGGTGGCATTGCCAACGGCCATCCCGATGCGCCAGCCGGTCATATTGTAGCTTTTGGATAGCGAATGGAATTCCACGCCAACATCCCTGGCCCCTTCCGCCTGCATGAAGCTCACCGGCTGATACCCGTCATAGGCGACCTCGGTATAAGGGCCGTCATGGCAAACTACCAGGTCGTGCTGCTTGGCAAACCTGACCGCACGGTTAAAAAATTCCAGGTCGGCGACGGCGGCGGTGGGATTATTGGGGTAATTGAGCCACAGGAGCCGGGCTCTGTCGAGAACATTCCTGGGAATGGAATCGAGGTCAGGCAGCCATTTGTTCTCCTCCCTGAGCGGCAGGTAATATGGCTCACCATCAGCCAGCATGGTACTCACCGAGTAGACCGGATATCCCGGGTCAGGCACCAGGGCGTAATCACCATGACCGATGAAGCAGAAAGATATATGGCCGATTCCTTCTTTAGACCCAATTAATGGCAAGACCTCTTTATCGGGGTCAAAGGAAACGCCAAAGCGTCGTTTATACCATTCGGCCACCGCCCGGCGCAACTCAGGAAGGCTATCTGACTCCGGGTAGCGATGGTTCGCCGGGTCGCGGGCTGCCTCACAGAGCCGGTCGATGATGTGCTGCGGGGTCGGGATATCGGGGTCGCCGATGGCGAAACTGATGACCTCCTCGCCCTTGGCTTTTTTTTCGGCAATCTTACGGCTGATTTCAACGAACAGGTATGGCGGTAGTTTTTCCACACGTTTGGCTAATCTCATTTACTGACTCCTTAATCTGGCCATTCCCCATGAAATACGGTTTCTGCCGGGCCGGTCATCAATACCTCACCAGCACCATCCCACTCCAGTTGCAATGTGCCCCCCAGCAGCTTTATGTTAACTTTATTGCCAGCATAACCATGTAGCTGTGCAGCTACGGCCACGGCGCAGGCGCCGCTTCCGCACGCCAGCGTTTCCCCAGCGCCCCGCTCCCAGGTACGGACCTCTATCTCCTTTTTATTTAGCACACGGGCGACCTCGAAATTGGTACGCCGCGGGAAAATGGCCAAATGCTCAACCTTAGGTCCAATACTTGATAACAGGAAATCGGCCACCGGCTTTTCCTGAAAATAGACGGCATGAGGATTTCCCATTGAGACAAGATTGAGAAGCAGGTCCGTATTATCGATATTTACCGGATAGCTCATCATAGGTTTTATGTAAACTATTTTCCCCCTGCCCTGCTTGATATTCACCGGAATATCGTCAGCACCAAAGATGGGGCGGCCCATACCGGCCTGAATACTGATGAGCCTGCCGTCTTCTTTATAAAGCTTGAGCTGCCTCACGCCGACTATCGTTTCCACGGTTATCTGGTCGGCACTGTCCCCTATTATTCCCCTGTCATACACGTAGCGGGCGAGGCATCTGATGCCATTACCGCAGGCTTCGGCCTCGGAACCGTCCGGGTCAAACATGCGCATGCAGAAATCAGCTTTCTTAGAAGGCAGAAGCAACAAAAGCCCATCGCTGCCAATGCCGAAGTGACGCTCGCACATGGCCAACGCCAGCTTCGACCAGTCACGCTGTTCACCGCTGGTTTCCACCAGAATAAAATCATTTCCGGTGCCCTGCAACTTGGTGAACTTCATCTGCCTTCACCCATCTACCAAAAGCGCTTCTTTACTGTCGAGCCTGTCTTCCAGAAACCTGGACACAAGCGCTTCTATTTCCGTCACCTGAACCCGAGCCACATCAAACCAGTGAATTCGCGCATCATCCCGACGAAACCAGGCATACTGGTGACGGACAAACCTGTGTGTCTCATACTTTATCTGCTGCACCGCCATCTCCAGGCCTAATTCGCCTTTGAGAAACATGGCTATCTGTTTGTAGCCAATGCTGGACAGGGCTGGTAAGTTAAAATCATACCCCATATTGACCAATTTTTCCACCTCGGCCACCAGACCCTGCCCTATCATCTCATCCACCCTATGGTCGATTCTCCGGTAAAGCTCCTTCCGCTCTGCGGTAAGGCCAATTATCAGCGTGCGATAAGGCAGCGACTTCTTATCCTTAAGTTGGGAGAGCGCCTTTTCCGTCTGGTGATGCACCTCCAGGGCTCTTATCACCCTTCTTACGTTACGAGGGTCAATCCGCTGCGCTACCAGCGGGTCAACTTTCACCAATTCCTGATAAAGGCTTTCATATCCAGCATCGGCAGCCTGTTTCTCCAGACGACGTCTCAGCCCGGCATCCGGCTTCGCTTCTGGCAACTGCCAGCCTTCCAGTACCGCTCGTACGTACAGCCCACTGCCGCCGACCAGGATAGGCAATTTATCGCGCTGCTGAATATCTTTGATGGCCCCGAAAGCCAGCGTTTGATACTGTGCCAGGCTGAAATCCTGATCCGGCTCGACAATGTCAATCAGGTGGTGTCGGACCTGGGCCTGCTCCTGACGGCTGGGTTTGGCGGTGCCGATATCCATATGCCGGTAAACCTGACGGCTGTCGGCACTGACGATTTCGCCAGCGAATGTCCGGGCCATGCCGAGACCGAGTCGGCTTTTGCCGACGCCGGTCGGGCCGACGATTGCAACCAGAGAGTTCATTTCCTGCGTTTAATTATAGATGTCTGATTGACGATGCTCAAAAATTCCTTGGCCTGGAGGCTCGCCCCGCCGACCAGCGCCCCGTCGATTTCGGGTTGCGGCATGAACTCGGCGGCGTTGGCCGAGTTAACACTGCCGCCGTAGAGTATGCGCATCTCCTGAGCCACCTTTTGGCCATAAGTTCTGGCGATATCCTGGCGAATAAACGCAATCGTTCCGTTGGCCTGCTGAGCAGTGGCTGGCTTCCCGGTGCCGATTGCCCAGACCGGCTCATAGGCGATGGCCAGACCATAGAGGTCTTCTACCCCAGCTAGAGCCAAGTGCAATTGCTCTGTCACTACGTTTTCCGTCTTGCCTGCCTCATTCTCTTCCAGGCGCTCTCCGATGCATAAAATTGGCGTGAGACCGGCCTTCAATGCGGCCACAATTTTTTTATTAACCATGTCTCCGGTCTCATGAAAATGCTGCCTCCGCTCCGAATGTCCGATGATGACATACTCACAGAGGCCGGCCAGCATCAGGGGTGAAATCTCGCCGGTGTAGGCACCCTTTTCGGCAAAGAACAGATTCTGTGCCCCCAGCTTGATGCTGCTGCCCTCAAGCAGCGCCTTCGCCGGTGCCAGCGACACAAAGGGAGGACAGACTACCTTCTCCACATTGATAACCTTCTCGAGCTCGTCTTTCATCGCCCTGACCAGTTCCAGGGCTTCAGCCACGGTGGTATTCATCTTCCAGTTGCCGGCAATCAGCGGTACACGCATTATCCTCTCCCCAATCAGTCTCTCCTGGCTACTTTCTATCCGGCAGTGCCTCCACGCCGGGCAGCTTCTCCCCGCTCAGAAATTCCAGAGAGGCCCCGCCTCCCGTGGAAACGAAAGCCATTTTATCCGCCAGACCCATAGCTATAACCGCTTCGGCAGTGGAGCCCCCACCGATAACCGTCATCGCCCCAAGTCCCGCCAGAAGCTTGGCCAGTTCCTGAGTGCCCCTGGCAAAACGCGGCATTTCGAATATCCCCACGGGGCCATTCCAGAAGACAGTTTTACATTTCCGCAATTCCCGTCGGAAATTATCTATTGTCTTCGGCCCCATATCCACAATTTTCTTTTCCTTCGGTATTTTTTCCACCGGGACAACCTCAATTTGAGCCTCATCGCTGGCCTCGTCAGCGACCACAACGTCCACCGGCAACATCAAATTTACCTTTTCCTTTTGCGCCAGCGCCATCAAACGGTTGGCAGTCTCCAGCATATCCGCTTCAAGCAGAGACCGGCCTATCTCGTATGACCTGGCCTTCAGAAAAGTGGCCGCCATGCCACCCCCGACCATGACGGAGTCCACTTTGCCCATTATGTTTTGCAGCATGCTCACCTTGTCGCTTATTTTGGCTCCGCCAAGCAGGGCCGCAAATGGTCGCGCCGGGTTCCCCAGTATTTGGCCCAGGTTTGCCACCTCTTTTTCCATCAGAAAGCCAGCCACGGCCGGCAGATATTCCGTGATAACCGATACGGAGGCGTGAGCACGGTGTGCGGCACCAAAGGCATCATTGACCAAGACATCGCCCAGACGGGCCAGTGCCCGGGCGAAGGACGCGTCTCCCGCTTCCTCTTCCGCATGAAAGCGCAGGTTCTCCAGCATGAGGACATCGCCGGCC